>Ga0228698_1000808_pt1 | contig 18815 bp, 21 predicted proteins | sample McNCre117_Aug_MG_FD_178015 | JGI IMG/M metagenome (GOLD analysis project Ga0228698, IMG submission 178015) | Freshwater microbial communities from McNutts Creek, Athens, Georgia, United States - 1-17_Aug_MG | ecosystem: Environmental > Aquatic > Freshwater > Creek | place: USA: Georgia...
TACAAAAGAAATCGAACGCGAGCTGCAGCAGGGCACTATCGATATTGCTGTACATAGTCTGAAGGATGTATCAGAGGTGATGCCGGAAGGGCTTGCGATTGCAGCATATCTCACCCGAGAAGACCCTCGCGATGTGCTCGTTTCAAAAAAAAACGTGTCGTTCGCATCACTTCCAAAGGGTGCGATTATAGGCACTGACAGCAGCCGGCGCCGCGTGCAGCTCCTCGCACTTCGTGATGATATTGTGGTAACGAGCATACGTGGCAATGTGTTAACACGATTAAAAAAACTTGAAACAGAATCATACGATGCACTCGTACTCGCTGCAGCGGGACTCAAGCGGTTAGGTCTTGAGGAACGTGTTACAGAATATTTTCATACCTGCGATATGCTTCCGGCGCCAGGACAGGGAGTGTTAGCGATACAAATTCGTGCGAATGATAACGAGCTAGCCATGCTTGTATCGCGCATTGCGGATGAGGATACGACGACAGTGGTGCACGCAGAGCGTTCGTTTTCTCGCCGTGTTGGCGGCGGGTGCAAGCAGCCGACCGCTGCATACGCAACTCTGAAAAACGATATTCTTTTTCTTGAGGGGGTGATTGCGCGTCGTGATGGTAAGGGGCTGGTGCGTGATGAGCTCCATGGTCCACGCGCTGAAGCCATCATGCTCGGTGAGCTATTGGCCGAGCGTATGTTGAATGCATAGAGCTATGAGTACACTCCAGGTGATCATTACGGGGAATGCAAAGGACGTCGCAAAGCTCGCGACGCCCCTTAAGGGGCGGGGAGTGGCGGCCACAGTGGTCCCAACCATCAGCACCGTGCTGCAGCCTTTGAGTGTCGAGTCAAAACGCGCGCTCGCCGCAATTGAAACATACGATTTTTTATTTTTTACGAGTGTGCAGGCGGTGCAGTATTTTCGTACGGTGTATAAGAAAAAAATACCGAAAACATTTCCGCGTGTTGCAACAGTGGGGCCTGCAACCGCAGCGGCCTGTCGTGCGGCAGGTATGAAAGTGAGTTTTGTGCCGAAGCAATTTACGGTGGCTGACCTTGTGCAGATTGTTCCTGACATACGAGGTGCAAAGATTTTGTTTCCTCGTTCGAACATCGCACCACGCGAGGTGGTCATTGCGATGCGCAAAAAAGGCGCGCTCGTAAAAACAATTCCGCTCTACCGTACGGTTCGCGTGCGCACACCGCGGTACAAGCTCGACGCTCTTTTCAAAAAACACATCGATTGTATTACGTTTATGAGCAACTCGAGCGTGCAGAGTTTTGCGGCTTCACTCACGACTCGCGCGCTCAAAACACGAGCGTATGAGCTTGCGGCGGTGTGTATTGGCCCGCGCACTGCAGACGGTGCACGGAAGGCTGGATTTACTCGCGTGGTGATAGCGAAAGATTTCACGACAAATGGTATTATTCGTGCTATTCGTACCGTCCGTAACATTTCCTAGAATATGTATTGTCATAGCTATCTTTTTTTCGATATTGAACCAAATATTCACTTGGTGCCAGAAAATCTTCTTGCGGCATACAAGATTGCTTTTCTACAGATGCTTGCAGCCGAAGTGGATGTGTCTATTGCTACATACGCAACACTCGGGTTTCGAACGAATACGCGGTTTTTGCTCCACCTGCATACTGAAGACGTTGCGATGTTGCAGCGTTTCGTGCAGAAGCTTGTCCATACTGACCTCGGCAAGCATCTTCGTATCACGTACACGCTGCTCGGTCTTATTCGGCCGACACAGTACAACTCAAAGCATGCACCAGAAGAAAAACAGTTTGTTGATGGTAGTGGAAAGTATCTTATCGTGTATCCATTTACAAAAACTATTGAGTGGCACCTACTCCCGTTTGAGGAGCGCCGAGAGATGATGAAGGAGCATGTCATGACTGCACGAAAGTTCTCTGGCTCGATAAGTCAGCTGTTGCTGTACTCGTATGGAGTGGATGATCATGAATTCATCGTGTCGTACCTCACCGACAGTCTGGATGATTTTCAGTCGCTGGTGATGGAACTACGCGCGACGAAGGGAAGACTGTATACCAAAAACGATCTCCCAATATTCCTCGCGACATATATGAGCCCAGATGAAGCACTTGCTATGATATAAGTATGAATGAAAACTTTCTTAAAGCGTGCCGCGGAGAAACGGTAGATCGGATACCTGTATGGTTTATGCGTCAGGCAGGGCGCTCGCTTCCGGGGTATCGCAAGATTCGCGAGACCTACGACGTGCTCACGGTCGCACATACGCCCGAGCTTGCGGCGCAGGTGAGCCTTGAGCCGATAGAAAAACTGAATGTCGACGCGGCGATACTCTTTGCGGACATCATGCTCCTTCCCATTGCGATGGGCGTTGATGTGAAGATTGTCGATAGTGTCGGGCCAATCATCGATGACCCCATCATGACCGCACAAGATGTTTCGAAACTATTACCATTTGATGCGGCTCGTATCGCATATCTCGGAGAAACGATTCGCATTTTGCGAAGCGAACTTAAGGTGCCGCTTATTGGCTTTGCAGGTGCGCCGTTTACGCTTGCGAGCTATCTCATTGAAGGGAAGCCGACGCGCACCTGGGTGAAGACAAAACGTTTTATGTTTGAAGAGCCTGAAGCGTGGCATGCACTCATGACGATACTTTCAGATGGCATCATCGGCTATCTCAAAACGCAGATTGGCGCTGGCGCACAGGCGGTACAGCTGTTTGACAGCTGGGTGGGATGCCTTTCGCCATACGACTATCGCATCTACGTATTGCCACATGTGCAGCGAATCTTTGCGTCGCTTGGCGACCAGGGTGTGCCGCGTATTCACTTTGCAACGAACACGGGCGCGATGCTTGCTGACTTTGCAAACGTCGAATGCGAAGTCATCGGTGTCGACTGGCGTGTCAGTATGCGTGACGCAAAAAAGATAGTGGGCGCAAAAGCACTCCAAGGAAACCTCGACCCGGTGCTCCTCCTCAGCCCGCAAGAAACACTTTTCGCGCGGACGAAAGATCTCCTTGCAGAAGTGACGCCGCACACAGGATATATTTTCAATCTCGGCCACGGTGTGTTGCCCGAAACAGATGACCGCGCCGTGCGTGCACTTGTTGATTTCATCCATGCACAATAAGGATGAACGTATTGGAGTGATTTTGATGACGTACGGCTCTGCCACGACGGCGGAGCATGTGCGCGACTATTTTACGTCGATATACAAAGGCAAGGCTTCCGAAGAACTGATACAGGATTTTGAAAATAGGTATCGCTTGGTCGGGCGTTCGCCGCTTATCGATATTACCGCTGCACAAGCGCAGCTCCTCGGCGAGATGTTGGGCGATGGCTACATCGTGAAAAGCGGCATGCGTCATTCGGCACCGTTTATACATGATGTCGTTGCGGCATGTAAGGAGGAGGGGGCGACGAGCATCATTGGCATCATTCTCTCGCCGCAATTTTCATCGTTTATTATGGAGGGATACTGTACAGCTCTCCAAGCTGCGTGCACGCAGGCAGGATACAGCGACGCACAGGTCCGTGTGGTGGGAGAATGGTCTACTGAACCACATTTTATACAGCTGCTCGCCACGCGGGTGACCGATGCGCTTCGGACACTTCGCGCACAGTATGGGCAGTATGTTCCCGTACTCTTTACGACGCACAGCCTACCTGAGCGTGTGGTGAAAAAAGATCCAAGCTACCTCACTCAGCTCCAAAAGACGATTGACGCTACCGTGGCGGCCATCGCTGACCCTGACCTCACGTGGGTGGCAGCGTACCAGAGCGCAGGGCACACGCCTGAGGAGTGGCTCAAGCCTGATATCGTCGACATACTGCGTATTGAAGCAGAGAAAAAGACCAAGGCAGTACTCATTGCACCAATACAGTTTCTGGCGGACCATCTTGAGATTCTCTATGACCTCGACATCGCCGGGCGCGAGCAGTGTGCGGCAATGAACGTTGCATACAACCGCATCGAGCTTCCCAACACCCACCCGCTGTTTATAGAAAGCCTTGCCGCACTGGTGCGCACGGGGGTTTCTCGCTAGCGTTTCGCATCTGCTACGCCGCGCGTTATACTGCTAACCTATGACACAAGACCGCGCACTCGATATTTTGAAAACCGGCGCCAACGTGTTCCTCACGGGTGAGCCAGGGAGCGGCAAAACATACACGGTAAATGCGTACGTCGCGTACTTGCGTGAGAACGGCGTCGATCCAGCTATCACGGCGTCGACGGGTATTGCAGCGACGCACCTCTCCGGTATGACGATCCATTCATGGAGTGGCATCGGGGTGAAGTCGCATCTCTCACCACACGAACTCGAACAGCTCACTGAAAAGGAAAAGCTCGTGAAGCGCCTCAACAGCGCAAAGGTACTTATCATCGACGAGATCTCAATGCTCTCTGCAGCGACGCTCGACACGGTAGAGCTCGTATGTCGCACCCTTCGCCGAAGGGCGGAACCATTTGGCGGACTTCAGGTTATTTTTGTCGGAGACTTTTTTCAGCTACCGCCGATAGACCGTACGATGAATGCTCCGGCTCCGATGCCGAGCATCGAAACGGGTGACCTCTTCTACGAAGCGCAGGGTGACCCCGACGCGCCGCACAGCAACTTCGCGTACGGTGCGCAGGCGTGGAAGCGCGCAGCGCCACTCGTGTGTTATCTCTCCGAGCAGCACCGCCAAGAAGACGAGGCATTTCTTTCCATACTCACGACGCTCCGCAGCGGTGAGGGCGTAGAAGACATTCGCGATGCGCTTATGGCGCGTGCGGTGGAGCCGGAAGACAAATCGCTGCCGAAGCTGTTTCCAAAAAACCTCAACGTCGATAGCATCAACACCACAGAGCCCAAAAAAATCGCAGGTGCCGAGCGTGTGTTTGAAATGACGTCCGTAGGCTACGGACCTATCGTTGAAGGTCTTAAGAAAAATTGTCTCTCACCGGAGCGGCTTGCGCTCAAAGTCGGTGCAAAAATAATGTTTACGAAAAACCACATGGAAGGAAAGTATGTGAACGGCACGCTTGGCGAAGTACTTTCGTTTTCTTCGACCAGTGGACTGCCTATTGTGAAGACTCGCGATGGTATGACCTTTGAAGTGGCGACGACGGAGTGGAGCATTATGGACGGACAAAAGCTCATTGCTTCGCTCGAGCAACTGCCACTTCGCCTCGCGTGGGCTATCACCATCCACAAGAGCCAGGGCATGTCGCTTGATGCGGCAGTCATCGACCTCGGTAGCGCGTTTGAATACGGGCAGGGGTATGTAGCGCTCTCGCGTGTGCGCTCGCTTTCCGGTGTGTACCTTTTGGGCCTCAATGACCGCGCGCTGCGCGTACACCCAGAAGTGCAAGAAAAAGATGGAGAGTTTCGCAAAGTGTCTGATGAAGCAGAGATTGCATTTGAAAGTCTCGAGGAAGGGGAAGCAGTGACAATGCAAGAAGCGTTTATCACCGCGATCGGCGGCGAAAAAGGAAAGAAGGTAGAGAAAAAAGGAAGTGAGATATCGACCTATGAACAAACGAAGCGCCTCATCCTCGAAGGGAAGAGTATCGAAGAGGTGGCAAGTGCGCGTGGGGTGACTGCGGGCACGGTGCTTTCACACCTCGAGAAGCTCAAAGACGAGCGACTCATCGACCCTGCGGTCGATCTCGAACATATCAAGCCCGAGCCCGCACGCTTCGTGGCGATGGAAGAAGCGTTTCTTTCCGTGCGCAAAAAAGACAAGATGATGAACCTCACTGCTGCACGCCGCATCACGGGCGACGACTACTCCTTTGACGAGCTTCGCCTCGCGAGACTTTTTGTAGTGTAAAAGATAATGGAGCGGCAAAACCTCCGCGAGGCCTTACGTGCCAGAGCTCGTGGGGGTTTTGTTTAGTACGCAGGCTTTTCTGCGTAGATGACGATACTGCGGCGCTTTGCGTTTTCGCCGCGGTGGCGATGTGACTTGTGGATTTTGTGGATGTGGAAGCGACGGCCGTAGGTCTCTTGGATTTCTTCTTCGGTCGAGACGTGCTCGGGGACGCCGATCTCGGGGTGTATGTACGTGTTCTCTTCCTTGCCTGGATTTTCTTTAAGCATGCGGTAGGCGTGGCGGTCCTCGTCGAGGAGGAATGTTTTGTAAAAGAGAAAACCACCTGGTTTGAGCACACGGTAGCATTCTTCAATGAGAAACTCGCGCTCGGCTTTGCTCAAAAAGTGCGACGTCATCATGTCGAGGACAAAGCGCTGCGAATTATCGGGCACATTGAGTGGTCCCGCAATTGAACGTGCTTCGTAGGTGAGGGGAAGGTTAAGCTCCGCTGAACGCTTCTTCGCTTGTGAGACTGCCTCAGTGGACACGTCATAGCCGATGCCGCGTACGCCGAAGTTTTCGGACATCCAGATGAGGTTGCGGCCGTTGCCACAGCCGAGGTCGAGTGCAGAGGCAATGACATTGAGATATTTACGACCGCTCTCACGCTCGATGAAGCGGACGAATTTTTCGAGGTCTTCGCTCACGTCGGTCGACAACGCCAAATGGCCGCCGTCTTTATACTCGGCGTTCCAAAATTCTTTCCCGTGCACCTTTCGCTTTCGTTTTTTCATGAATCAGAAGAAGTACACCATATGAGTGAGAAGATAGCAAATTTTGTCACTTTCGTGTATGCTCACGATATTATGCAAAAACACGAAAGTGACATTATTGCCATCTACGGCCGCCACGCGGTAACCGAGGCGGTGACGCACTGCCCGCATGCGGTCCTTCGCGTGCTCTACGAAGCAGGGAGGCAAGACGATACCATAAAAAACGCTGCACGCGGTGCAGGCATTCCCATTGACGGTTTTCCTGCAGGACAGGTCCCACGCAGTGTGCCGCGTGACGCCGTGCATCAGGGTTTTGTGGCGCTCGTTGATGCAACAAAACTCACCAAACCGTACGACACGTACATTGAAACGCTCGAGATTACTCCGGACACCGCGATTGTTATCCTTGGCGAGCTCCAAGACCCTCACAATGTGGGCGCAGTCATTCGCTCAGCAGCAGCGTTTGGTGTGAAGGCTGTTATCATTCCCGAGCATCGTCAGGCGCCGCTCACGGGCACGGTGGTAAAGGTCTCTGCGGGTATGGCGTTTCGTATTCCACTCGTGTCGGTCGGCAACATCAACCAAACACTTCGTGATCTCAAAGAGCGCGGGTTTTGGATTTACGGACTTGACGGTGAAGCTGAACATTCGGTCAACGACGAAGCCTTTGAAAAGCCATCAGTCTTTATCCTTGGAAATGAAGGCGAGGGTATCCGCGCGAAGACGCTCGAGCTCTGCGACATTCCACTTCGCATCCCAACACACCCACAGACTGAGTCCCTTAACGCGTCGGTCTCGGCCGCGGTCGTGCTTGCCGCATGGAGCAAGCAGCACCCCAAGAGTATTTGCATTTCATAGTCGCTGTGCTCCTTGAAATGCTGGCACGCCCCGGCGCACGCTCGTAGACATCGGTAATGGTTTGAGGACTTTGTGCGTACTACTCTGTATAACCGGTACGTCATATAAAATCTCTATGATCAAAAATATATTCATCGTAGCCCTTGTCATCTCACTCGGTATGTTCGCGTGGATGAGCACACGCACACATACCGAAGTCGTTCCAAATGTTGTCGTCTCTTCGCAGACTGACAATGGACAACAAACGGTGGCGCAAACTACGACAGCTTTACCAGCACCACAGCCAGTAAGCGGAACAGTGCTTGACCAGAGCAACACAGGGCTTACGAGTGTGTCGCAGGCAGTCTTTGTGCGTACCGAGCTGACGACACTTAACCTGAGTCACAATAAGCTCTCAGGCGCGCTTCCTGCTGAGGTGCGACATCTTTCAAACCTCACCACACTCGACCTTTCGTACAATAATTTTACGGGTATACCCGCAGAAATCGGACAGCTTTCCGGACTAAAAACACTTAATCTTTCGCATAACCCTATCACAGGCTTACCTCTTGAACTCGGTAACCTATCACATTTGCAGGTGCTTAATCTTTCCGGCACACACTACTCACAAGCTGATCTTGATCAGATTCGAAAAAAATTACCCGCAACAACAGTGGTGATTACTGAGTAGTCGTATTTTCCTGCGGCGCTTACAAAGTAGCTTACACCAGTAGGCTATCCTTGGTGCAAGGATGTGGGTATTTGAGGAGGCGCGTAAAAGGTGCGTTTTTTCCATGCAGGTGTATGATTTAAAGATGAAAAAGATCTGGTTTGTACGAAAGAGGTACGGCTGGGGATGGACGCCCGCAACGTGGGAAGGGTGGTCGGTGATGCTTATCTATTTTATACTCACGGTGCTGTTGTTTCGTCGCGCAAACATTGCATCGTATTCAGAAAACGATGCGCAAATGTCATTCTTGCTTCCGTTTATTTTACTCACCACGCTGCTTCTTGTGGTGACATATTGGCGGGGTGAATCACCACGCTGGCAGTGGGGTACACGTGATACTAATACAAAATAGCTTCATAATTTTTGTCTTGTATGAGCACACTTATTCTCGACATAGAAACGGTGGGTGAGGAGTGGGAGTTACTCGATGGTACGACACAGCGTGTGCTCACACGGTGGATTGAGCGCTCGAACGGTTCTCCCGAACAGCGCGCAGCACAGCTACGTGACCTCAAAGAGGGCTTGGGATTTTCTCCGCTCACTGGACGCATTGTGGCTATGGGTATGTACGATGTCGAGCGTGCGCAAGGTGTTGTATTTTATGATACGAACGGCACTGCATCCGCGGATATTGACACAGGGGAGTATGTACTGAAGTCACGTACCGAAGCAGCGATGCTTCGCGATTTTTGGGAAGGAGCACGCTTGTATGATACGTTCGTTACATTTAATGGTCGTGCATTCGACATGCCATTTATCATTCTCCGCTCATTGGTCCATGGTATTACGCCAACACGAAACCTCATGAGTAATCGCTACTTGGGGAGCCAGCGTGATGCGCGGCACGTAGACTTGCAAGACCAACTTTCGTTTTACGGAGCTGTACTGCGCAAGCAGCCATTACACCTCTATTGTCGTGCGTTTGGAATCCCTAGTCCGAAAGCAGACGGTGTGTCGGGTGACGATGTTGCGAAACTTTTCGCAGATAAACAGTACGAAACAATTGCTCGGTACAACTCCCGAGATATCACCGCAACGACGCAGCTCTATGAAGTCTATCGTACCCACCTTGGCCTTTTGGATGGAGCGGGTGATGGTATTGATACGCTACGCTAGCTATACCCAGCGAGGCTGTAGGGCGTACTTTGTCTTGCTATACTAAGCGCATGCAACGTATCGGTCTCTTTCTCTGTGACGCTGGTCTCGGCGTTTTTTCGGCGATTTTTATATGTTGGATTTTTGGCACACATGTAACGCTAGGATATCTCGTGGTCGGTATTATATTTGCATATATTCCTGACATTGACTGGGTGAGCGATAAGCATTTTTGGAAAACTGGCACTGTCGCAGCATATGCAGCAAATCCCTATGACCATCGCGAAGGCTTGCATAAGCCGCTACTCTGGGCGTTAGTCCTGAGCTCGTGGGGACTTTTTGTTTCAACACCAACGCCACATATCGCACTCACTGCAGTTATGATGCATTTTCTCCATGACACGACTGGTACTGGATGGGGGATGCCGTGGCTCTGGCCACTTTCGAAGCGTCGGTTCAAACTATTTTCAACCCTCGAAAACGTACTCACGTTTCGTTCATTCTTTGCGAGCTGGTCCTACAAAGAGCTTCCTCACTACATTACCAAGTATGGTCGAGGCAACTGGAAGACGTATTACTACAGTACGTGGACATCAGTGGCTCTCGTCGAAACACTCGTTGCAGTTCTCGGTTTGACCACGGGCGTATTTGCGCTAACACTTCAGTATATTCACTAATTTCGTGTATGAATTCTGTTTTTCCGAAAGGGTTTTATTGGGGAGCGTCAGCGGCGTCATATCAAGTGGAGGGCGGTATCGAAAACACTGATTGGGCAAAAGCCGCGAGAGAGGGTAGGGTGCCTGCGTGCGGTCGTGCGTGTGACCACTACCATCTGTACGAAGGAGATTTTGATATCGCGCAGTCACTTGGACACAATGCACATCGGCTGTCGGTCGAGTGGGCACGCATCGAGCCAAAGGAAGGTGTCTTTGACCACGAAGCAATAGCACATTATCGAAAGGTGCTTGCAGCGGTGCGTGCTCGCGGACTCACACCAATGATTACCGTATGGCATTTCACACTACCGCTGTGGTTTTCAGAGCGCGGTGGCTTTGAATGCAATGATGCACCACAGATTTTTGCGCGCTATGCGGGAGTTGTGGCACGTGAGCTTGGTGACCTCTGCAAACACTTTTCTACAATGAATGAACCGATCGTGTACGCGTCAAATGGTTGGCTTCGTGGCTCATGGCCTCCGTTTAAACGCTTCACTCTGACAAATTTTGTCTCTATCACAAACTCAAATCGCAAGCATGAAGCGCGTGCCGACACGGGTATTCACGGACTGTTTCTGTTTCTGCGTGTGCGACGGCATCTCGCACAGGCGCACAATATGGCTTATATTGCGATGAAAAAAGAGCGCTCTGCGCTCGATATTGGTCTTGTGAAACATGTGATTTTCTTTGAGGGGAATGGAAACCCATGGAACAAGCTCAAGGCATGGATTGCAAACTACCAATGGACACATCACTTTATGCAGGTGACGTACCGATACTGCGACTCAATCGGTCTCAACTATTATTTCCACAAAAAATTTGGTGATACTGCAACCTACGCTAAGACAGACATGGATTGGGATATTTATCCTGAAGGTATTTATGGCGCCATCAAAATGTTGTCTCGGTATAAGCGACCAATCTATGTGACTGAAGCTGGAGTTGCCGATGCAAACGACGCGTTTCGCGCCGATTACATACAACGACAAATCGATGGTACGCGTCGAGCGCTTCGCGAAGGTATCGATGTTCGCTCCCATATGTACTGGTCGCTGCTCGACAATTATGAATGGGCGCTTGGGTTTGAGAAGCGGTTCGGCCTCGTAGCGATAAACTACGAGACACTCGAGCGCACGATTCGCCCCTCTGCATACGTGTATACAACCATCATTAAGAAGGAACAGGGTCTGATAGAATAGGGAATATGCAAGCATGGCTCATACTGGCAACCGTAGCACAGCTCATCGGGGCTTTTGTCGCGCTTATCGACAAGCGTATTGTATCTGACGATGAGGCGCTCCCTCGACCGTTTGTGTATGCGTTTGTGACCTGCTTATTGTCAGGAGGTTCCATAGTTATTTATGCGCTATCAGGAGTACCAACACCGTTTCCTTCAGTTCATTTTCCTAGCGTCATAAATATCATGCCGCCAACACTTACTGTGGTGGCATTCTCGTTTCTCGCAGCGTACACCTTCTTTGGAGCCTTGGTCTCTATGTTCTCGGCACTTCGGGAATCTGACGCTTCAGACGTAATCCCGGTCGTGGGCGCCGTCACCGCACTTGCGACATTTCTGCTGAGTTACTTGTTTCTTGATACACACCTGACGCGCAATTTTTTTGCAGGCATCGCACTGCTCACGATTGGAACGATACTGGTATCGCATTTTAGGTTTACCTGGAAAACAGCTGCACTCTCAGTGCATGCGGGGATCTTCTTTGCGTTACACTATGTTACGTTCAAAGGATTGCTCGCTGTCACGACGTTTGATAATGCGTTTTTTTGGTCACGCATCGGCTTTGTGTTTTACGCACTGTCACTGCTGCTTATTCCCGAATATTTGGAAAAGATTCGTGAGCAGGGAAAACACACAGGAAAGAAAACGGGTGTACTTGTGGTGTTTAACAAAGTGCTTGCTGGCGGCTCGTCGATACTTATCTTAAAAGCAACTGAGCTCGGAAATCCAGCGGTCATACAAGCGCTCGGAGGTTTGCAATTTGTGTTCATTCTCGTGCTCGGGCTCCTCTTCGGTAGAAGTACGCCCGTTGTGTATGGTGAAAATAGCCATCATATCCGAGATGTGCTGCATAAAGCAGTGTTTGTCTCCATGATTGCTCTCGGTTTCTTTGTACTATTTGTCTAATGCGACGAACTCTTTACATTCTTGGCGCACTCCTCGTATTCTTGGGCGTTGTAGCGTTCGTACTTTTGTATCTTGGACGAAAAGCAACGCCAGATCATATCATCTATGGTATGTCCTTCAATGCGCCTTATGCGCTCGAGCTTGGCCTGGATCCGCAAAAGGCATTTGTTGCAATGCTCGACGAGCTTCATGTAAAACATCTCCGTCTCGCCGCGCACTGGACTGTCGTAGAGCCAGCGCAAGGTGTGTATGACTGGAGTGTGAGTGATTTTCAGTTGCAGGAAGCAGAGAAACGAAACGTCGATGTTATCTTTGGCGTTGGTCGTCGTCTACCACGCTGGCCAGAATGCCATGTGCCACCGTGGGCAAAACAGCTTTCATGGGACGACCAGAAAAAAGAAATTCGTCAGTATCTCACTGAGACTGTGAATCGTTACAAAGACAACACCAGCATTACCTACTGGCAAGTAGAAAACGAACCGTTCCTTTCCGTATTTGCGACCGATTTTTGTGGCCCGCTCGATGAAGATTTCTTAAAAGAAGAAATTGCACTTGTGCATGTGCTTGACCCAACCCGTCCTGTGCTTGTGACCGACAGTGGTAACCTCGGTACGTGGCGTGGCGCGTATTCACTCGGCGACGCGTTTGGTACTAGCGTGTATGTGTATTTCTGGAACCCACAGCTTGGACAGTTTAGATCAGCATTGCCTCCGTTTGCGTATCGGGTGAAAGAGGGTGTGATGCGACTACTGTTTGGTGCAAAGCGCACGTTCCTCATTGAGCTTTCGCTTGAGCCATGGCTCGTCGAGCCACTTGAAACCGTGCCGCTTGCGACACAGTTTTCACGCATGGATGCAAAAAAGTTTGATGAGATTATTGCATACGCAAAAGCTACTCGGTACGATACACAGTACCTCTGGGGAGTAGAATGGTGGTACTGGCTAAAATTACAAGGCTATCCTGAAATGTGGGAAAAAGGAAAAACGCTCTTCAATCAATAATATATGTGGCAACAATCATTTCATCGACGCACGAGAAAAATATTCCCCTTTTTCTATATCAGAAATTGGTATACCGGACAGTTTGAATTTTCTATGCCTCGGTTTGTGTATACACTAGTTGCACTCGGTGTACTTATAGTACTTGTTGTCTGTATGTGGTGGCTCGGGCGACCGGTAGAGTACACAACAATTCCACATATTTGATATACTTGCAATGCATATGCGATTTATCAAAACGATACTACTTTCACTGGTCATGCTCTGTATAGGGTGTGTGCTCGGCGTTTTGTATGTGTGGAAGGAATTGGCGCTCCAGGGAGCCGTTGTCGCGATACCCGAACGTACTGGAACATCGACACCAGCAGTTGTGCCAGTCGCCACAAGTACATCGGCCGCTATTTTTACTAAACCGGTGACGATCTCGACCGACAATTTGCCTTCTGCACAGAAGAAAGTTCTTGACACCCTTGGTGTTGGCTCAAAACAGATAACCATTACGCCAGGAATGGTCTCGTGCGCGGTGGATACACTCGGTACAGCACGTGCACTTGAACTAAAGAATGGAGCAGCACCATCGCTTGCAGAGGGGCTCACGTTGCTTACGTGCCTGAAAAAATAGTTTTTTTCGGGTATACTTAAGACTATGAATATAGTGCGTATTGCATTCTTTTGTCTCGCCATTTTTGCCACTAGTGCATCGGCGGCCTATGCGTCTCCTGTGATCCGTACGGGGGACACTGTTTCGCTAAAGTCCGATCAGTCTGTTGCTGGCGATTTTTATGCTATCAGTGGAACACTGACGAACTCTGCTTCGGTTGGTGGCGACAGTACGGTTATTGCCGGCACGGTAACACAAGATGGTTCAACAACGGTTGATTTTTCTGCGCTCGCGGGAAGGGTTGAGCTGCATGCTCCAGTCGGCGACGATGTTCGCGTTGTGGGAGGCAATGTTGTCCTTGCTGATAAGGTTGGCGGCGATGTGGTGGTGGTGGGTGGGGAGCTCACGGTGCTTTCAACAGCGAGCGTCGCAGGCGATATTATCTTCTATGGTGGCACGCTCACGGTTGAGGGACCAGTGCACGGCTCTATTTTTGCGCGTGCAGAAAACGTCCGCATTGATGCAAAGGTAGAAAAAGATATTGATGTCACCGCTCAAGGCGAGTTGGTATTTGGTGCTCATGCTGATGTTGCGGGGAATACCCTGTATCGAAGTCCGAAAGAAGTAGTGCGCGCCGCCGATGCGGTGTTTGGTGGATCGCTTTCACGAGATACGGCAGCACTATTTGCGACGAATGAAAATACACGACCGAGCCTCGTGCCCTTTTTTGTGCTCCTCTTTACTGGGTTCGTTGCTCGGTTTTTGTGCGCGCAGTGGCTCACGATGTTTTTTGCTCGCTTGCAAGCATCAAATGGTCACGCAATGCTTGCAGGTTTTGCAGGACTTGTACTTGTGCCTATTGCTGTCTTGCTTCTTTTTGTCTCAGTACTTGGCATGCTTCTTGGTGGGGTAATGCTTGTATTCTATATAGGACTTATACTACTTGCTATCGGTAGTGCGGGTGTCTTTCTCGGGGGTGTCATTGCGCGTGTCGTGACCGGTAAGGTTTCCTATCGTGTGCTGTGGGTTCTCGTCGGTACTGGTGTGTTTTATACGCTTCAATTTATTCCATACATAGGTAGACTGTGCGCACTCGCCTTAGTACTCACTGTCTTCGGCGGTTTTTTGATGCACCTATACCGACTAGTACGATAAATTGGGGCGCTCGACTTTGTATGACGACTGCAAAAAAGAATGAACGCAGGGAGCGTGTGAGGGCAATGAATCGTTTGTTACGGAAGCTGTATCCACATGCGAAGATTGAGCTCAACTATTCGACGCCGTGGGAGCTTATGGTTGCTGTGCAGCTTTCTGCGCAATGCACCGACAAACGAGTAAACCAAGTAACCGCAAAACTGTTTAACAAATACCGTACGCTTGCGGCGTATGTGAAGGCGGATCGGGTCACCTTTGAACGCGATATCTTTCAGTGCGGGTTTTACAGAAATAAAACAAAGAACATTCTTGCTGCTGCGCGTATGGTGCACGACGAGTATGGGGGAGTGATACCGCACACACTTCCGGAACTTTTGCGGATTCCCGGCGTTGCACGCAAGACTGCAAATGTGGTCCTCTCATGTCTGTATGATAGGGCTGAGGGGGTCGCGGTAGATACTCATGTACGACGGTTTGCGATACGTTTTGACCTTTCTGACTACAAAGACCCGGTGCGCATTGAAAGGGATTTGATGCAGATTATGCCACAAAAGGACTGGTGGACGTTTAATCACCGTCTGGTGCACTATGGTCGCTATGCGTGCGCGGCGAGGAAGCATGAGTGCGCTGCGCATCCCCTTACAAAAATCTACCCTAAAGCTGCTACGATGTGGCCACGTTCCAAATAATTTGTAAAGTGGCAGCTTTTTCCCGCGGTGGTATAGTGACCTCGCTATGGATCTCTTTCTTGCGGTTACAGATGACCTGTTTCGCTTCTCGCAACAAGTGTTTCGTGATGTAATTTCGCTCGTGTGGGGTGCGCGAAATGTGACGCAGCACAACTATGTACTACGACCTGAGCGCATTGCGTACGCACTCCCTGTGACAACTACCCCCGTCGTAGAAGTTCCTCATGCACGCCTCGAGCGTGTCATCGCAGCACGGCCTCCGTCGCGACTCTCACCGAAAAGTACGGTGATGTACTGTGCAACAAGCGGCGCTCCTCTTCGTGCTGACCCGACGATTGGAAACGATAATGTTATCGCACGCATACCGTTTGGAGCCATGGTTGTCGCTGTGTCGACAGAAAATGACTGGGTGCATCTTTTCTACAAGGGAGTGGAAGGGTATGTGGTGCTCGGTGACCTTACTGACCGTGCTGCGTATGTCTACCCAACGCTGACTATTGGTGAATCGTACGAAGCACATGATCCACACACCGAGCGTTTGCGTGCGGTTATAGAAGATGAATTTTCGTATGGCGATGGTGATATGCCACTTCAGGCAGAAGAGTATGTGATGTATAAACTCCTTCGCCAAAGTATGGTCATTCCATGGCCAACTATTCGTCCTCGTACTCCTGGTACGTGGCGTACGCTTCTTGCAGACGTTCCGCAGGTCACCATTGCACGTGATGCGCGTGCGCGTGCAGTTATTGAGTGGCAGGGTGATGTACGTGGACATGTTGCGTACGTTGAGGCGGTATTTCCAGATGGTACTATTCAGATTTCTGAGGCGAATTACCCCGACCGTGGTATTTATAACGAGCGTACGATGGTGGAAAGCGAGTGGCGTGCGTACAACCCTGTGTTTCTCTCTGTCCGCTCGGCATAAGTAGTTTTACTGGCTTTTTGGTACACTTACACGCATGAGTACCCGTGTTGCATTTTTTGATATTGATGGAACGGTATTTCGCTCGAGTCTTCTCATTGAGCTCGTGGAAGCGCTTGTTGTACGAGGCGTGTTTCCGTCCGAAGCATCAGAACACTATAAGAAAGCCTATGAAGCGTGGCGAGCACGAAGCGGCTCATATGAGGTGTATATCAACGCTGTCGTGGAAACATTTCTCACTCACATCCGCGGGGTGTCGTACGGAACGTTTGCTGATATCGGTCGTGAGGTAGTGCATTCACAAGAGCAGTATGTGTACCGCTATACTCGCGACCTCATTGCTCGTTTGAAGAAGGAAGGATACTATCTCGTTGCAATCTCGCAGTCACCAAAAACAATACTTGATGCGTTTTGTGAATCATATGGCTTTAATAAGGTCTATGGTCGTGTGTATGAGATTGGTCCGCAAGACCGCTTCACCGGTGTGGTGACCGACGAACATCTTATTTCAAATAAAGCAACAATTGCACGCAGGGTGATAGAAAAGCTCGGTACAAATTTTGAGGGTTCAATTGCCGTTGGTGACACTGAGGGTGACATACCGCTTCTTGAGCTTGCAGAAACTGCGATTTGTTTTAATCCCAATAAAGCACTGTACGCACATGCGTGTATGCAGAGTTGGAAGGTGGTTGTGGAGCGGAAAGATGTCGTATATGAACTATGATGACATCAGCACAGTTTCGCCGCGTTGTGTACAGCTACTATAAAAGGCGAGGGAGGCATACACTTCCGTGGCGACAGACACACGACCCATATTGCATTATGGTGTCTGAGCTCATGCTACAGCAAACACAGGTGCCGCGGGTAATTCCAAAATACGAAGCGTTTATAAACAAATTCCCCACCGTGGGAAGTCTCGCGCGCGCAGAGCTGGGTACCGTGCTCGTGCTGTGGCAAGGACTCGGGTATAACCGCCGCGCAAAGCTACTCCACAGCGCTGCGCGCGCGATTATGGCGCGTGGTGGCATATTTCCACAGACCAAAGAGGGGCTTGAAGCGCTGCCAGGCGTTGGCCCCTACACGGCAAGTGCTATACTCGCATTTGCCTATAATACGCCTACAGCACTAATCGAGACCAACGTTCGCACGGTGTACATCCATCACTTTTTTGTCGACAAAACGGTTGTAACTGACAGCGAACTCCTTCCGCTTATTGAAAAAACGATGGACACCAAAAATCCACGAGCGTGGTATGCAGCACTGATGGACTATGGTTCACACCTCAAGCAGACGGTGGGTAACGTCAATAAAAAAAGCGCACAGTATGTGCGGCAGTCGAAGTTTAAAGGTTCAAATCGCGAAGTGCGCGGCGCAATAGTACGGTTGCTTACACAAAAAGGTTTAGCGACAGTGGGTGTAATTGTAAAAGAAACTGGTTTTACTCGTGAACGTATCGAGCTTCAGCTTCGCGCACTTCTTGAAGAAGGACTTATACAAAAAGACGGACAGCGCTACAGCTTGTAGTACTTATTTCGTGTCGTGGAGTGTGAGCGCAAGGATGGCGCCTGGGAACATGAGCAATCCAAGCACGATAAAGAGGCCGCCAAAGGAGACCGAAAGAAGCGCAAGGCTGCCAATCATAGCGCCCACGATGTCAGCGAGTGGACGTGTGATACGAAAGAAGCCAATGATGTTTGCGTCCGACCCTTCTATTTGTTTAAAGAAATAGCTCTCAGTCGTGGTCTCAACAAGCGATGCACCAACGCGCGTGAGGAACATCGTGACAAGCCAAGGAATCAGTGACGGTGTTGAAATAAACCCAATCCAGATAGTTGATACCATCATCACGATAAAGCCCACTGCCATCATTTCTTTTTCACCGATGTAGCGATCGGCTATTTCGCCGATTGGGTATTCAAGAATGACGTAGGGAAGTAGTGCGAAGAAAATAATAAAGCCGATTTCTTTCCACTGAAACCCAACAACCGTTGCGAGATAGAGTGGTGTATAAATGATCATCCATGCAAAGAAAAGTTGGAGCAGGAAATGCGCACCAAATACAAGGCGAAGATTTTTGTGTCGCCAAAAGTATCGGAATGATGAAAATACGTCCACACTTTTATAGACGGGGTCGGCAAACGTCTTGAGGTTTCTGCTCACGATGACGATAAAGGGCAACATAATAATGGCACCAGCAAGATATGCGAAGAAGAAACGCGGATGTGTGCCGCCGCCGAGGAGGAGCCCCGAGAGGAGTGGTGCAACAGCGCCGGCAATACTCATGGTGGTGAGCAGTAGGCCGCGGCTCCCACCAGTATGTGTCTCGTGTTTACCGACCAAGCCTTCCATAA
>Ga0228698_1000809_pt1 | contig 18808 bp, 14 predicted proteins | sample McNCre117_Aug_MG_FD_178015 | JGI IMG/M metagenome (GOLD analysis project Ga0228698, IMG submission 178015) | Freshwater microbial communities from McNutts Creek, Athens, Georgia, United States - 1-17_Aug_MG | ecosystem: Environmental > Aquatic > Freshwater > Creek | place: USA: Georgia...
GGTGATCACGAAGCCGGTGGCCTTCATCGTTGCCTGCGCCGTGGCCTGGCGGGTCGCGCCACCGCCACTGAAGGTCACCGTCGGCGCCGTCACGTAACCCGAGCCGCCATTGGTCACGCTCACCGAATCGAACGCGCCGGGGGCCCCTGGCGTGAACTTCAGCTGCGGCATCTTGATGCTGCCGGCGTAGATCGGTGCGTAGGCCTGTGCGTCCGTCCACGTGGTGCCGAAGGCCTTGTTGTAGGCCGATTGCGCCACGATCGGGCGCTCCTGACTGGCCGCATAGGCCTTGGGCAGCTCCGTCACCAGCTGGCCGACGTTGTAGGCCGCCGCTGGCGTGGTGTTGGCCACCACGATCTGCATCAGCGTGCGCGTGTTCGGACCGTAACCCGCCCGGGTACTTTCAGCCCCACCCGTACCCGATTGGTCCCCCACACCTGTGAAGTAGTCATTGCGGGGGTCGCCTGCCGGACTGGGGGCGAACATGTCGTTGTAGACCAGCAGCGTTTTGCCCGCATAGGCGCTGAAGTCCACCACAACGTCGGCCCGCTCAGCCGGAGCAAGGAACAGCCCGGAAGTGTCCACGTTCAAGACAGTGACACGCCCGACGTCATACAACGGATTGGTGGGTGCCGGCTCGATCTGAGCCACCTGCGGCAGCAGGCCCCCTTCACTGCCGATTTGATACAGGGTCGGACCCACGGTCGCGGGATCTGGCACCCCGCCATTGCGGCCATCGGTCGGCCAGGTCGCGGGCGTACAGACCGAACCATTGATCACGGAGGGCCGCAGGTCGGCCGCCGGGCAGGGGTTGGTCGGTACCGCCGCCGGCACCATCTTCATCTCGGTCAGACGAGTCGCCCCGGTGATCGGGTCCGTGAACGGCGCGGCGGCATCCGCCTGGAACAGGTTGAACGTCATCATCCGATCGTTCGAGCCGTTCAGGATGCGCAAGCGGTAGGCCTTGGGCTGCACCGTCAGCGTGGGATAGGCCACGCCGTTGACCAGCGGGGTGTCCGTCCAGGCCTCGGGGGTCGTGGTCACATCGCCGTAGGCGCCACTGGGCAGCGGGTACAGCGCCGGGAAGACCGGCCAGAACCAAGGCCCGTAGTGCCAGCGGCCCACGGTATTCCAGCCATTGGCCTGGGCCGGGTCCTGCACCGTCTCATACACGTGCGGGAACCACAGGTCGCCCGGAGCGCCCCAGGCGGTGGTGTTCCAGCGGGCGTCCTGCAGGGCGATGTCGTCGGGCACGAAGCCCTTTTCCTGCAGCACCAGCGGGATCGTCTCCGTCGCGGCCGGGATCACGCCGCGCGTGATCAGGTCCTGCTCCACCGCATCGGTCACCACATAGGGCGCGGCCATGCCCGCATAGGCGTTCAGGCGGGTCATGCCCGCGGCGTGATCGTGGTACCACAGCAGACGAGACGACTGCCCATTGGGGTAGTACAACGTCATCGCACCAGCACCCGGCTCGGGCATGTCCGGCACATTGGTGGCCGAAGCCCCGCGAAGGTATTGCGGCAGGATGGCCGCATCGGTGATCGTGCTGGCCAGCGAGCCCGCCTTGGTGGCATCGGCCTCACCCGCCGGGGTCCACCATTGGTGAGGGGTGCCGTCGCTGATCCAAGGCGTATCGCCGCCATGAAGGTGGATGGCCGTTCGGTTCTGCGTGTAGGTGTTGATGCCGTCGGGCCCCATGCCCGCGCCCATCAGCGAGGTATCGACCGGCAGGAAGAGATCGCCATTGCGCTTGGAGACGATGACCTGTCCGAAGGCATCCACCGCCGGCGCCCCGTTGGCACCGGCCTGAAGCACCGCACGCCCCACCGGCAGCAGGTTGTGAAACTTGATGCGCGTCGGAATGCCCTTGGTCGAGACGATCGCCGGGCCCAGGTAGTTCGGGTTGTCGACGGCCAGCGCCTGCTTCATGACCGCCTTGCCATTCGCGTCGAACTTCAGGGTTCCGTTCGCGTTGGTGTCCTGAATCAGGATGGCCGTGCCGTCGGGGTAGGTCAGCGGGATCAGCTTGCCCGGCACCGCCGCAGTCGACAACTGGACATAGCCGCGCAACGTCGTCGGCTTCTTCAGGTCCGAGTGCATCTTCTGCGTGTACTCGATGACCGCCAGTTCGTAATAGTCATCCGCGGTGGTCACGCCCGCCGGATTCACCCATTTTTGAGGCGTCGCCACCGGGATGTACCGCACGGTGGTGCCATCGGCCATGGTGCTGGGCGTGCCCAGCAGAGGCAGCGGATCGATGAACTTGCGCAGTGCCTTGCCGGTATGCGTGGCCGGATAGCCCCCAGCATTGGCATACACGGCTGCGGCTTCCGCAGGCACGGTGGCCGCGCGTAAACCGGATGGGCTGTGCGCAAAATAAGTGGGCACCCGGTAGCTGGCGCCAGCGGCACTGACCGCGTCAGCGAAACCCGGGCCGGCGTAAACCACCTGATTGGCCCCCAGGAATACGCAGACCACACCGCCCGCGCGGCGCAATGCCGGGCGAATCCGCCCCGCCGACTTCTGTTTCCGACCCGCCATGAATCCTCCGAATCAAATAGATGATGGCCCTGCGCACCCGCGCACAACCAAATAATCGACACAGCCTCACCTCGCCGACTGGCACCAACCCAGTCAGAGAAACAAGACAACGATGGCCCCTGCGGCAACGCCGCGCCGCGCCCACTCAAAACCAACTCGGTTGAATGGGACCCCTCAGATGGGCGATCAATACAGCCAACCCCCGCAAATCAATGTAATTCAACTGATAAAGAACGCAAAGTTGCTGCAAAGATGTTGTTCGTCAACGACTTTTCGCGTTTTGCACTCAGCCGTTGAACCGGCCCGCAGCGCTGACCCATCGCCCCATCAAATGGGAACCTCACCCATCTGATGAATGCCGGCGGGGCATCGCGCCTCCTCATTTGAAAAAGGACAGTACCCAATGTGATAAATCAATCACACTCGGAAGCCCCAGATACCTCCCCCCCGATGAGGCGTGTGCAACGAACCACAGAGAAAAGGGCCGGCGCTTGCCCGTCGCCGCCGGATACCTCCGGGTGCACTCAATTTCTTCCTTATCGAAGTCTTATGCCCCCATCGGTCACCTGAGCAAATTCGAGGTCACACCAGGCTTCGACTCGCGGGTCACAGCGCTGTCATCTGGGCGCAGAAGTACAGAAAGCAAAGCAACCGTGATCCATGTCACAGCCTCTTGAGGCGAACAGACAACGAATGCACCTCGTCTCCCCGCTGAAGGGGGATGGTCAACCGGACAGCCTTGCTGTGTCGTGTGGGGACGGTTGGACGCACAGGGCATGCCCGGCGGCGAAAGCGCCGACCGTCAGGCCAAGGATCAGCGTTGCGGGGATGCGCCCGACGCCGCAGCGGCCGTGCGTTGCGCGGCGATGAATCGCCACTCCGAGTAGGAGGTCGCCTGCTCGAAGCCCCGCAGCGCCGGCTCGAAGTTCGCTGTGCGAAACGGGGTCTGAGAAGATTGGCTGTAGATGCCCAGGATGGCGTTGCCTTGGCGAATGAGCCCCCAGGGCCGCTCAGGATCCAAGGGATCCGGATACAAGCGACGCAGGTGGCGGACGATGTGTGGGAAACGCGGATCGGAGGTGAGGTCCTCCAGCCGCGTCGGCCACTGACGCTGGCCCGCGGGTGAGCGGGCGGCGTAGGACTCGATGGCCTGCTTGTACTGCAGGCCCACATCGAGCAGCTCCTCTTCGGCATCGCGCCGACGGGCTTCGGCCCAGCGCTGGGTGGTCACCGCCGCCATGGCACCGACGATGGCCAGCGCCACCAGCACGCCCAACAGCAGCAGCCCGCGCTGGGTCGATGCGCACCCAGACGAGCGTTTCACTGCGCACTGGCCGCGCGGGCGGCGGCTGAAGCGCCGGCCCCGCCAGCGGGCTGAACGTCGTACACCCCCCCGGTCGGCGCATCCGGCGGGGCAATCACCCCCCAGTCAGGCCGGTCGGTGAACGGGTCGGGAGGAATGAAGCGCAAATAGCGCTTTTGCACCAGGTCATCCAGGTTCTCCGGGTACTTGCCCCGATCCCCGTAGTACTTGTCGATCGCCTCACGCATCGCGGCGAGATTGGCGCGCTGCACCTGCGCCTTGCCGCGATCCATGGAATCGACGTAGCGCGGCACGGCGATCGACAGCAGCAGCCCGACCACGGCCAGCACCACGATCAACTCGATCATCGTGAATCCGTTGGAACGGCCGCTCCGAACCACGCAGGCCCGGTGGTGGGCAGACTTCACCATCGTTCGTAAGGTATTCCGTTGATTCCGGGCGAGCGCGAGCGCGAGTGCACATCGTAAACGTCCACGCCGGGCATGGGCGCATCGGCCGGGCTGCTGTAGGCCCGCAATCCCCAGGTGGATTCGTTGTCGCGCAGGTCGTCGCTGGCGAATGGATCGCGCGGCAGCCGACGCAGAAAATAGAGTTTCTCACCGGTGGGCGAGCGTTGATTCACCACGCCCTCCACCAGCACACGCAGGTTGGGTGGGTATCCGGAATCCCCCACGGCCTTGGCAATCTGCCCCTGGTCGGAGGCGACTTTGTAGCGATCGATCGCCTTGCGAATTTCGCTCAGGGCCTGGCGCAATTCCCGCTCGCGGCCGCGCTTGACCGTCATTTCCGCCAGCGGTGCGGCCATCAGCGCCATCAGCCCGATGAGCGCCAGCGTGACCACCAGCTCCATCAGGGTAAAGCCGCGTGCGCTCCCGCGGAGGCCGCGCAGCGTGCCGACGGGGCGCCTCGAGAAGAACGGGGACATGAGCGGGGGATCAGCGGGGGATCAACGCGCAGCCGCTGGGGGCGGATCCGCCGGTTCGGGCGCAGGCTTGGGCTCGGCCGGTGCCGCCGGGGGCGCGGGCGGTGCGGGCGGTGTGACGGGCATCTCGACTCGCCCGGGCTGAGGCCGCGGCAAGGCGCCCACGCCAGTGTTCACCGTTTGGGCGGGGGCCACCTGCCCGGGGCGCAGCACCGGCATCGGCGCGCTCCCCGGATTGGCCGCCGGCATCTGCGGCAGACCGACCAGGCCTGCACCGATGCCCGCGCCACCGCCACCGCCGGCCTGGCCGACCGCACCCGCGCCGGCCGCCGGCCGCACGCCATCGCTGGACTGGTACTGGCCGATGGGCTCGATGCGCAGCGGCCGCGAACGCACGCTGGCCTCGCTGCCGGACCAGAGGTCGGCCACCTGCGGATCGGCCACGGCCAGCGGGCGGATGATGCGCGGCGTGATGGACAGGACGATCTCGGTCTTCTTCTTGTCGCCGGAGTCGCTGGAGAACAGGCGCCCGAGGATGGGCAACTGCCCGAGCCCTGGCAGCTTCTGCGCGCCACTGCGGTCCTGGTCGTTGATGAGGCCGGCCAGCACCTGGGTCTCGCCGTCGTGCAGGCGCAGCACCGTCTGCGCACTGCGCGTGCCGATCTGGTAGGCCTGCCCGCTGTCGGTCTTGACGATGTCCGACAGGCTGCTGACTTCGAGCGAGAGCTTGATGCCCACGTCCGAATCGGCGTAGACCTGGGGCTCGACTTCCAGCTTGATGCCCACGTCCAGGTACTGGATCGAGCCGGTCAGCACGCTGGTGGAGCCGCTGGTCTGCGGCGTCAGCAGGTTGGTGAAGACCGGCACCTTGTCGCCCACGAGGATGCGCGCCTTCTCCTTGTTGCGCGTGCGGATGCGCGGGCTGGCCAGCAGGTTGGCGTCCGAATCGACCATTTTCAGGTTCACGCCCACCGACAGGGGGGTGACCAGCAGGTCGTCGCGCGTGAGCCTTCGCATCTCGCCATACGTCAACGTCGAGGCGCTTGCGGTGGTGGGCATCGACACGCTGACGGAGGTGGGCCAGCGGATGCCCAGCTCGCTGAGCTTGGAGCTGGAGATCTCCAGCACCTCGACTTCGAGCATCACCTCGGGGTCGGGCAGGTCGTTGGCGGCGATCAGGCGCTCGGCCACCGCGATCGACTCGGCCGTGTCGCGCATCACCAGCGTGTTGCTGCGCGGCTCGGTGACCACGTCGCGCGTCTTGAGCATGGTCTTGAGCAGGTTGGCCATGTGGGCGGCCTCGATGTTGCTCAGCTGGAAGCTGCGCACCTTCAGCTCGCCGTACTCGCGCTGCTTGGCCGCCGTGGCCGGGTAGATCAGCAGGGTGTTGCTGTTGAGCACCCGCTTTTCCAGCTGGTTTTGCAGCAGGATGACGTCGATGGTGTCGCCCACCGTGGCGTCGGTGACGAACAAGGTCGTGCGCATGTCGTTGCGCACGTCGCGGTCCATCACGATGTTGATCTGCGCGGCGCGCGCCAGCGCCTCGAAGACCTGGCGCAGCGTGGCGTCGCGGAACTGCAGGTTGACCGGGCGGCGCAGCGCCGCCTTCGCGCCCACCTGCTCCTCGCGCGCCGCGAGGTCGGCGGCCAGCTGATCGGCGATCTGGCGCTGCAGCGCCAGCGCCCGGGCGTGCTGGGGCTGTTCCTTGAGCACCCGCCGCAGCGTCTCCTGGGCCTGCTCGGCCTGGCGGGCCTTGAACAGGCGCTCGGCCTCCTGGATCACCACGTCGGCGCGGCGCCGCTCTTCGGTCTGCATCAGGCCACGCAAGGCGCGGTCGTTGCCGGCGTCCAGCGCCAGCACCTGCCGCCACAGGTCCTGGGCGCTGTCGAGCTGATCGGCCTGCATCGCGCGCTCGGCCCGGTCGATGGCGCGCAGCACGGCGCGCTGGCGCTCGTTCAGAAAGTCGATGCGAAAGCGCGCGTCGCCGGGCTCCATCTCGCTGGCCCGGCGCAGCTCGTCGAGGCCCTGCTGGGTGCGGCCCTCGGCCACCGAGGCCAGCCCCTGGTCGTGCAGCCGCTGCGCGGCGCAGCCCGCCAGCAGCATCGCGGTGATCGCGGCCAGGGCCAGGGCGGACAGGCGGCGGCTGGCCGGCGGCGGCGAATCGGAAAGGGAAGGCATGTCAGTTCCTGTCGATGGCCAGCGTCAGCACGGTCTGATCGCTGGGCCGCACAAATTTCAGTTCGCTGGCCTGGATGCGCTCCAGGCGCCAGCCGCCTTCGAGCAGATCGCCGGGCGCGGCCATCAGCAGCCGCTCGCCCAGCAGCAGAAAGACCTTGGGCTGGCTGCCGTCGCGCTCGGCCCATTGGCCCAGAAACCGGTAGGGCAGCTGCGGCGGCGGGGGCGGCGCAGGCGCCACCTCGGGCAACGGGCCGACAAAGGGCTTGTCCGCCACCCCCACGGGCCGGGGCGCCGGCCGCGGCGGCGTCCGGGCGGCGAAGGGATCGGCGGCGGAGGCGCCTTCGTCCCAGGCGCTGCGTCGAGGCAAGTCGGCGCTGACACAGACCTCGGCCTCCGGCGGCTCGTTGCGGCCGGCTCGCGTCGCTGGGGCGCTGCGCCGCGCCGGCGCCACCACCTCGGCATCCGCCCCCGCCCCGGCGCTCAGCCGCCAGGTCGCGATCAGGCTCAGCAGCGCAACCGCGCCGAGCAACCCCTTCAACCGCGGGCTCATGGCGGGCCTCCGCGGAAATACAGGCTCCACTGCAGGCGCGCCTGCAGCCCCGTTTGTCCGGAAGCGGGCCGCTCGATCTCGATGCGGTCCAGCCCGGCATGCGGCAATTGCGCCATGACTCGCCCGATGGCGCGGCGCAGCTGCAGGTAGCTGCCGTCCACCGACTGGGTCACCACCAGCTTGGTCAGCCCCTGCGTCTGCGGTTCGAGCCGATAGGCCACCTCGCCCAACCGCAGCCCCTGCGATTCGATGCTGGCCAACAGCTTGCCGAGCAGCGCGGTGCGCTGGCCCATGGGCGGCACCTCCGCGAGCCAGCGGTCGCGCGGATCCTGATCACCATTCGGCATCGCCGCCGAACCCCCGGGCGCGGAGGGGGATGCCGCCGGGGACGACCCCGCTGCGGGGAGTCGCCCCGCCAGGGCGCTGAGCTCCGTCACCTTGGCGCGCAGCAGGGCCTGGCGCTCGGCCTCGATGCCCGGGCGGATCCAGACCGCCAGCAGCAGCGCCGCGAGCAGACCCACCACCGCCACGCCCCCTGCCCAGCCCAGGCGCTGCTGCCAGAACCAGCGCAGCCTGCGTGCGGTGCGTCGAAGGCGCATCGCCGTGGGGGGGGCTCCTTCGGCCCCTGCGGCCGATCGGGGGGCATCGCGCCGACTCATGGCGTGCCCTTTCGCGCCTGAAGGGCCAGCTTGGGTCGCCAACTGGCGCTGAGGGTGAACTCGATGCGGTCGGACGCGCCTGCGGCCGGCTGCGGCGTCATGGGCATCGGCGACACCGGCAACGGCCCGTTGGCCACCGCCGCGAGCGCCTCGGCCGGGTCGGCCTCGCGCGCCGGGCGGTGCTGGGTCAGCAGCACCTCGCGCAGCAACGGCTCCTTCTCCAGCGCCGCCACATAGGCCAGGATCGCCGCCAGCTGACGCGCCTCGCCGGTGACGCGCAGCAGCCCGCTTTGCGCGTCGGGCTCGAACTTCAGCAGCGTGATCCGCGCCCCCGCCTGGGACTCGAAGATCCGCAGCAGGTCTTCCCAGGGCGCGGCCAGCTCCGCCGCCAGCCCTTCGATCTGGACGTGGCGCTTTTGATCCTGCGCGGTCATGGCACGGTTGGGCGCCGCCGCACGGCCGCGTTCGATGAGTTGGGTCAGGCCGGCCTGTTCCGCCTGTGCCGCCTGGCGCGCTTCCCAGGCCAGCCAACCCTGCCCGCCCAGCAGCGCCAGAGCGACGACGGCCAACACGGCTCCGAGCCGCTGCGACGGCGGACGGCCGGAGAAATCCAGCGTCCCCGGCAACCGCAGGCCGCGCCGCGGTGCGGGTTTTGAGTCGGCACCGGCCAGCGGGTTCTGTGCCGCCGTCATGCCGCCACCTCCCAGGTCTTGGCGTCGCGCAGGCGCTCGGGCAGCAGCCCCCAGCCCGCCCGCCGGGCCGCCGCCTCCAGCGCGCGGCGCTGGCCGGGCCGTTCCACCGCCAGCCAGGCCGAGCGGCCCCCTCGGCGTTCCTGCGCGCCGGCGAATTGGGGGACCCCCACCGCACCCAGCGGCCACTCGGTCGCCGGCCGCCGGTAGGGCAGCAGGCGCGCGAACAGCGCCTCACCGTCGGAACCGACACCCGCATCGTCGGCCGCAGCCAGCGGCTCCCATTCCACCGCGACGAGCCGCCCGGCCTCGAAGCCCAGCACCGTCACCCCGGCCGGCCGCAGCAGCGCGACACTGCCCAGGTCCTCGGGCAGGCGATCGGCCAGGGCCCGCAGGTCGTCAAGCAGCGCGACCGCCACCTCATCGACCTCGATGCCCTGCGCCGCCAGCGCGTCCAGCGCCGCATCGAGCACCGCGATCTCGACCGCGCAGGCCAGCCAGGCACGCCCGCCCGGCAGCAGCGTGGCCTCGACTTGTAGAGCGTCCAGGCCCGTGGTCTGCGCCACGCTGCGCTGCGCCTCGGCCCGGGCGGCGGCGAGCGAGTCGAGGCGGCCCGGCTCGGCATCCAACAGCAGCGTGTAGATCAGGTCATCGCCCAGACAGAGGCGAGCGCGCCGCGGCAGGCCCTCGCCCCCCGACGCCAGCCGAGCCAGCAGGGTGGGCAGAACGGCCGGCCCGGCCACCGCCTGGCTGCAGCGGCGCAGGCAGGCGGCCCCGCCGGCCGCGCGTCGGCCCCAGAGGGCGAGCCAGCGATCGGCCAGCGTTCGCTCGTCGAGCCGCTCCTCGATCTCGATGTGGCGCGCGCCCAGGCGCACCTGCAGGAAGCTCGCAGCGCTCACCTCATTCCTCCAGCGCCGTGACGCGGTTGGCCTCTTCCAGCGTCGTCAGGCCCGCACGCACCGCCAGCAGGGCGGCGTCGCGCAGGGTGCCGAGCTGGCGCTCGCGCGCAGCCTGGCGCAGCGCCGCGGGCGTGGCCCGCTCGGCGATCAGGCTGCGCAGGCCGACATCCAGCGCCAGGGTCTGCGCGATCGTGCGGCGGCCCCGGTAGCCGGTGCCGCGGCACTGCGGGCAGCCACGGCCGCGAACGAAGGTCCAGCCGGCCGCCTCGGCGGGCAGCTCGCTGACTTCGAGCAGCTCGGCGCTGGGCGTCACCACCTCCTGGCAATCCACGCAGACCTTGCGCACCAGCCGCTGCGCGAGCACGCCGTTGAGCGCCGACACCAGGTTGTAGGGATCCACCCCCATCGTCGAAAGCCGGCCGATCACGTCGAAGACGTTGTTGGCGTGCACCGTGGCAAAGACCTGGTGGCCGGTGAGCGCGGCCTGCACCGCGATCTGGGCGGTCTCGGCGTCGCGCATTTCGCCGACCATGATCTTGTCCGGGTCGTGGCGCAGCAGCGAGCGCAGCCCGCGCGCGAAGGTCAGGCCCTTGGCCTCGTTGACGGGGATCTGCAGGATGCCGGGCAGCTGGTACTCGACCGGGTCCTCGATGGTGACGATCTTGTCCAGCCCGGTGTGGATCTCCGAGAGCACCGCGTACAGCGTGGTCGTCTTGCCGCTGCCGGTCGGCCCGGTCACCAGGAACAGCCCGTGGGGCATGCGCGCCATGCGCGACATGAAGCGCAGGTGCGTCTCCTCGAAGCCCAGGTGCGAGAGGTTCAGCGGCGCATCGGCGGCCAGCTGGTAGCGGTCGAGGATGCGCAGCACCGCATCCTCGCCGAACAGACTGGGCATCACCGAGACGCGCACATCCACCTGGCGGTCCGCGCTGCGCAGCTTCAGGCGGCCGTCCTGCGGCACCCGGCGCTCGGTGATGTCCAGGTTGGCCAGCACCTTGATGCGAGAAATGACGCGCGCCGCGTGGTCCCCGCCCTCGACCCGCACAACGCTCTGCAGCACCCCGTCCATGCGGTACTTGACCGTCAGGTGCTGAGCACCGCATTCGAGGTGGATGTCGCTGGCGCGGGCCTTCAGCGCGTCGTAAAGCGTGCTGTTGACGAAGCGCACCACGGGGCTGTCGTCGGCGCTGATGTCGGCCAGCGACAGGCGCAGCGCCTCACCGCCCTCGGCCGACTCGGCGTTCGCGTCGGGGTCGGCATCGGGCTGCACGTCCAGCGCCCGCAAGTCGCGCTCCAGGCGGCCATAGAAGGCCTGCAGCTCGGCCGCATCGGCCACCCACCACTGGCAGGCGGGAGCGCCCTGGGCCCGCAGCCGCGCCTCGATCCACAGGCGGATGCCCCGGTCGAAGGGGTCGGCCAGCACGACGTGCAGGGCCCCGGCGGCGTCGCGGTGCGCCATGCACAGGCGCCGCTGGCCCTCGGCAAACGGCAGGAGCTGGGTGTCCACGGCGCTGGTTTCGACCCCCGCCGGATCCGCCAGCGGCCAGCCGCTGCGCTGGGTCAGCCAGCGCTGGCGGGCCGACGGCTCATCGGCCGCGGCGCTGCGCTCGAGCGCCCAGCGGCGCGCCAGGCGATCGGCCACCGCCTGAGGCCCCAGGTCGTTCAATGGGGACCCGGAGCCCTCCCCCCTCTGGGCAGTCGCCACCGCGGGCGCCGCCGCAAACCAATCCGGCCAGCGCAACTTCATTGGATCGTGGCCGCCAATTGAAAGATGGGCAGGTACATGAGCACGACGATGCCGCCCACCAGCAGCCCGATGCTGAGCATCACCACCGGCTCGATCAGGCGCCCGGCCCGCTCGAGCTGGCGGTCGAGCCCGGCGTCGTGCACGTCGGCCAGGCGATCGAGCGCTTCTTCGAGCGCACCGGTCTGCTCGGCCACCCGCAGCACGCGCAGCCCCAGCCCGTCGATCAGCCCGCAGTCGTGCAGGCTGGCCGCCAAAGGCGCACCGGCCGTCGCCGCGGCCAACGCGCGGTCGAGCGCGCCTCGATCGGCCCCAACCAGCAGCTCCCGACACATCGCCAGCGCCTTGAGCGCCGGAATGCCCGAGCGCACCAGCATCGCCGCGGTGCGCGTCATCTGCCCCTGCCCATAACTGCGCACCAGCGTGGACAGCCCCGGCAGGCGCGCGGCCAGACCCGCCAGCCGCGCCCCCAACTGGCCGCTGCGCGCCTGCCGGAACAGGTAGGCCCCACCGCCGCCCAGCGTGCCCGCCAGGATCAGCCACATCGGCGTCTGGTAGGTGTAGAGCAGCCGGCCCAGCGCAATGAGCACCTTCGACAGCCAGGGCAGGTCCTGCTGGCTGGTCTCCAGCACCATCGCAAAGCGCGGCACCACGTAGGCCAGCAAAAACAGCACCACCAGGAAGGCCACCGCGATCAGCAGGGCCGGGTAGAGCAGCGCGCCCACCAACTTACCGCGCATCTGCCGCAGGCGGGCCGCGTTGGACGCAAACCGGGCCAGGCTCTCGCCGAGGTCACCGGTCACCTCGCTGGCTCGCACGCAGGCGAGCAGGCCGGCGCCGAAATGACCGGTGGCCAGCATCGCAGCCGCCAGGGACTCGCCGCTGTGCAGGCGCAACAGCAGCCCATCCCAGACTGCGGAGGCCGAACCGCCGCGCTCCCGGAAGGTCTGCAGCGCGTCCACGACGCCCAGGCCGGAGCGCAGCATGAGGCCAAGGTCCTGGGCAAAGGGCTCTTCCTGGACCGGCTGTGCACGCAGGGGCGCGGCAGCGGCGCCAACCCGACGAACTGAGGGGGACGCCGCCGACGCAGCCAGCCGGCGTGACCTGGGGGTGCTGTGTGTCGCCACGAGCCCCGAACTCACCACGACGTCACATCGGCGGCTTCACCCTGCCCGCCAGGCTGCCCATCGGCGCCCAGGCTGGACAGGTCATAGTCTCCATGTTGACCAGGAAACGCGTACACATAGCCTCGACCCCAGGGGTCGACGGGCACGTCGCGCTTCAGATAGGGCCCCTGCCACTTGGCCACGCCGCTCGGCGCGGCGCGCAGGGCGGCCAGGCCGTGCTCGGTGGTCGGATACTGGCCGACGTCGAGCCGATACTGGTCGAGCGCCTGAGAAAAGGCCTCGATCTGCGCCCGCGCCACTTTGGCGTTGCTCTTGCCCAATTGCGAAAAATACTGCGGGGCGACGATGCCGGCCAGCAGGCCGATGATCACCATCACCACCAGCAATTCCAGCAAGGTGAACCCCCGCAACCGACGCCGTTGCGTCTTGCGCTTCAGCAACGGCCGCCCAGTTGCTTCGCTCATGGCCGAATCTCCTCGTGTCGCCAATTCGCCGACGCCAGGGAGCCTCGACCTCACCACGACATCGGCCCCTCCCTCCCCCCTCGATAAAGGGGGGCATGTATGGGAACTTTGCGATCTTATTTAGATTTTCTGCAGAAATGCGACCGAACGGCTGAACTCGCCCCCTCGAACCTGCGAGTGGTTAACAGACAACGACTCAGGACTGGGGCGACGCCTCGGAAGGCATGCGCACCGGCGTCGTACGCCAGATCTGCTGCGCGTACTCGGCGATGGTGCGGTCTGACGAGAACGCCCCCATGCCGGCCACATTGAGTACGGCCCGGCGCGTCCACTCATCGGCGTTGCGATACAGCGCATCGACCTGATCCTGCGAATCGACGTAGCTTTCGTAGTCGGCCAGCAGGAGGTAGTGGTCGCCCCAGTTCACCAGCGCGTCGTAGATCGCCTGGAAGCGACCTGGCTCGTCGCGGCTGAAGGTGCCGTCGCGAATGGCGTCCAGCGCCATGCGCAGCTCCATGTTGGACTCGTAGTAGGCGCGCGGGCGATAGCCCTTGGCGCGGATCTCGGCCACCTCTTCGGTGGTGTTGCCGAAGATGAAAATATTGTCGGGGCCGACGTGCTCGCGGATCTCGACGTTGGCGCCGTCGAGCGTGCCGATGGTGAGCGCACCGTTGAGGGCAAACTTCATGTTGCCGGTGCCCGAGGCCTCGGTGCCCGCCGTCGAAATCTGCTCGGACAGGTCAGCGGCCGGGATGATCACCTCGGCCAGGCTGACGCTGTAGTTCGGGATGAACACCACCTTCAGCCGGTCGCCGATGCGCGGGTCGTTGTTGACCGTTTGGGCCACGTCGTTGATGAGTTTGATCACCAGCTTGGCCATGTGGTAAGCCGAGGCGGCCTTGCCGGCGAAGACGACCACGCGCGGCACCCACTGCGCATCCGGGTTGGCCAGGATGGCCTGATAGCGGGTGACCACGTGCAGCACGTTGAGCAGCTGGCGCTTGTACTCGTGCATGCGCTTGACCTGCACGTCGAACAGAGCGTCCGGGTTCAGCGCCACGCCCAGGCGTTCAAGCACCAGGCGGGCCAGGCGCTCCTTGTTGCTTCGTTTGACCTTGCGGAACGCAGCCAGGAAGCCGGGGACCTCGATCGCAGCGCGCAGGCCCTGCAACTCGTCGAGGTTGCGTCGCCAGGTGCGACCGATGCGTTGATCGATCAGCCCCGCCAGCCCTGGGTTGGCCTGCGCCAGCCAGCGCCGCGGCGTCACACCGTTGGTCTTGTTGTTGAAGCGCTGCGGCCAGAGCTCGGCGAAGTCCTTGAAGATCGAGGCCTTCATCAGTTCGGAGTGCAGCGCCGACACGCCGTTGATCGAGTGGCTGGCGACCACCGCCAGGTAGGCCATGCGCACACGGCGCTCGCCACTTTCGTCGATCAGCGACAGACGGCGCATCAGATCGGGGTCGTTGCCGTGCTGGGCGGCCACGTCGGCCAGGAAGCGCGCATTGATGTCGAAGATGATGCGCAGGTGGCGCGGCAACACGCGGCCGAAGAGCTCCACCGGCCAGGTTTCCAACGCCTCGTGCATCAGCGTGTGGTTGGTGTAGCTGAACACGCGCTGGCACAGCGCCCAGGCCTCGTCCCAGGGCACCAGGTGCTCATCGACCAGCAGACGCATCAGCTCGGGAATCGCCAGCACCGGGTGGGTGTCGTTCAGGTGGATGCTGACCTTGTCGGGCAACGCGTCGAAGCCGGTGTGGGTGCGCAGGTAGCGGCGCACGATGTCCTGCAGGCTCGCCGAGCAGAAGAAGTACTCCTGGCGCAGGCGCAGCTCGCGCCCGGAGAGCGTGGAGTCGTCGGGGTAAAGCACGCGCGAGACGTTCTCCGACTGGTTCTTGCTCTCCACCGCGCCCATGTAGTTGCCTTGATTGAAGGCGCGCAGGTTGATTTCTTCACTGGCTCGGGCCGACCACAGCCGCAGCGTGTTGGTGGCCTGGGTGCCATAGCCCGGAATGATGGTGTCGTAGGCCATTGCCAACACATCGTCGGTGCCGACCCAGCGCACCGTCTCGCCGCTTTGCTCCAGATGGCCGCCAAAGCGCACGCGCATCTGAACCTCCGGGCGGGGAAATTCCCAGGGGTTGCCTTGCGTGAGCCAGTAGTCCGGCGCCTCGACCTGGCGGCCGTCGACGATCTTCTGGCGGAACATGCCGTAGTCGTAGCGGATGCCGTAGCCGAAGCCGGGCACACCGATCGTGGCCATCGAGTCCAGGAAACAGGCCGCCAGCCGCCCCAGCCCGCCGTTGCCCAGGGCGGCGTCGGGTTCGAGCTCGAAAAGCTGGTCGGGATCGACGTCCATCTCGCGCAGGGCCTGCTTCACCGTGGGCAGCAGCTCCAGCGCCAGCACCGCATTGGTGAACGTGCGCCCAATCAGGAACTCGGCCGAGAGGTAATAGACCCGCTTGACGTCTTGGTCATACTGCGCGCGGGTGGTCTTCATCCAGCGCTCGACCAGGTGATCGCGCACCATGTACGACACGGCCTGAAGCCAATCCTCCGGACGCGCCGACACGGGATCTTTGCCGACGCTGTACATCAGCCGGTTCGAGATCTCGCGCTTGAGCGCCTGGACATCGAGGGCCAAGTGGTCGTACTGGTGTTCGAACTGGGTCAGATCCATGGTGATCGATCGGGCGGGAACGGGAAGATGGGGGGGCGGTCGGACGGCGTCGCCATGCCGGACCGGCATGCGCAGCCGAGGTCGACCTTGCGGAACTTGCCGAACATTCTGCAAGGAATCCGCAAGGCGACGGCAATGAATTCGCAATTCTCGCGCCAGAGGCCGGCGCAAATGGTACGGCTTGGGTACCGGGCGTTGGCAGTGTTACACCGCCGCCGCCCATCTCAGGCATCAATGCACAAGCGAACGGTACAAGTGCAGATACTGACGCGCCGGCCCTGTCCAATCCCAGTGCTGGCGCATGCCACGTTGCTGGACCAGGCGCCAGTCGTCCGGGCGACGGAACAGCGCCAGCGCCCGGCGTGCACCGGCCACCAGCGCATCGGCATCGAAGGCGTCGAAGACGAAGCCCGTGGCATCGCCGTCGATCGTCTCCAGGCGGGTGTCGGCCACGGTGTCGGCCAGCCCGCCCACGCGGCGCACCAGAGGCAACGTGCCGTATTGCAGCCCGTAGAGCTGCGTGAGGCCGCAAGGCTCGTAGCGCGAGGGCACGAGGATCACGTCGCTGCCGGCGATCAGCCGGTGGGCGAAGGGCTCGTCGTAGCCGATGCGCACCGCCACCGATTCCGGGTGCGCCTGGGCCAGCTGCCGGAAGGCCGACTCCATCCACGCCTCGCCCGAGCCAAGCAGCGCGAACTGCCCGCCCACCGCGATGAAGCGCGGCAGCGCCTGCAGCACCAGATGCAGGCCCTTCTGTTCAGCCAGGCGGCTGACCACACAGGCCAACGGCACATCGGGGTCGAGCGCCAGCCCGAGCTCGGCCTGAAGGGCGGCCTTGCAGCGGGCCTTGCCGCTGAGGTCGTCGGCGTCGTAGTGGGCCGCCAGGTGGCGGTCGTGCCCAGGGTGCCAGACTTCCGGATCGACGCCATTGAGGATGCCGCTGAGCTCGGCCGCACGCGAGCGCAGCAGGCCGTCAAGGCCGACGCCCTGCTCCGGGCTCTGGATCTCGCGCGCATAGCTCGGGCTGACGGTGGTGATGCGGTTGGCGTACACCAACCCGCCCTTCATGAAGTTCACGTGGCCGTGAAACTCCAGCCCTTGCACGGCGTAAAAGTGCCCTGGCAGGCCGAGCTCGCCGAAACGGTGGGCACCGAACATGCCTTGGTAGGCGAGGTTGTGCACCGTGTAGACCGTACCGGCCAGGCGCCGGTGCTGTGACTCCTCGGCCGCCCGCAGGTAGGCCGGCGCCAGTGCCGCATGCCAATCGTGCGCGTGCACCACCTCGGGGCGCCAATAACCGTCCATGCCCTGCGCGAGGGCCGCTGCCACCCAGCCCAGCAGCCCGAAGCGCAGGTGGTTGTCGCCGTGGTCGTCGTAGGGGCCGCCATCGCGGCGGAAGTAAGCCGGCGCGTCGATCACGTAGGCGTGCACCTGGCAGGCGGGCAGCCAGCCGTAGAGCAGCCGCGTGCCATGCGCCAGGTGCATGCCCAGCGGCGGACGCAACTCGGCCACCACCGAAGCCTCCTCCAGCCCGTGCAGGATCGGCGCAAAGCCTGGCAGCAGCACGCGCACGTCGGCCCCCTGCGTGCGCAGTGCCGGAGGCAGGGCCGCCGCGACATCGGCCAGGCCGCCCGTCTTGAGCAGCGGAAAGATCTCGGCGCAGACCTGCAGCACACGCATGGTGACGACGTTCCTCGTGGGTCGATGGCTCAGCGGCCGGTCTTATTCAGGTCGGCGAGCATACGCCGGGTCACCAGCACGACGCCGTTCTCGGTGCGGTAAAACCGCCGCGCATCCTCGACCGGGTCTTCACCGATCACCAGCCCCTCGGGCAGGATGCAGCGCCGATCGATCACCACGTTGGTCAGGCGGCAGTGGCGGGCGATCTGCACGTCGGGCAGCACGACCGCCTTCTCGATCTGCGAGTACGAGCGCACCAGCACGTTGGAAAACAGCACCGAGTTGCGCACCGTCGCCCCCGAGACGATGCAGCCGCCCGAGACCAGCGTGTTGATGGCCTCACCGCGGCGCCCGTCCTCGTCGTGCACGAACTTGGCGGGCGCGAGCTGTTCCTGGTAGGTCCAGATCGGCCAGTCCTTGTCGTACATGTTCAGCTCGGGCGTGGTCGAGGCCAGGTCCAGGTTGGCCGCCCAGTACGCGTCGACCGTCCCGACGTCGCGCCAGTACGGGCGCGAATACGGTGGGTTGGCCAGCGCCGACATCGAGAAGGGGTGCGCCAGCGCCTGGCCCTCCGACACCGCCTTGGGGATCAGGTTCTTGCCGAAGTCGTGCTCGGAGGTCGGATCGGCCGCATCCTCTTCCAGCAGGCGGTAGAGGTAATCGGCCGAGAAAACGTAGATGCCCATGCTCGCCAGCGAGAGGGCGGGCTGACCGGGCATCGCCGGCGGATCGGCCGGCTTCTCGACGAAATCGATGATTTGCCGCTGGTCGTTGATCGCCATCACGCCGAAGCCCTTGGCCTCCTCGCGTGGCACCTCGATGCAGCCCACCGTCACACCGCGGCCACTTTCCACGTGGTCGGCCAGCATGATGGAGTAGTCCATCTTGTAGATGTGATCGCCAGCCAGGATGACGATGTACTCCGGCGGCTTCGAGTTGCGGATGATGTCCAGGTTCTGGTAGATCGCGTCGGCGGTGCCGCGGTACCAGGATTCGTCGTCCACGCGCTGCTGCGCGGGCAGCAGGTCGACGAACTCGTTGAGCTCATTGCGCATGAAGCTCCAGCCGCGCTGCAGGTGGCGCAGCAGCGAATGGGACTTGTACTGCGTGATCACGCCGATGCGGCGCATGCCCGAGTTGATGCAGTTCGACAGCGCAAAGTCAATGATGCGGAACTTGCCGCCGAAGTGCACCGCCGGCTTGGCGCGGCGGTCGGTGAGCGCCTTCAGCCGCGAGCCGCGACCGCCGGCCAGCACCAGCGCCAGCGTGCGTTTGGCCAAGATGCGGGTGTTCGCGGAACCGGTGATGTCCATGGATACTCCTCGTGCTTCAGTTTTTGGGTGCGTCGTCG
>Ga0228698_1000810_pt1 | contig 18807 bp, 15 predicted proteins | sample McNCre117_Aug_MG_FD_178015 | JGI IMG/M metagenome (GOLD analysis project Ga0228698, IMG submission 178015) | Freshwater microbial communities from McNutts Creek, Athens, Georgia, United States - 1-17_Aug_MG | ecosystem: Environmental > Aquatic > Freshwater > Creek | place: USA: Georgia...
CGGCATCATGCACTTCGCCAATTTCTTCCGCTGGATGGAGAGCTGCGAGACCGCCTTTTACCGGTCGCTCGGGCTGCCGCTGATCTCGTTCGTGCCGGGACAGGTGGTCGGCTGGCCCCGGGTCAACGTCAGCTGCGCCTACCGCGCCCCGCTGCGCTTCAACGACACGGTCGCGGTGAGGCTCTTCGTGAAGAAGCTCACCACGCGCTCGGTGACCTACGTCTTCCAGTTCCGGAAGGATGGCACGCTGTGTGCGACCGGCGAGATCACGGCGGTGTGCGTGACGGCCGACGCCCGGGGCGGCATGACGGCCCAGTCGATCCCGGCGGAAGTCAGGGCGCAGCTGCAGGAGGCGCCGGAATCGGCGTGGGCCGGGTAAGGCTGCCCGCCCCCCCGGTTCTCCCGGCGGAAACCGCTCCGGCCCTGCGGCCGCATTAAGCGCCGCGGATCCCGAGGAGCGCGGGCTTAAGTATACTATTAGTTGACAACAGCCGGCCTCGGGTGATGTCAACTAATAGTATACTTAGATCGATGGGGGCCTGGCGAGGGAAGTGGATGCTTTCCCGGTTTTTGCCTACGGGTGGTAGGGTGGACGGGATTCGCCCTTGGCGGACAGCGCGAAGATCCGCACGGCCTCGGCCTTGCCCTTCACCTTCACCTCGCCGAGTTCGCGGGCCGGCGGCCGGGTCGCCATCGCCCGGAGCGTGGCGTCGCTGACGATGATCGGGGTGGCATAGGCCGGGTCCTTGGTCAGGCCCTCCAGCCGCGAAGCTAGGTTCACGCCGTCGCCGATGACGGTGTAGTTGAGGCGGGTCTTGGAACCCATGTTGCCCGCCACCACCCGCGCGGTGTTGATGCCGATGCCAAAGGCGAGGACCGGCCGGCCCTCGGCCACAAACTCGCGGTTGAGGGTGTCGAGGGCGCGCGCCATGTCGCGCGCGGCGTCGATCGCCCGCTCCGGGGCCCCGGGCGCGGCCACCGGGGCGCCGAAGAGCGCCATGATCGCGTCGCCGATGTATTTGTCGATCACCCCGCCATGCTGCTCAATGATGGTGCTCATCCGGTCAAGGTAGCGGTTGAGCAGCGCGAGCACCTCGGTGGGGGGCAGTTTCTCGCTCAGGGCGGTGAAGTCCCGGAGGTCGCAGAAGAGAATGGTGACCTCGCGCTCCTCGCCGCCGAGCTGCAGGTCGGACCGGAGCAGCTGGGTGGCGATCTCGGGCGACACCACCTTGCCGAGGAGGTCGCGCACGCGGTCGCGCTCGGCCAGGCCGGCGGTCATGTGGTTGAAGGCGGTGGCCAGCTGCCCGAGCTCATCCGCGCGCGGCAGTTCGATCCGGCGGGTGTAGTCGCCGGCGGCGACCCGTTTGGTATGATCGGCCAGCTGCTGGAGCGGCTGGCTGACGCCGCGGGCGATCCACAGCGCGGCGATCGTGGCAATGGCCAGGGCGGCCAGGGAAATGTAGAGCACGATCCTTTCCAGTTCGCGGGCCGGGGCCAGCTCCGCGGTGAGGGAACGTTGCAGGGCGATGCGGGCCGGGGCCTCGCCCAGCAGATCCAGTGACTCGAACAATGTGACGTAGGGCTCGCCGCCCAGGGTGAGCATCTCGCTGCCGGAAGCCGCGTCGCGGGCCGTCGCGGTGTGCCGGGCGACTTCGCCCGCCAGGGCCGGGCTGAGCGTCGTGGACAGCACGCGCAGATCCGGCTCGGCGGGATTGGAGGTGAAGGTTACGTCCAGCAGCGTCGTGCCCTTGATGGCGTTGGCGAAGGCGGCGTCGATCGGGTAGGCGAGGCCGAACCAGGCCCCCACGTTGGGGTAGGGCGCGTAGAGCGGCACCACGACGAGCACATGCAGGCGGTCGCCGAGATAAGAGTAACCGCTGGCCTGTTCCATGTCGTCCGCGGCCGCCCGCTTGATGAGATGGCGGAAGGGCCCGACATTTTCCGGGCCGAGCTTCTCGTCCGTCACCGCGAGAAGCTCTCCTTCCGGGGAAAAAAGCGAGATGACCGGCGCCTTCACCCGCTTGGTGTAGCTCAGCAGCGTGGAACGCAGGGTGTCGCGGTCCACCTGGTCCTGCATCAACAGGGGCTTGATGGCGTAGTCGCCGCTCATGACCTTGGCGCTGCCGGCCAGGAAATCGATGCGTTCCGCCAGGTTCTCGTGGAAGATCCGGGCGCCGATGTTCAGGTTCTGCTCGATGTGCTTGCGGGCATTGTTTTCGTTGGCGCGCGTGATGAGCAGATAGACGGACACCTGCACGGCGGCGATGAGCCCGGCCAGCAGCAGCATCAACTGCCGGCTGAAGTGACGGAAGCGGAAGAGGCGGAAGGCCACGAGATCAGCGATAGCCGCCGGATTTGGCGGGCCCCCCGCGGCGGGGGCGCTTGTCGGCCTTCAGGGTGAGGGTGAATTCCCGCCGGGCCGCCTCGCCCGCGGCGAGGGTGAACTCGGCGGTGACACTGGCGGCGAGCCGCGGGTGCCAGAGTTCGAGCCGGTAGCGTCCGCCGGGAGCGGCGACGCTGGCGGTGCCCTCCGCGCCGGTTTTGGCGAAATAGGGAGTGGGCACCACCACCAGGTAGGCCGCCATCCACTCGTGGATGTTGCAGCCGAGCGACACCAGGCCGGCGACGTCGAACACGAAGGACTCCGCCTGGCCGGGCTTGTAGAGGGGCAGCTCGAATTTCTTGGCCTTGGACAGCGAATAGACATGGTGCTGCACCGTGTCCCGGTTGGGAAACACCACGCGCGCGCCGGCCTGCACCACGGTCACATAGCTGGTGAACTCCTGATCCTGCTGGGCGATCTCGCCGGCCGCCGCCGGCGGCGGGATGCTGGCGCCGTCCAGCGGAACAAGCGAGATGACCGCGTCAGCCACGGGCTCGCCCTTGGCGCCCTTGACGGTGACCGTGAGCCCGGCGGGTGCGGCCAACACCGCCGTCGCGGCGGGAAGGACGAGCAGCGCAATAAGGAGTCGGAGCCTCATGCCGGGATTAGAACCGATGAACCAGGCTTAGTCCCCAAGAATCGGTCGGGTAGCGGATGCCGATTTTATTGACGACAAAGGCGCTGCTGTAGCGGAACTCCGCGGTGGTGTGCCGCGAGACGGAGCAGGCGAGGGCGAGCGACCAGAGGTCGACGTCCGCCGCCACGTTGTAGGAGACCCAGCCCGGGCCGTAGAGGTTGTAGACCTCCCACGGGCGGGAGTTGTAATAGCCTGAGACAACCGGCCCGAAGCCGCCGCCGATGGCCTGCCCCCACACGGACCAGGCCGCATTGGCCACGATGTCGCCGCTCAGCCGGCCGGCGCTGCCGCTGAGGGTCCACTGGTCGGAGAAATCCCAGGTGGCGTCGATCGAGCAGGAATGCTGGTTGAGGTCAAAGGTTGCGCTCCGGGCATGGTGCCCGACCCACAGGCTGGTCACGCCGGCCTTGAACGTGGGGGTGAACCGCCGGGCCAGGCGCAGGCTGGCCTCCGTGGTCCAGCCGCGGTCGGCATCCAGCCGCGCCGCCTTGTAGGACAGGGCGGTGTCGAGCTGCAGGACGGGGGCGTACGGGCCGAGGCCGAATTTGCGCTGCAGGCCGAGCCGTGGCCCGAGCTTGAGATAGTTCGTCAGATCGTACGCGGGGGCGTTGAACAGGGTGGCCTCGGCGCCGGCGTGCAGCAGCCAGTCGGGCGCCAGCTGCTCGTGCCGGCTGGCATCAAGGCTCAGCTCGTACGTGGCGGCATCCTTGCGGGTCGGGGCGAAGGAGGTGCGGCTCAGGTTCTCGACCCAGTTGGCGGTGCCCGCCGCCGTCACGGTCAGGCCATCGAGCCACCCGGCGGCCGCCGCGCCGTTCGGCGCCAGGGCTTCGCCCGCGACGAGTGCCGTGAGGAGGAGCAGCCTGCGGGGATTGCTCATAGCAGCGGTTGCAAGGCGCGCCAGACGGTTTCCGCGACAATCTTGTGCCCCGCGGCGGTGGGGTGGATGGCGTCGGGCTGATTCAGCCCCGGCACGCCGCCGACTCCCTCGAGCAGGAAGGGGATGAGGGCGAGATGGTTTTCGCGGGCGAGGTCGGGATACATGGCGGCGAACTGGCGGGTATAGTCGGGACCCAGGTTCGCGGGCATCTGCATGCCCGCCAGGACCAGCTTTACGTCCGGCTGACGTTCCCGGATGCGGGTGATCATCGCCTGCAGGTTGGCGCGGGAGGATTCGGGGGAGATCCCGCGCAATCCGTCATTACCGCCCAGCTCAATGACAAATATGTCCACCGGCTGCCGCAGGATCCACTCCAGCCGCCGCAGGCCGCCGGCGGTGGTCTCACCGCTCAGGCCCGCGTTGACGACCCGCCACGGCAGCCCGGCGGCCTTGAGACGTTCCTGGATCAGGGCGGGGAAGGCCTCGTCGGGATCCAGGCCGTAGCCGGCCGTGATGCTGTCGCCGAAGAACACCACGGTCTTGGTTTCCGCCCCGCCGAGGCTGGCGACCAGCCCCAGGCAGAGAACAAACGCCCGCCACGTTTGGCTTTTGCCCTTTGGGGGAAATTCACTCTTGTTCAGGCCCATTTGCAGGAACCAATGAGTGCCCAAACTATCCTAAAAGTCGAGCGCCTGACCAAGACCTACGCCACCGCCGCGGGTCCGCTGACGGTCCTCCACGAGGTGTCGTTCGACCTGCGGGCCGGGGGCAGCTGCGCCGTGGTGGGCCCCTCGGGCAGTGGCAAGACCACGCTGCTCGGCCTCTGTGCCGGCCTGGACCGGCCCACGACGGGGAGCGTCCACCTCGATGGCCGCGAGATCGGAGGCTTGGACGAGGACGGCCGGGCGCGCGTCCGCAACGAGTGCGTGGGCTTCGTGTTCCAGAATTTCCAGCTCATCCCGACCCTGACCGCGCTCGAGAACGTGCTGGTGCCGCTCGAGCTCCGCGGCGAGGCCGGCGGCGAGGCCGAGGCGCGGGCCCTGCTGGAGCGGGTGGGGCTGGGCGCCCGGCTGGACCACTACCCGGTGAAGCTTTCCGGCGGCGAGCAGCAGCGCGTGGCGCTGGCCCGGGCCTTCATCAACCGCCCGCGCATCCTCTTCTGCGACGAGCCGACGGGCAACCTCGACGGCGACACGGCGCACGCGATGGTGGACCTCATTTTCGGCCTCAACCGCGAGCGCGGCACGACCCTGGTGCTGGTGACACACGACCTCGAGCTGGCCGGCCGCACCCAGCGCATCATGCGGCTGCGGAGCGGGGCGGTGATCTCCGACGAAACGACCGGCGCCTGATGGCATGAGCTTCATCCTCAAGATGGCCTGGCGGGACACGCGGGCGAGCCGGCGCCGCCTGCTGCTTTATTCCCTGTCCATCGTGCTCGGCGTGGCCGCGCTCATCGGCATCAGCTCCCTCGGCGAAAGCCTGCGGGCGGCGGTGGACTCGCAGGCGAAGGGCCTGCTCGGCGCCGACCTGTCCGCCTCGGCCCGGCAGGATTTCTCCGGGAAGGCCCTGGCCCGGCTGCGCGCCACGGGCGGGGAAATGTCCCTTGGCATCGCCACCACCACCATGGCCACGTTCGCCGACGGCTCCCACCGGCTCATGCAGCTGACCGCGGTGGAGGGCGGGTTTCCCTTCTACGGCGAGGTGGAGGTGGTGCCGGCCGGGGCGTTCGCCCGCCTGGCCGAAGGCGACAACGCCATCGTCGAGGAAGCGGCGCTGACGCAGGCCGGCATCTCGCTCGGCGGCGAGATCAAGCTCGGGCCGACGACCTTCACCGTGGTCGGGGTGCTGAAAAAGTATCCCGGCCAGTCGCCCTTCGCCACCCTGTTTGCGCCGCGCGTCCAGGTGTCGATGGCCGCGCTGCAGGCGACGAAGCTGCTCAACCGCGGCAGCCTGTCCCAGCGCACCGCCTACCTGAAGCTCCCGGCCGGCACCGACGCCCGGGAGGCCGAGCGCCGGCTGCGCGACGAGCTGCGCGGCGAACGCCTGAACTTCGCCACCGCGGAGGAGCGCAAGCAGCAGCTGGGCGACGCCCTGAAGAATGTGTTTTCCTTCACCAGCCTCGTGGGGTTCCTCGCCCTGTTCCTCGGGGCGGTCGGCGTGGCGAGCGCCATGCACGTCTTCATCCGGCAGCGGCTGCCCACGGTCGCGGTGCTGCGCTGCCTCGGCGCCAGCGCGCGGACCAGCTTTGCGATTTACCTGCTGCAGGGCCTGGGCCTCGGGCTCGCGGGCAGCGCCCTCGGGGCGGTGCTGGGCCTGTCGCTGCAGTTCGCGCTGCCGATCGTGCTGCAGAATTTCCTGCCCTACCACCTCGAGTTTGTGGTCGCGTGGCCGGCCGTGCTGAAGGGCGTGGGCGCCGGGGTGGGGGTGAGCCTGCTGTTCACCCTGCTGCCGCTGCTCGAGGTGCGGCGCATCTCCCCCCTGCACGTGCTGCGCTCGGGCTATGACGAGGCGGGCCGCCCGGACCCGGCCCGCTGGCTGGTGTACGCGGCCATCGCGGCCGCGGTGTTCGGGTTTGCGACCCTGCAGACCACGAGCTGGAAGGTCGGTCTCATCTTCAGCGCGGCGATGGGGGTCGGTTTCGCGGTGCTCGCCGGCGCGGCCCGCGGCGTGATCTGGGCGGCGCGGCGGGCGCGGACCGGCTGGCTGCCCTACACCTGGCGGCAGGGCGTGGCCAACGTCCACCGGCCGAACAACCGCACGCTTCTCCTGCTGATGTCCCTCGGGCTCGGCACCTTCATGCTGCTCACCCTGCTGCTTGCGCGCGCCGCGCTGCTGGGCCAGCTGCAGGGCATGGGCGAGGGCGACCGGCCCAACCTGATGTTCTTCGACGTGCAGGCCGACCAGATCGACCGGCTCGGGGCCATCGCGCGCCGGGAGGGCGTGCCGCTGACCAAGACCTCGCCGATCATCACGATGCGCCTCAGCGGGCTCAAGGGGCGCACGGCGGAGGAACTGGCGGCGGACCGGAACAACGGCCTGCCGAACTGGGCGCTGCGCCGCGAGTATCGTTCCACCTACCGGGGCGCGCTGGACGAGGCCGAGAAGGTCATCGCCGGGAAATTCGAGGGTGCGGTGCCGGCCGACGCGGCGCGGGTCCCCGTTTCCATCGAGGAAAGCCTCGCCAAGGACCTGCAGTTGAAGCTCGGCGACGAACTCGAGTTCAACGTGCAGGGCGTGCCGGTCAAGGCCGTCATCGGCAGCATCCGCCAGGTGGAGTGGCGGCGGATGCAGACGAACTTCTTCTTCGTCTTTCCGCGGGGCCCGCTCGACGCCGCCCCCGCCACGTTCGCCGCCGCCGCGAAGGCGAAGACTCCGGCCGACACGGCGCGCCTGCAGCGGGCGGTGGGCAAGGAGCTGCCGAATGTGTCCGCCATCGACCTGGGCTTCGTGCTCGGGCTGCTCGACGGGATCTTTACCAAGATCGCCTGGGCGGTCTCCTTCCTCGCCAGCTTCACGGTCATCACCGGGCTGGTGGTGCTCGTCAGCGCCGTGCTGATGGGCCGGCACCAGCGCGTGCGCGAGGCGGTGCTGTTGCGCACCCTCGGCGCCCAGCGCGCCCAGCTGCGGCAGATCATGCTTGCCGAGTACGCCGTGCTGGGCCTGCTGGCCGCCGTGACGGGCGGGCTGCTGGCGGTCGCGGCTAACGCCCTGCTCGCGAAGTTCCTCTTCAAGGTCTCCCCGGTGCCGCCGCTGCCCCTGCTGGCCGGCGCGGTTGTGGTGGTGACCCTCCTTACCATCGTCACCGGCTGGCTGGCCAACCGGGGCGTCAGCAATCATCCCCCGCTCGCGGTCCTGCGCGAGGAGACATGAACCCGCGCCACTTCACCTTTCACTACACGCTGCGCGACGCCGGCGGCCGGTTGCTCGACACTTCCCGGGGCGGGGAGCCGGCCGCGTTCGTCGAGGGGGCGGGCCAGGTTATCGAAGGCCTCGAGGAGCCGCTGGGCCGGATGACTGCCGGTGAGCAGCGCTCCGTCGTGGTGCCGCCGGAGCGGGCCTATGGGGTGAGGGAGGCGGACCTCGTCCAGAAGGTGCCAAAGGCCCGGCTGCCGGTGGCCGACATGAAGGTGGGCGACCAATTCCAGACCGGGCCGGACCGGCAGGCCCCGGTGGTGACGGTGGTGGCGGTCGAGGGAGACGAGGTGCTGCTCGATGCCAACCACCCGCTGGCGGGGCAGGAACTGCATTTCGAGATTGAGCTGGTGACCGTGCGTCCCGCCACACCCGCGGAGTTGCAACAGGCCCGGAATCCCGCCTAGCTGACGCCACCATGAAAGTTCTTGGCATTGATATTGGCGGCTCGGCCTTCAAGGGCGCCCCCGTGGACACGAAGACCGGCCGGCTGCTCGCGGAGCGGCATCGCGTGGAGATCGATGCCCCCTGCCCGACGGCGCAGGGCCTCGCGGCCGCCCGCGAGATCGCCCGGCATTTCAAGTGGAAGGGGCCTGTCGGCCTCGGGTTTCCCGGCATCATCCTGGGCGACCGGATCGATGCGGTCGGCAACCTCGGTGCGAATTGGGAGAACAAGAACGGGGCGGCGCTGTTCGGGCGGGCGACCGGCGGCCGGGCCCGGCTGTTCAACGATGCGGATGCGGCCGGGCTGGCCGAGATGAAATTCGGCGCCGGGCGCGGGCACCGCGGCTCGGTGCTGATGCTGACCTTTGGCACGGGCATCGGGTCGGCGTTGTTTTACCGGGGGCAGCTGATGCCCAACATCGAGTTCGGCCACATCCCGTGGCGAGGAAAACCCATCGAGCGTTTCGCTTCGGCCGCCGTGAGAAAGCGGCGCGGCCTGACCTGGCGGGAATGGGCGCTGCGCGTGAACGTCTTTTTCGCCGTCGCCGAACGCCTCTGCTCCCCGGAGCTGATCATCATCGGCGGGGGCGTCAGCAAGAAGTCGGAGAAATGGTTCAAATACCTCAAGGCCAAGGCCCGCATCGTCCCGGCCCGGATGCACAATGATGCGGGGATTGTGGGTGCCGCCCTGGCGTGGGAACAGTCCGGTCGCTGACCCGGGCCGCCACTCATCCGGGCCCGGCGTCCGTTCATCAAAACTGGGTGCAACTTTGCGGGGAAATCATGTGTTTTGACCCCATGCCCCGCACCACTCCTGGCCGGCCGCTTTTCACCCTCCTCCCGGGGGGCTTCACCGCTGTTTCTGCCCGCTTCATCGCTCTGGCATTTTCCCGCCCCGCTGCGACTGCTTCACTGCGCCCGTTCGTAGTTATCAGTTGTGTTGCAGAGGGGCCCACGGGGGCCCTTCTGTGTTTTCGGGATGTCCGGTGCGGGGATTCGGCGTAAAGCGCTGGCCAATCGCCCCTCTTTCTTATCAATCTACCCGACCAACTGACCACCATGTCTGCATCCACGCACCCATCCGCTCCGGCGACCCCCGTCGCTTCCCCCAAGAAAAAATCCAACCGCAAGCTGTTCATCACGCTGGGCGTGCTGGCCGTTCTCGTCATCGCGGCGGTGGTCATCGCCGCAGCCAACAAGAAGGAGCCCGGCATCCCGATCACCACGGAGAAGGCCGTCGTAAAGACCATCACCCACGTGGTCACCGCGACCGGCAAGGTCCAGCCGGAGGTCGAGGTCAAGATTTCCCCCGAGGTCGCCGGCGAACTCATTGAGATTCCCGTGATCGAGGGCCAGGCCGTCAAGAAGGGTGACCTGCTGGTCCGCATCAAGCCCGATTTCTACCAGGCGCAGCTCGAGCAGCAGGAAGCCGCGCTCGCCTCCGCCAAGGCCGCGAGCGTGCTGAGCCAGGCCCGTCTCACCAAGGCCGAGCAGGACTTCAAGCAGGCCCAGGAGCTTTACGCCAAGAAACTGGTGTCGGATGCGGATTTCACCTCGGCCAAGACCAACATCGATGTCGCCAAGGCCGACTTCGACTCCTCCCTGGCCCAGATCCGCCGGAGCGAGGGCTCGCTCAGCCAGGCCCGCGATTCGCTGGCCAAGACCACCATCTACTCGCCCGTCGACGGCAGCATCAGCTCGCTCAGCAGCGAGGTCGGCGAGCGCGTGGTCGGCACCGGCTCCTTTGCGGGCACCGAGATCATGCGCATCGCCAACCTCGACAACATGGAGGTCCGGGTGAAGGTGAACGAAAATGACATCATCAACGTCAAGGTGGGCGACAACACCGTCGTCACGGTGGACGCCTTCCCGGGCCGCAAGTTCACCGGCGCGGTCGGCGAGATCAGCAGCTCGGCCATCACCAGCGGCGCCCAGTCTGCCGCCTCCTCCGCCTCGGACGAGGTCACCAACTTCCTGGTCAAGATCCGCGTCAAGGACCGCGCCGCCCGGCTGCGCCCGGGCATGAGCGCCACCGTCGACATCGAGACCGAGACGGTCGAGAACGTCGTCGCCGTGCCGATCCAGAGCGTCACGGTCCGCGCCGCCGGCGGCAAGACCGCCGAGGAACTGCAGCAGCAGAAGGCCAAGGAGCAGAAGGAACGCTCGGGCAACGACCTCGAGGTTTCCAGCGAGCGCGCCGATGCCCGGCGCAACCGCGACGTGCTCCAGCGCGTCCTCTTCGTGAAGGTGGGCGACACCGTCAAGCAGCGGAACGTCGAGACCGGCATCGCCGACAATACCTCCATCCAGGTCAAGAGTGGCGTGAAGGCCGGCGAGGAGGTCGTGGCCGGCAGTTACGCCGCCATCAGCCGCCGCCTGAAGGACGGCAGCAAGGTCATGATCGAGAAACCCAAGAAAGAGGAACCCGCCAAGTAACCCGCCGCGGCGCGCCCGCGGCGCCGCTCCGGGCCTCCACGCCATGAGTTCCCCCACTGTTTCCGCCACCGCCGCGCTGCGTCCCTACCGCGCGCCCGGCCCCGTGGTCATCGAGATCGAGAACGTCACCAAGCTCTACAAGATGGGCGCGGAGATCGTGCACGCCCTGCGCGGGGTCTCGCTCAATGTCCGCCGCAACGAATACCTGGCCGTCATGGGCCCGTCCGGCTCCGGCAAGTCGACCATGATGAACATGCTGGGCTGCCTCGACACCCCGACCACCGGCAAATACCATTTCACGGGCAAGGATGTCTCCGGCATGACCGACGACGAGCTGGCCGACATCCGCAACCGCGAGATCGGCTTCGTCTTCCAGACCTTCAACCTGCTCCCGCGCTCGACCACCCTGGCCAACGTCGAGCTGCCCCTCATCTACGCCGGCTATTCGCCTTCCCAGCGCCGCGAGAAGGCCGTCAAGGCGCTGCAGGACGTCGGTCTGGGCGACCGCATGGGCCACAAGCCCAACGAGCTTTCCGGCGGCCAGCGGCAGCGCGTGGCCATCGCCCGGGCGCTCGTCAACAACCCGTCCATCATCCTGGCCGACGAGCCGACGGGCAACCTCGACTCCCGCACCGGCGAGGAAATCATGCAGCTGCTGGAGGAGCTCTATGAGCTCGGCAACACCATCATCGTCGTCACCCATGAGGAGGACATCGCCCGTCACGCCCGCCGCATCGTGCGCCTGCGCGACGGCCTGATCGAGAGCGACGTCCGCCAGCACTAACCCCGCCCCGCCATGCAACGCCTGCTCAACGAATTCCTCGAGTCCTTCCGCATCGCCCTCACGCAGATCCGGGCGAACAAGATGCGGTCGGTGCTGACGGCGCTGGGCGTCATCATCGGCATTGTCGCGGTGACCCTCATGGGCACGGCCATCCGCGGCATCGACACCGGTTTCCAGAACAGCCTCGCCATGCTCGGCGACGACGTCGTCTACGTCCAGAAATGGCCGTGGGGCAACGTGGAGGACTGGTGGAACTACGCCAACCGGCCCAACGTCAAGCCGCGGGATGCGGAGGCGCTGAACCGCATCATTGCCGCCACGCCGAACAGCCTGCTGGAAGTCGCCGTCCCCGTCGTCCAGCGGGGGGTGGCCATCAAGAAGGATGACGCCAAGGTCAGCTCCGTCTTCACCATCGGCACGACCGGGGACTATGCCCGCATCAGCGGGGCGGAGTTCAAGGAGGGCCGGCTCTTCAACGACACCGAGTCGACGGGCGGCCGCGAAGTGGTGGTGCTGGGCTACGATGTCGCCGAGGCGCTTTTCCCCGGCGGCTCGCCGCTCGAGCAGACCGTGCTCGTCGCGGGCCACCCCTTCACGGTGATCGGGGTGATCGCCAAGCAGGGCGAGTTCCTCGGCCTGTTCAGCTTCGACAACCAGGCCATCATCCCGCTCACCGCCTTCCAGAAATACTTCGGCCTCCGCGGGGGCTCCCAGCTGCGCGTGAAGATCACGGACAAGACCAAGCTGGCGGCGGCGAAGGAGGAGCTCACCGGCGCCATGCGCCGCGTGCGCGGGCAGCTGCCCGGCGAGCGCGATAATTTTTCCCTCAACGAGCAGCAGGCGTTCAAGGCCCAGCTCGACCCGATCAAGCAGGGCATCGCGATGGCGGGCCTCTTCATCACCGGCCTTTCCCTCTTCGTCGGCGCCATCGGCATCATGAACATCACCTTCGTCAGCGTGAAGGAGCGCACCAAGGAGATCGGCACGCGCAAGGCGCTCGGCGCCCGCCGCCGCAGCATCCTGCTGCAGTTCCTCATCGAGGCCGTCTCCATCTGCCTCATTGGCGGCCTGGTCGGCATGGTGGTCTCGTTCACCATGTTCCTCGGGGTCCGCTCGGCCGCGCCGAACTTCCCGGTGGAATTCTCGCCCGATCTCGTGGTCGTCAGCATGATGGTTTCCGTCATCACGGGCATTGTCTCCGGTTTCGCCCCGGCCTGGGGCGCCTCCCGTCTCGATCCGGTGGTCGCCCTCCGCTACGAATGAACCTCGCCGAAATCCTCCGCATGGCGCTGGGCTCGCTCGGCGTGAACAAGCTGCGCTCGTTCCTCACGATGTCCGGCATCACGATCGGCGTGTTCTCGGTCATCGGGGTGATGACCGCCGTCTCCGCCCTGCGCAATTCCATCGAGACCGGCCTCAGCTTCCTGGGGTCGAACATGTTCCAGTTCGCCAAGTTCCCGGTTACCGGGGGCGGCGACGGCCCGCAGCGCCGGCGCATGGAGCTGCGGCGCGACATCACGCTCGCACAGGCCCTGCGCTACCAGCAGCTGATGGAGGGCGTCTCCGACGTGATCTGCCTCAAGGTCTTTGACCAGACGGGCGGCGGCCAGGCGGTCTATAACGGGCGCAAGACCACCCCCGGCCTCACTTTCGGCGGCACCAACGAGCACTTCCTCGCCGCCAACCAGTACACGGTGGACCAGGGGCGCAATTTCACGCCGGACGACATCGAGCTGGCGCGCCCCGTCGCCCTGATCGGGCTCGGCATCGTTTCCCGGCTCTTTCCCTCGGAAAACCCGCTCGGCAAGATCATCAAGATCAAGGAGCGCACCTACACCGTCATCGGCGTCTTTGGCGAGAAGGGCAGCCAGTTCGGCCGGAGCCAGGACGACATCTGCATGGTCCCGATCACCCGCTACCTGAATGACTACGGCAGCGAGCGCGTGACCATCAACATCGCCACCCAGGCCGCCAGCCAGCTGGTCTACAACGACGCGATGGAGAAGGGCATCACCGCCATGCGCATCGTCCGCGGCCTGAAGCCCGAGGACGACAATGACTTTGAGCTCTACTCCAACGACTCGCTCATCTCGGCCTTCGCCAAGGTGGCCGATGTCATCGCCGCGGGGTCGTTCGTCATCAGCGGCATTGCGCTGCTGGCGGCGGGGGTGGGCATCATGAACATCATGCTGGTCAGCGTGACCGAGCGCACCAAGGAGATCGGCATCCGGAAGTCGATCGGCGCGCGGAAAAAGAGCATCCTGACCCAATTCCTCATCGAGGCCGTCGCCATCTCGCTCGCGGGCGGCGTCATGGGCATCATTTTCGGCATCGGCGTGGGCAACCTGGTGGCGGTCATGCTCAAGGCTGCGCTGGTCTTCCCCTGGGATTGGGCGGCCATCGGCCTGCTCGTCTGCTCCGGCATCGGCGTATGCTTCGGCTTCTACCCGGCATGGAAGGCGGCCGCGCTCGACCCGATCGAGGCCCTGCGCTACGAGTAGCCCGGGTGCCGGGCTGGCGTCGTCGGCTGGAGCGTTCCGCCGGGACTATCCGGCGGGCGTGAAGAGCCGGCTGGGGGTCTGGTAGCCCGGGAGCGACAGCACCCGCTCGAAGCGCAGGCCGATCTTTTCCAGCACATGGCCGGAAGCCGTGTTGTCGGGGGCGGTGATGGCCACGATGCGTTTCAGGCCCAGCACCGTCCGTCCGTAGTGCAGGGTGGCCGCGGCCGCCTCGGTGGCATAGCCAAAGCCGCCGTGGCGGGTCAGGAAGCCGAAGCCGACATCCACGTCCTCCAGCACCGGGCGCTTCAGCAGTCCGCACATGCCGAGGGGCGCGCCGTCATCCTTGCGGCTGACGAGGAAGAGCCCGAAGCCGTGCTGGGCGTAACTGGCAATCGGCCCGTTGGCGAGGTAGGCCCGGGCGTCGTCCAGCGTGCGCACGCCCTTGTCGCCGACGAAGCGAAGGAACAGCGGGTCGTTGAGCAGCTCGAGGATGAAGGGTGCGTCCTCCGGCGTGAGCCGGCGCAGCTCCAGCCGCGCGGTTTCGAGGATTCGCATGAGGAGCCGGCGCCGGGTCTCAGCCGCGGCGGATCTCGGAGCCCTTGAACCGGATGATGCAGCGGTAGACCTTCTTCAGGCGGCAGCCGATCCTGCCGGTCTTCAGGTCCACGGTCTCGGGGATCTCGATCCGGTGCACATCCACCACGGCGTGGTAGCCGCGCTCCGAGAAGATGTCGATCAGCATGGCCAGCGCGAGCGGCTCGTCGAAGACCGGGTCCTCGCTGTTGATGTTGGCGTGGCCGGAGAGCGCGTGCCGGGTGATGATGGGCATCATCTTTTTCTCGACCAGCGTGACGACCCGCTGGAAGACCTCGGGGTGGCCCAGCTCGTAGCCGTCGAGCCGCTTCACCAGTTCCTGGCGGGCGTGGACGATGATCTCGCTGGCGAGGGGCAGCGTGCGCAGCCGGTCGTAAGTCCGCGGGTCCAGCTCGAGGGAGCTTTGATACTCGAGCTCCTCCAGGATGTTCTGTTCGACCGCCTGGAAGGAGCCCTCGGCGTTGATCAGGTGGTAGTGGAAGACGTCCTTCAGCGACAGCAGCGCATCCCATGTCTGCTCCTTGAACACGCGGTAGCGGCGGCGGGCGAGCTTCTCGTCGAAGTCGGTGGCCCGTTCCTCGTGCAGCTGGCCGTGGCCGGAGCGGCGGACCTCCTCATTGTGCAGCTTCGTCTCGCGGCCGCGCTTGAGCTGGCGCGCCACGCTTTCCTTCTCGTCGACGAAGAGCACCACGATCTGCATGACCGGCTGGCGGAAGTGGATGGCCAGGGGCGTGCCGTAGAACTCCCGCCAGAGCTGCGTCATCTTCTCGTAGAGCATCTTCAGGCATTCGACCTGCACCTTGGTGCGGGGAAAGCCGTCCAGGATGACGCCGTCGCGGTATTCCGGCTTGAGCAGCCGGCGCAGCAGCACGGCCAGCACCTCGCGGTCGCCGATCATGTTGCCCGCGTCCTTGATCTTCTTCATCTCGGGCGTGTCGAGCAGCGTGCTCATCACGATCGGGGTGCAGGTCAGGCCGCGGGTCTTGGCGATGAAGGCGGTGTTGGTGCCCTTGCCCGCGCCGGGCGCGCCGCCGAGGAGGATGATTTCCTTGGGGAAACGCAGGTGCTGCCGGCCAAAATGGGCCTCCAGGTCGTCCCAGATGGGGTCAAAGATTATCCGGGCGTCCTTGATCTCCAGGTCGGCCGACGGGGCGGGCCCCGACGGCGGGACGGGGGCGGTGGTTTTCTGGGCTTCGCTCATGTCAGGGTGCGCGAAGCCTAGGGCCCGGTTTTCACCCGAGGCGACAATATTTGGTTCGGACCGCGGGGAATTAGCCCGAAGGGCTTATAAGAATGGAGCCCGGGCCGGCTCACGATCCCTTGCGGGGCAGGATGCGGGGCGGGCTTTCCATCTGGCCGCGGGTGACCCCCAGCTGGTTGATCAGCTTCAGCTCGCGCCACAGCTCCGCGCCGGTGACCTGGCCGTCGAGCAGCTGCCGGTAGCGTTCGACCGTTCTTGTCACCTCCCCGGCGGTCTCGGTCAGGAATTCCACCCGGAAATTCCGGGCCCCGAGGCCGATCAGCCGGGTGGCATATTCTGCGCCGGTCTGCGCGCGGCTGTTGTAGACGGTGTTGCGGCAGCCGGCGTCGGCCTTGAGCGGGTGTTCGGCGCCGACGCGGTCGCGGAGTGCCACGCGGTGCGAGTCGCACGGCCGGCCGCAGTCGCGGTAGTCCTTGCCCGTGGAGAGAAATGCGCAGAACACGCAGTGCTCCATGTGAAACATCGGCATGTGCTGGTGCAGCGTGATGTCAAACCAGGCGCCGGGCGCGTTCTGCAGCAGCGCCTCCAGCTGGCCGATGTTCAGGTCATAGGACGCGGTCACCCGCTCCAGCCCGTGGTGATTGACAAAATAGTCGGCCGTGAGGGGATTGGCCACGTTGAGGGAGAAATCACCGCGCCGGCGCCGGCCGGCAAAGGCCTGCAGATGGTCGTAATTGCGGACCAGATAGCCGTCGGCCTCGCACGACAGGACCTGCTTGATGATCCACTCCTCGCCGGGCTTGAAGACCCGGGGTGCCGCGACCCAGATCGAGGCGGCGGGGTCGGCGCCACGCAGGTCGCGGAAACGGGCGACGGTATCGCGGTAATGCTTCGGGTTCTCGAATTCGCAGTAGAAGGTGCGCGCGCCGGCGGTCCAGGCGGCCTCAAGCTGGTGCGGTTCGCGGATGACGACGATCAGTTCCGTGCCGACCGGCGCGGATGTGACCGGGAAAACCGGCAGTGAGAATCTTTCCACCACCTGCCAGCGCCGGGGCGCGGCGCGCTGTGCCTCGAGTTCGCCGGCGACCTGCCGGCGCAGTTCGTTGAGCTCCTTGACCGGCAGGATAACGGGCCCGTCCAGGTGATTTTGCAGGGAGCCCAGCTTGAATGGCGTGCCGCCCAGCCGGCCGAGCTGGTCGGTCAGGCGCCCGGTGGTCAGCGGCTGCCTCTCGGCGCGGACCAGCGGCAGGGTGGACTCGGCCCTGGCCACGTGGCCCTGTTCGTCGCGGGCGAAAAGGGTCAGCGGCGTGCCCGCGTTTCCATGCACCTCGAGGTGAATCTCGCGGTGGAAGCGGACCTGGTCGCCCTCGAAGGTCGCGCGCACGCGGCGGTCAAGCTCGGGGTCGTTGGTCTTCCAGACAAGGTCGCCGGCATGCACGCGGGCGAAGTCGATGTCGCCGCGGCCAAAGCGCAGCATGGTCTCGCCGCCGCGCGAATCGACATAGTGGATGCGGCCACCCTGTTCCTTCTCATCGGGCCGGCCCGCGTCGAACACGATGCCGTCGCCTGGCTTGACCGGGGCCGCGAGCGCGAGCGTCACGCTGTCGGGGCTCACCCGGGAGACGCGGCCCAGGTAGACGCCGCGCTTGGTGCCGAAGCGGGCGTGCGCCAGTTCCTGGTTCTGGATGCCGCGAAACCAGCCGGTATAGAGGCCGCGCGAGAATCCCATCTCCAGGTCGTAGCGCGATTCGCGCCGCAGCGCATCCATCACGCCGGCCTCGGGCGCGGGCGCCGGTCCGAAAAGCCGGGTCATCACCTGGTCGAGCGCCTGCCGGTAGACGCGGGTGATGTTGGCGACGTATTCGGGGCTTTTCAACCGGCCCTCGATCTTCAGGGAGGCGACGCCGGAACGCACCAGGTCAGGCAGCACGTCGAGCCCGGAAAGATCCTGCGGGCTCAGCAGGTAGCGGCGGTCGCCCAGATCAACGGTCTTTCCGTCGGAGACGAGCTCGTAGGGCATGCGGCAGGCCTGCGCGCACTCGCCGCGATTGGCCGAGCGGCCGCCGAGCGACTCGCTGGTGAGGCACTGGCCGGAGTAGGCGACGCAGAGCGCGCCGTGCACGAAGACCTCCAGGGGCAGCGCGGCGCCGGCCGCCACCTGGGCGTCACGGATGGCGGCGATTTCCTTCAGGGAGTTTTCGCGCGCCAGCACCACGAGATTGGCGCCGAGCTCGCGCGCGAATCCCACTCCCGCCGCGCTCGTCACCGTCATCTGGGTCGAGGTGTGGATGGGAAAGTCCGGCGAGAGAGAGCGGATGAGCCGGCAGATGCCGACGTCCTGGACGATGGCGGCATCCACGCCGGCGGTGATGATGGCCCGGAGGTAGTCCACGGCGGAGGCGAGCTCGTCGGCAAAGACCAGCGTGTTGAACGTCACGTAGCCGCGCACGCCGCGCCGGTGGAGAAACTCCATGAGCCTGGGCAGGTCGGCGACGGTGAAGTTCCTGGCGCGCATCCGGGCGTTGAAGCGCTCGAGGCCGAAGTAGATGGCGTCGGCGCCGTTTTCCACGGCGGCCTTGGCGCATTCCCAGTCGCCGGCCGGCGCCAGCAGCTCCGGCCGCACCGGCGCGGGGGGCGGGGCGGGAGTAGCGGGGAGGTCAGTGGCGGTGGTCATGGCGGCGGCGGATCAGCCCATGTCGGGCGGCGAGGGGGGCGGCGTGGCGTCCTTCTTGTGATGCACGGCCACATGGGGTGCAATATTGCGCAGCTGGATGGCGAAGAGGATGGTCAGCACGAAGAAACCGGTGGCCACATAACTGACCATCGGCAGGCCCACGAGCCGCCCGGACGGCGCCTGCGTGACGAAGAGCCCGGCGATGATGCTGGCAACCGCATTGGCCGCCAGTTGGAGGGCCGAGATGATGCTCATGAACCCGCCCCGGTAGCGGGCATCGACAGCGTTGGTGATCATGGTCATGGCCGGGGCGTAGCGGCCCGACATGGTGACCATGAAAAGCGCCATCATCATGCTAGCG
>Ga0228698_1000811_pt1 | contig 18763 bp, 18 predicted proteins | sample McNCre117_Aug_MG_FD_178015 | JGI IMG/M metagenome (GOLD analysis project Ga0228698, IMG submission 178015) | Freshwater microbial communities from McNutts Creek, Athens, Georgia, United States - 1-17_Aug_MG | ecosystem: Environmental > Aquatic > Freshwater > Creek | place: USA: Georgia...
CACGATGGTGGTGGCCTTGGGCACCACAGCGTTGATGAACGCGGTGGTGTAGGCGTGGCACAGGTCGGGCGTCATGTCGGCCACCTTGCCGCGCGCGCCGCTGGTGCCAAAGGCCACGCCCGATTGCGTGGCCATGTCTTGGAGAGTCAGTACTGTCATATCTTTTGGCTTTTTAATTATTGGTCAAATAAGCCTCTATCCCTTGTAGAACGTGCGCAAGCAGCTTCTATTTTTATAGCAAATTTCTGCTTGCGCAACTTCGCAAAAACCGTTCAGCGCCCAATCGCCTGGTACTCAATACCCATGCTGCGGATCACCTTAGGGTCGTAGAGGTTACGGCCATCAAAAATCACTGGCTGTTTGAGCTTGGTCTTGATGGTGTCAAAGTCCGGGCTGCGGAACTCGCGCCACTCGGTCACGATGATGAGCGCATCTGCGCCTTCCAGTGCCGCGGTCTGGTTGTCGGCGTAGGTCAAGCGGGCTTCATCGGGGAAGCAATGTTGTGCCTCTTTCATGGCGACCGGGTCGTAGGCGGTGACGGTGGCGCCTGCGTCCAGCAGATCTTGAATCACATCGCGGCTGGTGGCTTTGCGCATGTCGTCGGTGTTGGCTTTGAAGGCCAAGCCCCACAGGGCAAAGTGCTTGCCCTTCAGGTCGGCGCCAAAGCGTTTGAGCACCTTGCTGCCCAGCACCCGCTTTTGCGCGTCGTTAGCTTCCTCTACGGCGTTCAGCACCTTGAGGTTGATGCCCGCGTCGGTTTGTGCGGTTTTGATGAGCGCTTGCACGTCCTTGGGAAAACACGATCCGCCGTAGCCCGCACCGGCGTACAAAAAGTCGTAGCCAATGCGCGGGTCCGAACCAATGCCCTTGCGCACGTTTTCAATGTCGGCACCCAGCTTCTCGGCCAAGTTGGCCAGCTCGTTCATAAAGCTGATGCGGGTGGCCAGCATGGCGTTGGCGGCGTACTTGGTGAGCTCGGCGCTGCGAATGTCCATGACGATCAAGCGGTCGTGGTTGCGCTGAATGGGGGCGTAGAGCGCGCGCATATTGAGGGCGGCCTGCTCGTCCTCGCAGCCCACCACAATGCGGTCGGGGCGCATGAAGTCGTCAATAGCGGCGCCTTCTTTCAAAAACTCGGGGTTGCTCACCACGCTGAAGGGCGTGGTCACACCGCGCTTGGCCAGCTCTTCGGCAATGGCCGCCTTCACCCGGTCGGCGGTGCCCACGGGCACGGTGCTCTTGTCTACCACCACCTTGTAGTCGGTCATGTACTTGCCGATGTTGCGGGCGGCGGCAATTACGTACTTCATGTCGGCCGAGCCGTCTTCGTCAGGTGGAGTGCCTACGGCAATGAACTGCACAGTGCCGAAATGAGCGGCTTTCTCCACGTCAGTGGTGAAGTGCAGGCGGCCGGCGGCTACGTTGCGCTTCACCATTTCTTGCAGGCCGGGCTCATAAATAGGAATGCCGCCGTCTTCCAAAATTTTGATCTTGGCAGGGTCCACATCCAAGCACAGCACGTCGTTGCCCACGTCTGCAAAGCAGGCTCCGGAAACCAAGCCTACGTAGCCGGTGCCAATAACAGTAATTTTCATAACTCAAGTCCTCAATTTATAAGAAATTAGCCTCTAGCCCTCATAGAGTCTGCGCTAACAGCTTCTCTTTTGATAGCAAGATGGCATTCACATAGTCTTTGGTGAAGCGGTGTACGTCGGCTGCGGCTTGCGCCTCGGCCAAGGGCCACCAGCGCAGTGCGCTGTGCTGGGTATCTGTCGCCGCCAACTCCGTGTCGGCCGACAATGCAATTAGGTTGCCCATCACCACATAGTGGGTAGACACGCCTACCTCCCCCGCAAAGCAGTCAGTGTAAAAGTGCTCAAAGGCACCCATGTGACGGGGCGGCAGGGGCAAATCCGCCAGCTGCAGGCCCAGCTCATCTCGCGCCACGCGGGCCAGCGCTGCCTGCATGGCTTCGTTTTTGCGGATGCGCCCACCTGGCACAAACCAAAAGCCCTGGGCCGGCCGGTTGTTGCGCAGGCCCAGCAATATCTCGGTGCCACCGCGTACCACTACCAAGTCCATGGCCACGAGGGGCGCGGCGTTTACCACACCTAAAAATGTCGAATGGTCTAGCACTGCATCATCCCAGTCAATTTTTCACCATACACATTTGCCGAAAGCCTGCGCAAACGCCATCACGAATACCTTTCTTGAAATTTCTCTTTTTAATCGTTCTGGATCTGTGCTTCTGGGTAATTAGTTCAATGGGTTTATCTTGTTGGTTTACTGGTAGTAAATAAAGACCGTCATTGTTCAGTACTGCACCTGCGTCGATCCAGTGTTTGTTGTAATCGAAAAAAACTTCGTCTTTTTCTACAACTCGAAGCTCATTGCTGGTTCCGAGTATGAATTCGGTTTGAATGCAGTCGGCAATCCCCTTATAAGCGCACAATGCAACGTTTGCCGGTGAAATGTCATGTAACGCTTTTGTTGCGCATCGAATAAGTTCAGGATTATTTTTTGCACCTTGTATTCTTCCTACGATAATTGAATTTTCGAAGGGGTCTGAGGTCATTTTGTTTTTGCATTTACTGATCGTAAAACCGCCAGTGTGTACAACTTCGTCATTGAATTTTATTCGAAGAGATATCTCTCCTTCATTGTCATATTGATAAACTCTATTTATGCTGATCGGGTAAGCAAGCTCAATCGTAAAAGTACCTTCAAGAACTTCTATTTTCCAAATTTCAATAGATTTCTCGACAATGCGACTAATAAAATCGTCTGCCAAATGTTGATTTACAAATGAGTAGTGCAAATTGATTAAATCTATTCGCCTTCTTGCGTTGATTTTTTTTGAAATATAGACGGATAAATGTTTGTAAAAAAATATCTTGTTGGTTTCGAGGAGTGGCTTAAACTTCGGTGATTTGGTGGTCTGAATAAGCCTTAGTTGTTGGGGAAGATTGAGTAGCAATGGTATTGCCACTGTTGATAGTATTCTTTTTATGCGCGTAAGAGTTATCTCTTGTGCAAATAGCTTTGTGATTGCGCCGCCTATGGGGTTGACCATTTCTAAAACCTCCCTAGATACTTTTAGGTGTGTCTTCGATTGCCTAGCAATTGCCTGATAGCTCCATAGATGAAAATACTATTGGTGAAAAAATATCTCCTCCACAAACGGCGGGGCTCAGAGACCAAGCGGTGCAACCACTCTAGGCCGGAGTTTTGCATCCACAGCGGTGCTCGCTGAATGGTGCCCGCGTGGTAGTCAAACGCGGCCCCCACTCCCACCATCACGGCGTTAATCCGCCCACGGTGCGCTGCCATCCATAGCTCTTGCTTAGGGCAGCCCAAGCTCACCCACACGGTGCCAGCGCCTGAAGCATTAATGCGCTCAACCACCGCTGCGTCTTCTGCTGGAGTCAGTGCCCTGAAGGGCGGCGAATATGCCCCAGCCACTTGCAGTGCCGGAAACGCGTTTGCCAGCTTGGTTTGCAAAATTGCCAGCGTTTCCTCGGTACCGCCATACAAGTAGATGGACTCTTTGCGGTCGGCGGCTTCGGCGCAGTATTTCCACATCAGGTCGGGGCCGTTAATACGCTGCTGCATGGAAAAACCCAACTTGCGCATCATCCAAGCCACTGGTGCGCCATCGGGCGTCGCCATATCGGCTTGTTCCACCACGGTGCCAAAGGCGGGGTCTTGTCCAGCGGTTACTACTGAGTGCGCGTTGCAAATGCACACATAACGGCTTTCGCGCGCGGCCGCCCATGTGGCTATGCGCGCGAGTGCGTCAGGCCAAGTGACCGCGTCAATAAACGCACTCAAAACTTTGTGGCCCGTTTTAGTCATTTATCGCTGCCTCAATACCTTCTGCAAAGCGCTCCACCATGTGCTCTAGGGTGTAGTGCTCGCTGTCTGCCAGAGACTGCGCCTTCATTTGGGCCAGCCGTGCCTTGTCTTGAATCACGTTCAGCACAGCTTGGCTATAGGCCTCGGGCGTGTCGTCGCTGTACACGCCGTTCTCACCATCGCGCAGGTAGGCCACCTCAGGGGAGTGACGGGCCGTGCGGGTAGTCATAATCACCATGCCGGCGCAAAACGCATCCACGATGTGTAGGCCCACCAAACCGGGGTTCAGCATCACATCACCCATACGGAAATACAGCGCTTTTTCGCGTCCCTTGCGCACACCCAGCAGGTGCATCCAAGGGCGTGTGGCTGCGGCTTCGCGCATCTCGGGCATGGAGGGGCCGTCCCCAATCACCACCAACGAAAAATCAGGCATGCGCTGCCGGATCAAATCAGCTGCAGCAACCAGTAAGTCCAACTTCTTGTCGGGATACAGCGACCCACAAAACACACCTACCGCCGCGCCCGGGACAATGCCAAGTTGCTGCTTGGCTTCTGCCACTTCAGTGGTTGACCAAGATGCTAGGTCGGCCTTGAAACTGCTGGTGTCAATTGCGTTATCTAAGCAGGTAATTTGTGAGGACGGGTAGGCAGCCTTGGTCAAAATATCGACCGTCATGTCGGTGTATGCAAACCACCAGTCCACGCGACGAATCAAAAAATTCTTCCATTGTTCGCGCAAACCTGTTGGCGCATCACTTTGAAAGTTTTTGCCATGGCCCCAATACCCCACCTTGCGCTTGGACCAAAGCCGACTCAGCAGCAGTGGGTAGTTGGAGAGGATGCGGCTTTCTTGCATGACCACCACGAGGTCGGCATCTTTGAGCATCGAAGGGTAAGGTTGCCACAGGATGTCGCGCTCGCCGACTTCCCAAACCTTGTTAACTACTTTGTGTGCCCATCCCAACGAACCTTCGTCTTTCTTAATAGATTCACGGCGAGTGGCTTGCCCATGCACTAATTCGATTTGTATCCCTTTTACTAGGCCAGCCGCGCGTAGTTGTTCAAATAACTTCGTTCGGTAGTGCAACAATCTGTGCTGAAGAATAACAACTTTTTTCATAATTTATCTAGCGATGGGGCTGCGGGCTTAATCAAGCAGTGGTCATAGCCTCGTTCTGAAAAAGAAAAATGCCCATCTCTTATTGCGGTCTCATGGCGTGCGATGCTTTGCGAGTCTGGAAAACGTTGTGCAATCACCTTGGCCGGCACCCCTGCCGCGATGGAGTAGGGCGGAATATCTTTGGTTACTACGCTGCCGGCTGCAATAATGGCCCCGCGTCCGATTGTTGCACCAGTTAAAACAATCGCACCAAACCCAACCCAAACGTCCTGCTCAATCACTGCTTTTGAGTCAATGTAAGGGCTCGGGAAGCATTTGCTCCCAATCCATGGGGCGTAACGTATCGGGTAGCCCTCCGCAGTGAAATCATGGTCATTCCGACCAATGATTGATACCCGATTTGCGATGAGGCAAAAGTCACCGATCTCACAATTAGCCTCAATGTGTACTTCTTTGCCAATGTAAACATGAGATCCGATTCGAATAGATTTAGGCGCCCAAAGACGTGTTCTTCTTCCAACATGTAAATTGGTACCGTACTCAAGATATTTATTTTTCCCCTGTAATAAATACCAGCTCTGAATTTCGCGAAGTTTAGCAACTATCAAGTTTAATAATAACATTTATGACCAAAATAATGTTTTTTTGGAGGCTAATATTCTACTGAAGTCAATTTTAAGTGTGGGTGGTGCTGTTGCGGGGTGGATGTTGAAGTGTTAATATTTTAAATTAAATTTTAATAAACGCCATTCTATATGGTGTGTATCAAATAATGTCGAACGGGATATGAAATGGGGCCGGAGTGAATGCCTAATCTACTTGCCAGGCGATTTCAGCTCGCATCCCATTCTTTTTTGTGTAAGCGCATCGCCAGCTTTTTAGGTTGCTGTCACATTTGAGGGCTGTAGCGCCGACTAGCTCACTGACTAAACCTCGCCAGCTTTCGACCATTGGCTTTGGGCTACCGGTGGTAGGCTCAACCATACCGAGACCGTATTTGTTGTCCCACGAATACCAGTAAAAGCGCTCAACGCCTTCAGCGCGCGCTAGCAAAAAAGCGCGTTTCAGATAATCACCGGACTCCTTGTCGAGAGAAAGCTTCCGCCAGCCCCCTTTTGCCACCATCATGTGGTCAGGCGTTCCGTCGCCATTTGCGATCCACCAGCCAGTTTCCGTATTCCAGAGTGGAAGATCGTCAACTCCATTTTTCCGCATGACGTTACGTACCTGTTTAATCAGTGGAACGATAGCTTCTGGAGGCTCATTAAAAACATAAAAATGATGTGCAATAACATCAACGCAATCTTTGCCGCCTGAGCTCAGAAATTTATCCAAATACTCTATGTGCCGCCCTCCACCTGCTGATGCTGGCGACACAACGCGTATAGACGGGTCAATTCTTTTTAAAATACGATGTGCACTACAAGTCAGACGAACAAGAGTAGCTAAGTCGCCAGTAAAGTGGTTTTTGTCGCTTGGCTCATTCCATATTTCATAGTGCTTGATCTTGCCTTTGTAACGCTGCCCGACAGTAGCAACGTAGTTCTCCCAATCTTCTATCCGTGCAGGTTCAGCAACATTGCCGGGCTTATATACACTGGCCTCCAATGGCCTTGCTGAAGCCCAGCTTGGTGTCATGGCGAGTGGCAGCAAAATATCCACTTTTGTAATCGCAGCCATTGCTATATAGCGGTCTAGCCTCGAAAAATCCCATTTGCCGCGTGCGGGCTCAAGATTCGCCCACCCTACATACGCATCCCAAAGCCGCCAACTTCCAAAGGGCACATTGGGCCATGCAGTACCGTTATCAGCACGGTGAATGTGCATACCAAAATACTCAAGGGGAATTGCATCGGTCTTGTCTGTTGCCAAGGCGTTTCCTTGTATTAACAGTGCGGTCACTGTCATCAGGAACATACGGAATACATATTTCATCGCAACCTCCATAGGTTCCAACGGATGAAACCCTCCAACCTGCCGAAAACGACAAATACTCCGAGGCATGCAGCAGTCAAATTTCCTTGAAAAAGCGGTACTGCTACTGGTGCTAATAACCCGCGTGCAATGACTTTCGCGGAGAGTTTGTGCTTCGCATAGATCGCACCAGTGCCGCGTGCGCGCCTGCGCGCGTTGCGGCAACTTGCAGGGGTGATCGGTATGTGCGCTGTGTTGAAGTGATGATGGACACGCACTCCAGGCAAATTTACTAATCGTGCCTTATGAGTCAACGCGCGCAATACAAAGTCTGTTTCCTCACCCGCGCCAAACCATTGGCCTATGCCAAATCGCTCGTCAAAGCCCCCTAGTTTTATTAAAAGGTCCTTTTTAAAGAATAGGGTTATGGAACTTGCGTCACCACCTCGAAATCGCCGCCATGCAGCCAGTGAAAGCTGTCCCGTGGCCTGGCCATGCTCGCGGGCTTGAGACTGTTCGACCCAATGGCCAACCACTCCGTCTAGTTCATCGTCATCTAAAAAAGCAGCTCGCAACTGGGCTATGGCATCGTTTTCGTACCAGCAATCGTCATCGGTCAAACCAATGATCTCGCCACTTGCATGGGCAATGCCTAAGTTTCGCGCGCCTGAAAGACTTGGCTGTGCCATGCGCAAGTGCTTTATCGTGTAAGCCCAGCTAGCAGCCTCTCGGACAAATGGCAGCAACCGGTCGTCCTGATTTTGATCAACCAGCAATACTTCAAAGTTGGTATCCGTCTGAGTGGCGAGTGATCGAAGGCATCTGCCTACATCGGTGGTTCGCCCTACCGTTGCAAGAATGAGGGAGACTTTCATTGGCCCAAACCATTTTTAAACTTTGCTGCGAAAACAAGCGTCGCTGTGCGCAAAAAGTACAGCGAGTTTGCTCGTGCCAATGGGTGGCGAATAAGCTGCAGCGCCCCGGCAATGTCCTTGTCAGAGAGTTTTGCGCGAGCTACGTTGAGATAGTGACTTGCTACTAAACGGCGCGCGCCATGCATAAGTGCAATCGGAACGGTGTTGTCTTGCAAGCGTTGGGCTAAGCGACGGTAGCAAGGCAGAATCGAATTACTATGGTTTGCGCGGGTCGCACTGTCCGCAACATCCACACGGTATTCACTGAGGACCGCGGGGTCAAACGCCAATGGAAAGCGCTCTGCTAGCCGAAACCATACATCTTGGTCTTCACCCAGTCGCTCACCCGGAGGAAATACGATGTTTGACTCTCGTAAAGCAACAGTGCGTACACCAACTGAGTCGGTACAGAAAAAGGAGCTGCGAGACCAGCTTGAATAAAAGTTGCTAACTAAACCTCTGTGCAAATGGGCGGCATTACTAGATGGCGCTGAAACTTGCGTTGACGTTGTAGTAAACCTGTGAAATGCAGTAGCAAAAACGCTCGCGCTGGGGAAATCAGATGCAAGTTGTGCAATCGCGGCAAGAAAACCCGGCAGGTAACGGTCATCAGCATCTAGAAACGTAATGATGTCTCCTGTTGCTGCTTTTATGCCCGTATTCCGGGCCACGGATACACCTGCGTTTGCTTGTTTAATGAGTCGTATTGAGACCCCAGTAATTGCTGCTATTTTGTTAACGCTGTCGTCAGTTGAGCCGTCATCAACCACAATTATTTCGTAGGCCTCATAAGTTTGGGCCATGACAGACTCTAGTGCCTCTACAACGTAAGCTGCCTTGTTATATAACGGTACAACCACTGATATCTTCAATGGTTGATTAGTCATGATACTGGTTGCCATGTTTTTTTGTTGACTTCATTGTTGGATATGAAGTCCTTCCCTGTTGAATCCCGTATCGGGCCCCCATTGTTGCCTATACATAGGGCAAATAAAAGGATGTGTGTTAACAAATCGCCGTTAAAAAGAGTGCTTAATGTTAATGGTGTCTCGGATATGCAGCGCATCAGCACTAGCAAAAATAGTCCTGCTGACACTCCCTTGGTGTTAGGGGCGGCGCGTAGTGCATTGCGCCCCAATAAAAATAAATAAATTAGTAGCGTCACAAGTCCTACCAAACCTGCCGCACTTAGGCTTTGTAGAAATTGATTGTGTGCACTAGTAGCGAACGACATTCCAATACGCGCTCTATATGCTACTCCCCAGATTTCAGGGCCATACCCGAATATTGGGCTATTCCACCATTCGTTGATGGCGACGGCCCATATCTGGTTTCGTCCTGTGAGCGTTGCGACTTGTGAACCTTCTTTTGTTCTAGTTATTTTTTCTATGATGCTTATAGGGTCAAGAAAAAGTATAGAAAGTAGCGCGAGGCTTGTAACACCAATAAGTAGTAACAATAGCCGTATGTCAATGCCGCGTTTTGGCTTGGTCATTCGATACCAAGCCAGTACAAATACGATAACTACAGCTGCAAACCATACAGTCTTTGATTGCGCTAGAATAAATACACAAACTGTCACTAAAGATACAAGCCAATGCAACCAGCGCTTTTTATAGGGTTGCATGTATTCAAGAAGTAGGGCTACTAATGCAAGCGGACCAATACTGTTAGCATTGGATCCTACTCCCCATAAACGAATGCTAAGTCCTGGAATCCAACCACGGTATCCAGACTCGTAGGCTAAGTTAGGCATTAGCACAGCGGCTAGAAGACTTAATGCCATTAAGCTAAACAAAGCTATTTTTGCAAAAGAGATTGTCTGTGCAAGCGATTCACGTCGTGATGCATTTATTGCTGCAAATATCGCGAGAGAGTACAAAATATTATGTGCAAAGGTAGGCTGCGTCCCGAGGAAGCCGTTTAGCAAGGTGTGTGAAATAAAGTATGCGCTAAAGGAAAAAAATACTGCGCTACCAATGGCTGGTGGCTCGTTGTTTTTTCGGAGCCATTGTCCGCTGATGCGTGCTAGGCTAATGCCTAATATCATTAATGTGAGAATTCTTAGAAGTAAGCTACTGTCTCCATCTGCGCCCTCTAGGCCTTGAGTCAAATCGTTGGCTATGTTTTGTAGATTTCTCCCCGATAGTAGTGAGCTCAAGCAAATGCCCGTTGCAATTATGGGAATTAATAATGGCTGAGTCCATTTTCCATAATGCTTTTCTGCATTTAGCAGTACTGCAAAAAATAGTACTGCACCAAGTGCGGCCATCAAAACGATGAACGAATAGGCTGAGCTAAAAAATAGCTCCGAAGTAGTCATGCTTTTTTTGCGCTGGTTGCAACGGCGCGGAAATAGGGTGCAACAATCGAGGGGAGTTTAGTGGAGATTTTTTCAATTATTGGAACAATGTCTGCTCCCACTAAGCTTGGTATTAATCTTAAGGCGAGTAGCATAGTGGTCAAGCCTAGTCCCATCTCCATGATTAAACGGAATATCGCTGGGGTTGTTATTTTATTAAGGGCGTAGTCGGCAACCAATAAGTTCAAAGCACAAAGCCCTGTAAGTGCAATGCCACCCCGCATGGCGTACCAAATGCTGAGTAATCGGAGGTCTAGTAACAATATTGCAGCCCGTAGAATGATCGTGAAGCGACAAAGAAACAGCCCAAATACTGCCCACGCTACAGCAGTCAAAGATATTTGCGCCGCAGCCCACGCAGCTACTATCCACAATAGAGCCAGTGGTAACTGGGACCTAAACTCGCGTGATGCGTCTCCACCTGTCCACAATAGTGGGGTAGTTAGTCCCCAAAGTAGAAAAAGTGGCATGGCCAGTGCTAAGGGTTGTAATGTAGTGCCTAGTGACGTCCAAGCTGCTCCGTATACAGCGAGTGCAAATGTCTTTGAAACAACAGCCAAACCCACGAATGCAGGAAAAATAAACAAAGCGATGCATCCAATAAGTGCGAGATAGCCTTTGGCAATGCGAGATTTTTCGTCAACCAACCGGGAGGATGCAGAAAAAAATACGGGTTGCAAGATGCCAAGGAGCGAGCTTGTAGGGTTATATATTAGGTTGTAAGAGGTCGCATAGGCACCAATATCTTTGCTGGTGAAAATTCGTCCTACAACAACACGGTCGACATTATTAATTAACCAATTTGTTAGATTGGTACTTAATACTGTCAAACCGTACCGTGCTGTTGGTACTGCGTTTGTATACCAGAATAGTGGCTTTAATGGGTGCCTGATAAACCAATACATGACAACAAGGGCTACGATAGACTGCACAAGCCACGCTATCACCAGCGACCAAGCTTGCCAGTCTGCAATTGCTAGTGGTATACCAAAAATAAAAAAACCGACAAAATAAGAAATTAATTGTGCTATTTGAATGCGTTTGAAATCCAAGCCCCGCTTCAACATGTTGTGTGAAGGTGAGGTCATCGCATTAAAAAAACAAATTATTGCTAGAGCTTTAATAATTTCTGCCGCGCGAGGATCTCCAAAGAAGGCTGCTATCTTTCCGCTTGCAAGGGCAATCGTTGCTGACACTAGTGCACCAATAATGAACTGCCAAGTAGTGATAAATCGTAAATCGTGTTTGGCGACTTCTTTTTTCTGAATAAGCCCATACGCAATGCCAACATCAGCGAAGAAGTTACTAAAGCTAACAACAATAGCCCCGATCGCAAAAAGACCATACTGATCTGGGCCCAAAATTCTGGCTAAAAATACCTGAGAAATAAACTGTAGAAATATGCGTGAAATTGCACCACCACCTCCCCAGAAAACAGCAGTGACGCTCCGAGCTCCTAAGTCTTTCATCGCTGGAGCTCACTCGTCGCAATTTGACGATTAAGGGACATATTTTGAAGAAAGAAATTCGTTATAGGCCGTCTTTAGGCCTTCTGTAAACACAGTTTTGGCATGCCAGTTGATATGGTTGAGTTTGGACACATCCATCAACTTGCGTGGCGTACCATCCGGCTTGCTGGTGTCAAATGCGATACCGCCGGTGTAGCCCACGGTGGCGCTCACTATTTGCGCTAGTTCGTTGATGCTGACATCATGCCCAACACCAATATTGATCAGTGGTGGCTCAAACTTACGGGTTTTGGATTCATCACTACCCAGCAAGCTCTCGTATTTGTCGTCGGGCAGGTTCATTAAGAAAACGCATGCGTCGGCCATGTCGTCGCTGTACAAAAACTCGCGCTTCGGTGTGCCTGTACCCCACACGGTCACTGTGCTGGCACCACTCACTTTGGCTTCGTGAAACTTGCGGATTAGCGCCGGTATCACATGGCTGTTTTCGGGGTGGTAGTTGTCACCAGGGCCATACAGGTTGGTGGGCATGGCCGCCAAATACTTGGTGCCGTATTGGCGGTTGTAGCTCCAGCACATTTCTACACCAGCAATCTTGGCCAAGGCGTAGGGGCGATTGGTGGGCTCCAGGGGACCGGTGAGCAAGTGCTCTTCCTTCATGGGCTGTGGCGCCAGCTTAGGGTAAATGCAGCTGGAGCCCAAAAACAGCAGCCGCTTGACCTGGTTCACATAGGCAGAGTGGATGATGTTGCTCTGGATGAGCAGGTTGTCGCGGATGAACTCCGCTGGGTAGGTATTGTTGGCCACAATGCCGCCCACCTTGGCAGCAGCCAGAAACACGTAGTCCGGCTTCTCTGCTTCAAAAAAAGCCGCGGTGGCAACTTGGTTCGTCAGGTCCAGCTCTGCGTGGGTGCGCAGCAGCAGGTTGGTGTAACCCGCAGCCTGCAGGTTCCGCACAATCGCTGAGCCCACTAAGCCACGGTGGCCCGCCACGTAGATTTTTGCGTTCTTGTCCATGGCGGTGCGGTTTACTCGTGGTGGTCGTAAGTTTGGAAACCGGCTAGCTTGACCAGCGCATCGCGCTTTGCAGCCGTAAAGTCAGCCTGCACCATTTCAGACACCAGTTCTTGCAGGCTGGTCTTGGGTACCCAGCCTAGTTTTTCTTTCGCTTTGGTGGGGTCGCCAAGAAGGGTTTCCACTTCCGTGGGGCGGTAGTAGCGCGGGTCAACCTTCACAATCACATCACCTACTTTGCACTTGGCCTCGGTGCCGGTCACGGCCACCACGGTGCCGATTTCATTTTCTGCCTCGCCAGTCCAGGCGAGTTGAATACCCAACTCGGCAGCCGCAAACTCTACAAACTGGCGCACGCTGTATTGCACGCCGGTAGCGATGACAAAGTCTTCCGCCTGGTTTTGCTGCAACATGAGCCACTGCATTTCCACATAGTCGCGGGCATGGCCCCAGTCGCGCAGCGCGCTCATGTTGCCGAGGTACAGGCAGTCTTGCAGGCTCAGTGCAATGCGGCTGATGGCGCGAGTGATTTTGCGGGTGACGAATGTTTCGCCACGCAGCGGACTCTCGTGGTTAAACAAGATGCCGTTGCAGGCATACATGCCATAGGCTTCGCGGTAGTTCACCGTGATCCAGTAGGCGTACATCTTGGCCACGGCGTAAGGGCTGCGGGGGTAGAAGGGCGTGGTTTCCTTTTGGGGAATCTCTTGCACCAAGCCATACAGCTCAGAGGTCGACGCTTGGTAAAAGCGTGTTTTCTTTTCCAAGCCCAGGATGCGAATGGCTTCCAAGATACGCAGGGTGCCCATGCCGTCCGCATCTGCGGTGTACTCGGGTGATTCAAACGACACCGCCACATGGCTCATGGCGCCCAGGTTGTAAATCTCGTCCGGCTGCACTTGCTGGATGATGCGGATCAGGTTGCTGCTGTCGGTGAGGTCGCCATAGTGCAGGGTGAAGTTGCGAGCAGATACGTGTGGGTCTTGGTAGAGGTGGTCGATGCGATCAGTGTTAAAGCTCGACGCTCGACGTTTAATGCCATGCACTTCGTAGCCTTTTTTGAGAAGCAGCTCTGCCAAGTAAGAGCCGTCTTGGCCGGTCACGCCGGTAATGAGTGCTACTTTTTTCATAAGTTTTTAGTAGGTTAAATGCCAGAAATAAATTGACGTTGATCAGGTTGAAGTGCTGAAAGTAAGTCGCTTACAAATTGCTCTTGCAATTCGTAAGCTGAGCGGGTGTCCGAGCTGATGTTGGATACCCTGAAGATCAGTCCATCAGGAATTTGACCTTTAAAACCGTACCGCATTTGCTCCAGCTTTCGCTCAGTACTACCTTGCACCACATGATTGCCGATGGTGGACCAGTAGGTGAGAGGTTCTTTACGTCTGCCAAGCTCGGTGTCCAAACGGCTTACTTTGATAGTACCCATTGGGGTAGACATTGTGCCTTTTGCATTGCTGTTTACGCGGAAACCTTGTGCCGGGTAGCAGACATCGGGGTAGTGCAATGCCAAGCCATCACTTTGATTTTCACCATACGCAATAGACAACATGATGGCCGCACCGTGAGTATTTACATAGGTACGTGTCAGGATTTGGGAGTACAGCGTTGCAATCAATGCAGTTTGTTGCGGGTTCACGATCTGACCACTGCTCTGCTCCAGTTTCCGCCATTCGCCAAACTCATTCGGAATGATGCGCTCAAGCGAGATGACACCACGTGCTTTGGCAATCACCTCGGTGGGTCTCATTGCCAGCGCCAGCGCAGCTGCTCCCAACATCAGCACAAGCATGATGATGTTTTTAATATTCGCTTTCATGCTTGAGCACCATGCTGTAGTAACGCTCGATTGCGCCACTTTTCAACGTGGAGCAAAAAGTTGTCAAATGAAATGATGAGTAACAACGCCGACAAAAAGAGCACCATACCGGCAAAACCGTGCAAAAAGCCTTGGCCTGCTTCGTCGCCGAAGTGGTATGTGATCAGGCTCAGCGCCATCACGCGGATTACATTGGCTGTGAACGAGATAGGTACGATCAAAGTGGCCAAGCCTACGTTGCGGAACAAGGAGTCGCGGCGTACAAGGTTCAGGTACAGCAGACCTAATGCCTCTAGCGTCAGCAGGGTGTGCAGGCCTGCGCAAGCGTCTGCCACCAGCAGCATATATTGCCCAATTTGCAAAATTACGCCACTGCGGCCTATGGGGTATCCCACCCAAAACAACACGTGTTCTGCCACATAAGACACGGCCATTTTCATGGGCATGGTGACGGTGTCCACTACCACACCTGGCAAGGGCACCATAAACAGCATGAAAAACAATGCGAACCACTGTGCTTTGAGCGCATTGGAGCCCAAGTTGAGTAGTGCAATACCTATGAGTAGCCAAACGACAGAGCCTATTTCAAACATGATGATGTCTTGCGATCTACCCAAGGCATATAGCAAAACACCAAAAATAAAAAACAACCACCCCCAAGCCGTAGGCGTACCTTTGGTGCTGGCTTCCCGCATGTTTGGCCAATTGCGATGGATCAACCAGCATGAAATGCCAAGCACGATGGGGCCGTGCATCTGTTCGTCTCTTGCCCAGATGCCAGTGAACAAATCGTAAAGGCTAGGCGCATACAAAACGATGAGCCCCAATATCACTGGCAGCCACGTGGCTAACTCACCACCTGACGAAGCCTTGTGGATGTTGAGTTTTGGCATAGAGGCGGTCATGCGTCATTGAGCACCGAGCCCACCAGTGCCACCCCGCTGTCTTGTAGGCGGCGGGCCAGTTGGTTGGCTTGGGGCACTAGGCTGGTGTTTTTGCGAGCCACCAGCAATGCTGCCCCAGCACGTGCGGCGGTGATTTCGGCATCTGCAAACTCGGCACCGGCGGGTGTATCGATGATGATCACGTCAAACTGCTGGCTGGCAATGCGCAACAAATCACCAAAGGCGGGGCGGCCCAGCAGCTCTTGAGGGTTGGGGGGGGTGGCGCCGGCAGGCAGCACAGCCAGACCGGGCAGGCCAGGTACTAACTGGGCTACTTCCAGCCCGGCACGGTTAGCCAAGATGGCAGAGAGGCCTGCACTCTTACCCAGTTTGAATAAGGCGTTTTGACTGCGCTCTGGCTTAGCGCGCATGTCGGCATCAATGAGCAATGTGCGCTCGCCTTGTTGAGCGAAGACGATAGCCAGGTTGGCAGCCACAAAGCTGCGGCCTTCGCCGCTGCCGGGGCTCACAATAGCCATAACTTTGCGGGCAGGGTCGGTGTTAAACCAGCGCAGCATGAGTTGGCTACGCACCGCACGCAGGTTTTCGCCCACGCGACTGAATGGCTTGTAGGCCGCTACTAGCTCGGGGCTGACGCTCTGGTCTTGGTCGCTCAGGTAGGCGTAATCAAACTGCTTGCTCAGGGCAAAGTCGATATCGTCTTTGCTCAACACCTTGAGTGCCAAGGCGGCGTCGCCGAATTGCACTTTATCTTTGTGTTGACGCTCCACAATGCGAGCAGCGTCTTCTTGGCTTAAGCGACCGGTGGCAACCAAAATGTCGCCAATGGTTTTTGTGTTGTTGCTCATGCTCGTACTCCAATGGCGGTGCGCTTAAACATGCCTGCTGCAGAGCTGATGGTGCCTAGAACGGGTAGTTCCAGCGCTTCCACCAAGTCTTCGGTGGAGCGGACCTTGCGGTTCACTAATTCAAGTGCCAAAGCGATGCCGACACCCAAAAGTGTGCCTAAGAAAATCGATACCAATACATTGAGCAGTACGCGTGGCTTTGAGGGGTCTGGTGGTGGGCTCGCAGGGTTCAGTACCGCGATGTTGGTTTGATTGGTCTGGCTTTCAATGGTGGTTTGCGAAGCTCGCTGGCTTACCACTTCAAAGGCGCGTTGGGCAGACTCGATATCGCGACGCAGCACATTGAGCTCGTCGCGTTGTTTGTTGAGCAGCAGCACACGCGCTTTTTGGGCGGCAAGGGCGCCTTGCAGCTGTGCCTCGCGTTGTTTACCCACTTGGTAAGAGGTGTCGATAGACGCTGTAATTTTTTTGGTCTCGGCGTCGAGTTGTGCTTTCAAGGTGGCTAGCTCTGCCTCGGTGCGTTGCGTTTGCGGGTGGTTTTTGCCAAGGTTGCCGCTGGATTCATTCAGCTTGGCTTCCAAGCGGGCAATGTCCGCTTTCAGGCCGTTGATTAGCGGGCTTTGCATGACTTCGGCAATCGTGTCGGCTTTATTGCTTTGGCGCTTGCTTTGGCTATCCGTTGTCAGGGCTTGTACGCCAGTAAGCTGGCTGCTGGTTTCACTGAGTTTGGTGGTTTCAAAGTCCATGCGCTCGTCGGCCGAGGTGATGCCATTTTTTTGCTGGTAGTCCGACAAGGCTTGTTGAGCAGCTTCCAGTTTGCCGCGCGCTGTTTTGGTTTGCTCCTCAAAGAATGTAGCGAACTGGCGGGCAGGGGCTACACGCAGGTCCAAGTTCACATCCATGTAAGCCTGAGCAAACGCGTTAGCTACTGCTGCGGCAAACTCGGGGTCGGTGCCGGTGTAATTGATATTGATGACGTTGCTTTCGCGACTTGGTTTTACGTCCAGATTTTTTTGCAGCAATGTAGCCAACCAGTCGCGCAGCTGGCCTCGGCCTTTGGTGGCCTCTTGCCATTGGGCTTGAATGGCGGGGCTGCTTTCCATGCGCAGGTTAGTTACCACGGCTTGAGCTACGCGGTCGCTGTTGATGATGTCGACCTGCGTGGCCATGTAGCCGGGCGCCATCATGCCTTGCAGCATGAGGCCGGTTACTTGATCCGGCGATTTCACATCTACCACTACCGCGGCGCTCGCGGTGTATTGCTTGGGCAGCAACAGGCTAACGGTAACGGTCACCGCCACGGTTAGCGCAAAGGCCAGCAGAGCCACTTTCCAGCGGGCACGCAATATGAGCAAAAATTGTTGAAGTGTCATGGAGTGGGCCCGGATTTAGAAAATGCTTTCTTTGACGTAGAGCACGTCATTTGGCTGCACGCGGTCGGTGAGCTGCGGTTCGATTTGCTGCACGGTGCCGTTGGCCAGTGTGCGGTGTAGGCGCAAGCGCTTTTCGGAGCCCCTAGCGCTGGGGCCGCCACCTTGGGCCAGGGCTTGCATGATGGTCATGTCGCGCTCAATGCGGAATGAGCCTGGCCGCTGCACTTCGCCATACACAAAAAACACCGGTGCACGGTGCACGTAAATTGTGTCTCCACCTTGTAAGAGCACGTTGTCTTGGGCTTTGTCGTTCAAAAAGATGGAGGGGATGTCAATCTCTTTGCGGAAGACTTTTCCATCACGCACGCCGGTAATCACCACCACGTCGTCGCCTGCTGACGTGGCGCCACCGGCATTGGCCAGCATATCGCTCAGGCGGGTGTTGACGGTTTCCAGCGGAAAGCGGCCAGGGCGGGCGACTTGGCCCAACACGGACACTTGGTTGCCGCGGATTTGAAGCAGGGCAATGTTGACTTGCGGCTTTTGGATGAAGCCCCCGGCTTGCAGCGCATCGGCAATCTTCTTTTCTGCGGCAGCAACAGAAAGACCGCCCAATGGCACGGTGCCAATAAGCGGGTAGGTGATGATGCCGCTTTCAGACACGCGAGTTTCGATGGTCAAGTCCGGGTTTTGGAAGACCTGCACCTTGATGGTGTCGCCAGCGCCCAAGGGGTAGTCAGCTTTGCTGTCTTGTGCGTGCACTACCAGGCTGGTGAGGCAGAGCACGACGATCGTGAGGAGTTGGGTAATTTTTTTCATGGTCGTAGGGGCTGGCTTACTTCAGGCCGGACACGCCTTTTTCGATAACGGACTTGGTTTTGTCTTCGCCTGCGGCAGGTGCTGCTTCGACAGGGGCAGGCGTGGGAGCGGGGGCGGCAGGTGCTGCGGCGGCGCTGCCGTCAAACTCACCCATGTAGGTGATCTTGGTGGTGCTGCGGAGCTGCTTGATGTTGGCCGCCACGGCGTCGCCAGCACGCTGATTAATCAAAAACTGCTCAATACGGGGTAGGGCGGCAGCCTCGGCGACAGGGGCTTGCTGGGATGACACCACGCGCACTACGGTGCTGCCTTGCGGGCTGTCGATCACGGTGGATTGGCCGTCTTTGA
>Ga0228698_1000812_pt1 | contig 18744 bp, 16 predicted proteins | sample McNCre117_Aug_MG_FD_178015 | JGI IMG/M metagenome (GOLD analysis project Ga0228698, IMG submission 178015) | Freshwater microbial communities from McNutts Creek, Athens, Georgia, United States - 1-17_Aug_MG | ecosystem: Environmental > Aquatic > Freshwater > Creek | place: USA: Georgia...
TTCCATGCGCGCCTGAACCGCTCTTTCATATTTTTTCTGCGACGCTTCATTGGCAAAAACCGCCACGCTCACCTGGTCTGCCGCGAAGGCCGGTGCACACAGCATCCACGCGCCAATCAGCACAGCACCAAATTTAGAAAGGGTTCGACGCATCGTTATTTTTCCCAGTGTTTGTTGATCGCGGCATCCAGCCGGGAGGTCACATTCAGTGCCAACACGTCCGTTGTCATCGCCGCTGACACCGGATTCCATCCGGTGATGCCTTCGTATTGGTCCACGATGTCCACCTGGTCAGGGCCATTGAACGCCGTGTTGATAACCCCTTCGAAGCGATAGAAGGTGGTCTGCGACTCCGCATCCACCCGCTTTTTCATGGCGCCCGTTGCGGAAACTTTCAACGCGATGACCGGGTCTTTGTTCTGCGGTGTACCCGTAACAATGACAACACCGTCACGGGTCAGCTTTTCCTGCATGCTGGCGCAGGCCTTGTCCCAAGTGCGGGATTGGCCGTCCAGCACGATGGTGCAGCTCAGCTTGACGGTGCGCCCGGCCAGATAAAGCTGGCGCAACTCGTGTCCAACATCCGCCGGCGCACAGCTTTGGCTTTTGCCACTCAGCGCCGTTGGAACAGGTTTGCCACGTTCTGCAAACCACTTCCTGGCCATGCAGGGTGTATCCAGCTCCGTGAACAGCGCGCCCATGCGCTGATCCAGATCGAACGGCAAGGCCAGGCCAGGCATGCCACCAGGAGCCATGCCCTGCATGGACTGCAATGCCTTCATCGCAGACGTGGCGGCCACGCGTTTCGGCCCGGCCGCACTGGCCCCGGACATTTGAACGAACGCCTTGAGGTGTGCGCCCAACTGCTCACCATATTTGGAGAAGAGCACCCGCGCATCGGCTACACCTGCGCGGGAAGCATCCAGACGAATACGCGCTGCATCGACGGAAAAGGTAGGTATTTGTGCGGGGTCGATCGCGGTCAATATTTCGGCCGATGCAGCGACCGCACGCTCGCGCTCCGGCACACTGCGCGTGGTCTGGTCTGCGATTTCCATCTGCGCTTCAAAGGCGGCTGCCATCCCCTTGGCCACTTCCACTTTTTGTACACGCTGGGCCTCCTGCCGGGTCAAAGACACCCGCACCCACAGTCGGCACTCGGATGCATCGATCCACTGGCCATCAAGCGCCACTGACTGCAATGTCAGGTTGGCAACTGAATCGGTTACCGCCTCAAAATTGGAGCGAATGGCCGTCTTGCCGTTTTCAGATAGTTTGCTTTCGGAACTTTTGATGGTGCTGGAGACCGTCACCCGAATCGACTGGGCCAGTTCCGCGTTGGCTTTGGAGCGGGCCTCACCCATGGCGCGGGAAATATCGCTGCCGGAAATATCGGCAATCCCAATTCCGTAATATTTTTCGTCGCCTTCCACTGGGACCATGGAGGTCCAACCCGGCTTGGGCAAACGCTGCGCATCGCTGACAGAGCAAGTGCCCGCCAAGAGCGGGCCGCAGCAGACGCACAGACCAAGAAAACTAAGGAGCCGCAATTTCATATGTATTCGGCCCCCTGAAATAGGCCGCTCGCTCGACCTGAATGGATTTACTTGAGCGCCTTGGTGTTGGCGCGTTCCCTGAATTTAGCGAGAAGAATTTCTTCGGTGTCGTTGTCAATGGGCGCCGATTTGGCCTGGATGATTCCCTGCACCATCTTCTTTTCGGTTTCCTGTTCGATGGCAATCAAACCACACACAAAACTGCCTTCCGAATTCTTCACCATCTCCAGCCGCTTCAAACGCGCGCCATTCAACATGGTGTCCACGGTTTGCTTGGAAGTGGATTCAAAAGAACTACTGAGCTTGGGGGCCTTGCCCTCATCAACACGGGACAAATAGGTCTTGTCCATGGCCTCAATCTTGATGCCGATTTGCTGTGCCAATGCCACACGTGCATTTGCCGAAACCTGCTGACGGTCAATGCTGAGAGAACCCGAAGAAGGCACGCATTCACTGGCGGCCAAGGAAGATACGGATTGTGGATCCATGACCCAGTCCGGCCACGTCACCGTCTGCGCAGAAGTAGAAAAAGCGGACACTGCCAGAAGCATTCCGCACATAGTGTTTCGGTTCATTGATCCCGCCTGAAAACAAAAATGGCCGACCCCAAAGGGCCGGCCATTCACACGATTAGAAGCGCAGCTTCAGACCGAATTGGACGAGAACGCCGTCGTCATCAACAGTACGGCCACTGAACTTTTGCGACTGCATTTGGGTACCAGCTTCAACAAAGAACTCAGTCGACTCTGTAGCAGAGTATGCAACGCCCACGTAAGCGCCAAATTGGGTAGCGGTGAAGCCTGTGCCATCCAGCACAAACGCGTCAACCTTACCGTAGGGGTTTACTTGCTTGGGAACGCCAACAGGGTTCAGGTAGTACTGAGCAGAGCCGCCAACGCCGGTAGACGAGCTAGCACCAAAAGTTTCAGTCACGCCAACGCCCACTTCGAGCTTAGGCGACACCAAGTAACCATAGTTGAGATTGACATTGCCGGAGGCATCTTTGGATTTGCCGTATTTGGAGTAGTTACCAAATGCAGAAATACTGCTCTTTTTTTCCTGAGCCATTGCGGGCACAGCAACAGCGGAAGCACAAACCACAGCCAACAAAACCTTAGCGAACTTCTTCATATAGAGATCCTTCCTTTTACAAAATTTATCTTGCATGCCCGACGAAACATTCGTCGCACACGTCTGAAATATTACTTCAGTAACTTCGGAAATACATGATGGGTACGAAATAGACTTCGGCGGCGGAGTGGATTGTTGCGGTGCGGCAACTAGTTCCAACGCACCGCTTTGGGGCAACTCGGATTCGCCGGCCTGGTGGTCCCAACAACAGGAATCGAACCTGTATCTGAGTCTTAGGAGGACCCCGTTCTATCCATTGAACTATGTCGGGCGGCCATGGATTGTAGCGAGGGCACTCTTTGCCTTGAATCTAAAAAGTTTCCCACTCGTCATTGCCCGCAGCGGGTGTGGCTTTGGGCGTCACTTTGGCGGTTATTTTGGGTGGCGCAGCGGCGGGCGGCGCTTTGGCTGCGGGTTTTTCCAACTCGCGTTTGAGCTGAACAATCAGTCGCGTCACTTCGTTGGATGCCGTATTGAATGCGGAGCCACTGCCCAGCAACTTCTCCATATCGCAGTTGCCCTGGTTGACACACTGGGCCACTTTTCCGGCTTCCTGGTGAAAGGTCTTGTGCCCTGCGATCAGGTCCACAAAAACAGGTTTGCTGCCATATTGGGAGCCACCACGGCCGTGCAACCATTTGCCCATTTCGCAGCAGTCGTCGCGGCCGATGGTGGCGGCATCCAGTTGCTCGTGCTTGCTGGCGGCGTTGCGCAGTTTGGTGCGCCAGTCGGCGTGGGCCTTGATGGCGTTGTCGAGGTTAATCCCGACGCCGCTGGTGTCGGCTGCACTGGCCGACGGAGCGGACAACGCGTGCGGCCTGGAATGCGATACGGCGGCGCGCGAAACGGAGACATGCGCGTCATTGGCATTGAGTCGGAATACAGCGACGGTCTGCACCAGTTCCTGCGCCTGTGACTTGAGGCTACTCGCAGCGGCGGCCATTTCTTCCACCAGCGCTGCGTTTTGCTGTGTGGTGCGGTCCATATGGGTAACGGCCTCGCCGACCTGCGAAACGCCCAGATGCTGCTCGTTGCTGGCCGAACTGATCTCACCCATGATGTCCGTGACACGGCGGATGGAATTGACCACTTCGGACATGGTCGCGCCAGCTTTGTCCACCAACGCGGTCCCTTGCTCCACCCGCTCCACGCTGGCGCTGATCAGGCTCTTGATTTCCTTCGCCGCATCGGCGCTGCGACCAGCCAAGGCCCGCACTTCGGAGGCCACCACCGCAAAACCGCGCCCCTGCTCGCCCGCCCGTGCCGCTTCCACCGCTGCATTCAAGGCCAGGATATTGGTCTGGAATGCAATGCCGTCGATGACGCCAATGATGTCGGCAATCTTGCGCGAGGATTCGTTGATGCCGCGCATGGTGTCCACCACTTGCCCCACCACTTCGCCCCCCTGAACAGCCACCGAGGACGCGCTGGCGGCCAACTGATTGGCCTCGCGGGCGGACTCGGCATTTTGTTTGACCGTCGAGCCCAACTGTTCCATGGACGCAGCGGTTTGCTCCAGTGCGCTGGCCTGCTGTTCCGTGCGGTTGGACAAATCCTGATTGCCCTGTGCGATCTCCGCGCTCGCCGTGGCAACCGACTCGGAACCATGGCGCACGCTGCCCACAATGCGCGACAGATTGGATTGCATATCCCCCAGCGCATGCAAGAGTTGCGCGAGTTCGCCGCCGCCTTCAATGGTCACAGGGGTGGCCAGATCGCCCTGGGCAATCCCTTGTGCTGCGTCGACCGCGTGCTGGATGGGCAAGGTAATGGCGCGTGTTGAGCGATAGGAGAAGAGCAAGCCGAGCACCACCGCAACGAGGGCGCCAATGCCCAAAGTCCACTGTCCGGAAGTGCCGACCGTGATGGTCCGCGCCTGACCCGCCTGCAAAGATGCCTCCGATGCCTCGGTGAACGCCGCAAGCGACTTCAAATAAGTTTCCACGACTGGTTTCAAGTCGCGCTCGATGGCGGCACTTACGTCTTCGCCAGCCTTTTTCCTGGCCAGCAATTCCCCGCGCGACTTGCGGAAAAATTCCCGGTTCTTGGCCACATCCGCCATGAGCGCTTTGCCTGCGTCATCCTGGACAACCGCTTCCAGACGCTTCTGAATATCGGAGTTGGACTGGGTGGTGGCGTCCATTTCTTTTTGCAGCGCCGCAATGTACGCGGCATCGCCAGACCGCAGCGCCGCGTCGGCGCGCACCCAATTGATGCGAATGTTGGACTCCCAATGTCGGGCCAGTCCGCTGCGCTCCACCTGAACCGAGACCAAATCATGGCTTGCGGTCATCAGTGCTTGCATGCGCAACACACCGACACCGGCTATCAGCATGGTGATCAGCAAGACCAATCCAAAAGCCAAACCCAAGCGGCGCCCGACGGTGAGATCACGCATAAAAGTCCTTTATTGATGTCGCCCTATAAGTGTGCATGAATATTTTAGGTGCGTTTTTGCCGTCCAAGGAGCGTTTCACCGCGCTATCGCCGGTGCCTGCGGCGGCTTCCTGTCAACTCCTGATGCCAGTCAAAACAAAGCCGCCAAGTTAGGGCATGATTCCACTACTCAGATTTGTCAAAAAAGGGACGCCGTCATGGCTACATCATTTGCTTCCGCGAAGGAAAAGCGCAACGCCGCCGCCAGCAACAATATGTTTGAGCTGTTGCTGTTCCGCCTGGGCAAGCCCGGCGGCGCCATGAAGCACGAGTTGTTCGGCATCAATGTGTTCAAGGTGCGCGAGATCATGGTCATGCCCGAAATAACCTCGATGGTGAATGCGCCGCCATCGGTCATGGGCATCGCCAATGTGCGCGGCCAGCTCATTCCGGTGGTCAATCTGCCCCAAATTACTGGCTGCACGCCCGTGAACGGCACCGGCATCCTGCTGGTGACCGAGTTTGCCCGCACGACCCAGGCTTTTGCGGTGGAGGAGGTGGTCGAAATTGTGCGTCTGGACTGGAAACAGGCCGTCTCCGCTGAAGGCACGGGCGGCGGGCTGGTTACCAGCGTTGCCCGTCTGGACGGTGAAAAAGAAGGCAGCCGACTGGCGCAGGTGCTGGATGTGGAGCAAATCCTGCGCGATGTATTCCCTGACCAGCACCACACCTTCCGCGAAGACACAGTGATGCCCCAGGGCTCTATCCCGAAGGGCTCTGTCGTACTGGCGGCCGACGATTCGGCGGTCGCCCGCATGATGGTCGAGCAAAGCCTCAAGGCAATGGACATTCCACTGGTCATGACCAAGAGCGGCAAAGAAGCGTGGGAAAGGCTCGAAAGCATGTACGCGCAGGCCAAAGCGCAAGGCATTCCCATCCGCGACCGCGTCGCCATGGTGCTCACCGACCTGGAAATGCCCGAGATGGACGGATTTACCCTGACCCGCATGATCAAGGACGATCCACGGTTCGAGGGTATTCCAGTGATGGTGCATTCCTCGTTGTCAGGAACCGCAACTGAAAACCATGCGCGCGACTCCGGTGCCGACGCCTATGTCGCCAAATTTGTTGCCGAGGAACTTGGCAGCAACATTTTGAAGGTCGTTGCCCGCCGGCGCTGATTTCGGGCGCACCGCACCGGGCAGAGGATGGAGCGTTGGGGACGCCGGCGCGCCGGGTTGGCCCGAATTTTGAAAATATTTGGAAGGGCATGGAATAAAACCCGGTCGCACGGCGTTTATCCCGGTACGCACACTTTGATGCGCCACACTTCAACCGGAGACCCCATGCAACACCCTACTTTTACCTCCCTGTCCCGCAGCGCTTGCGTCGCCGTGGCCTTGAGCGCCGCCTTGTTCGGCGGTTGTGCATCTATGGGCTCGGCACCCGCTACCGTGGCGGACGGTGTATGGACCGGGCCCAACGGCATGACGCTCTACACGTTTGACAAAGATGCCGCGGGCTCCGGCAAGTCGGTCTGCAACGGCCCTTGTGCCACCAACTGGCCGCCACTGATGGCCGCCGAGACAGACAAGGCCGGCGGCGATTTTTCCATCGTCACCCGTGACGACGGCAAGAAGCAATGGGCCGTGAAAGGCAAGCCGCTGTACTTCTGGGCAAAAGACACCAAGCCGGGCGACAAAACCGGTGATGGCTTCAACAAGGTCTGGCAAGTCGCCAAACCGTAGGCAAGGCCCGCGCCTGCACACCGCATGAGCCACCAGGCCATCGTTCAGCATATTCCGGCCATGCGACGTTACGCGCGTTCGCTGACCGGCGACGTCTGGGCGGCCGATGACCTGGTGCAAGACACGCTGGAGCGCGCCTGCAGCAAGTGGCGCCTGTGGCTGGCTGGCACCGATTTGAGGGCCTGGTTGTTCACGGTGATGCACAACATTTTTATCAGCGACGTGCGCAGTGTCCAGCGCCGCTCCGGCGCGCACCCGGCCGTGCCGTTGGAAGACGCCGCGCATGAACTGCAGGCCCCGCCGTCCACTGCCGATCTGCAAATGGATCTGCAGCGCTGCCTGCTCCAACTTCCCCCCGACCAGCGCGCGGTGTTGCTGCTGGTGACCATGGAGGACCTGGGCTATGCCGAGGTAGCCAAAATCACAGGCGTGCCGGTCGGCACAGTCATGTCGCGCCTCTCGCGTGCGCGCGAGCGCATGCGAGAGCTGATGACACAGCAATCCAGCAAGCCGGCATTGCACGCCCGTGCCACAACCGATACGGTGGCCCACCCACCGGCCCTGCGCCGATTGAAGTAATTCCCCGCTATTGCCATGACGCCACCCACCCAACCTTCCGATTCGCCAGACCCGGCCCTCGATGCAGCCCTGCTAAGCCTGCATCGGGATGTACTGGGTGAAGCGGTGCCCCCCACTTTGCTGAAAGCCGCGCACCAGTTGGACACCTTGCAGGCCCGCACCGCCCGCAACCGCCGTTGGCTGGGCATGGCAGCGAGCATGGTGTTGGCAGTCAGCGTGGGGTGGTTTGCACACGGCGCGCTGTCGCCTGGCAATGCGGGCTATGCCCGGGGCTCGCTGGAACGCGAATTTGTCCGTCAAGCTAGCTTCGCGCACGAGGTCTATCTGCCCGAAAAGCGCCACCCCGTTGAAGTCGCAGCCGCCGAGCAGGAGCACCTCGTCCAGTGGCTTTCCAAGCGTCTGGGCAAACCACTCAAGGTGCCCAGCCTCGCCGCACAGGGCTTCGAACTGGTGGGCGGGCGACTGTTGCCGGGCGACGCTGGTGCACGGGCACAGTTCATGTTCCAGGACGCGCAAGGCCAGCGGCTGACGCTGTACATGGGCAGCCTGCAAAAGGCCGACAACGCCACTGACCTGCAAAGTACCCAATTCCGCTTTGAGTCGGCAGGCAACACACCCAGTTTTTATTGGGCAGAGAAGGGCTTTGGTTACGCCCTGTCAGGGCAGGTTGACAAGGCTACGCTGATGGCACTGGCCAGCACCGTGTACAGCCAGATCCACTGACGCAAAACCTTTCGCCCTTTCGCCCTTTCGCAGCGCCGGAATTCCGAATCTAAGGCGTTACGCTGTTTGCGATGGTGCGTGCCAACGCGTCGATGCCCGCATCCGACAAGTCATCGGCAGCGAACGTCGTGTGCGGTGCGCCTTCGGCATGGCTATTCATTGAGCGCAAGTAGAAACGGTCATAGTGCTGCACCAACAGCTCAGCCACCAGCACAGGAAAGTCTTTGGCTGCGGCCAATGCCTTCCACCGGTTCACCGTTGCGCCCCCACACAGCTCTTTGAGCCGGTCGAGTTGCTGCTCCAGAGCGGGGCCACTCATCAGGTAATCGTAGTCACGCAACAAAAAATCAACACGGGCTTCCATGCTGGCCTGCACGCGCACCCACTTACCGTCCTGAATACCCTGAAACACCGCGTCGGGAACCCGCAGTTGCCCCACCTTTTTGCTCTCCGACTCCACAAACACCGGCCGGCCCGGGTCCATCTGCCCAAGCGCCGACATCACCTGCGTTTCAAACATTTTTTGGGCCGGCTGTGGCTGCCCCGGCAGGTCGCCCAACACCGAGCCCTTGTGCAGCGCGAGCGCCTCCAGGTTCAGCACCTGATGCCCGTGTCGCTGCATGGCCTCCAGCACGCGCGTCTTGGCGCTGCCGGTCGGGCCGGCTACCACCGTAAACCGAAACTGTTTGGGCACTGTTTCCAGTTGTTCAATGACATGGTGTCGCCACGATTTGTAGCCGCCGTGCAAGCGTTTGGCCGACCACCCCACTTCGCGCAGGATGTGCGTAAACGCGCCGCTGCGCTGACCACCCCGCCAGCAATACACCAACGGCTTCCAGCCCTTGGGCTGATCGGCAAAAAGGGTTTCGATGTGGTTGGCCACGTTGCGCGCGACCAGCACTGCACCCACTTTGCGCGCCTCAAACGGGGACGACTGCTTGTAAAGGGTGCCCACCACGATGCGCTGCTCGTTGTCGAGGACCGGGCAATTGATGGCACCGGGAATGTGGTCTTCGGCAAATTCGGCGGGGCTGCGTGCGTCGATCACGGCGTCGAACTCGGACAGCTGCCCAACCGTCGCACGGGTATGATCATTTGAAGTCAATGGGTGTCCCGTTGCATGTTGATACGCAGGTAATTTTATATGTCGATCCCCCCTTCCATCCGCCTCACCGAGTTCAGCCATGGCGGCGGATGCGGCTGCAAAATTGCACCCGCCGTTTTGTCCCGTCTGCTGGCCACCACCAACTTGCCGCTGATTCCGCCCGCGCTCTTGGTTGGCACCGAAAGCAGCGATGACGCGGCGGTCTACCAGCTCAACGCAGAGCAGGCCGTCATTGCCACCACCGACTTCTTCACACCCATCGTGGACGACCCCTACGACTTCGGGCGCATTGCGGCTACCAACGCGCTGTCAGACGTGTACGCCATGGGCGGCACGCCGCTGTTTGGCTTGGCGCTGGTGGGCATGCCCCTTGGCAAAATTCCCGAAGAAGCCATCCGCCTGATATTGGCCGGCGGGCAGGATGTCTGCAAGGCCGCGGGCATTCCGGTTGCGGGCGGCCACAGCATCGACACACTGGAGCCCATTTACGGGCTGGTCGGGATCGGCCTTGTGCACCCCGGCAAGGTCAAGCGCAACAACCAGGCGCGTGCCGGCGATGTGCTGATTTTGAGCAAGCCGCTGGGCGTGGGCATGTTGTCAGCCGCACTCAAGAAGGGCACTTTGTCTGCCGAGGGCTATGCCGACATGGTGCGTTGGACCACCAAGCTCAACACGCCCGGCATTGCACTGGCGGAGATGCCCGAAGTGCATGCCATGACCGACGTGACCGGCTTCGGGCTGGCCGGGCACCTGCTGGAAATCTGCCGGGGCAGCGCGTTGTCGGCGCACATCTGCTTCGACGATGTCCCCCTGATTGCGCTGGCACGCGAGATTGCGCAGAGCGGCACGGCTACGGGGGCATCCAAACGCAATTGGGACGGCTATGGCAGCAGCATGCAACTGCCCGCCGACTGCGCGCTCTGGAAACAAAACCTGCTCTCGGACCCACAGACCAGCGGCGGGTTGTTGATCGCCTGCGCACCTGAAGCCGCACAGCGTGTGCTGGCGTTGTTGCACGCGCAGGACTTTGGTCAGGCCGCCGTGATCGGCACGCTGGCCGCTGGTACGGCACAGGTGCAGGTGGTTTAACTCAGGCTGTCAGTTCTTTTGCGGAGATGGTGTAGCGGAAGCTGTCCGGCGCCAGTTCATCAAAACGTCCGCTCGCGTTTTCGCCTTGCGGATACATCAGGAAGGGCAGCTTCTGGGGTTTGGAAAAGTGCGGCAGCGTGAGGTCGTGCGCGGTGTTCCAGCCCACCCAGTTGCCCTCCCAACCACCGAACAGACCCTTGGCCACCGGAGCGGCGACCGGATGGGCCACATCCTTGATCCAGTCGGCAGTTTCCTGGCGCATCACCTTCAACACATCGGCCGGGTCCATTGCGACCCAGCCGTATTGCTTCAGGAACACTTCAGCACGGCAATGTTGGGCGCCCTTAAGCGAGGCCGGGTTGCCGCCAAGCTCTTTGTAACCAAAGGCGGACGGAGCCACGCGCAGGCCGTAAATATCGCGGGCCGGCACCCCCACCGAGCGGCACAGGCCGACAAACAACGCATTCAGGTCGGCGCACTTGCCACTGAGGTTGCCAGTCTCCAGCATGGCTTTGATGTCGCCGGTGCCGCAGCCGCGCGTCTTGGGCTCGCGGTAGGCGTTGTCCACCACCCATTGGTAAATGGCCCGCACTTTTTCGACATCATTTCCAGCGCCCTGAATCGCTTTGCGGGCCGTATCCAGCACCACGCCGTCAATGGGCAGCAAGGCAGTGCCAGCCAGATTGGCCCGGAGCACCGCCGGGTCTTCATGCACCACCCGCTTTTGCGACCAGTCCACCGAACGGTTGCGGGTTTGCACGGTGCTGGTGAGTGACACAGTCGGCGCCGCCACGGTTTCTGCAAACTCGGCATAGAGCATGCGGGTACCGCGCGCGGGGTCTGCCACCAAGTGGGCCGTGGTGGCATTGCCGGTCCAGCTATTGCCCAGGGAAAGCTGGAAGTCGTTGTTCAAATCCGGCACCGGCAGCCAGACACGGGTTTGGCCTTTGACCTCGGCAACGGAAACCGTGGTCGTGACTTCAAACGTGCGCCAGCCCTGCACCTGTGGCTCAAACCGGCGCTCGGCAGCCCATGTCCGCAGGGGCAAAAGAGCGGTGGATACGGCAGCGCATCCGGCATGGAGAAGGTGGCGGCGGGACAGGGTCATGGAGAAACTCTTGAAAGGTTATGAAACGCAAAACGCGAAGCCGCAAATGTACCCAAGCGCCGTCACACCCACGTAGCAAGCTTCTGGTGCACTGGCGGGTCGGCCCAATCTACTTCGCCCACCACCCGCAACCGGGCACGGCCTTGGCGGTCCACCAGCACGCTGGTCGGGAAGGTGCGCACTCCAAAAGCGTCGGCCGCCTCGCCATACGAATCCCGCAACCACGCACCGGACGGCCCTCCCCATGCGCGAAAACGCCGAACGGTATCGGCCGCCTCTTTGAAGTTCACCGCCACCACCTTCAATCCGGTGGCGGCAAACTGCCTTTCCAGCACCGCGAAAGACTGCATCTCGGCGCGGCAGGGTTCGCACCAACTGGCCCAGAAATTCAGCAGCACCGGGTGTCCCGCCTCCTGCGCCAGTTGCCAGGGCGCACCGTCCAAGTCGATCAGTGCCACCTGGGGTGTTTTCCGCCGGGCTGGCCAGGGCAACCAGCGCGCCTGGGCGCCAAGCGCAAAATCAGTTGAGGCGGTTAGCGAAGCCAGCGCCAGTGCCTTCAGCGCGGTGCGCCTTCTGGGTGCCGCAAGCGTCATGCCACAGCGGATTTTTTCTGGGCCGCCTGGCGCAAATACAGCCACAACAAGCCCGCCCCGGTCAGCACCACCGGGACCAGCGATCCGATATTCAGCCAGTTCCAGCCCTGCGTGGTGACCAGCGCGCCCGAGGCCAGCGAGGTGAAAGCCATGGTGGCAAATACGCAGAAGTTAACCACCGCCTGCGCCCGGTTTTTCTCTTCGGGCGCATAGCCTTGCATCGACAGGGTGGTGCTGCCGGTGAACAAGAAGTTCCAGCCCACGCCCAGCAACGTGAGGGCGATAAGAAACTGCTGCGGCTCCTGACCGGTGAGGGCCACGCCGATGCAGGCCAGATTGAGCAATACGCCCACGCCCATCACCGGCAACACGCCGAAGCGCTTGATCAGCGACCCGGTGAAAAAGCCCGGCGCAAACATGCCGATGACGTGCCACTCCAATACCCACGCGGTGCTGGAAAACGGCAAGCCGCAGGTCTGCATGGCCAGTGGCGTGGCGGCCATCAGCAAGTTCATCACGCCGTAGCCCAGTGACGCCGCCAGCACAGACACAAAAAACACCGGCTGGCGCAACAACTGCCCGACCGTACGCCCCTTGGGTGTCGCGTCCGACTGCGGCGGAAGCGGCGCAAAGTGGATGAAGGCCAGCGTCACCATCGACAACAAAGCCACCACCGCCAAAGCCACATACGCACCCGCAAAATCGATGCCCAACAGATTTTTGGTGTGCATGGCCAGATTGGGCCCGATGACTGCGCCCATGAGGCCCCCGGCCATCACCAGCGACACCGCTTTTTCGCGGTAGTCCGCAGCACACAGCTCGACGGCGGCAAAGCGATAGAGCTGGGCATTGGCGTTGTAATAGCCCGCCACCACGGTGGCAAACACCAGCATCCAGAACGACTTGTCCATCACCGCCCAAGCGCCCAAAGCCGCCGACAGCAAGGCAACCACCAGCCCCAGTTGAAACGACACCTTGCGGCCGTAGCGGGCCTGCGAGCGCGACACCAAGCCGGTGCTGAGCGCACTGCCCACGACATACCCCATCACCGGCAGCGTGGCCATCCACGGCACGGGCGCCATGCTCAGGCCGACCAGCCCGTTGATGGCGATGAATGTGACGTTGTTGGTGAGAAAGAGCCCTTGCGCCAGGGCCAACAGCCAGAGATTGCGGTTCATGGGCCTTTATAACCCAAGGTTCGCTTCAGGCTTTAGCGGCAGGAAATGGGATGAACTCGGTCTCGCCCGGCACCCGCGCAAAGCGTTGGGCGATCCAGTCTTCGCGGGCCTGCACGACGCGCTCTTTGCGGCTGGACACAAAGTTCCACACCAGGTAGCGATCCCCCAATGGCGCGCCCCCGACCAGAATCACCCGCGCCGCATCGGCTGCCTGCAGGCGTGGCGTGCTGTCGGGGCGCAATACCAGCATCTGGTGGGGCGCCAACGCAATGCCATCCACCGTACAACCAGCATCCAGCGCATACAGGGCACGCTCTGCATAGTCCGCTGGAATAAGCACCGCGCCGCCTGCCTGCATCTGAAAATCGAGGTACACCGTGGGCGACCGGGCGGGGGCGGGGGACACAGCGCCGAATGCCGCACCAGCCATGACCGTGACCTGCACACCGTCCAGCGCAACTTTGGGAATGCAAGCGGATGGGAAATGGATAAACGCCGGCTCGCATTCTTCTTCCCCGGCGGGCAAGGCCATCCAGAGTTGCAGGCCATGCGCCGTGCGCAGCTTGTCGCGCAGCCATTGCGGCGTGCGCTCGGAATGCACGATGCCGCGCCCGGCGGTCATCCAGTTCAAATCACCCGGGTTGATGCACTGCACGGCACCCGTGGAATCGCGGTGCTCCATCACCCCTTCAAATACATAGGTCACGGTAGCGATGCCGATGTGGGGATGCGGGCGCACATCGTGGTTGTCGCCGGGCTGCGCATGGACAGGACCGAAGTGGTCAAAAAACACAAATGGCCCGACCGACGCACAGGCCGGGGCGGGCAACAGACGCCGCACCACAAAGCCGCCGCCCAGGTCTATGGCCTTGGGCGCAAGCACTTGCATGCCGGACACAGTGCCCACTGGCTCAGCCATCCAGACCGTCCAGCGGCGCCCAGGTGTTCATGCACACAGCCAGGCGTTTGCGGTCAATGGGTTTGGTCAGCACATCATTCATGCCAACATCGCGGCAAGCATCCAGATCGGCCTGCATGGCATTGGCAGTCAGGCCCACAATCGGAATGTTCTGATTGGCGCCCACTGTGCGGCGGATGGCGCGTGTGGCTTCCAGTCCGTCCATTTCAGGCATTTGCATGTCCATCAGGATGGCAGCGTAACTTTCCCGTGCGGCGGCCCGCACGCCCTCCAGCCCGTTGACCGCCAGATCGACCTGATAGCCCATGCGCTCCAGCAACACGGTGGCCAGTTTTTGGTTGACCGGGTGGTCCTCGACCAGCAGCAAACGGTTGTTGATGGGGGCCGGCGGCTGCGCCATTGCATCGTCCAGCGCCAAATGATCGGGCGCGTCCGCATTCCACCGAATCGCCGGGTCTTCGCCCGGGAATGCCGAATCGGCCGCATCACTCGGGCTGAGATCTTGCGTGCAAATTTCCAGTGGCAATTCAAACCAGAAGGTGCTGCCCTGCCCCAATTCGCTGTCCAGCCCGATGCTCCCGCCCATCCCCTCGGCCAGCAACTTGCTGATCGCCAGGCCCAGCCCCGTGCCGCCGTATTTACGCGAAGTGGATGAGTCCGCCTGGCTGAAGCTGGAGAACAGCCGCGCGCGCGCCTCAGGCGATATGCCGATGCCGGTATCCACCACTTCAAAACGCACCCGCTCCTGCGCGGGCCGCACGCGGATGCGCACCTCGCCCTGGGCCGTGAACTTGACCGCATTGCCGGCCAGGTTGAGCAAAATCTGCCGGATGCGCAGCCCATCACCCACGTAATTGGCGGCCAGTTCGGGGGCGATATCCACCTGCAGCCCAATGCCCTTGCTTTGCGCCCGGATGCGTAGCAATGCCGCAATGGCATTCACCAGGGCCGACAGCGCGAAGGGCTGCATGTCGAACTCCATATGCCCTGCCTCGATTTTTGAGAGGTCCAGGATGTCGTTGATGATGTCCAGCAGCGACTCGCCCGACTTGGTGATGTTTTCCACATACTCCAACTGCACGTCGGACAAGGGCGTATCCATCAGCAATTGCGACATGCCGATCACGCCATTCATCGGCGTGCGGATTTCATGGGACATATTGGCCAGGAACTCGCTCTTGGCCTTGTTGGCGGCATCGGCAGCTTCCTTGGCCTGCGCCAGTTGCTGCTCCTGCGCGATGCGTTCGGTGATATCGGTAAACACCACCACGGCGCCCTTCAACTTTCCTTCTGCATACAAAGGGGATGTTGAGTATTCAACGACAAACGAAGTTCCGTCCTTGCGCCACAGCAACTCGTTGTGCGTGGTGCGCAACTGGCCGTCCAGACCGGTGGCGTACATCGGGCAACTCTCGCGCGGGTAGTGCGAACCATCGGCATGCGTGTGGTGCACCATGCTGTGCAGTGGCTTGCCCAGTAACTCATGCACCTCATAGCCCAGAAGGCGCGCCGCTTCGTTGTTGATAAAGCTGCACTCACCGGTGGATGTCTGGCCCCAGATACCGCAATTGGCAGAGTCCAGAATCAAGCGGGTGCGCACTTCACTTTCCTGTGCCAATGCACGCGATCTGCGCAAGGAAAGGTAGGCGTACGCGGACAGCAGCACCGTTACTCCGGCCATCCAGAACAGCGCCAGATTGCTCCAGCGCTCGGAACTGATCAGGTCAAATTCCGGCAGGTGATTGACCGATGTCACCGTCAGCCCGAACTCGGTGAGCTCGGTGCTGACCAGCAGGTGCGGATGGTCGCTATTCTGGAAATTACGGAGGCGGTCATCCATGCCCCATGGCGTCACCTGCAAGCGCGGAAATTGCTCACGGCGATAGGTGGCCAACTTTTCCGCGGCGGACAAACTGTCCACCGCAGTGCCGGGAACCGCCTTCATCTCCAGCGACTTGTCATGCGCGAGAATGACAACGCCGTTGCTGTCGGAAACAAATACTTCGGACTGGCGCGCCAGGAACGACAGACCGGCAATATCCACCCGCGCCACCACGACCCCCAGCACAACCCCATCCCGCATCACCGGTGACGCAAAAAACAGCCCGGCTGAGCCACTGGCTTTGCCAATCGCGTATTGCATTCCCGAGCGGCCCTGGCTGGCCTGCACGAACCACTGCCGGTCTGCGGAGTTGAACCCAATCGGACTGTTATCGCCTGCGAAATTGCTGGATGCAATGACATCGCCAGCCCCATTCACCACGAATATCAAATCGACACCCAGCGACTTTTGAATCAGGTCCAAATAGACATTGAGATCGTGCAACACCGGATCGGCAGTCCACTCGCGCCGCGCTTCTTCGCGGGACAGCGTGTGGGGCTTGGGATTCGTGCCGAACCGGTCCAGCGCCTTCCAGACCCGAATGGCGTGCTCAAATGTTTTCGGTACACCGGCCACGTAATGCAGGTTGCGGCGAATGCTGTCTGCCACGTCTTCGACCGTGGCCTCGGTTTGCTCCTGCTCCGACTGCACGAGCCCTGCGAGTTTGTATTCATAGTGCCAGCGCACCCCCACCCAAGTTGCGGCAAACCAGATCGCTGCCAGCAGCGCCAGCACCAGATGAATACGCGGTCGCTTTCCCATAAAAATTCTTTTAGAGCGCCCGCTCAGTTACGACTTATCAGGGCGCTATGCCGCATGCGGCGCTGCAAAGGCACCGCACGGGCACGCTCAATCGCCAATGTTAAAAAATGCGATGGACTGCTGCAGCTGGTCGGCCTGGGCCAACAGTTCTTCGCTGGTTGCCGCAAGCTCTTCCGAGGCCGATGCGTTTTGCTGGGTCGCCTTGCTCAGTTGGCCCATAGCGCCACCAATCATCTCGACCGAACTGCTTTGCTCGCTGCTGGCAGCCGCAATTTCCTGCACCAGCTCGCTGGTCTTTTGGATGCTGGGAACGATTTCATCCAGCAACCGGCCCGCGCGCTCGGCGGTGGATACGCTGTTGATGGCCAGTTCACCAATTTCCTTGGCGGCAGTCTGGCTGCGTTCGGCCAGCTTGCGCACTTCGGCCGCCACCACGGCAAAGCCCTTGCCGTGCTCGCCGGCGCGGGCCGCTTCAATCGCCGCATTCAGCGCCAGCAAATTGGTCTGGTAGGCAATGTCATCGACGATGCCGATCTTGTTGGCGATCTGCTTCATGGCAGTCACCGTCTGCGCCACGGCTTGGCCGCCTTCGGTGGCCTCTTTGCTGGCTTTGGTGGCCATGCCATCGGTCACTTTGGCGTTGTCGCTGTTTTGGCTGATGGACGCTGACATGGTGTTGATCGACTCGGAGGTCTGCTCCACACTGGCCGCCTGCTGGCTGGCCGCCTGCGACAGGGAAGTCGCAGTGTCACTGACCTGACCGGCCGCACCAGTCAGAGCGTCAGTGGCCACCCGCACCTCGCCCAACACGCGCGACAGGCTGTCGGCGGTGCTGTTGGCGCTGTCCATGACTTGACCGAAAAGCCCCTGGTACTGGCGGCGGATGCGTTGGGTCAAATCGCCATCGGCAAAAGCCGTCAGCAGGGTCGCCACATCTTTGAGACCCTGTTCACTGGTGTCCATCAACTGATTCATGCCGCCCGACACCGTCTGGAAGAAGCCCGACTTGCCCTGCAACGACAGCCGCTTGCTGAAGTCGCCCTTGCCCGCAGCGTTCACCATGTGCGCCAGCTCTTGTTCAGAAACGATTTCGTCGGTCCGGTCCACCCAATGGGTCACGCGGCCCAGCACATCGCCCGAATCGCTGCGAATGGGCTTGGCAAGCAGACGGATGCTGCGACCACCAATATCGAGGTCCACCGTCTCGCCGGACTGCACCGCGTGGTCAAACTTGTTCGCCACATCGGGGCTGGCAAACAGACCACTGATCTTGTTGCCAAACAAATTGTCGATGTTGAATCCCGGTCCGCCCAACTTCGTCAGCAGCAAGCGCGCTGCCGGCGTGGCGTGTACCAAATTGGCTTGGGAGTTCGACACCGTCACGCTCTCGGGCAGGCTGTCCAGCGCCATCTTGATGCGCAGGTTGGCACGGGCCTCGGCCTCGGCGCGCTGCTGGATGGTTTCTTTCTCTGCCGTGGCCTGCCGCTCATGCGCGGCTTGCTCATCCATGCTGGCCAGCGAGGCATTGGTAGCCACCTGCGAAGCATGAAAGCCACCGCGCAAACCGGTGGTCTGCGCCTTGCGCAGGAAATTGCCTTCTGCCGCATTGCGCAAGGCAGTCGCCTGCTCGCGAAAGCACGCCTCGATCTGGTCGAGCATGTCATTCATGTTCCAGCACAGGGCGCTCATTTCGCCGCTTTCGGCCACACCGGTCAGCCGGGTATCGAACTTGCCGTGGGCCACATCATGGGCCAGCGCATTCACCTGCGCCAACACGGCGGCCTGCTGGCCCAAGCGCTGGCTCCACCACACCAGTAGCAACAAGCATGGCAGCAAGACCAGCAGCTTCACAGGCGCAACGCCCATGAACGCCACTTGCACCACCATGGCCAGCACCAGCAGCGCCATCGCGCCGACGGCAAAACGCCCCGACTCAGATTGAAAGAATGAAGGTTTCATAGCTCACTCCCTTTTGGGCCAGTGCGTTGGTTAAGA
>Ga0228698_1000813_pt1 | contig 18735 bp, 15 predicted proteins | sample McNCre117_Aug_MG_FD_178015 | JGI IMG/M metagenome (GOLD analysis project Ga0228698, IMG submission 178015) | Freshwater microbial communities from McNutts Creek, Athens, Georgia, United States - 1-17_Aug_MG | ecosystem: Environmental > Aquatic > Freshwater > Creek | place: USA: Georgia...
CCGGGTCCAGCTCGCGCAGCGCGGCCGGCGGCACCGGCGGCAGCGCCACCGCGTCCTCGCCCGCCACGCCGGCCGGCGCCAGCGGCGGCAGCTCGGGCAACTCGACATTCAGACCGACGCCGACGACGGCATAGCGTCGCGGCCCCAGGATCGCGGACTCGATCAGGATGCCGCCGAGCTTGCGGCCCCGCCACCAGAGGTCGTTCGGCCACTTGAGCCTGACTTCCGGGTGCAGGCTCTCGGCCAGACTGACGCCGACCGCCAGCGACAGGCCGGACCAGTCGGGGATCCACAGCGGCAGGCCAAGCGAGAAGGTCAGCGAGTCGCCCGGACGGCTGGTCCAGGACTTGCCGCGCCGGCCCCGGCCCGCGCTCTGCTCCAGCGCGACCAGCAGCGTAGGCTCGTGGCGGCCGGCGCGCGCGCGCCGCATCAGCTCGGTGTTGGTCGAATCGATGCTCGGCAGCACCTCGACCGAGAACTCGGGCCAGAACGGATACAGCGCCTGCCACAGATCCTCGGCCTGGCGTGTCAGTCCGCGCAGCGCGGTGGCGGACGATGACGACGGCGCGCTCATGCGGGCTCCCGGGCTATGACCGGAGCGGCCTTGGGTGCCGCGCCACGCCGCTTGGGCGCGAGCATGGTGCCGCGACAGTCCGGACTGCCGCAGTGGCAGGCGTACTCGGCCTTGAGCTTTTTCGTGTAGCGCAGATCGACCACCAGGCCGTAATCGAAGAACAGTTCCTCGCCGGCCGCGATGTCGCGCAGCGCCCGGATGAAGACGCGCTTGTCGGCCGTCTCCTCGGCCTCGCAGTTCGGCGCGCAGCTGTGGTTGATCCAGCGCGAGGAATTGCCGCCGACGCCGCCATCGATCACGTGGCCGTCATCGATGTGGAAATAGAAGGTGTGGTTCGGCTGCGCGGGATCATGCGGGTGGCGGCGCAGCGCCTCGTCCCAGCTGATGACCTCGCCGGAGTATTCGATCAGGGTCTCGCCCGTCGCCAGGTCCACGGTCGCGAACACGCCCTTGCCATGGACGCCGGAGCGGCGCACCTGGAGGCGACGGCGGGGCGGGGCAGGTGGAACGGTGGTGCGGGCAGTCGGCATGAATCAAAATTTTGGTATGGTGAATTCATGCAGGCGCGCGCATGCGCGTGCCCACACACAAGCGCGCCTGCGCGCGCACGGGAGCCGATTTTAGACATGAAAACCACCAGTTCCACCAAAACCCTGGTCATTGCCGAGAAACCGTCCGTCGCCCAGGACATCGTTCGGGCGCTGACCCCGGTCGCGGGCAAGTTCGAGAAGCACGAAGACCATTTCGAGAACGAGCAGTACGTGGTCAGCTCCGCCGTCGGCCATCTGGTCGAGATTGCCGCGCCCGAAGCCTATGACGTCAAGCGCGGCAAGTGGAGCTTCGCGCATCTGCCGGTGATTCCGCCGCACTTCGACCTGAAACCGATCGACAAGAGCAAGTCGCGGCTGGCAGCGGTGGTCAAGCTCGCCAAGCGCAAGGATGTCGGCGCGCTGATCAACGCCTGCGACGCCGGGCGCGAGGGCGAGCTGATCTTCCGCCTGATCGAGCAGTACGCTGGCGGCGCCAGGCCGCTGGGCAAGCCGGTGCGGCGCCTGTGGCTGCAGTCGATGACGCCGCAGGCGATCCGCGACGGCTTCGAGCAGCTGCGCAGCGACGAGCAGATGCGCCCGCTGGCCGACGCCGCGCGCAGCCGCTCCGAGGCCGACTGGCTAGTCGGCATCAACGGCACGCGCGCGATGACCGCGTTCAACTCGCGCGACGGCGGCTTCTTCCTGACCACCGTGGGACGGGTCCAGACGCCGACGCTGGCGATCGTGGTCGAGCGCGAGGAGAAGATCCGCGCCTTCAGAAGCCGCGACTACTGGGAAATCCACGCCAGCTTCGGCGCCCGCGCCGGCGCCTACCCCGGCAAGTGGTTCGACCCCGGTTTCAAGAAACCGAGTGCCAGGAACAGCGAGGAAGGCGCCGACCCCGAGCTGAAGGCCGACCGGCTCTGGAATGCCCAGCAGGCGCAGGCGATCGCCGACGCGGTGCGCGGCCAGCCCGCGAGCGTGAGCGAGGAATCCAAGCCCACGACCCAGGCCTGCGGCCTGCTCTACGACCTGACCAGCCTGCAGCGCGAGGCCAACGGCCGCTTCGGCTTCTCGGCCAAGACCACGCTCGCCTTGGCGCAGAGCCTGTACGAGAAGCACAAGGCGCTGACCTACCCGCGCACCGACAGCCGCGCGCTGCCCGAGGACTACCTGCCGACCGTCAGGCAGACCATCGAGATGCTGGCCGCCAGCCCGCTGGGCCACCTGGCACCGCACGCGCGCACCGCGCTGGAGCAGGGCTATGTCAAGCCGAGCAAGAAGGTGTTCGACAACGCCAAGGTCAGCGACCACTTCGCCATCATCCCGACGCTGCAGGCACCCAGCGGCCTGTCGGAAGCCGAGCAGAAGCTGTACGACCTGATCGTGCGCCGCTTCATCGCGATCTTCTTCCCGGCCGCCGAGTTCATGGTCACGACCCGGATCTCCAAGGTCGAGCTGCCGGACGCCAGCCACCACTTCAAGACCGAGGGCAAGGTGCTGGTCAAGCCGGGCTGGCTGGCGGTCTATGGCAAGGAGGCAGCCGAGGAAGTCGAGGGCGCTGCCGCCGGCGACAAGGGCCAGAACCTGGTGCCGGTGCAGGCCGGCGAGCAGGTCGAGACGCTGGACGCCAGCCCGAAGCCGCTCAAGACCCGGCCGCCGGCGCGCTACAGCGAAGCCACGCTGCTCGGTGCGATGGAAGGCGCCGGCAAGCTGATCGACGACGACGAACTGCGCAGCGCGATGCAGGAAAAGGGCCTGGGCACGCCGGCCACGCGCGCGGCCATCATCGAGGGCCTGCTGACCGAGAAATACATGCTGCGCGAGGGCCGCGAGCTGATCCCGACCGCCAAGGCCTTCCAGCTCATGACGCTGCTGCGCGGCCTCGGCGTCGAGGAACTCTCGAAACCGGCGCTGACCGGCGAATGGGAGCACAAGCTGTCGCTGATGGAGCGCGGCGCCTTGAGCCGCGAGGCCTTCATGCGCGAGATCGCGGCCATGACCGAGCACATGGTACGCAAGGCCAAGGAATACGACCGCGACAGCGTGCCGGGCGACTACGCGACCCTGCACACGCCCTGCCCGAGCTGCGGCGGCGTGGTCAGGGAGAACTACCGCCGCTACACCTGCTGCGGCGCCGACGGCCAGGGCGAGGGCTGCGGCTTCTCGTTCGGCAAGTCGCCGGCCGGGCGCACCTTTGAGATCGACGAGGCCGAGGCCTTCCTGGCCCACAAGCACATCGGCCCGCTCGAAGGCTTCCGCTCCAAGGCCGGCTGGCCCTTCGTCGCCGAACTGGTGCTCAGGTTCAGCGACGAGGACCGCAACTGGAAGCTGGAATTCGACTTCGGCGATGACAAGAAGGACGAGGAAAGCGGCGAGCTGATCGACTTCACAGGTCGCGAGTCGCTCGGCGCCTGCCCCAAGTGCGGCAGCCCGGTCCATGTCCACGGCAACAACTACGTCTGCGCCCGCGCCGTGCCGACACCGGAACAGGCCGTGCCGAGCTGCGACTTCAAGAGCGGCACCACCATCCTGCAACAGGAGATCGCGCCCGAGCAGATGGGCAAGCTGCTCGCGACCGGCAAGACCGACCTGCTGGAGAAGTTCGTCTCGAACAAGACCCGGCGCGCCTTCAAGGCCTTCCTGGTCTGGGATGCAGCAGCCGGCAAGGTCGGCTTCGAGTTCGAGCCGCGCGCGAGCAAGTACCCGCCGCGCAAGACCACCGCCGCCCCGGCCGCCGCCAAGAAGGCGCCGGCCAAGAAAGCAGCAGCCAGGAAGACGGCCGCGAAAAAGACCGCCCAGGCCGCCTGATCGCGGGCACCACGGCCCTCAGTCGGGCCGCTGGCGCGGCGGGAAGCGCACCGTGATGCGCAGGCCGCGCCGCGCGCCCTGGCCCGGGTGCGCGTCTTCGAGTTCGACGCTGGCGCCATACTGCTGCGCCACCTCGCTGACGATCGACAGACCCAGGCCCGAGCCATCGACATTGGTGCCGAGCACGCGGTAGAAGGGCTGGAACACCAGCTCGCGCTCGGTCTCGGGGATGCCGGGGCCGTCGTCCTCGACCTGCAGCACCTGCACGCCGCTGAAGCGGTCCACCAGCACGCGCACCGTCACGACGCCGCCGGCCGGCGTGTAGTTGATCGCGTTATCGACCAGGTTGCGCACCAGCTCCTGCAGCAGCGTCGGATTGCCTTCCAGGATGCACTCCTCCGGCACGTTCTCGGGCCCCTCGTAGCCGAGGTCGATCCGCTTGTCGAGCGCGCGCGGGAAGGAATCGGCGATCACCTCGGTCGCAAGCTCGCCGAGGTCCACCGGCCGGCTCGGCAGCGTGCGCCCGGTGGTCTCGGCGCGCGCGAGCGCCAGCAGCTGGTTGACGGTGTGGGTCGCGCGCATGCTCGAGCGCGTGATCTGCTGCAGCGAGCGCCGCATGTCCTCGCTGTCCTCGGCGCGCAAGGCCATGTCGGCCTGCATGCGCAGCCCGGCCAGCGGCGTCTTGAGCTGGTGCGCGGCATCGGCCAGGAAGCGGCGCTGTGCCGACAGCGAGGTACTGAGCCGGCCCAGCAGATCGTTGATCGAGCCGACCAGCGGCGCCACCTCCTGCGGCACTTCCTCCTGCTCCAGCGGACTCAGGTCATCGGGCTTGCGTGCGCGGATGCGCTGCTCCAGCTCCGACAGCGGCCGGATGCCGCGCACCAGTGCCATCCAGACCAGCAGCACCGCCAGCGGCAGCGTCACGAACTGCGGCACCATCACGCCCTTGATGATCTCGGTCGCCAGGCGCGAGCGCTTGCCCAGGGTCTCGGCCACCTGCAACAGCACCAGATGCTCGTCGTGCTCGCCACGCATGATCCAGGTGTAGGCGATGCGCACCTCCTCGTCGTGCATCTGGTCATCGCGCAGCCGCACATGGCCGGCTTCGGGCAGGATGTAGTTGGGCGGCGCCGGAAACTCGGGATCGCCGCTGATGAACTGGCCATCGGCCTTGCGCACCGCGTAATAGACCTGATCGGTGTCATCGGCACGCAGCAGGTCGCGCGCCTGCGCGTTGAGGTTGAATTGCGGCTGACTGCCGCGCAGCACCACGAACTGGGTCAGCGCCTGCAGGTTGAACTCGAGCGCACGGTCGAAGGGCTTGCTCGCGATGCCCTGGGCCACGAACCAGGTCAGCGCCAGCGACAGTGGCCACAGCAGCAGCAGCGGCGTGAGCATCCAGTCCAGGATCTCGCCGAACAGGCTGCGCTGCTCGCGCTGGAACAGGCCGAACGCGGTCGTGCCGCGCTGCCGGCCGGGCCGGTGAACCTCAAGCCGGGATCTTTTCAAGGCAGTAGCCCAGGCCGCGCACGGTCGCGATGCGGATCGGACCCTTCTCGATCTTCTTGCGCAGGCGGTGGATATAGACCTCGATCGCGTTGTTGCTGACCTCCTCGCCCCATTCGCACAGGCGATCGACCAGCTGGTCCTTGCTGACCAGGCGGCCGGCGCGCTGCAGCAGCACCTCAAGCAGGCCGAGTTCGCGCGCCGACAGCTCGACCATGCGCCCGTCTATGGTCGCGACGCGGCCGGCCTGGTCATAGACCAGCGGGCCGTGCTTGATCTGGCTGCTGGCGCCGCCCATGCCGCGGCGCGTCAGCGCGCGCACGCGCGCCTCCAGCTCCTGCAGCGCGAAGGGCTTGGCCATGTAGTCGTCGGCGCCGTAGTCCAGGCCCTTGACCCGGTCCTCGATGCTGTCGGCCGCAGTCAGGATCAGCACCGGCAAGGTCGAGCCGCGCGCGCGCAAGCGCCTGAGCACCTCCAGGCCGTGCATCTTGGGCAGGCCGAGGTCCAGGATCAGCAGGTCGAACTCGTGGTTCGTCATCAGGGCCGCATCGGCCTCGTTGCCACTGGCAACATGGTCCACGGCCGCACCGGCCGCGCGCAGCGTGCGCAGCAGGCCGTCAGCCAGGACTTGGTCATCTTCTGCAATCAGGATGCGCATGAGGGGGTCTCCTTTGGAAGCGTTCCGACGGCGCGCAGCCGCGCCACGCCGAAACGGCGACGCCGACTCGGGCGCCGCGTTATGCTCACTATTTTAGTTAGGCCGAGGTCAGGAAGCCCCTGTTCGCCGTACCGGCCTGCCCCGCCCGACCTCGTAGCCGCCCGCGTAGGCCTCCAGTCCGAGGGCAACCACGGTCGCCACGGGCCCGCCGACCTGATCACGGAATTCGGCCTCGGCCTGTCGCACCGCCTGGCGGAAAGCCCGCAGCCATTCGAGCCCGCTCGGCGTGAAGACGATGCGGCGCGCGCGCGCGTCGAGCGGGTCGGGCTCGCGGCGCACCAAGCTCCAGGCCTCGCACTGATCAACCAGATCGGCCATCGCCTGCTTGCTCATGCCGGCGCTGTGCGCAAGCTCGGTCAGGCGGGCGCCGCCCAGCGGCAGATGGCGCGTGATGTGGACATGCGCCGCACCGACCTGGCCGCGCGCCGCCAGATTCGACAGCGCCAGCGGCACGTCGAGCGCATGCGCCATCAGTTCGAGCACGCGCGCGTCGAAACGGCGCTGCGCATGGCCGAGCAGCCGCCCGATGTGGGCCAGCCGCCAGCCGTCGTCCAGAGGAAGGTCGGTCGCTCTTTCCGCCATGCCCAGATGGTAAGTCAAACTGACCAAATTTATCGGGTTTTTATTTTTATTCGTCGCTACACTGCCTTCCATGCAGCGAACACGCCCCACATCACCCAGTTCAGTCACCAGACCCAAGTCATTGAAGGAGACCGCCATGGATACATCGAACAAGGCCCTGAACACCGAAAAGGCCAAGGCCCTGCAGGCCGCGCTGGCCCAGATCGAGAAGCAGTTCGGCAAGGGCACGATCATGCGCCTGGGCGAAGGCGAGAAGATCGAGGACATCCAGGTCGTCTCGACCGGCTCGCTCGGCCTCGACGTCGCGCTCGGCGTCGGCGGCCTGCCACGCGGGCGCGTGATCGAGATCTACGGCCCCGAATCGTCGGGCAAGACCACGCTGACGCTGCAGGTCATCGCCGAGATGCAGAAGCTCGGCGGCCAGTGCGCCTTCGTCGATGCCGAGCACGCGCTCGACGTGCAGTACGCGCAAAAGCTCGGCGTGCACCTGCAGGATCTGCTGATCTCGCAGCCCGACACCGGCGAGCAGGCGCTCGAGATCGTGGACAGCCTGGTGCGCTCGGGCGCGGTCGATCTGATCGTGATCGATTCGGTCGCGGCGCTGACGCCCAAGGCCGAGATCGAGGGCGACATGGGCGACAGCCTGCCGGGCCTGCAGGCGCGTCTGATGAGCCAGGCGCTGCGCAAGCTGACCGCGACGATCAAGAAGACCAACTGCATGGTGATCTTCATCAACCAGATCCGCATGAAGATCGGCGTCATGTTCGGCAGCCCCGAGACCACCACCGGCGGCAACGCGCTCAAGTTCTATGCCTCGGTGCGCCTGGATATCCGCCGCATCGGCTCGGTCAAGAAGGGCGAGGAAGTCGTCGGCAACGAAACCAAGGTCAAGGTGGTCAAGAACAAGGTCTCGCCGCCGTTCAAGACCGCCGAGTTCGACATCCTCTACGGCGAAGGCTGCAGCCGCGAAGGCGAGATCATCGACCTCGGCGTGGCGCAGAAGATCATCGACAAGTCGGGCGCCTGGTACGCCTACCAGGGCGAGAAGATCGGCCAGGGTCGCGAGAACTCGCGCGAGTTCCTGCGCGAGAACCCGCAGCTCGCGCACGAGATCGAGAACAAGATCCGCGCCGCGCTCAACGTGCCGCCGCTGCCGGCATTCGATCCGGCCAGCCTACCGGCCGTCGCCGAGGACATCGACGCCGCATGATCCGGGCGCCGCTGTCGCTGAAAAGCCGCGCGCTCCAGCTGCTGTCGCTGCGCGAGCATTCGCGCCTGGAACTCGAACGCAAGCTGCGCCAGCACGAGACGCACGAGGGCGAGCTGGCCGGGGCGCTCGACGCGCTGGCCGCGCGCGGCTTCATCAGCGACGAGCGCGTCGCCGAGAGCGTGCTGCACCGGCGCGCGGCCAAGCTCGGCGCCAGCCGCGTCAAGGCCGAGCTGCAGGCCAAGGGACTCGACGAGGCCGTGGTGCGCGAGGCCGTCGCAGCCCTGCGCGACACCGAGGCAGAACGCGCGCGCGAGGTCTGGCGCAAGAAGTTCGGCCAGCCGCCGGCCGACGCGGCCGAACGCGCCCGGCAGATGCGCTTCCTGGCGGCGCGCGGCTTCTCGGGCGACATCGCGCGGCGCGTGATCGAGAGCGCCGGCGAATCCGACGAAGGCTAGGGCAAGCGCCAGCCTCCCGCGACAGGTGTCGCGGCCTACTTGCCGATACAGAACGACGAGAAGATCACCCCGAGCAGGTCGTCCGCGCCGAAAGCGCCGGTGATCCCGTTGAGCGCATTCTGCGCCAGGCGCAGTTCCTCGGCCAGCAGGTCGAGCGCCTGCGCCTGCTGCGCCAGGTGCAGCGCGGCAAGTTCGAGGTGTTCGCCAACCGCGCGCAGTGCCTGGACATGGCGCTCGCGCGCGATGTAGAGCCCCTCGCCGCCGCCCTGCCAGCCGGCCAGTTCGAGCAGGCGCTTCCTGAGGCCGTCGAGCCCGGCGCCGGTCCTGGCCGACAGGCGCAGCTGCTCGTGCGGCGCATGGCCGGATGCCGGCTCCAGCCCGATGCCGCTGCCGGCACCCGCATCGGCCTTGTTCCAGACGTCGATCACCGGCACGCGCGGCGGCAGCCGGGCTTCGAGCGTGACGGCGATCTCGCGCTCGGCGGCGTCGTAGTCGGACTGGCCGACGCGGGTCAGGTCGTGCAGCAGCAGCACCGCGTCGGCGGCCTCGATCTGGCCCCAGGCGCGCTCGATGCCGATGCGCTCGACCTCATCGACCTGCTCGCCCTCGCGCAGGCCGGCGGTGTCGATCACGTGCAGCGGCACGCCCTCGATCTGTATCGTCTGCTGCACCACGTCGCGCGTCGTGCCGGCGATCGGCGTCACGATCGCGAGTTCGGCGCCGGCCAGCGCGTTGAGCAGCGAACTCTTGCCGGCGTTGGGCTGACCCGCGATCACGACCTTGATGCCCTCGCGCAGCAGCGCGCCCTGGCGCGTGCGTCGCATCACCTCGCCGAGCCGGCCCTGCAGCCGGTCGAGCTGGCCCTGCGCGTCGGCGCGCTGCAGGAAGTCGATCTCCTCCTCGGGAAAGTCGAGCGTCGCCTCGACCAGCATGCGCAGATCGACCAGGCCGGCGCGCAGCGCCTCGACCTCGCGCGAGAACTCGCCGGCCAGCGAGCGCGTCGCGCTGCGCGCGGCCGCCTCGGTGCTGGCATCGATCAGGTCGGCGATCGCCTCGGCCTGCGCCAGGTCGATCTTGTCGTTCAGGAAGGCGCGCTCGGTGAACTCGCCCGGCTGCGCCAGCCGCAGGCCGGCCAGGCGCGGCCGGCCGCTGTCGGGGTCAGTCTCGGCGGCAGCCGCCAGGCAGCGCGCCAGCAGCAGCTGCAGCACGACCGGGCCGCCGTGGGCCTGCAGCTCCAGCACATCCTCGCCGGTGTAGGAATGCGGCGCCGGGAAATGCAGGGCCAGGCCATGGTCGATCGCGCTGCCGTCGGTGTCGCGCAGCGGCAGGTAAGTCGCCTCGCGGCTTTTCAGCTCGCGGCCGCAGAGCGCGCGCACCAGGGCGCCCAGGCCGCGCCCCGAGACGCGCACGATGCCGACCGCTCCGCGCCCGGGGGCGGTGGCGATCGCGACTATGGGGTCCTGGTGGCGCGGCAGCATGTTCGGATTCTCTCGGAGCAAGACGGAAAGGAGGCGGGGCGCCGCTTCGGCACGCGCCCCATGAAAAAGGGCCGCTGTCGCGGCCCTCGGAGAGTGGAGCTTACTTGAACTTCGGCAAGGTGATCTTCAGCGGCACGCCCATGCGGTGGTTGATGAAGGCCTGCTGCAGAATGGTCAGCGTGTTGTTCGTGATCCAGTACAGCACCAGGCCGGCCGGGAAGCTGAAGAACATGAACGCGAACACCAGCGGCATGATCCACATCATCTTGGCCTGCATCGGATCGGGCGGCGCCGGGTTCAGCGCGGTCTGCACCAGCGTGGTCAGCGTCATCACGGTCGGCAGGATGTACCACGGGTCCTTGGCCGACAGATCAGCGATCCAGCCAACCCAGGGCGCGTTGCGCATCTCGACGCTGGCCAGCAGCACCGAGTACAGCGCGATGAAGACCGGGATCTGGATCAGGATCGGCAGGCAGCCACCGAGCGGATTGACCTTCTCCTCGCGGTAGATCCGCATCATCTCCTGCTGCAGCTGCTGCGGCTTGTCCTTCAGGCGCTCGCGCATCTCCATGATGCGCGGGTTGATCGCCTTCATCTTGGCCATGCTGCGGTAGGCGTTGGCGTTGAGCCAGTAGAAGGCGGCCTTGATCACCACCACCAGCAGCACGATGGCCCAGCCCCAGTTGCCGACGACGCCGTGGATCTTCTCCAGCAGCCAGTACAGCGGCTTGGCGACGATGGTGGTCCAGCCATAGTCCTTGACCAGATCGAGGCCCGGGGCCAGCGACTCCAGCAGCTTCTCGTCCTGCGGACCGACGAACAGGCGTGCCTCGACCGCCTTGGACTGGCCCGGAGCGATCTGGCCCAGGTCGGTCTTGAAGCCGGCACGGTACAGGGCGCTGCCCGGCACCTTCTCGGCGTAGTTCTCGCGCTGCACGCCGGCGGCGAGCAGCCAGGCGCTCGCGAAGTGGTGCTGCACGATCGCGACATAGCCGTCGGCCGCGCTCTTCTGGAAGCTGGCCTTGCCCTTGTCGATGTCCTCGAACTTGATCTTCTCGAACTTGGCCGCGTCACTGTAGATGGCCGGCCCGGTGAAGGTCGAGGCGAACGGCACATCGCTGCCGGCCTCGCGGCCGTCGCGCACCAGCTGCAGGTAGGCCTGGGCCGCGACCGGGGCCGAGCCCTGGTTCAGCACCTCCTGCCTGAGCGCGATGTCGTAGCCACCACGCTTGAGCGTATAGGTCTTGGTCAGCACCACGCCAGCGGCGGGCGCCGACTCGAAGCGCAGCGTCAGGCTGTCCTGGCCCTCGGCCAGGTCCTTGGCCGCACCGACCAGGCGCATCGGCGTCTTGTGGCTCGGCAGGCCGTCGAGCAGGCCGGTCTGGGCCACGTAGGTCCGTTGCTGGTCCTGCTCGAACAGGCGCACCGGCTTGGCGTCGGCGCTGCCCAGGTGCTTGAGCAACTCGGCGCCGACCAGCGTGCCGCCTTCGCTGTCGAAGGTCAGCTTGAGCACGTCGGTGCTGACGACGAAGGTCTGACGCGGAATGGCCTCGGCCGCTGGTTCGGTGGCACCGGGGCCGCCCGCAGCAGTCAGCGCTGCTGCCGGCGCGGCCGAGCTGCTGGCCGGCGGAGCGGTCACGGCCGGCACGGCACCAGGCGTCGGGAAGAAAGTGGCGGGCTTGCCGTTGTGGATTTGCCACTTGTCCCACAGCAGGACCAGCGAGAAACCAAAAATCACCCAGAGTATGGAGCGGCGGATGTCACTCATGACGGTGTTTTTTTCGTGGGATCGGAAAGGAGGCGCGAGAACAGGCGCCCGGAACGCTCGGGCACGGGATCGCTGCCGCCGGCGCACCAGGGATGGCAGCGGCCGAGCCGCCGCAGCGTCAGCCAAGAGCCCTGCAGCGCGCCATGGCGCTCCAACGCCTGCAGGGAATAGGCGGAGCAGGTCGGCTCGAAACGGCAGCCGGACCCGACCCAGGGGCTCAGGAGCAGCCGGTAGGCCCGGACCAGGGCCATCAGCCCCAGGCGCGGCCCGTCACGCAGGCTCACGGCCGGCCTCGACGGGCGATGCCGGGACGCGCTGACGCCGGACCAGCTTGTCGCCCAGCAATTGCAGCAGCTCGGCGCGCGCGGCACGCTTGAGCGCGTCCGAGGTCGCGCTCGGAAAATCCTGACGCGAAAAGCCGCTGCGCAGCCGCACCACCATCGGGTGATGCGGCAAGCCAGCGGCAAGTTCCCGCGACACGGCATAGATCTGCCGGCGCAAGGTGTTGCGGGTCACGGCGCGGCGTGCCCAGCGCTTCGGGATCAGGACGCCCAGCCAGGCACCGCCGCCGGGAAACAGGTTCGCAGCGAGTTCGGGCGCCAGGCTTTTGGGCCTGTGCAGCGCGAAATGCGCTGTCTTGGCCACGGGAGGGCCGGACAGCACCGCGTCGAACTGCGCGCGCTGGCGTATGCGCTGCAAGGACACCGAAGTCGGCAGGCCTGACACGGCGCGCCAGGACGACCGGGACTTAGACGGCCAGGCGCTTGCGGCCCTTGGCGCGGCGGGCGTTCAGGACGGCGCGACCGCCCTTGGTGGCCATGCGGACCAGGAAACCGTGGGTGCGGGCGCGCTTGATCTTGGAAGGCTGATAGGTGCGTTTCATGGTGTGTTCCTCTCGGGGCGCACCACTCGGGCGCGCAGGTTGAAATTAGACGATATAGGGAAACCCTCGATTATCACAAAAAAAGCACGAATGACCAAACATTTCTTCCCGACCGGGCCACCGGGGGCGTGCAGCCGGGGGTCTTCACGCTTGTGGATAACTAGGCTCAGGCACTACAATCACGGACCCTGCATCACGTAGGTCGAGCTTCCCCCCGGTTTTTCCACACCCCCCCTTTCGTTCCCATGAGCCAACCCAGCCTGTTGCCCGATGCGCCTGCGGGCGCATCCGATTTGTGGCAAGCATGCACCGAACGGCTGGCTCAGGGCATACCCGAGCAGCAGTTCAACACCTGGATCCGCCCCTTGAGCGCGCGCCTTTCCAGATCGGGCGACAAGATCACGCTGGCAGTGGCGAACCGCTTCAAGATGGACTGGATCCGGGCCCAGTATGTCGGCAAGATCAGCGCCGCGCTGGAGGCCGTCGCCGGCCGCCCGGTGGCGCTGGAGCTGGCGCTGGCGCCACGCGAGGCCGCGCCGCGCCGAGCCGCGCCGGCGCGCAGTCCGGTCGCCGTGGTCCCGCCACCGGCCTTCGTCGAGCTGCCCGAGCCGCCGACGCCCGAGCCCGTCAGGATCGAGCCGCACAAGCACCGCCTCAACCCCGCGCTGACCTTTTCGACCCTGGTCGAAGGTTCGGCCAACCGCATGGCGCGCGCCGCCGCGATGCATGTCGCTCACAATCCCGGCCTGCTCTACAACCCGCTGTTCATCTACGGCGGCGTCGGCCTCGGCAAGACCCACCTGATGCACGCGATCGGCCACCAGCTGCTGGCCGACCATCCCGGCGCCAAGGTGCTCTACATCCACGCCGAGCAGTTCGTCACCGACGTGGTCAAGTCCTACCAGCGCAAGACCTTCGACGAGTTCAAGGAGCGCTACCACTCGCTCGACCTGCTGCTGATCGACGATGTGCAGTTCTTCGCCAACAAGGAGCGCACCCAGGAGGAGTTCTTCAACGCCTTCGAGGCGCTGCTGGCCAAGAAGAGCCACCTCATCATGACCAGCGACACCTACCCCAAGGGGCTGGCCGACATCCATGAGCGCCTGGTTTCGCGCTTCGATTCGGGACTGACGGTCGCGATCGAACCGCCCGAACTCGAGATGCGGGTCGCGATCCTGATCTCCAAGGCCGAGGCCGAGGGGGCGGCCCTGCCCGAGGATGTCGCCTTCTTCGTCGCCAAGAACGTGCGCTCGAACGTGCGCGAACTCGAAGGCGCGCTGCGCAAGATCCTGGCCTATTCGCGCTTCAGCCAGAAGGAAGTCTCGATCCAGCTCGCGCGCGAGGCGCTCAAGGATCTGCTGTCGATCCAGAACCGCCAGATCAGCGTCGAGAACATCCAGAAGACGGTGGCCGACTTCTACAAGATCAAGATCGCCGACATGTACTCGAAGAAGCGGCCGGCCAACATCGCGCGACCACGCCAGATCGCGATGTTCCTGGCCAAGGAACTGACGCAGAAGAGCCTGCCCGAGATCGGCGAGCTGTTCGGCGGCCGCGACCACACCACCGTGCTGCACGCCGTGCGCAAGATCACCGCCGAGCGCCAGACCGTCAGCGAACTCAATCAACAATTGCACGTGCTCGAACAGACCCTCAAGGGCTGACCGACACGCGCGACGCCTCCACCAAAAGAACGAAAGCCACGAGATGATCGTTTTCCAGTCGACCCAGGATAAAGTGCTAGCCGCCCTGCAATCGGTGGCGGGCATCGTCGAGCGTCGCCACACCCTGCCGGTGCTGGCCAATGTGCTGATCCACAAGACCGCCGGCCAGGTCCAGCTGACCACCAGCGACCTCGAGATCCAGATCCGCACCCAGGTCGATCTGGGCGGCGACGACAGCGCCTTCGCCACCACGGTCGGCGCGCGCAAGTTGATCGACATCCTGCGCACCCTGCCGGCCGACCAGATCGTGAGCCTGGAGGCTTCGGCGTCCAAGCTGGTGCTCAAGGGCGGAAAAAGCCGCTTCACGCTGCAGACCCTGCCGGCCGAGGATTTCCCGCTGGTGCAGGAGGCGCCGAGCTTCGGCCCGGCCTTCAGCGTGCCGCAGAAGACGCTCAAGAGCCTGCTGAACCAGGTTTCGTTCTCGATGGCGGTCCATGACATCCGCTACTACCTCAACGGCATCCTGTTCGTCGCCGAAGGCAAGAAGCTCAGCCTGGTCGCGACCGATGGCCACCGCCTGGCCTTCGCCAGCGCCGAACTCGACGTCGAAGTGCCCAAGCAGGAAGTGATCCTGCCGCGCAAGACCGTGCTCGAACTGCAGCGCCTGCTGTCGGACAAGGACGGCGCGATCGAGCTGCAGTTCGCGACCAACCAGGCGCGCTTCCGCTTCGAGGGCATGGAATTCGTGACCAAGCTGGTCGAGGGCAAGTTCCCCGACTACAACCGCGTGATCCCGCGCAACCACAGGAACATCGTGATCCTGGGCCGCACCGCGCTGCTGGCCGCGCTGCAGCGCGCCGCGATCATGACGAGCGAGAAGTTCAAGGGCGTGCGCCTGAACCTCGAACACGGCAGCTTGCGCGTGGCGGCCAACAACGCCGACCAGGAAGAGGCGGTCGATGAACTCGACATCGAATACGGCGGCGACGTGATCGAGATCGGCTTCAACGTCAGCTACCTGATCGATGCGCTGTCCAACATGAGCCAGGACATGGTGCGGATGGAGCTGGCCGACGGCAACAGCTCGGTGCTGCTCACCATCCCGGACAACGAGCACTTCAAGTACGTCGTGATGCCGATGCGCATCTGAGGCCGCCACCGCTGCCCACCGCCCCTTTTCACGACCCGCGCACCCCGCGGGTTTCGGCTTTCCAAGAGACCCCCGACCCATGAGCGCAGACATCCAGACCCCGAGCGACGACCAGCAGCCGAGCCCCGCCACCACCAGCGGCGACAGCTACGGCGAAGGCTCGATCCAGATCCTCGAAGGCCTGGAGGCGGTGCGCAAGCGTCCGGGCATGTACATCGGCGACACCTCGGACGGCACCGGCCTGCACCACCTGGTGTTCGAGGTGGTGGACAACTCGATCGACGAGGCGCTGGCCGGCCACTGCGATGACATCGTGGTGACGATCCACTCCGACAACTCGATCTCCGTCACCGACAACGGCCGCGGCATCCCGACCGGCGTCAAGATGGACGACAAGCACGAGCCCAAGCGCAGCGCGGCCGAGATCGCGCTGACCGAGCTGCACGCCGGCGGCAAGTTCAACCAGAACAGCTACAAGGTCTCGGGCGGCCTGCACGGCGTCGGCGTGTCCTGCGTCAACGCGCTGTCCAGGTGGCTGCGCCTGACCGTGCGCCGCGACGGCAAGGTGCATCAGCTCGAATTCGCGCGTGGCGCGGTGCAGAACCGCCTGATCGAGCAGGTGGGCGGCCATGAGGTCTCGCCGATGCGCGTGACCGGCGCGACCGAGAAGCGCGGCACCGAGGTGCATTTCCTGCCCGACACCGAGATCTTCACGCAGAACCATGATTTCCACTACGAGATCCTGGCCAAGCGCCTGCGCGAGCTGTCGTTCCTGAACAACGGCGTGCGCATCCGCCTGAAGGACGAGCGCAGCGCCAAGGAAGACGACTTCTCGGGCGCTGGCGGCGTCAAGGGCTTTGTCGAGTTCATCAACGCCGGCAAGAAGGTGCTGCACCCGACCGCCTTCCACGCCACCGGCAGCCGCCCGGCCGACAGCTATGGCGGCATTCCCGGCACCGAGATCGGCGTCGAGGTCGCGATGCAGTGGAACGAGAGCTACAACGAGAACGTGCTCTGCTTCACCAACAACATCCCGCAGCGCGACGGCGGCACCCACCTGACCGGCCTGCGCGCCGCCATGACGCGGGTGATCGGCAAATACATCGAGCAGAACGATCTGGCCAAGAAGGCCAAGGTCGATGTGTCAGGCGACGACATGCGCGAGGGCCTGTGCTGCGTGCTGAGCGTCAAGGTGCCCGAGCCCAAGTTCAGCAGCCAGACCAAGGACAAGCTGGTCAGCTCCGAGGTGCGCGCGCCGCTGGAGGACATCGTGGCCAAGGCGCTGACCGAGTACCTGGAGGAGCGCCCGCAGGACGCCAAGCTGCTGTGCGGCAAGATCGTCGAGGCCGCGCGCGCGCGCGAAGCCGCGCGCAAGGCGCGCGAGATGACGCGGCGCAAGGGCGTGCTCGACGGCATGGGCCTGCCGGGCAAGCTGGCCGACTGCCAGGAGAAGGACCCGTCGCAGTGCGAGATCTACATCGTCGAGGGCGACTCGGCCGGTGGCTCGGCCAAGCAGGGACGCGACCGCAAGTTCCAGGCCATCCTGCCGCTGCGCGGCAAGATCCTCAACGTCGAGAAGGCGCGCTACGAGAAGCTGCTGGCCAGCAACGAGATCCTGACGCTGATCACCGCCCTGGGCACCGGCATCGGCAAGACCAGCGCCGACGACTTCGCGCCCAAGGCCAAGAGCGGCGCCGATGACTTCAACATCGACAAGCTGCGCTACCACCGCATCATCATCATGACCGACGCGGACGTGGATGGCGCCCACATCCGCACCCTGCTGCTGACCTTCTTCTACCGCCAGATGCCCGAGCTGGTCGAGCGCGGCCACATCTACATCGCGCAGCCGCCGCTGTACAAGGTCAAGTCGGGCAAGGAAGAGCTGTACCTGAAGGATGCCGCCGCGCTCGACGGCTACCTGCTGCGCATCGCGCTCAAGGACGCCAGCATCCACACCGGCGGCGAGACCGGCGCGCTGCTGGCCGGCGAGACGCTGTCCGGGCTGGCACGCCAGCACCAGGTGGCAGAGCACGTGATCGCGCGCCTGTCCAACTTCATGGACGCCGAGGCGCTGCGCGCGATCGCCGACGGCGTGGCGCTCAGGCTCGACAGCCAGGACGAGGCCGCCGCGAGCGCCGCCGCGCTGCAGGCCGCCCTGCGCACGCTCAACAGCACCGGCGTGCCGGCCGAGGTCGCGGCCGAGTTCGACGTCCGCAGCGACAAGCCGCTGCTGCGCATCAGCCGCCGCCACCACGGCAACATCAAGAGCAGCGTGATCACGCAGGAATTCGTGCACGGCGCCGACTACGCCGCGCTGGCCGAGGCCGCCGACACCTTCCGCGACCTGCTCGGCGAAGGTGCGAAGGCGCTGCGCGGCGAGGGCGAGCGCCAGAAGGAGGAGAAGGTCAGCGACTTCCGCAGCGCGATGCAGTGGCTGATCTCGGAGGCCGAGCGCACCACCGCGCGCCAGCGCTACAAGGGCCTGGGCGAGATGAACCCCGAGCAGCTGTGGGAAACCACGATGGACCCGACCGTGCGCCGCCTGCTGCGCGTGCAGATCGAGGACGCGATCGAGGCCGACAAGGTGTTCACGATGCTGATGGGCGACGAGGTGGAGCCGCGCCGCGAGTTCATCGAGAGCAACGCGCTGCGGGCGGGGAATATCGACGTCTGACAAATACCGGACGTCAGACATGACCTGCAACATTGAGAGGCCTTGAACTCATACACCCTCACGCTTTACACCATTGCTTCCGGCCTGTGCTTTTGCCTGAGCCTGGTGCTGCTGGCTTTTGCACAGATCCGGCGTGGCACCTTTCTGGTCCGCTCGTCGGCATGGGGGCTGGTGACGCTGGCGTTCGGATTCCTGGGGGCGGGCATCGGGCCGCTGATGCCGGTGTGGTTCACGGTCATCGGCATGAATGCCGTGCTGCTTGCGGCTGGGTTGATGTTCTTCAGTGGCATGCGGGCGCTGGTTGCGCAGCAGGCGCCACGCTTCGACTGGGCAGGGGCTTGCATCGTGGCACTGACCATGCCGTTTTTTGCCTACTGGGGCTTTGTCGAAGCCGATGGCATGCGACGAGCCCTGGTCTTTTCAATCGCCATCCCTCTGATCCATGGTCGTACGGCATGGATTCTGATCCGGCACCTGCGAAAAACTGCTTTCAGCGCAGTTTTTATGTTCGTAGCCTTGGCCTTTGTCATTCTCAGCGTGTGGATGCTGGTGCGCGGCATTCATTTGCTGCTGGCGCCCTCCGTGCCAGCCGACGTGAAAAGTGCCAACCCGACCACCTGGCCCACGGTTTTCGCCTTCAATGTACTGATCTCGGTTTTCACGGCCTGCCTGCTGGCCGCTGAAATCGGCGAACAGCGTCGGCAACGGCGAGAGCCCGCTGCCGATGCC
>Ga0228698_1000814_pt1 | contig 18724 bp, 20 predicted proteins | sample McNCre117_Aug_MG_FD_178015 | JGI IMG/M metagenome (GOLD analysis project Ga0228698, IMG submission 178015) | Freshwater microbial communities from McNutts Creek, Athens, Georgia, United States - 1-17_Aug_MG | ecosystem: Environmental > Aquatic > Freshwater > Creek | place: USA: Georgia...
GTGGAGTCCGGCCCGCTCGTCCGCTCCAGCTACCACGCCGACGAGCAGTCCGCGAAATACACCGGCGAGGAGCACCTGAACGTCTCCCCGACGCTGGCTCGAGTTTGATTTCTCTACCTCCTCTTAACCGAACTAACTTCGACTTGAGCCTAGCGGAGTTATACCACGCTTACGTGCCCGTTCTATGTCGATGCGATGGTAGTGCGGAGCCTTTTCAAAATAAGGAAGGCTATTGTTATACTCTTCGGCTCCCCTCCGACACGCCTGCTCAAACGACGTTCGACTGAGATTGTTATTGCGCCCCGAAAGCAACGAGTTGAGCCCCCGATCAAGGGATTGTTTATTCAGGTCTACATCGCCGATCATTGTGGTTTCGATGACCATTGGCTGATGCCGATCGTCATCAAGATACACCAACAGAAAGCAATGACGAGGGATTAGAATCAAGCTAGTGTGCAGGCCTATCTTTCGAAACGCCGAAGCAAAAAGCGCACTGCCATCTACGCAGTTCGCCTGAGAATTCGACAGGCACTCCTCGAGTTTTCGAACGTGCTGACTAAAGACTTTCTCCGACTCACCTGAAGCAGTTGTGATGCTACTATACTTCACGCCTGATCGCTGGACAGTATTCCAAACGGCAAAGACTTCCTGATAAACTTCTGAAGGGCTCCCTTGATAACCTTTGAACGCTGGAACGATTCCATTTCTCAGTGAAGCGGCGAGGATCCTGTCGATCAGCGGATGGTTCTCGTTTACATAAGCAGCAAACATCCAGCTATAGTCATGCTCTTTCCCACGATCATCTACTAAGGATAACGGGCAGTCATTAACCGAGCGAAACCGGACAGTCTGCACCTTTGTACCTTTACGCTGCCCATTGACCGTCAGCGTGATCGTCACGTCCTCGCTGACTGGCTCAGCAAGAAGCCCCAGTTTATGATAATCGTATGCGACCTTGGGATAGATTCTATATTTTTTCCCAGCAACCTTAGCCGCGCCCTCAAAAATACCGCTCTTGATTAGCTCTCCACCAGTGACCTCGACTCTCACTTCTTCGCCAGGATGCTCTGTGGTGTATTCAATCCCGATATAACCATTGAGATCACCTAGATAGTCATCCGGCATTTTATCCGTTTCAGAATTTCTCGTCGAAGTAGCAATGATATATGAAGGAAAGACTTGATTGTCCCAATCAACATTCACCCTCCAATCACTGCCAAGCAACCGAACGAACAATACGCAGAAACAAACAAGCTGAACGTGAACTTTCATAATGTTATTCGACGCTAAAACTGAGAGGAATATTCACTTTCCCGTCATATTTCTTTTCTGGCAATCGCTACCCTGAGGAGCAACGGGCAATATTGCCTATAGGTAGGCTTCTGCGAATCCGAAGATTTCCCTCGCAGAAATCTGAAGCGGGGCTAATATTTTGTGGGCAAAGCAACCTGACATGGAAACCAAGAAGAAAATCGTCGAGAACTGGCTGCCCCGCTACACGGGCGTGCCGCTCAAGAACTTCGGCCGTTACATCCTGCTGACCAACTTCGACCGCTACGTCGAGCTGTTCGCCCACTGGAACCGCGTGCCGGTCCACGGCCGGAACAAGCCCATGCCCAGCGCCACCGCCGCGGGCATCACCATCATCAACTTCGGCATGGGCAGCGCCACCGCCGCGACCGCGATGGACCTGCTCAGCGCCATCAATCCCGAGGCCGTCCTCTTCCTCGGCAAGTGCGGCGGCCTCAAGCACCGCGCCAAGATCGGCAGCCTCATCCTCCCCATCGCCGCCATCCGCGGCGAGGGCACGAGCAACGACTACTTCCCGCCCGAGGTGCCCGCCCTGCCCTCCTTCGCCCTGCAAAAGGCCATCTCCACCACCATCCGCGACCACAAGCGCGACTACTGGACCGGCACCGTCTACACCACCAACCGCCGCGTCTGGGAGCACGACCTGGACTTCAAGAAATACCTGAAGCGGATCCGCGCCATGGCCGTCGACATGGAGACCGCCACCATCTTCACCACCGGCTTCGCGAACGAGATCCCCACCGGCACGCTCCTGCTGGTCTCCGACGAGCCGATGACGCCGGAGGGGGTCAAGACCGCCGAGAGCGACAAGAACGTCGACGACAAGCACGTCGCGATGCACCTGCGCATTGGCATCGATTCCCTGAAGCAACTCATCAACAAGGGTGTCACGGTCAAGCACCTGAAGTTCTGAGGCGGAGGCCGCCGCCATGCTCGTCCGGATCAAAGGGGCGATTTCCAACTGCTACCTGCTGCTCGGCGAAAAGCCCGTGCTGGTGGACACCGGTGCACCGGGCGACCTGCGGACCATCCTCGCCGCGCTCCAGCGCCACAAGGTCGAGCCGCGGCAGCTGGCGCTCATCCTGCTCACCCACGGCCACAGCGACCATGCCGGGTGCGCGGCCGAGCTGAAACGCCGCAGCGGCGCGCAGGTCGCGATTCATACCCGCGATGCCGCGCTGGTCCGCGCCGGCCGCAACGGCGTGATTGCCGTGCAGGACACCCTCGGCCGCATCCTCCGTCCGTTCGTGGACGAGGAATTCGAGGCCTTCGAGCCCGACCTGGTTTTCCAGCAGGGCATCGCCCTTGAGCCCTACGGCCTGCGCGGCCGCGTCGTGTCCACGCCCGGCCATACCGCCGGCTCCGCCTCCGTGGTCCTGGCCAGCGGCGAGGCCCTGATCGGCGACGTGCTCCGCGGCAGCCTCGTGTGGCCCAACAAGGCGCGCGAGCACTACTTCTGCAACGACCCCGACCGCAACCAGCGCAGCATCGTGAAACTCGCCCGCGAGGGCCTGCTGCGCTGCCATCCGGGCACCTTCGGCAGCTTTCCGGGCTCCGAGCTCGGTCGTTTCCTCACCACCGACCGCGGCGAGGTGTTTGAGCTCTCCGGCGAGCCGGTGTGAGCGCCGCTACGGCGCCACGTCCACCCAGAACGGCACGAAGGCCTCGCTGCCGCCGAGGTTGACCTGCGCCCAGATGACGTAGCGGCCGGGCGCGGGGATCGTGACCTTGAAGGTAAGTTCCGGCCGGAGCGCGTCCGGCGGCTTGCTGAGGTCGGTCTCATTCGGGTGCAGGTGGGCGAAGCCGCTGCGCGCCTCGTCAAACGCGACCAGATGAGCGAACGCGCCCATCACCGGCTGCAGCGGCACGGGGATCTTCTCCCGGCCCTGGCTCTCGATCCGGAATTTCAGCTCCGCCACCTTGCCGGCCTGGAACACCGCCGGCGTGACGAGCGTGAAGTTGAAGCCCGCCAGCTGGCCCGTCGTGTTCGGTTCCCGCACGACCGTCGCCACGGTGCCGGGCACGCTGAAGTCGGCTGAGGCGTAAAGGCCGCGCTGGGTCGCCGCCGGGGTGAAATCGGCAAACACGCGGTAGGTGCCCGCGCGGGCCGGAGTCAGGGTGAATACCCACTCGCCGGTCCGCCGGCCGGGCTCGGGGTGCACGTGCTGGTAATCGTTGAGCGTCGGGTCGACGACGAGCAGGTGGAGCTTGCGGGTGTGCGCGAGCAGCAGGTCCGCCGGCCCCACGGGCTTGCCGCTGGCCGTGGCCAGCCTGAGCGTGAAACGCACCGGCTGGTCCGTCGCGGGCGGGCGGTCCGCCTCCAGTGCGACCACCACGGGGGAACGCACGGCGACCACCGGGATGAACTGCGGATTGGCCGGGTCGCAGAATTCCAGCCCGCCCTTCCCCTCCATCCGGAAATCCATGTGGTTGAGGCTGCTCCCGACCGGCAGCAGCCGCACGCCCACGTAGAGTGCCAGCGCCACGGCGGTGATCACCGCGACCTGCCGGTTCGTGCGCGGGTCGGCCGTCATGTCAGCCTTTCTTCAGCCGGCGGACAAAGTCCTCGACCAGCCACGTGCTGCCGTCGACGCGGTAGCTGATCCGGCCCTCCTCGTTGATCAGCACGGTGGCCAGCGTGTGCTTGATCGTGGCGCCCTCGAACTCGCGGATGACGCCCAGCTGCGCGAGCAGGTGGCGCACCGCGGCATCGGGACCGGTGAGGAACGACCAGTTCGCGGTGTCGAGGCCGCGGACCTGCGCGTATTCCTTCAGCACGCCCGGGGTGTCGTTTTCCGGGTCGAGGGAGATGGAGATGAGTTCAAAATCCCTGGCGCCGGCCGCCTTCGCCGCCTTTTGCAACGCGGCCATCCTTTGCGTCGCGGCCGGGCACATGGTCGCGATCGGGCAGCGGGTGAAGATGAAATTGAGCACGATCTGCCGGCCGCGAAAGCGGCTGCCGCTGACCGCCCGGCCTTCCTGGTCGAGAAGCGTGAAGTCCGGCAGGTTTTCGCCGACCTCCCGGTAGGCCTCCTTGCCGCGCATCGCCGTGTCCTGGGCGAGCGCCTTGGCCGCGGCGTCGAGCGCCCGCTGGGTGGCGGCATCGTCCGGCCAGATCTTTTCGAGATAAAAACCGTCGGGCCGGTTCACCAGTTCCGCCCGGATGTGCTGGCCGGCCTTTGCGATGGCCAGGTCGCCCTGCGCCACCTTGAACTCCATCGTCATCGCCATCATGAAGCCCTTGATCTCGTCGTGGGCGACGATGAGCGTGCTGCGGTCGGGGTCTACTTTCACGATCTCGCCGGTCAGCGGGTAGCGTTTTTCGGCGGGGGCGGCGGGCACCGCGGCCGCCGGCGCCGGCGCCTCCTGCTTGGCGCAACCCGGCGCGATCCACGTCACGGCCATCATTAGCAGGCATGCGGCCAGCCGCACGGGAGGCGAATAACTCGACTTCATCCCGCACACACATTTGCCACCAGCGAGAATTGTCAAAAGGTTTGCGCTGCCCTCACCCGGGGTATCACCTGCCGATTCCCGTCCAGAACTCTCCCTGATGACCCGTACCTCCACCTACCAGCCCGGCCTTGCCTGGTTCGCCGCCGTCGGCAGCGCGTGGGTTTTCGTGCTCGTGGCGCTCGGGGCGTTCACGACCAGCCTCGGCGCCGGCATGGCCTTCCCCGACTGGCCCCTGTCCAACGGCTCGGTCAACCCCCATGGCTGGCTGACCGAGATCGACAAGTTCGCGGAGCACTCGCACCGGCTGTCGGGCACCATGATGGGGCTGATCACGATCGTCCTCGCCGCCTGGCTGCACCGCACCGAGGCGCGGGCCTGGCTGCGCCGGCTCGGCTGGTGGGCGCTCGGCATTGTCCTCTTCCAGGGTTTGCTCGGCGGGACTCGCGTGATGTTCGACCGGGTGCATGTTCCGGGCTTTGAAATGTCTTTCGGCCAGATGCTGCGCATCCCGCATGGCGTCCTCGCCCAGGTGTATGTGTGCGTGCTCTTCGCCATCGCCGCCGGCCTGTCGCGGCCCTGGGTCGAAAACACCCTCGGCAGGCCCGGTGAACGCGTCCGGCGGCTGGGTTGGTGGTGCGCGGCCCTGCTCTTCGTGCAACTGGCCATCGCCGCCACCATGCGGCACAATTACGCCGGCCTGGCCATTGCAAGCTTCCCCTACTCGACGCCCGAGGGCGGCTTGTTGCCGGCGGCCTGGGATTACCGGGTGGGGCTGCACTTCCTGCACCGCATCATGGCGGTCGTGATCGGGGTGATGATCCTGATCTACGGCCATGTCCTTTCGCGGGAGAAATCGCTGGTGCTGCCGCTGCGCGCCGCGAGTTTTCTCCTGGTCTGGCTGGTCGCCGGCCAGATCTACCTCGGGGCGCAGATCATCTGGACCGGGCGCAGCGTCTACATGACCACCGGCCATGTCCTGCTGGGCGCGCTGACGCTGGCGACGACGTTCGGAGTGGCTTTTTTCACCCACCGCGACTCGATGGAACGGGTCAAAGCATGACCCAGACCGAGGAACAACAGCCGACCGGCTTCGCCGCCCCTGCGGGCCACGCCACCTGGCGGCATTACCTCGAGCTGACCAAGCCGCGGCTGAGCTTCATGTCGGTCATCACCGCCATGGTCGGTTACCTCGCGGCGCTGCCCTACTGGGACTGGGTGCGCACCCTATATGTCATGCTCGGGACGGCGCTGTGCGCCGGCGGCGTGGCCGCGCTGAACCAGTGGATGGAGAGCGACCTCGACGCGAAGATGAAGCGCACCGCCGACCGGCCCATTCCCACCGGCGCGGTCCAGCCCGGCTCGGCCTTCGTGGTCGGCTGGGTGATGTGCGCGGCGGGCCTGGCCGTGCTCTTCCGGCAGGTGAACGGGATGTCGGCCTTCCTTGGCCTGGCCACGATCGTCGCCTACCTGGCCATCTACACCCCGGCGAAGAAATGGTCGCGCTGGAACACCGAGATCGGCGCCATCAGCGGCGCGCTGCCGCCGATGATCGGCTGGGCCGCGGCCGGCCGGTCCAACGACGCGCTCGGCTGGTCGCTCTTTGCCATCCTCTACACCTGGCAGATGCCGCACTTCTTCTCCCTCGCCTGGACCTACCGGCAGGACTACGCCGCCGCCGGCATGCGGATGATCTCCGTGGTCGACCCCGGCGGCCGCCGCACGGCCCGCCGGGCGTTCATCTGGTCGGTGCTGCTGGTCGCCGCCAGCGGCCTGCCCACCCTGCTCGGCTACTGCTCGTGGTATTACTTCACCGCGGCGGCCCTGCTGGGGTTGTGGATCCTCCGGTCGGCCATTCTCTTCCTCAACCCGGCGCGGCGCGAGACCGAGGCGCGCCGGCTGTTCCTCATCTCGATCGCCTACCTGCCGCTGCTGCTCGGGCTGCTGGTCGCCGACCGCCTCGTTTTCCGACTCTAACAATGACCGCCCACGATATCCCCACGCTCAACGCCGCGCTCAACGCCACCGCCACGGTGCTCATCACCGCGGGTTTCGTGTTCATCAAGCGCGGCCAGCGTGACCTGCACCGCGCGTCGATGCTGAGCGCCGGCGTGGTGTCGGCCCTGTTCCTCGTGGGTTATGTCACCCACAAGCTCCTCATGCGCGGCGTGCACACGCCGTTCGGCGGGGAGACCGCGTTCCTGCGGGCCTTCTATTACACGATGCTCACCTCGCACATCATCCTGGCGATGAGCATCGCCTACCTGGTGCCGCGGACCTTCCTTTTCGCCATCAAGGGCGACTATGTGGCACACCGGCGGTGGGCGAAGTTCACCTTCCCGATCTGGTACTACGTGTCGGTGACGGGCGTGCTCGTGTATTTCTTCCTGTACCAGTGGTGGCCGGCCGTGCCAGCCGGCTGAACCAACGAAAAAGCCGGGCACGAGGCCCGGCTTTCGTGTTTACAAGGGGATGGCCGCTTACTTGACGACCAGCACGCCGTGCATGCCCGACAGGTAGTGCGCCGGGAAGGTGCAGACGAAGGTATATTCGCCGGGCTCGGTCGGGGCCTTGAAGGTGATCTCGTCGCTCTGCTTGGCTCCGAGCAGCTTGGTGTGGGCGATGACCTGGTCGGCCAGGGCGGCCGGGATATAGTCCGTGGCCATCGCAGTGACGGCCGCATCCACGAAAGCCTTGCCGTCCACGCCCTTCTTGAGGAGCACCCAGTTGTGGGCCATGGCGGCCTTGGGCATGCTGCCGGTGTTGGTCAGGCTGACCTTCACGTCCTGACCGGCCTTAACCTCAATGCGCGTAAGGTTATACTTCATCGTGTCGTTGGCGGTGAATTCGAACGACGCGGAGGCGGATTCGGCGGCGGCGGCCGGAGCGGCGGCCTGGTCTTTCTGGCCGCAGCCCGCCAGCAGGAGGCTGCCCGCCAGCACGGGAAGGAGGAGGTGTTTTTTCATGGGCGGCGACTATCGCACAGGGAGGCGCCGGGTGCAATGCCGGAGCGCAGGTTTTGTGCGTCACTAATGCGGCCGCCCGTGGGTTTAATACTCCCCGGCGGCGGCCGATTTTTGGCGCGGTTTTGTGGTTGAAATGGGTTTCTTTTTCCAAACTCTGGCCCTACACACTTGCCGCAGCGCACACCGCTGATGCCGCCAATGTTACACATGACCCGCACACGTCCCGCTCATCGCAAACTTTTCCGCTTCGCCACCGCTTTTTCCGCCGGGCTCAGCCTGGTTCTCACCTCCGGCTGCAAACTGGCCGAGGTTTTCAGCCTCAGCGGCCCCCAGTCCACCATGGTCACCGCGGGCCCCGTGGCCAAGGCCCAGTGGGATCTGTTCATGGTCACGGTCTATGTCACGACCTTCATCTTTGTCGTGGTCGGCGCCGTGCTGGCCTATACCCAGATCAAGTTCCGGGCCAGGTCCGAGGCCGCCGAAAAGTCCGAGCCGCCCCCGCAGGGCCACGGCAACCCGCTGATTGAAATCGGCCTCATCGCGGCCTCCGTCGCACTCCTCGTCATCATCGCCATCCCGACTGTCCGCGACATCTGGTATACCCACGACGTCCCCGAGGCCGAGAAGGGCAACGCCCTGGATGTCACCGCCACGGGCTACCAGTGGTGGTTCCGGTTCGAGTATCCGACCGAGCTGGTGAAGCTCCCCACCGGCGGCGAGGCCCCGCTCGTCACGGGCAACGAGCTCGTCGTGCCCGCCGGCCGCCCGGTCCGCGTGCACCTGCGCACCATCGACGTCATCCACAGCTTCTGGATCCCCAAGCTGGCCGGCAAGGTGGACATGATGCCGAACCGCGACAATTTCCTCTGGTTCAAGGCCGACCGCCCGGGCTACTTCTACGGCCAGTGCGCCGAGTACTGCGGCGAGTCCCATGCGATCATGCGCTTCCGCGTCATCGCCCTCGAGCCGGCCGACTATGACAAGTGGCTTGCCAACCAGAAGCAGCCCGCCCGCAGCGTCACGGCCAAGTCCCTCGCCGTCGCGGCCGCGACGCCCCGCGTCCAGTTCGCCAGCCTGCAGCTCGACGACGGCCGCGCCCTGGCCAGCTCGCCCGACTTCGACGCCAACCCGCTCGCCGCCTGGAAGAAAATGCAGGAAGTCGAGAAGGACGAGGATCCGGCGCTGGTCGCCACCGGCCGCAAGCTCTTCTCGGAGAAGACCTGCGTTTCCTGCCACACCGTCCGCGGCCACGAGGGCATCGGCATCACCGGGCCCGACCTGACCCGCGTCGGCGCCCGCTCGACCATTGCCGCCGGCGTCCTGGAAAACACCAAGGAGCGCGTCAGCCAGTGGCTCCACGACCCGGTGCACTTCAAGCCGGGCAACAAGATGTATTTCGGCGGCTACATGGTCGCCGAGGGGGCCGGCGACGACGTGAAGTGGAAACAGAACTTCACGCTGAACGACCCGGAGATCAACGCCCTCGTCTCCTACCTGCACAGCCTGAAATAAGCGCCCCACCCAACCACCACTTTTATGGCAGAAGCACTGGCAAAACACGCTTACACCGGCGGCGCCCACGCCCCGGCCAGGAAGGCGACCTTCGAACTGTTCGCCCGCCCGACGGCCAAGACGGGCCTCGTCAGCTGGCTGACCACCGTCGATCACAAGAAGATCGGCATGCTCTATGGCGGCTTCGCCATCCTGTTCTTCCTCATCGGCGGCCTCGAGGCCCTGATGATCCGCACGCAGCTCATCGTCCCGAACAACCGCTTCATCAGCGCCCAGCTTTACAACGAGCTGTTCACGATGCACGGCACGACGATGATCTTCCTCGCGGTCATGCCGCTGAACGCGGCGTTCTTCAACCTGCTCATCCCGCTCCATGTCGGCGCGCGCGACGTGGCCTTCCCCCGCCTCAACTCGTTCTCCCTCTGGGTCTGGGTCGTGGGCGCCATCCTGCTCAATGTCGGCTGGCTCTCGCACTTCGTCCCGAGCTGGAAGTTCGGCGGCGCGCCGGACGTCGGCTGGTTCGGCTACGCCCCGCTGACCTCCAAGGTCTTCACGCCCGACCTGTCCACCGATCTCTGGGTGCTCGGCCTGCAGGTCCTCGGCCTCTCCTCCATCGTCGCCTCGCTGAACTTCATCGTCACCATCATCAACATGCGGGCCCCGGGCCTGACGATGATGCGCCTGCCGGTGTTCACCTGGATGGCGCTCGTCACCAGCTTCCTGCTCATCCTCGCCCTCCCCGCCATCGCCATCGCGCTGGTTGAGGTGATGTTCGACCGCAACTTCGGCACGAACTTCTTCGAGGTCTCGGGCGGCGGCCAGCCCATCCTCTGGCAGCACCTCTTCTGGGTGTTCGGCCATCCCGAGGTGTACATCCTCATCCTGCCCCCGATGGGCTACGTCTCGGAGATCCTCCCGACCTTCTCGCGCAAGCCGCTCTTCGGCTACCCGATCATCGTGTTCTCGGGCGTGGCGATCGGCTTCATCGGCTTCGGCGTGTGGAGCCACCACATGTTCACCACCGGCCTCGGCAACGTCGCCACCGCGGCCTTCGCGCTCGCCACCATGGCCATCGCCGTCCCGACCGGCGTCAAGATCTTCAACTGGATCGGCACCCTCTGGGGCGGCCGGATCGTGACGCGCGTGCCGATGATGTTCGCCCTCGGCTTCATCTGGATGTTCATGCTCGGCGGCTTCTCCGGCATCATGCACTCCGCCGCGCCGGCCGACGCCCAGCAGCAGGACAGCTACTTCGTCATCGCCCACTTCCACTACGTGCTGATCGGCGGCGCCACCTTCGCGCTGCTGGCCGCCATCCACTTCTGGTTCCCGAAGTTCTTCGGCCGGATGGTGCCCGAGTTCTGGGGCAAGGTCTCCTTCTGGCTCATCTTCGTCGGCTTCAACTGCACGTTCTTCCCGATGCACTTCCTCGGCCTGAACGGCATGCCGCGCCGCACGTGGACCTACGACTCCAACATGGGCTGGAACGAGGGCAACCTCTTCGCCTCGGTCGGCGCCTACCTGCTCGGCCTCGGCATCTTCACCTATTTCGCCGTGCTCGTCTGGTCGCTCTTCAAGGGCCAGAGGTGCGGCAACGACCCGTGGGATGCCCGCACGCTGGAGTGGTCCATCCCCTCCCCGCCGCCGGAGCACAACTTCGCCGCCATCCCGACCGTCCACGCCCGCGACGCGTGGTGGTACGAGAAGCACCACCAGGAGGAGATTGCCCGGGAGAAGGCCGAGCACATCAAGGCCGAGGAATCCCACGGCGGCATCCACATGCCCGACCAGTCCTGGTATCCCATCATCTCCGCCTTCGGCCTGCTTGTCGGCGCCTTCAATTTCGCCCAGCTGCACCACCCGGTCATGATGTTCGGGAACCAGGTCCTCGCCTCGCACCTCCCGCTGGCCATCACCGGCCTCGTCATCCTGCTCGCCGGCTGCTACCTCTGGTCCCTCGAGGGCCCGGGCGGCTACCACCTCCACATCGCCGCCGACGGCAAGGTCACCGAGTCCCGCGGCGACCACTGAGCCGCCCTCTCCCTTCACCCTTACTTTCCCTCCGACATGAGCAGCCCCGCGGCCACCGGTCACATCGACCACCATCACGATCACACGACGGCGACAGGCATCCCGAACAAGAAGCTCCTCTGGTGGGCCTTCCTCGCCTCGGACTGCATGTTCTTCGGCGCGCTGATCTCGACGCACCTCGTCTACCGCCTCAACCCGCCCCCGGGCAACGCGGTCCCGACGCAGATCTTCAACATCGAGCTCACGTCCTTCTCGACGTTCATCCTGCTCATGTCCTCGCTGCTCATGGCGCTCGCGGTGAACGCCATCCAGCGCGGCAACATCCGCAGCACGCGCACCATGCTGCTCGGCACGATGTTCTTCGGCTGCATCTTCCTCGGCGGCCAGGTCTTCGAGTTCACGCACTTCGTCGAGGTCAAGAAGATGACCCTGTCGAACAGCATCTTCGGCTCCACGTTCTACACGCTGACCGGCACGCACGGCACCCACGTCGCCATCGGCGTGCTCCTGCTGGGCATGATGTATGTCCGCACCTTCAAGCCCGCCAGTGGCGGCGGATTGATGCTGAATTTCCTCCACCTGCTTGCGGTCGCCGTCACCTTCGGCGTCGCCTTCATCTGGTTCGTGCCGGGCATGATCGAGGTGATCTACGGCGCCAGCTTCCCTGAACTGCTGCGCCACCATGCGCTGCCCTTTGCCGCCGGGATCGCGGGCCTCGTCGCCCTCATCGCCCTTGGTCGCGCCCGCGGCGCCGTCGAGTTCGGCGAGAAGAACGCCATCGATGTCGAGGCCATCGGCCTCTACTGGCACTTCGTCGACATCGTCTGGATCATCATCTTCACCGCCGTCTACCTGCTGGAGTATCTCTAACATGTCCGCCCCCGCCACCACCGCCGCTGCCGCCGGCCACCACGAGCCGAGCAAGTTCCATTTCTACATCCAGATCGCGATGATCCTGTCCGTCATCACGGGCGTGGAGGTCGTGCTGGTCTACCTGCCGATCGTCAAGTGGTTCGTCGTCACGGCGCTCTGCACCCTCTCCGCGGTGAAGTTCATGTTCGTCATCTTCTTCTTCATGCACCTGCGCTGGGACAAGGTGTTCTGCACGATCCTGTTCTTCATCGGCCTGGTGCTCGCCGGCGGCACGATGTGGGCCCTGCTGCACATCTTCGGCGCCGATGCGGCCAAGCCCCTGACGGCCGCCGCGCTGGAAACCGCCCGCCTGGCCGTCGCCTGACGAACGGGCGCCCCGCTTTCCCGCCGCGCAAGAAATGCGCGGCTTTTTTGCGCCTTTTTGTGGCCATTCATTCCTCTCCGCCTATCAGTAAACGCTGATGATCGATTGGACCCACTGGCACAATGAGCCGTTCCTGATCGGCGGTCTTATCTTCCTGGGTTGGCTCTACGCCGTCCTGACGGGACCGCTTCGCGCCCGCCTCGCGCCCGGCCGGCCCTACCCGCGCCGGCCGGCCGTGAAGTTCTACGCGGCGCTGGTTGTCTTCTACCTCGCGGTCGGTTCGCCGCTCGACCAGGCCGGGGAACGTTACCTGCTCAGCGCCCACATGCTGCAGCATCAGCTCATCATCTACCCGGCGGCCGTCCTCTTCCTGCTCGGCCTGCCCGACTGGCTGGTGCGGCCGGTCACCGGACGGCCCGGCCTGCGCCCGGCCCTGCGGGTGCTCACCCATCCCGTGGTTTGCGGCGTGCTCTACACCGCCACCATCTCCGTCTGGCACCTGCCGTCCTTCTACGACCTCGCGCTGCAAAACCGCCCGGTGCACATTGCCGAGCATTTCATGTTCTTCGGGGCCGCCCTGTTCTACTGGTGGCCGCTGCTGAGCCCGTCGGCCGAATTGCCGCGGATCAGCTTCGCCGCCCAGATGCTCTACCTGCCTGCCGTCATCATCGCGATGACCCCGGTCTTTGCCTACATCACCTTCTCCGCCGACGTCCTTTATCCCACTTACGAATATGCGCCGCGGATCATCCGCGGCCTGTCGGCCGCGGCCGACCAGTTGCTGGCCGGCGCCATGATGAAGTTGATCGGCATGGGCGTGGCGATGATCGCGTTCGGCGTCAGCTTCTACCGCTGGTATCAGGCCAGCGAGGCGCGGACGGGCGGGAAATAGGCCATGGCCCCGCCTGATCCCGCGCCGCACAAGCGCCGGCCGCGCTATGCGGGGAAAAATCCGCGGCGCTTCGAGGACAAATACAAGGAGCACAACCCGGAGCGTTACGCCACCGATGTCGCCAAGGTGCTGGCGGCGGGCAAGACCCCGGCCGGCAGCCACCGCCCCATCATGGTGGCCGAAATCCTCGCGGCGCTGGCGCTCCAGCCCGGCGAGATCGCCGTGGACTGCACGCTCGGCCACGGCGGCCACGCCCGGGAGCTGCTGGCCCGGGTGGCGCCGGAGGGAGTGCCCCTACGCGGGCGACTTATCGGGTTCGATGTCGACCCGGTCGAACACCCCAAGACGGTCGCCCGCCTCCGCGCCGCGGGCTACGGTGAGGATGTTTTCACGCCGGTGCGCAGCAATTTTGCCGGCCTGCCCAAGGTTCTCGCCGAACTGGGCCTGGCCGGCGTCGACGCCATCCTCGCCGACCTCGGCGTGTCCTCGATGCAAATCGACGACCCCGCGCGCGGCTTCACCTTCAAGGCCGACGGCCCGCTGGATCTGCGGCTGAATCCGTCGCGGCCTCCCTCCGCCGCCGACTGGCTGGCCCGGGTCACGGAGGCTGATCTCGCCGTCGCGCTGAGCGAGAACGCCGACGAGCCCAAGGCGGAACTGCTGGCCCGCGAGCTCACGGCCCGTCGCACTGCCACCCCCTTCACCCGCACCCGCCAGCTCGCCGACGCCGTCCGGGATATCCTCAGCGTGCCACGGCCCGCCCGCGGCCAGGAGCCCGACGACACAGCCGTACGCCGGGTGTTCCAGGCGCTGCGGATCGCGGTGAACGACGAGTTCGGTGTGCTCGACCTTTTGCTGCGCCACCTGCCCCAGGCACTGAAGCCCGGCGGCCGGGTCGCGATCCTGACCTTTCATTCCGGCGAGGACCGGCGGGTGAAGACCGCCTTCAAGACCGGCTTGCGCGACGGGATTTACTCGGCGGTGAGCGCGGAGGTCACCCGCGCCGGGGCGGAGGAATTGCGCGCCAACCCCCGCAGTTCCTCGGCGAAGCTACGCTGGGCCGTGCGGGCATGAAAAAGGGCGGGCCAAAGCCCGCCCCGTGGGTCGAACCATGCGCGCTCAGGCGCCGGCCGGGATGAGATCGTCCACCGAATCGCTCTCGACATTGATGTCGGCAAAGAGCCAGGTGGAGAGGTAGCGCTCGGTGCTGGAGGGCACGACAACGACGATCTGCTTGCCCTTGTTCTCGGGGCGCTTGGCCAGCTGGATCGCCGCCCAGATCATGGCGCCGGACGAGATGCCGACCGGGATGCCGTCGAGCTGGTTGACCTGCTTCGAAACCGGGCCGGAATCGGCCTCCTTCACGCGGATGACCTCGTCGTAGATCTTGGTGTTGAGAATCGCGGGGACGAAGCCGGCACCGATGCCCTGCAGCTTGTGCGGGCCCGGGGAGCCACCGGAGAGGACCGGGGAGGCGTCGGGCTCGACCGCCACGATCTTGACGCCGGGTTTGCGGGCCTTGAGCACCTCGCCAACGCCCGTGATGGTGCCACCGGTGCCGATGCCGGCCACGACAATGTCAACCTTGCCGTCGGTGTCCTTCCAGATCTCCTCGGCCGTGGTCTTGCGGTGGATGGCCGGGTTGGCCGGGTTGGAAAACTGCTGGAGGATGACGCTGTGCGGGATCCGGGCGGCCAGCTCCTCGGCCTTGGCGATGGCGCCCTTCATGCCCTTGGGCCCCTCGGTGAGCACGACGCGGGCGCCGAGGATCTTGAGGAGCTTGCGGCGCTCGGTGCTCATCGTCTCGGGCATGGTCAGGATGAGCTTGAGGCCCTTGGCGGCGGCGACGAAGGCCAGCGCGATGCCGGTGTTGCCGCTGGTCGGCTCGATGATGACGCTGTTCTGCGTGATCTTGCCGGATTTCAGGGCGTCATCGATCATCGAGAAGCCGATGCGATCCTTGACGCTGGACAGCGGGTTGAAGAACTCGAGCTTGAGCAGGATTTCGGCCTGCGCCCCGTGCGCGGCGGCGGTGCGGTTGAGGCGCACGAGCGGCGTGTTGCCGATGGTCTCCGTGATGTCGTTGTAGATCTTGGCCATGATGAGCGTGGGTTGAGTTTGATTTATGCGATGAAAGCAGGCGAAAGGCAAACTGGCGGCATGTCTTATTTCTCCGTGCCCCAGCGGCGGTGCAGGAATCTTTCGAACGGCGAGAAGAGGATTTTGTCCGCCAGCAGGCCGATGAGGACGATCACCAGCATGATGGCGACGACCTGCTCCATGGCGTTCAGTTCGCGCCCGTAGTGCAGCAGGTGCCCGAGGCCGAAGCCGGTCAGGATGGTCACGTAGATCTCGGCGGCCATGAGCGACCGCCAGGCAAAGGCCCAGCCCTGCTTCATGCCGCTGACGATGAACGGCAGCGACGCCGGCAGCATCACGTGCACCCAGGTATGCACGCCGGTGGAACCCATCGTGCGGGCCGCCCGGATGTAGATCGGGTTCACATTCCGCACCCCGGTCTCCGTCGCGAGGATGACCGACCAGAGCGTACCCATGACCACCACGAACAGCATCGCGCCCTCGGTCTGCCCGAACCAGAGCAGGGCCAGCGGCACCCAGCAGACGCTCGGCAGCCCCTGCAGGCCCAGGGCCAGCACGCCGAGGGTGTCACGCAGCGCCCGGATGCGCGCCGTCAGGAAACCGAGCGGCACGCCGGCCAGCAACCCGATGAAGTAGCCGGCCAGCAGCCGCTTCATCGTGACGACGGTGCTGGACCACAGCGAGCCGTCGCGGACCGTCTCCCAGAGGTAGCGGGCCACGCTTTCCGGCGACGGCACGAGCACGGGCGACCAGATGCGCCGCACATAGACCCAATGCCACGCGGCAATCAGCAGCACAAAAAAGAGGGCGGCGGTCAGGAAGCGCTTCATCAGATGCCGGCTCCGTGCTCCATGTAGTCCTTGAGCGCCCGGGTGATGCGCGTGGCATAGCCCGCCACCTCCACACTGTTGATGTCCCGCGGCCGCGTCAGGGTGATCCTGAATTCCTCGCGGATGCGCCCGGGATGCGGCGAGAACAGCATGACCCGGTCGCCGAGGCAGACCGCCTCGCGCACGTTGTGCGTGACGAACACGATCGTGACATGCCGTTGCGTCCAGATGCGCTGGAGATCGCCGTAGAGCTGCTCGCGCGTCATGGCATCGAGCGCCGCAAACGGCTCGTCCATCAGCAGCACGCGGGGATTGGGCGCGAGGGCGCGGGCGAGGGCCACGCGCTGCTTCATGCCGCCGGACAACTCGTGGATGTTGGCGTGCATGAATTTCTCCAGCCCGACGAGCTTGAGGTAGTATTCCGCCACCTCCTTGCGCTCGCGGTCGCTGAGCCCGGGTTTCCGCTTCAAGCCGAACATCACGTTGCCGAAGGCATCGAGCCAGGGGAAGAGCGCCGATTCCTGAAACATCATCATGCGCTCCCGGCTCGGCCCCCTGACCGGCTGGCCGGCGGCCACGACACTGCCCCGCCCCGGCATTTCCAGGCCGGCGATCATGTTCAGCAGCGTGGACTTGCCGCAGCCGCTGGGTCCGACCAGGCACACGAATTCCCCCTCCGCGACCTGCAGGCTGACCTCGTCGAGCGCCTGCACGCGCCCGCGCGCGGTCTCAAACCATTTCGAAACCTTGTCGATGGCCAGGCGCGCCGAGGGCGGCGCGGAGAGTTCGGTGGCGAGGGTCATGGCTGGCCGGAGAACATTCGGTCGAGGGGAATGGCGTTGCGCAGGAAGCCGACACCCTGCGCCTCGGTGACCAGGGTTTCAAACTGCTTTTGCATCACCTGCCCGGTAAACTTCAGCCGGCCCCAGGCACTCGTCACGATCGCCGCGGACATCTCGCGCTTCATCTCGGCGCTCAGGCCGGCGCGAACCTGCGCCCGCGCCTCGCCGGGATGTTCGTTCAGCCAGGTGGTGAGTTCCAGGTGAGCCTGCTTGAATTTCCCCGCCAATGCGGGATGCGCCTTCAGGAATTTCACGCTGCTCACCAGCACCGTGGTGACGGCATCCTGCTGTTCCAGGAAAACCCGGCCATTGGCCTCCAATTCCAGCCGTGACACCCAGGGCTCCACCGTCCAGACGGCGTCGAGCTTGCCTTGCTGGAAAAGCGAGAGCTGGTCGGGATTGGCCGTGGGCAGCACCAGCACATCACCGCCTGTCAGGGTGGTCTTGTAGCCCTGCTGCTTCAGCCACGCGCGGGCGGCGACATCCTGCGTATTGCCCAATTGCGGCGTGGCCACCCGCAGGCCCTTGAATTGATCCGGCCGGGTGACCCGGCCGTCACCGGACACCACCAGCGCGGCTCCGCCGAGGGCGGCTCCGGCCAGCACCCGGATCTCATCGCCCTGCGAACGGATGAAGGCATTAAGCGCGGGATTGGGCCCGACATAAGTCAAGTCGATGGAGCCGGCAAAGATCGCCTCCATGGCGCTCGGGCCGGCGTTGAAGGGATACCATTGGACGGTGACGTCCGGGCCGAGACGCTGCTCGAACCAGCCGTTTTTTTCACGCGTGGAATGGCTGCCAATCACGCCCTGGGCGTGCGTGATGTTGGGAAAGTAGCCGACCCGCAGCGTGACCTTCTCGGCGCGAGCCGGAACCAATCCCGACAGGGCACTGGCCACCACGAGCAGGAAATAGCGCCGCGCACGTTTCATATCGCGTAGTCTCCGAGCAGTTGATGGATGACCCCCTCGGTGGGACTGGTGCTGGCGTGGGGCCGGCGCGACCGGGCCTTGCCCCGGGGGGCGGTAGCCTCGGCCGGCGTGCTATAGGGCAAGGGCCGGCCGCTGGTGACCATCTTGCGCGTGGTCACATCGACGACGTCGGCGAGGGTGTAGCGGTCGAGAATGGCGGCGATGGCGTTGCGCACGTCGAGCATCAGCATGCGCAGGCCGCAATGCGCCTCGTCCGGGCAATTGCAGGGCTCGTAGGCCGTCTGGCTGACGCACCCGATCGGGGCCAGCGGGCCGTCGATCAGCCGCACGATCTGGCCGATTTGAATCTGGCTGGCCGGCTTCGCCAGGCGATAGCCGCCGTGCTTGCCGCGTTCGCTCTCCACAAAGCCGGCTTCGCGCAGCTGCTGCATCACCTGTTCGAGGAACTTGATCGGCAAATCCTCCGCCTTGGCCAGCTCCGTCACCCTCACCAACGAGCGGCCCACCTTGGCGGCAATGCCAAGGTTGATGAGGGAGCGCAGGGCGTATTCGCCGCGTTTGGAGAGCTTCATAGGCTATTATATGAATCTACATTATTTTAGTAGGGATTAAGGCAAG
>Ga0228698_1000815_pt1 | contig 18702 bp, 17 predicted proteins | sample McNCre117_Aug_MG_FD_178015 | JGI IMG/M metagenome (GOLD analysis project Ga0228698, IMG submission 178015) | Freshwater microbial communities from McNutts Creek, Athens, Georgia, United States - 1-17_Aug_MG | ecosystem: Environmental > Aquatic > Freshwater > Creek | place: USA: Georgia...
GACTTCCTTGTTTCCAGTTTGGTCGTGGGAGACCGGGTTTTCTTACAAAGTTCCGTAGCTGTGCAATCCGCTCAGGAACATGTTGACGCCAATGAAGGCAAAGGTGGTCACCGCCAAGCCCGCCAGCGCCCACCAGGCCGCCACGGTGCCCCGCAGGCCCTTCATCAAGCGCATGTGCAACCAGGCCGCATAGTTCAGCCAGACGATGAGGGCCCAGGTTTCCTTGGGGTCCCAGCTCCAGTAACCGCCCCACGCCTCTGCCGCCCACAAGGCACCCAGCACGGTAGCAATGGTGAAAAACGCAAAGCCGACTGCGATGGACTTGTACATCACGTCGTCCAGCACCTCCAGCTCGGGCAACTTGGCGGCGATCGCGCGGCGGCCAAACAAAATGCCCGCAACGATCAGGGCAGAAATGCCGAAGTACATGGCCCAGTAGTCACTCAAGCCGCTCGCAGACGATTTGCGGAACACAATCGGCTCAAAACACAGCACCACACCCAGCAACCACAAGGGCGCCATGCGGTACCACTTGGTCTCGGTTGCTTGCTGTTTGATCAAGTAGGCGAAGGCCACCATAGCCGCCAAGGCAAACGTGCCGTAGCCGATGAAATTGGCTGGCACGTGCAGCTTCATCCACCAGCTTTTGAGGGCCGGCACCAAGGGCTGGATTTCTTGCGCTTGGCGCTCCACCGTGTACCAGAGCAAAAAGCCGACTGCCGCACTCACCACCAACATCACAAACGCCCCCAAGGCACGGGTGTTGTACTGTGCCTCGAAGTACAGGTAAAACACTGCCGTCATCCAGCAGAACATCACAAACACTTCATACAGATTGCTTACCGGAATGTGGCCGATATCCGCCCCCAGCAGATAGCTCTCAAACCAGCGCACCATGGTGCCGGTCAGCGCCATGGTGACCGCCGCCCACACCAGACGCGACGCCACCAGCTCCAGCCCCTCTGCGCGGCCTTTGGCAAACACGCCAATCCAGTAAAACAGCGTGGCCATGAAGAAGAGCATGCTCATCCACAAAATGGCCGATTGGCTGGACAAAAAGTACTTGAGCCAAAACACCGATTCGGCACGGGCCAAGTCGCCCTGATAGGCATTGACACCCAGCAAGGACAAGGCTGCCACCCCCAGCATCAGGCGCTGTAAGGGCGTCCACAGCCAGCCCAGCCACACCGCAGCCGGAATGGCCGCCAGCAGGATGCCTTTTTCATAGACATCCATCGCATCCTGGTAACGGACAAAGGCAAACAGCCCGCCCGCGACCACCCATGCGGCAAAGAGCCAGGCCCACACCGAGCGTTGGAAATAGCCTTGGTTCAGCGTGAGGGTGACAGTCTGCGACGCGGGCGCAGGGTTGTTGGCAGATACAGCACTCATCTTGTTCATTCCTTCCAAGCTAAAAGCCGGCGTTTCAGGTGATCGAATTCTTTGTCGCCGTCCATGGTCTTGCGGTTAGTGGACAGGGCCATGGTTGCTTTGGTGGTTTGCGGATCCCCCTCGGCAGGCTCCAACCATATCCACAATCGGCGCTCCCGCACATAGAGCATCGCAAATACCCCGAGTATCAGCAGCGCACACCCGAGGTACACCACCGTTTTGCCGGGGGCGCGGGCCACCTGGAACACACTGGCTTGCACCTGCGTAAAGTCGGTCAGCGAGAGCACAAAGGGCGCGGGGTACAGAGGCACGTCGCTCAGCGCGAGCACCGCCTGGGTCATGAATGTCTGGGTCGCGGCATCGGCGGGCATCGGCTTGAGGCCCGCTTTCTCGCGGCTGAGCTGCGCCAGTTCATAGAGCACACCATTCAGGATGCGGACCAAGACCTCACCCGCCCGGCTGCGCTCTGCCTCCGGCACATTGGCCTCAATAAAGTCAGACACCGCCTGCAAGCCCGCCGTCTGGTTGGGGCCCGCGGTTTCACCCGCACCGGCAAACAACTGCAGTGCACGGTTGGCAGAGCCCGCCAGTTGCTGGGCCAGGTCTTGTCGCTTGGGGTCCATGGCTTTGCTGGCATAGCGCTTGACTGCCTGCTCACGCAAAGCCGGGTCTGCCAGCGCACGGCTGAGGCGCAAAAAACCGTCCATGGAGCCGTCAGCATCCGCCGGAATCCGCAAATACCGGAACGGGTTGGCCGGGCTGTCCCGCATACCCAGCAGGAACACCGGAACGCCATCCCCCAGATCTACCGGCAGCATGTAATTGTTGAACTCCCGGGCCTGCCCCGCCTTATCCCGCAACTTGTAGCTGAAGCTGGGGCCCACGTTGCGCAAGGCTTTGGAGTCTTTGTGCTTGTTGGCCGCACCCATTTGCGAATCCAGCGCAGCGGCGAGGTCCACGCCACGTACATCGGTCTTGCCGCCCGCTTCTTTGCCGAGGTTTTCGACGTTGATCACTCGCAAGCCGGTGTACTCCACCGTCAGGTCATCACCCGCCGTACCGCCTTGGTTGGACAGCGCCGCAGAGCCGCCCACTAGGCCCTTGAGTTCAAACGCAGGGCCCGCATGACGCAACGGCAACCCCTTGAAGGTCAGGTTAGACCCGCCGTCGTCAAAGCTGGATTGGTAGATTTCGATGCCTTTGTAACTCGCCGGGTGGTTCACCTCCACGCGCGCGGGCGTTTGCTCACCCGTGGCTTTGTCGTGGATCACGATATCGCTGGCAAACAATTTGGGCATGCCGGTGGAGTAGTACTCCACCACAAACTTTTTCAACTCCACCGCAAATGGCAGCTCTTGCAAGAGGATGCCATCCGATTGGCTCAAAATCGCAGTGCTGGACTGGGTCCCCTCGGCCACCATCAGGTTGCCGCGGAAGGTGGGGTTGCGCTCTCCCAAGCGGTGTTGCTGCGGCACATCAGCAATCAGTCCCCCGCCTTTGTACGCCGACTTGCCGTTGAACAGCATTTGCGCCCGCACCACCAGTTCACCGTCCAGCAAACCACCCAGACACACCAGCACGATCGCACTGTGCGCGGCGATGTAACCCAGCTTGTTGCTGGCACCCGCCTTGGCCGCCAGCATCCAGCCGGTGCCGCGTGGCGTTTCCCGCGATTGCAGCTTCACCCTCCAGCCACCACCCGCCAACAAGGCCCCCAAACGCTTGGCAGATGCTTCTGCCGGTTCGGTCCACTCCGCCTGGGCCTTGTGCCCGAAGGCTTGCAGACTTTGCGCCCGGATGTTCTCTTTGTAAGAGCGCAGGTCAGCCAGGATTTTGGGCGTGTTACGTAACACGCAGAGCGACGTGCTTGTCACCAGAAACGCCAAGATCAACAAGAACCACCACGCGCTGTACACGTTGTACAAACTGGCCCGCTCAAACACGTCGGCCCAGAAAGGGCCAAACTGGTTGACATAGTTTCCCAGGGGCTCGTGCTGCTTGAGTACGGTGCCGATGACGGAGGCAATGCAGAGGACCGTCAGCAAGGAAATGGCAAACCGCATGGACGACAGCAACTCCACGGTTGCCCGCCATACGCGGGAGCCGACGGCAATCTCAAGGCCTTGGGTGGAAACGGTCATGAAGAGAACAATCAAAAAAAAAGGCAGGCCATCCTGTGGATGGTCCCGCCTATTGGGTTGCTAGCGCCCGCTTTGGTTCCGCAGAACCTTCAAAGTCAGCGAATCAGCGGAGTCCGGCGATGTAGTCAGCCACCGCCTTGATTTCGCGGTCGTTCAGCTTGGCTGCCACTTGTGTCATTTGCAGGCTGTTTTTGCGACCACCGTCACGGAATGCGGTCAACTGGGCAATCGCATAATCCGCATGCTGACCACTCAAGCGAGGGTACTGGGAGGGGATACCTGCGCCATTGGGACTATGGCAACCGGCACAAGCGGGAACTTGGCGGTCTGCAATCCCACCACGGTAGATGCGCTCGCCCAAGGTCACCAGCTCTTTGTCTTTGGCAAAGCCGGGCTTGGCCTTCTTGGTGGTCACCCAGTAAGCGATGTTTTTCATGTCTTCATCGCTCAGGGCAGAGGCAAAGCCCTTCATGACGGCGTTGTTGCGCTTGTCAGACTTGAATTCCTGCAACTGCTTCACCAAGTATTCGGGGTGCTGCTGCGCCAGCTTGGGGTAAGCGGGCGTACCGGAATTGCCATCTGCCCCGTGGCAGGCAGCGCACACCGCGCCAAAGCTGGCTTCGCCCTTGGCCAAATCCGGCTTGGCCACCTTGGGAGCTTCGTGTTTGGGCTCCTCCGCAAAAGAAGAGACAGCAAGCGTGGCCACCGAAGCGGCAATGATCAATTGGGCAATCAACTTCATAGGAGTGTTGTGTCTGGTGAGCAAAACTACACCATTCTATACAATGCGGCTCTGGGTTTACCTTCTAATTCAATGACCACTACACAAAACCCAAAGGGCAGCACGCCCTACGCCAAGTCTTCCACCGCCTCCGAAAAAAGCGCTGCCACCATCGCGTTGGGCTGGCTGCACACCGCACGTTTTCTCACCACCGCACCCCAGCTGCACTTTTTGCCCGAGCTGGATGTGCCTGAAATCGCCTTTGTGGGGCGCTCCAATGCCGGCAAGTCCACCTGCATCAATACCCTCACCCAGCAAAAACAACTGGCTTTCGCGTCCAAAAAACCGGGCCGCACTCAGCACATCAACCTGTTTGCCCTGGGCAAACAAGGCATGACCGACGCCGTGTTGACCGATTTGCCAGGGTACGGTTACGCCGCAGTGCCCAAACAAGACAAGATTCGCTGGCAACAAGTAATGGCGAATTACCTCGTCACCCGCAAAAATCTCAAGGCCATCGTGCTGATGTGCGATCCGCGCCATGGCATGACAGAACTCGATGAAATCCTGCTCGATGTGATCCGCCCCCGGGTCGTGGAAGGTTTGAAGTTTCTGGTGATTCTGACCAAGGCCGACAAGCTCACCCGCACCGAGGGTGCGAAGGTGTTGTCTATTACCAAGCTACAAGCCGGCGGCGGTGAAGTTCGCCTGTTTTCAGCCACCAAGCGCACTGGCATTGATGAAGTAGCGACGTTGCTGTGGGACTGGGCACACCCCAATGCCCCTGTCGCCGAAGAGCCCGCTACAACCCTTGTGACGCCTCAGTAAGGAGGCATTACGCCTTCAGGCTGGTCTTTGAAGCGCTTGTGCACCCAGTAGTACTGCTCTGGCATGGCGTTGATATAGGTCTCCAACGTACGGTTCATGCGGGCCGTATCCGCTTCCAAATCCCCACTGGGAAAATCAGTCCAAGCTGGCAACACATCAATGTCGTAGCCATGCGGCGCCAAACGGCAGATCACCGGCACGACCTTGGCGCGTGACAAACGCGCAAAGCGCGACAAAGAAGGCACCGTCGCCGCGGGGCGGCCATAAAAAGGGACGAATACCGATTCTTCGGGTCCGAAATTCATATCGGGCAGCAGGTACAAGGGCTCCCCGGCCTTCAGCCCGACGATGATGGGTTTCACCCCCTCAATCCGGCCAAACAGGCGCCCACCCAAGCGCTGTCGTCCAGCCAGAATCCAGGCATCCGCAACCTTGTTGGCTTGGTCGGTATAAATCGTGGTGAAGCTGCGGTCGACCTGCTGTGTCAACGCAGTCCAGCCGGCATCCAATCCCACAAAATGCGGCGCGAACAACACGGTAGGGGCATGTCCCTCCAATTCATGCAGTGCACCGGACAAGCGCAAGCGCTGGCGCAATACGGCGGGCTCAGCCTGCCACAGCCAACCCCGATCCAGCCACGCCTGGGCAAAGGCAACAAAAGTACGCAGCGCCAAACGCCGGCGCTGCGTGGGCGGCAGGTCCGGAAAACAAATCCTTAAATTGGTGTGCACCACGTGGCGGCGTGAGCGCACGACGGCGTACAACCCCCACCCCAACACCACACCCAGTGCCCGTAGCACCGGAAGCGGCAAACGCCCCAACACTTCGATGCTCCGCAATATCCAACGACTCATGCTTTAACTAACCTTCTTGCGTAGAGCCGGCGTCCGGCTGACGGGGCTGTTTATAACGCGCATACCCCCACAGGTATTGCGAAGGCAACTGCCGGATCACCTGCTCCATGGCGACATTGATTTGGGCTGTCGCCTCATTCAAGTCCCGGGACAAGGCCACTTCGTAGGGTCGCACGCATACCTTGTACCCCGCACCCGCCGGCAATCGCTCGCCCCATGCCAACACCACACGCGCCCCGGTTTGCTGCGCCAAACGGGCCGCCAATGTCATGGTGTAGGCCGCTTGACCGAAAAACGGCACCCACGCCCCTTGCCCCTCGGGCGGAACCTGGTCAGGTAACAGCCCTACACACGCACCGGCCCGCAGTGCCTTGATGAGCTGCTTGACACCCGCTAGGTTGGCTGGCGCCGTGTGCAGCCCAGGCCGAGAACGACTGGCCTCCACAATGCGGCGCAACCACGGCTGACGTGCAGGCCGATATAGCACCGTCATGGCGGCGCCCGAGGTGCCGAAACGTCGGGCATAGGCTTGCGCGGTCACTTCAAAACTACCGAGATGCGGCGTCAAAAAAACAATGCCACGCCGCTCTGCCAAAGCCTGCTCAATGTGGTGCGCACCATCCCACTGCACGGCCACCGGCGTGCCCAGCCACAACTTGGGTAGCTCCAGCACCATGTGGCCTGCTGCAGCAACAGCCGCGCGCGCGTCTGCAGCGGCCACGCCTGCCAAACGGGCATGTGCCTGAAAACGATGGCGGTACTCTGCAGACAAGACGTACACCACCCACCCGCACAACGCACCCAAGGCGTGCAACAGACGCAGGGGCCAGCGGGAAAGGAATTGAAATACAAAGGCCATGGGTGGGCTAAAATCTGCAACGTCACCGAGTTACAGAACTACTTGCAGGGTGACACCACAGGGGCAACTGATCAAAAAGAAGCCATTGTGCCTCGCCGATTCCGGCGTATCTGCTAAAGCGTTCGCTGAAAGCTCCAAAGCTCAAGCAACGCGTCTTGATGTGTAATTTTTTGGAGAACTACTATGGCGAACGATTTCCTCTTTACCTCTGAATCCGTGTCTGAAGGTCACCCCGACAAGGTGGCGGACCAGATTTCCGATGCGATTCTGGATGCGATTTTCAAGCAAGACCCCCGCTCCCGCGTGGCCGCTGAGACCCTGACCAACACCGGTCTGGTCGTGTTGGCGGGTGAAATCACCACCAACGCGCATGTGGACTACATCCAGGTGGCACGCGACACCATCAAGCGCATCGGCTACGACAACACCGAATACGGCATCGACTACAAAGGTTGCGCCGTGCTGGTGGCCTACGACAAGCAATCCAACGATATCGCCCAAGGCGTGGACCACGCGTCTGACGACCACCTCAACATCGGTGCTGGCGACCAGGGCCTGATGTTCGGTTACGCCTGCGACGAAACGCCCGAGTTGATGCCCGCACCCATCTATTACGCCCACCGCCTGGTGGAGCGCCAAGCACAGCTGCGCAAAGACGGCCGCTTGCCCTTCCTACGCCCGGACGCAAAGAGCCAGGTGACTATGCGCTACGTGGACGGCAAGCCCCACAGCATCGACACCGTGGTGCTGTCCACCCAGCACAGCCCTGACCAGTCCGAAACCCAGCACAAGATGAAAGCCTCGTTCACCGAAGCCATCATTGAAGAAATCATCAAGCCCGTGCTGCCCAAAGAGTGGCTGCAGAACACCCGCTACTTGATCAACCCCACAGGTCGCTTTGTGATCGGCGGCCCCCAGGGCGATTGCGGCCTGACCGGACGCAAAATCATTGTGGACACCTACGGCGGTGCTTGCCCCCACGGCGGTGGCGCCTTCTCCGGCAAAGACCCGTCCAAGGTGGACCGTTCTGCCGCCTACGCAGCCCGCTATGTGGCCAAAAACGTGGTGGCCGCTGGGTTGGCGCGCCAGTGCCAGGTGCAGGTGGCCTACGCCATCGGCGTGGCCAAGCCCATGAACGTGACTGTGTACACCGAAGGCACTGGCGTCATCCCTGACGACCAGATCGCCGCCCTGGTGAACGAGCACTTCGACCTGCGCCCCAAGGGCATCATCCAGATGCTGGACCTGCTGCGCCCGATCTACGAGAAGACTGCGGCATACGGTCACTTCGGTCGCGAAGAGCCCGAGTTTACCTGGGAACGCACCGACAAGGCTCAAACGCTGCGTGCAGCGGCGGGCCTGTAAGGCCCGGATTCGCGACAGCGAATGTTGAGGTTTGAGACGAAGTCACAAGGCGCTTGCCATCTATGAACATCCAGACACAACGCTTCATTGACCGCTGGGCTGGCCAGCTACTCTGCGGCGGTGTGTCTGCATGGGTGCGTTTGACGGGGCTTTTCACGGCACCCCCGCGCATGCCGGCGGCGCCGAAAAACATCTTGGTCGTCTTGCTGTCCGAAATGGGCAGCATCGTGCTGGCAGGCCCCATGTTTGCGGAGTTGCGCCGTAAGTACCCGGGGGCTGCCATTCACGTGCTGCAGCTCAAAAAGAACCAGGAAGTTTCCAAGCTTCTCTCGCTCACGGACGTTGAGCACATGCACACGCTGGACGATAGCTCCGGTGCGTCGCTGATGGCCGACATCCTCAAGGTGAGCCTGAAGATGCGCAGCATCGGCTTGGATGCGGTGATCGACTGCGAGCTATTCTCCCGCGTGAGCGCCCTGCTGTCCTTCAGCACTGGCGCCCCCGTGCGCGTGGGCTTTACGCCGCACACCCAGGAAGGCCTGTACCGCGGCAGCTTTATCAACCACAGCATTCCGTACAACCCCTACCAGCACATCAGCAAGCAGTTCTTGTCGCTGGTGGATGCTTTGGATGCGCCTGAGGGCATGCCGCGCAACCGGGCGGGTGCCATTCGCGCAACGCCAGACAACACCGAGCTGTCCGTCAAGTTCACCGACACCGAGCTGGGCCACTACCGCGGCAAGCTGGAGAGCGATCACCCGGTCACCCGCGACCGCCGGCTGGTACTGGTGTACGCCGGGGGCGGCATCCTGCCGGAGCGGGCGTGGCCTGCGGCGCACTACGCGCGCGTGGTGCAAGGCCTGTGTGCTGCCGGGTATGCGGTAGGCCTCATCGGCCTGAAAGACGATGCCGTGCTGGCTCGCGACCTGAAAACCCAAGTGGGCCACGACGCGTGCATTGACCTCACCGGCTACACCAAAAGCATCCGCGAGCTGCTCATGCTGATGCATGCGAGCAGCCTGCTGATCACCAACGATGGCGGCCCCAGCCACTTCGCCACCGTCACGCCCATCCAGACCATGGTGTTCTTCGGGCCGGAAACCGGCAAGCTCTATGGCCCGCTGGGCCACCGCACCATCATTCTGGAAAGCGGCATTGCCTGCTCGCCCTGCCTAACCGCCTACAACCACCGCCTGACCTTCTGCGATGGTGACAACCAGTGCCTCAAGCGCATTGCCCCCGATCCGGTGCTCGACCAAGCACTGGCCTATTTGAGCCAGTCTGCCGACACCACGGCAGGTGCCACCGCATGACGGGCCTGCAACGCGCTGTGCTCTGGGCACTCGGGCTGCTGGAACGCTACCGCTACATCAAGTTCGGCATCGTGGGCGCCAGTGGCACGGTGGTCAACCTCGTGGTGCTGCACTTCGGCCATGAGTATGTGTTCAACAACCTGGAAGCCGGCTACAACAAGCCTTACTTCTCGCTGGTCCTCGCCATCGCACTGGCGACCCTGAACAACTTCACCTGGAACCGGTTGTGGACCTGGTCGGACCGGGTCAAGACCCTGGAAGCGGGCGAAGTACAACCGGTGAGCCTGCGCTTGCTGGGCATGGAGTTCGGCCAGTACGTGACCGCTTCAGCCTTCGGCAGCGGCATGCAATATGTGCTGACCCTGCTGCTATCGGGCAGCATGGACTACCGCCTGGCCAACATCATCGCCATTGTGGCCGCCAGCGTGAGCAACTTCTTGGCCAACGACCGCTGGACTTTCAAAAAATGATGCCCCCAAGCTCCGCCGCTGCGCGGGTCGCTGTCCCCCTAGGGGGCGCATTTTTGCTTGGAGCGGCCCGGCGCAAAAACCTATGATGCGCCCGCGCTCCAGCACTGCGCATTGGCCCTGGCTGCTGCTGGTCGCGCTCGCCGCCTTGCTTTACCTGTTCGGCCTCGATAGCCCCTACGCCCCCACCAACGGCGATGAGATGGTGTACATCCACATCGCCCGGATGACCGCAGAAAGCGGCCACTGGCTGCCCCTGCAGTCCGAGCTGGTGGGTACCCGCAACACCAAGCCCCCGCTGCTGATCTGGCAGGCCATGGTGGCCGGTGGCTGGGGCCAGACCTGGAGCCTCTTTGCCCTGCGCCTGCCCAGCATTGCCTACACCTTTGCCACCACTGCGTTGCTGGCGTTTTTTGCTTACCGGATGAGCGATGCGACGAGCCGGCTGCGCACCGCTTGCATCGCGGCCGTCCTGTACCTGCTGTTTTTCTCCACCTTCCGCTACGGGCGGGTGTACCTTACGTCGGCCCCCGAAACTTTCTGGCTAGCCTTGCCCATGTGGTGGGTGCTGTGGCTGCGCTTGCGCAACCCGGCACAACACGGCGCCAACACACCGACAACGCCCGGCGCGCTGGCCTACACGCTGTTCGGCATTGCGATGGGCTTGGGTGCAGCCTACAAGTCCTTTGCTTTGGTGGCCCCCGCTGCTGCTGCGTTGTGGTGCGCGGTGTTGCTTAGCACACCCTGGAGTTGGCGCATCACCATTCGCACCACCATTGGCACCGGCTGGAGCACGCTCATTGGGGTGGGCCTTTTTGCCCTGTGGTTCGTGCTGGATCCGGACCCGGCCAGCGTCTGGCAAGAGTTTGTGGTGGCCGAGAACGCCGGCAAGATGTCCAGCGCCATGGGCTACTGGCAAGCCGCGCTCTCCGGCCCTTACCCCATGTGGACGCAGCTGCTGGCCTACCCGGCCAACGGTGGCCTGCTGGCCCTGCCGGTGCTGGGCTTTTGCTTGCTGGCCCTGCGCCACACCGGCCAGCTGCGCCGGCGCGCCAACCTGAGCCCTGCGTCGTGGATCGTGCTGGCCTGGGTGCTGGTGTGGCTGGTGGTGTTCACCATTCCCAACCAGCGCTCCGAGCGCTACGTGATTCCGGCCATGCCTGCCGTGGCGATTGCCATGGCGCTGGTGTGGGACCGGCTGCCGCGCCTCTGGTTCTGGCTGACGCTGCTCATCACCTTACCCGCACTGGTGATGCTAGGCCGTATCGGCTGGGTGATGGGGACTCTGGAGATGGCGACGCCCACCGAAGTTGCTATGACTTTGATAGCTGCTTGCGCAGGTATTGCGGGCGCCATGGCCGGTTTTTATCGTAAATCGTGGGCCGGCAATGCCAGCCTGGTCGCGGTGCTGGCGGTGTATGGCTGCTTCACGCTGATGGTGCAACCCATCTCCAAGGACGCAGCGGGCTACAGCCCGGCTATCGAAGCGCAGATGCGCGGCCAGCGCGTGGCGGTGCCCAATGGGTTCACCGGCCAGTACGAGCGCTTTCACTTCCTGCTGCATGGCGCGCGCATCACGCCCTATGACTCCGAAGGCCGCAACACCGGAGCGCTCTACCCGGAGATGCCGCCCAAGGAGCGGCTGGCGCGGCTGCTGAATGAATTTGACGCGGTGGTCTGGCTGCAGGAGGACTTGAATGAGCCCCCCGTCTGCCTGCCGGGCTGCACCCTGCTGGCGCAACGCTGGCACGTGAAGAGCCGCCACAAAGACGGCGAAGTCACGCTGGACAACCTCTGGCAGGTACAGGACTGGCTGTTCCGCCTCGAGTGGCTGCTCACCGCCCGGCGGTGAACCGTGCCCCTGAGCGGCGGGCGGCAAACTCCGGAAAAACTTACTTCGCTGCCTTGGCCGCTGACACACCGGCGCGCAGAGCCAGCAGGTAGCTGTCCACACCGAAGCCGGCGATCTGGCCTTTGACGATTTCCGCGAACACCGACTTGTGGCGGAACTCCTCGCGGGCATGGATGTTGGACATGTGCAATTCCACGATGGGGCAGGTCAGGATGGCCAGCGCGTCGCGGATGCCATAGCTGTAGTGCGTCCACGCACCGGCGTTGATCAGCACAGCATCCACCCCGTCGGTAAACCCTTGGTGAATGCGCTCGCACATGGCGCCTTCGCAATTCGTCTGGAATGCCTCCACCTCCACGCCCAACTCTTTGCCCAGCGCAGTGAGGCTGGCATTGATTTCGTCCAGGGTGATGGTGCCGTACTGCACCGGATCGCGCTTGCCGAACATGTTGTGGTTAATGCCGTGGAGCATCAGGACTTTCATGGGGTTTCCTTTTAAAAAATGAATCAATAGTGCCCGTTATCTTGCCAGCGTTTGCCAGCCATCCTGGCGCGCGGAAGCGAACAAGGCCTCGATGGTGCGCAAGGTATGCAAGGCGTCTTCAATCGGCCAGAACGCCACAGCGGCACCCCGCAAATGCTGCGAGAAACGCTCGATCTGCAATACGTAATGGTTGGCGGGCTCAAAGGTGTAGGTAGCCGTCGCAAACGCGCCGACATGGCTGCCGTCCCCCACCTCCAACTGGCACGCCGTGGGGCGGGCGTGGGCAAAACCGAAGTTCATGCGCAACCACCCTTGCGAGCCCAGCACGCTCAGCTGCTGGTGAGTTCCCCAACCATAAGCGCCGGATTGGGTGCCCACGGTAAACACCGCGTGGCGATCGCCATAGTCCAGCAAGGCGCTGGTCAACCGGTCGATGCCGAATGCGGGATCGCGGTCCATGGCAGCCACCACGCGCGCCGGTGGACGTTGAAAAATCAAATTGCACGCACTGATCGCGTAGGAGCCCAAGTCGTACAGGGCGCCGCCGCCAGCATCCAGTTGGTTGCGCACATCCGCAGGGTCCAGGAACTGCTTGGCCAGCGTGCAGTGCACCGCACACACACGGCCGATGGTGCCTGCCGCCAGGATGTCGGCCAGCTTGGCCCACTGGGGGTGATTGCGAAAGGCAAAGCCTTCTTCAATATGCACGCCACTGCGATCGCGCTCGGCAATCAGGGCCGCCACCTGCTCTGCGCTGGTGCACAAAGGCTTTTCGCACAACACGTGCTTGCCCGCCTGCATGGCGCGCAAGGCCCAGTCAAAGTGCAGTTGATTGGGCAGCGGGATGTAGACCGCATCCACTTCCGGGTCTGCCAGCAATGCGTCATAGCTGGCATGCAGGCGCGGTATGCCGAATTGCTCGGCCACCGCGCGGCCTTTTGCCGCATCCCGAGACGCCAAAGCCACCAAAGAAGCGCTGGGCGCTTCGATGATGGCTGGCATGGTGCGGCCCGTGGCAATGGCCGCTGCGCCCAGCACACCCCAGCGTATCGTGGCTGACATGGGCTGGCGCTTCCGGGTTACTTCTTGCCTTCGGCGTCTTTGACTGCGGTCTGGATGCCGTCGATCAGCTTGGGATCGATCTTGGTCTTCAAGAATTCAATCACAGGCGGTTGTGCCGCTGCACGGAACTGGGCCAACTCCGCTGCCGTGGGGGTGTACACGGTAACGCCCTTTTCAGCCAATGTCTTGTTGCCGTTGGTGGTGAAAGTGCGGTTGGCCTTGCGCTCTTCGTTGCAAGCCACTACAGCGGCATCGGTCACCACCTTGAGCAAGTCTGCGGGCAGCGATTTGTAGAACTTGTCGCTCATCACAAACCAGTCGATGCCGTAGTTGTGGCGATCCAGGGTGACGTGCTTCTGCACTTCATACAACTTGGCAAAAATCATGGTCGGCACAGGATTTTCCTGACCATCCACCACGCCTGTTTGCAGCGCGGTATAGAGCTCGGGGAACGCAATCGGGGTGGGTTGTGCGCCCAGTGCCTTCATCTGGGTGATGTAGAGCGGTGTCTCTTGCACACGGATTTTCAAACCCGCCAAGTCTTTGGGCGAGCGAATGGGGTTCTTGCCGCTGCTGAAGTTGCGGAAGCCCACTTCACCGAAGCACAGGTTGTGCATGCCGGTCGCGGCATTGAAATCAGCCGCTAGTTTTTGGCCGAAGGGACCGTCCATCACTTTGTCGGCTACGTCGTCGTTGGGGAACAGGTAAGGAATATCAGTCACCATGGCGCTGGGGAAGTAGTTCGCCATCACGCCAGAGGCCAGACCCGCCTGGATAAAGCCGTTTTTCACGCCCTCGACCAGATCCTTCTCGCCGCCCAATGCACCGGCGCCGAACACCTGCACATCAATGCGACCACCGCTCTTGGCCTTGATTTCGCGGACGAAAGCTTCGGTCATCACCGCTTTGCGGGAAGTGGTCACATCCACAGAATCCGAGTGCGCCAGTTTCAGCACAAACTTGTTTTGGGCTTGTGCCTGGGTAGCGGCACCGCACACGAGTGCAACAGCAGCCACGGTCGTCAGCAGTTGGGGGGCGAATTTCATAAGGTGTCTCCTGAAAAAATAGGGGGGTACGAACACGGGAAAAAGAATCAACGCAGGTTAAAGGCGTGTGGCAGTGCCAAGCTGATCGCTGGGAAGACGGCAATAGCCACCAAGCCCACCAACAGCACGGCGAGATACGGCATGAATCGCGGGGTGACCTTCTCCACCGTGGTATCCATCACCGAGCAGGTCACGAAATAGCACACACCAAACGGTGGGATGAAGGTGCCGATGCCCATCGAAATGATGATGATGATGCCGAAGGCCATCGGGTCGATGCCATACACCTTGGTCAGCTGCAAGAGCATGGGGCCAAAGATCAGCAACGATGGCAGGCCTTCCAGGATGGAGCCCATGATCACCATCAACACCACAGAGAAGGCGATGAAAGCTACGGACGAACCACCCAGCAAGGTCAAGAAGTCCGCCACCACCGATTGCAAGCCACTGATGGCCAGCGTCCACGAAAACGCACTGCCAGCACTCACCATGAACAACACCATGCCCGACATCGCAGCTGAGTCTGCCAACGTTGTGATGAAGGACTTCATGCTCATGCCACGGTAGATGAACACCGAGACCACGATGGAGAACACCACCGCAATCGAAGACACCTCGGTGGTGGTGGCAAAGCCGCCCACGATGCCGATGATCAGGATGATGGGCACCATCAGGGCAGGAATGGCACGTACGCTCACTTTGAGCTTGTCGGGCCAGCTCATGGGTGCGCAGCGGGGCCAGTTGTTTTTCTTGGCGCGGCGGCTGATGAGAATCATGATGCAGATGCCCAGCACTGCAGCGGGTAACACACCGGCCACAAAAAAGGTAGCTACCGACAGCGTGGTGATCGAAGCCAGCACCATCATCACCAGGCTGGGCGGAATCGTTTCACCCATGATGCCTGCGGCAGACAGCACCGCAGCACTCTCCGCGGGGTCATAGCCCTGCTCCTTGAGCATGCCCTTGAGCGTGGTGCCCACGGCTGCCACGTCTGCAATCTTGGAGCCGGAAATGCCCGAGAAGATGTACATGGCAATCACCACCGCTTGCAGCAAGCCACCTTGCATGCGGCCCACCATGGCAGTCACCCAGTCGGCCAGCGGCTTGGTCAAGCCGCCTTCGGTCATCACGTTACCCGCCAGGATAAAGAAGGGCACGGCCAGCAAAATAAAGCTGCTGATGCCGTTGGACATGGCCAACGACACCGCCATCGGCTCTTCACCGGAACTGAACAGCAAAACATAGGCCGTGACCGACAGCACATAGGCAATCGGCACGCCGGCGAACACCAGAAACAGCAGCACAGCCAAGGCAAAACCGATAGCGGCAGTGCCTACCCACGGGCCGGTAAAGGTAAAAGCCAGGTACCAGGCCAAGGTGACTGCACCTACCAGCGCAGCAGCAACCAGGTTTTCTTTGACAGTGTGGCGGCGCAATTCCACCAAGGCAAACACCACCGTCAACCCCATGCCGATGAAGAACGGCAGCAAGGTGAAGGACTTGGGGATCTGCAACACCACCGTCAGGTTGTTCCACGCGTCGTGCCACATCGGCATGGCATAGCGCAGGCCAATCAGGGCCACCACAATCACAAAGTAGTGCCGGGCGCACTCCACGTATTCACGTAAAGAGGCGGGCAGCTTGTCGATCCCAAAGCGCACCACCAAGTGCAACCCACGGTGGTAGGCGACTGCGCCACCGATAAAGGCCAGGCTGGTCAGCGCGTACTCCGCCACCTCATTGGCCCAGACAAATGACGTATTGAACATCCCGCGCATGGCGGTGTTGCCAAACAGCAGCAGCAATTCCAAAAACAACACCAAGGCCAACACCACATCAAAGGCGTGCTCAATGCGCGGCGAAAAGCGTGCGTGTGGCAAATCCAAATCTGCGGAAGCCTGAACGGCAAGTCCGTGAGGATCTTGCGAAGCGGCTGTGGGGGTCATGCGGAGTCTCCTCGTCCTAGTTGCTGTCATGTAATGTACGAACTAGTTAGTTTTTAAGATCGGGGGTTTTCCCTAAACATCCTCGGCATAACCACGAAAGCTGTTATGCCGGAAGTGAATCACTCGCGCTCCCGCTTGCACACAAAACGCACCACCATGTCGGTAATGCTGGCGCGCCGCGCCGCCGACTGGGCCGAGCGGGCCTTGTCCTTGAAGATCAAGCCGAAGGTGTGGCGGTTGGACACGTTGAAAAACGTCAGCGCGGAGATGGAAGCATGGATATCCACCGGGTCCAGCCCCTCGCGAAACACGCCCTGCCCCACACCCCGCTCGTAAATCCGGCGGATCGCATCGATGGCAGGCACATTAAGCTGCTGAATCGACTTGCTTTGGGCCAAATAGCTGCCCTGCTCGATGTTTTCGTTCATCACCAGGCGGATGAAATCTTCGTTGTCCGCATGCCGGTCGAAGGTGAACTCCACCAGCCTGCGCAGCGCGGCCACCGGCTCCAGGTCGTCCAGGTGCAGCTCGGCCTCGATGGCCCGCATGCGCCGGTACGACTCCTCCAGCACCGCCACATACAGGCCCTCTTTGCTGCCGTAGTAGTAATAAATCATGCGCTTGCTGGTGTGCGTGGCTTCGGCAATCGCGTCGATGCGCGCACCGCTCAGGCCCTTGGCCGCGAACTCCTGCGTCGCCACCTCCAGAATGCCGGCCATGGTGCGCGCAGGGTCGTTGGTGCGCGTGGTCGCCTTGCGTGGAGCGGGGGTGTCTGCCTCGTTATCAGAATGTACTAACTCGTTCATTCATTCAGTATAGAAGCGCGCAGCCGTTTGCCCAGTGCAGGTTTACCCTGCCAAGGCGGGCACTTACCTTATGAACGAAATCAGCACTTTGCGCTCGTGCAGCCTGCGCAAGCAGCTATCAAAACAGGAGCAGATCCAATCCAAAGACCCGCTCAGCCCCACATCACCGAGCGCATGGAGATGGAGGCGGACTGAAAGCCGGTGTTGAAAAAGCGCGGCATCTCGTCCGGGCGCGCAGCACCGGCGGCGTAGAGCAGGGGCAGGTAGTGGTCGTGTGACGGGTGGGCTTGCTGCGCCACTGCCCCCATGGCTTGAAACTGGGGCAGCTGGTCCAGGCGGCCGTGCTTGATCTGGTCTTGCACCCGGGTGTCGAACTCGCGGGCCCAGTCGTAGGTTTCGTTCGGGCCGGTGCCCTCGCGGGTCGCGCGCAGGTTGTGCACGATGTTGCCGCTGCCCACCACCAGCACGCCCCGGCTGCGCAGCGCTTGCAACTGGCGGCCCAGCGCAAAGTGCTCGGCGGGCGGGCGGCTGTAGTCCATGCTGAGCTGCAGCACAGGAATATCCGCCTTGGGAAACATGGGCTTGAGCACCGACCAGGTGCCGTGGTCCAAGCCCCAGCGCTCGGGGTCCAGCGTCAGCTTGTCGCCGGTGGGGGCTTTGAGCTCCAGCGCCAAACTACGGGCCACGGCAGGTGCGCCGGGGGCCGGGTATTGCGCCTCCTGCAAGTCCGCAGGAAAGCCGCTGAAATCGTGGATGGTGGGCGGCTGCGCCATGCCTGTGACCTGCCAGCCCTGCGTCAGCCAGTGGGCCGACACGCACAAAATTAGCTGCGGCCGCTCCTTGCGGGTCAGCAGCTCGGCGCCCACGGCCTGCCAGCCCCGGCGCCAGGCGTTGTCTTCAATCGCATTCATCGGGCTGCCGTGCCCCACAAACAGCACCGGCATGCGGGCCGAGGGCTTCAAGGCCTGCAGCAAGGGCTGCGAGGCGGCGCCGGCCAAGGTGCTGTTGAACAGGGTGGAGAGTGTGGCGAGGGACGCCAGGGCAGTTCTGCGGTGCATGGGGAGGTAGAGCGCGATCCGCTGCCGAAGTTCCCGCCTCCACACCCCGCGTATCTGCCCTCAGGGTGGGCTAAGTCTGCGTTTTTATTCTCCCCACCACGCAAATGTCTGCGTGCAACTCTGGAGAATTCTGATGTACCGCTATACCAAAATCGGCCTCGTGGCCACCGCTTTGGTCGGGGCTGCTGTTGCAGCCCTGGCAGCCACCACCCCTGTGAACGACGCAATTGCAAGCGCTGGTGCCAAGGTGTCCCTCACGCAAGCCATCGCCACCGCAGAACAGCATGTGGGCGGCAAAGCCTCGCGGGCGGAGTTTGAAAAAACCAAAGAGGGTTTGGCCTACGACGTCGAGGTCATTGCAGGCGGCAAAACCTTTGACGTGCGTGTGCACGCCGACAGCGGCGTTGTCATCGCCTCTGCGGAAGACCGTGCCGACCACGACGACGACAAAGAAGACTAAACGCCACCCGCCGCATGTGCGCCCGCACAGGCGCAATGCGGCCGGCTA
>Ga0228698_1000816_pt1 | contig 18696 bp, 17 predicted proteins | sample McNCre117_Aug_MG_FD_178015 | JGI IMG/M metagenome (GOLD analysis project Ga0228698, IMG submission 178015) | Freshwater microbial communities from McNutts Creek, Athens, Georgia, United States - 1-17_Aug_MG | ecosystem: Environmental > Aquatic > Freshwater > Creek | place: USA: Georgia...
ACGTAGTTAACGGTACGCTTGTCCGTCAAAGCCATGTAGTCATGGATCGCCGTATTCAATTGGACGAGGGTAGGCGTACATATAGTCTGGATATCTGCAATGGCTTCATCCAGCTTGCCATCTTTCATCTTATTAACTATCAACTGGGCAATAGGGCTGTACTTGGCTTCAATTTCAACGACCTTATTGACTTTTTCTGTGACATCCGTGGGCACATTGGCAGCGGCTATGGCCTGTTGTAGCGCAGCAAGCGTATCCTTGATCTCTTTTTGTTTGACATCAAATTCTTGAAACGCTTTTGCGTTCAACGATGTGTCTTTGAGGAGGGCAAGATTCCTGACAGCTAATGCCCTAGCATCCACAGCCTCTCTCAGCTGGTTACTAATCTCCATACGGCGGTAGATGCCATTCGTGAAGTTATCCAATCTTGCGCCGAGCGAGCCCAGAAAGTAGAAAGAACTGACGCCCAGTATCAACATGCAGATGTTGATGACCAGTAAGATTCCCAACAACCTCGATTTGAAAGTCGAAAACATGGCTTACCTCTCACATCTATAGGGCGGCAATTGCCCTAATTCACCTCAGTCATATTACCCCCAGATTTCCAAGGCTCTCAAGCTTACTGCGAGCCCGCGTGATCTACGCAGCATAAAGGTGAAGCCTCCTCGAATTCCTGAACCACTCAGAAGTAGAGGTTGGGGAATTTTGTCACACGGTATTCAACCGGCGGAACTGACCCCAAGGCTTCATGGGGCCGGTGGTGGTTGTAGCGATGCAGCCAGTCCGCCGTCATGTCCCTGACCTCTTGCAAGGAATCAAAGACATAGCAGTCCAGCACTTCGGTGCGGTAAGTCCGGTTGAATCGTTACACATAGGCATTCTGGGTTGGCTTTCCAGGCTGGATGTGATTGAGGGCGATGCCTCTGGTCTTGGCCCAATCGGCCAACGCATGGGCAATGAACTCCGGGCCGTTGTCCATCCGAATCGACAGCGGTGCACCACGCACCTCCACCAACTCGTTCAAGGCCCGGATAACTCGCGCAGCGGGCAAGCTGGTATCAATCTCAATGCGCAGTGCCTCCCGGTTGAATTCGTCAATGACATTGAAGGTGCGGAACTTGCGACCTGACCACAGTGCATCCGACATGAAGTCACAACTCCAGCCCTGATTGGGCTGATTGCCCGCTTCAAGGGGTTGCCGGATACGTGCAGGCAGGCGCTTCTTGCCGCGCCTGGGCAGGTTCAGCTTGAGCTGGCAGTACACCCTCCACAGCACCGTCTTGCCCCAAGGTTGGTTCTGATAACGGGCGCTGGCGTACAACAGGCCAAAGCCGTGTCGTGGATTGGTGGCCATGTAGGTCTGCATGAACTGGATGACCCCGGAGTCGTCGCTCTGCTTGTGGCAATGGCGCAGTGTGGAGCGAGCGATGCCGCTGGCCACACAGGCCCTGCGCTGGCTCATGCCGTGCTCGGTCATGAGCGTTTGCACCACATCAGTTCGACGTGCCGGGGTCAGAGCTTTCGGTCTACGACGTCTTTCAAGGCGTGGTGCATGAGCGCCAGGTCGGCGTACATGCGCTTGAGCTTGGCGTTCTCCTCCTGCAGTTCACGCAGCTGTGACAGGTGGGATACCGTCATGCCGCTGAACTGACTCTTCCACTTGTAGTAAGTGGGTTCGCTGACGCCGTGCTTCCTACAGGTCTCACCGACCTTGGCTCCCAGTTCGACTTCTTTCAAGATGCCGACGATTTGGCTTTCACTGAACTTTGATTTCTTCACGTAGAGACTCCGTTGGGGGGATTTTCTCTACTTCTGACTGGCTCAAGATTTCAAGGGGGCTTCACCCAATAAGATTTACCGGTCTGATGACCAATAAGGATTTCACCTATTTCGTTGAAGACGATCAGTCCGCAGGAAAGTAACTTGGTCATGGCATATCTTGCAGTTCAGATGACAGGCAAGACTGATTATCCATTCCTACATGTTCGAAAGCACCTTTGGCACAATAACAAGTCCCGTGATGGTTCAAAACCTCGAGCTATCACGGTGGCTTGGATCACGATGTCGTGTCAGTTTTCCGCGAGCTCATTCCACGTAGCAATGACAGTGTCTGGGTTCAATGAAATTGAAGTGATTCCTTCAAGTTGCAGCCATCTGGCAAAGTCCGGGTGATCGCTAGGTCCCTGGCCGCAGATGCCTACATACTTGCCCTGTTGCTTGCAAGCATTGATTGCAATGCTAATCAGGGTTTTCACCGCAGGGTCACGCTCGTCAAAATCTGCTGCCAGCACCTCCAGACCAGAATCCCGGTCCAGACCCAATGTCAACTGGGTCAGGTCGTTGGAGCCGATGGAGAAGCCATCGAAGTACTCTAGGAACAACTCCGCCAAAATCGCATTGCTGGGAATCTCGCACATCATGATCAGCTTGAGCTCGTTCTCGCCGCGGCGCAGACCGTGCTTGGCCATCAGCTCGGTGACCTTGCGAGCCTGCTCCAGGGTACGCACAAAGGGCACCATAACCTGCACATTGGTCAGGCCCATGTCGTTGCGCACGTGCTTGATGGCCTCGCACTCCATGGCAAAGGCCTCGCCAAACTCGGCAGACACATAGCGCGCCGCACCGCGGAAGCCCAGCATGGGGTTCTCTTCTTCGGGCTCGTAGCGGCTGCCGCCAATCAGCTTGCGGTACTCATTGCTCTTGAAATCGGACAGACGCACGATGACCGGCTTGGGCCAGAAGGCCGCACCAATGGTGGCGACACCCTCGGCCACGCGGTCTACGTAAAAGGCGCGTGGTGAGGCGTGGCCACGGGCCACCGACTCCACGGCCTTTTTCAGGTCCGCATCCACATTGGGGTAGTCCAGAATCGCCTTGGGGTGCACACCAATGTTGTTGTTGATGATGAACTCCAGACGCGCCAGGCCCACGCCCTGGTTGGGCAACTGACAGAAGTCAAAGGCCAACTGGGGGTTGCCCACGTTCATCATGATCTTCACCGGAATCTCGGGCATGACGCCACGCTGCACTTCGGACACTTCAGTCTCCAGCAAGCCGTCATAGACAAAGCCGGTATCTCCCTCGGCACAGCTCACCGTGACCAGCATGCCGTCCCGCAGCTTCTCGGTGGCGTGGCCGCAGCCGACTACGGCCGGAATGCCCAGTTCACGCGCAATGATGGCGGCGTGGCAGGTGCGTCCGCCCCGGTTGGTGACGATGGCCGAAGCACGCTTCATCACCGGCTCCCAGTTGGGGTCGGTCATGTCGGTGACCAGAATGTCACCGGCCTGCACCTGGTCCATGTCGGCAATGTTGTGCACGATGCGCACCGGGCCGGTACCGATCTTCTGGCCAATGGCGCGGCCATCCACCAGCACGGCGCCCTTGCCCTTGAGCTTGTAGCGGTATTCCACCTTGTCAGCAGACTGGCTTTTGACCGTCTCAGGGCGGGCCTGCAGGATGTAGAGCTGGCCGTCCACGCCGTCCTTGCCCCATTCGATGTCCATGGGGCGACCGTAATGCTCTTCGATCACCAGAGCGTAGCGGGCCAGTTGCTCCACATCGGCGTCGGTCAGCGAATAGCGGTTGCGCATTTCGGTGGGCACGTCAGTGGTCTTGACCAGCTTGCCACCTGCGGCTTTTTCTTCCGGAGTGGTGAACTCCATCTGCAGCAGCTTGGAGCCCAGGCTGCGGCGGATCAACGCGCGCTTGCCCGCTTTGAGCATGGGCTTGTGCACATAGAACTCGTCCGGGTTCACAGCGCCCTGCACCACGGTTTCGCCCAGGCCGTAGCTGGAGGTAATGAACACCACATCGGAAAAACCGGATTCGGTGTCGATGGTGAACATCACGCCGGCCGCGCCCAGGTCGGAGCGCACCATGCGCTGGATGCCGGCGCTCAGGGCCACCACATCGTGGGCAAAGCCCTTGTGCACGCGGTAGCTGATGGCGCGGTCGTTGTAGAGCGACGCAAAGACCTCGCGGATCTTGTGCAGCACGTCTTCGATGCCCACCACATTCAAGAAAGTCTCTTGCTGGCCGGCAAAGGAGGCATCGGGCAGGTCTTCTGCGGTGGCGGAGGAGCGCACAGCAAAAGAGGCCTTGTCGTTGCCTGCGCACAATTGCGAAAAGGCCTTGCGAATGCCCTGCTCCAGGTCGGCCGGAAAGGGTTGCGCCTCCAGCATGGCACGGATTTCTGCACCGGCTACGGCCAGTGCACGCACGTCTTCGGTGTCCAACGTGGACAGGCGCTTGCTGATGCGCTCGCCCAGGTTGTCAAATTTCAGGAATTCGCGGAAGGCATGTGCCGTGGTGGCAAAGCCGGTGGGCACCTTCACGCCGGTGGGTAGCTGGGAGATCATCTCCCCCAGGCTGGCGTTCTTGCCGCCTACCGATTCGACATCGGTCATGCGCAGGTGCTCAAAAGGTACAACCAGGTCGGTTGGACTGTAAAGGGTCGACATAGCAAAGCTCCAGAAGTTAAAACTCTCCGGGCAACAATGCTTCGCTCAGGGACACGTCGCACTGCTCTCTTAGCTATGTGCAAGACCGAATCTGAATGAATTGCCGACCTTGCGGCCTTGCCCGACCACACATTCCCCAGCCCATGAAGTTACGAGCGAGGTAATGTGCCCTAAATGACTCACTAGTTCGTGATGTAGTTCTGTGGAAAGAAATGTCTTTCAATCAACTCGATCAGAATGTGCAAGACCTTGATGTGCAGTTCCTGGACACGATCCGCAAATTGACCGCCTGGTGTGCAAACATAAACGTCACTCAGCGCCTCCAGATCCGGATTACGCCTACCCGTAAGGGCAATCACCTTCATATCCAATGCCTTGGCGGCTCGGACGGCTCGCATCACATTTTTGCTTGTGCCACTGGTGGTAATTGCCAGCAAGCAGTCCCCGGGACGACCATGGGCTTCAAGGTAACGCGAGAAGACCTGCTCATACCCCAGATCATTGCCAACACAACTCATATGACTAGCGTCGCTGATAGCCGTCGCCGGTAGCGCTGCTCTGTCCAAGCGATAACGTCCAGTGAGTTCTTCCGCAAAGTGCATGGCGTCGCACATGGAGCCACCATTCCCGCACGAATACACACGGCCCTTGCCTTCAAAGGCACCAATAATGGCGCTGGCCGCATTGGCAATGTCCTGCATGGACTGCGCGTTTTGCACAAGCTTGTTCAGGGCCACTTGCGCTTCTCGCAGGCTATTTTCAATGTGATTGATCATTTGGAGTCTATTCGGCTGGAAGTTGAGTACACACGCCTGCCTACAGATTCAGGTCATGTATGACGAGCGGCAAGTCCGTCATACTGTCGAACAGTTTGTACGCCCCTGCTCTCGTGAGCATCTCGGCGTGATCGGACCTGATATGGCTGCCACCCAGGAACCCGAGCACATGCATTCCCGCCGCCTTTGCGGCAGTGACACCCGTGACGCTATCCTCAATGACAAGACACTGCTCTGGCACAAAACCCATGATCTGGGCTGCGTGCAGGTAAACATCGGGTGCAGGTTTGGGATTTGGTACTTCATCGCCGCTGAAAACGTTCGTTCCAACCAGATCTATCAAGCCAGCACGTCGCACACACAGTTGCAATCTCTGTGGGGCGCTGTTTGAAACAATGCCAACAGGCAGCCCCAATGATTCATACACTTCTCGCACATCAGGCATACCAGGCGCTTCGCGCCCGACTCTGGCGTCAATATCCATGTGCATCAAGGATCGCTTCTCAGCACCCAAAGAAACACCCAAGCGACTTTCCAAAAGCAAGATGATGTCAATGACGCGCCTACCAAAAAGGTCCTTCATGTGGCTTTCCAAGGCATCACACTTGAACGCCTCACGCAGGACTTCGTGCATGATTTCATCTGCGATCTTCTCGCTGTCCACAATCACACCATCACAGTCACTTAGAAGGCAGGATGGAAAATTTCGACTTTCAGTAGCAAGGTGCATTGGAATCCAGCGCGGGCGCTGGCAGGTTGGCTGCCTCAGAGTTCAGAGACAATTTTTTTGGAATTGAGAATAGACGCCGGACTCATGCTGAGCTCCGTCACGCCCATGGCCACGAATTGGGGTATGAGTTCCGGATTGGCGGCAGCTTCACCGCAAATACCAACCCAAATTCCAGCCCGCTGTGCGGCTTGACAGGTCAACTCAATGGCTTTAAGGACGGCTGGATGTTCGGTACGATAAAGGGATGCGATCTGCGCATTGGCCCGATCTGTCGCCATCACATACTGAGTCAGGTCATTGGTACCAATGGAAAAGAAACTCACCTCGGCGGCCAGTGCATCGGCCTGGAGTACCGCTGCTGGAGTTTCAATCATGATTCCCAGCTCAAACTGCGCGCAATCCACTCCCTCGCTGTTCAACTCAGCTTCGCACTGCGCGACCAACTCCCGCACGCGGTGGACCTCGTTCACGTCACTGATCATGGGAATCATGACCTTGATATTGCCAGCCACTGCCGCCCGCAACAGAGCGCGCAACTGGGGTTTGAAAATCTCGGGACGATCTAGGCACATGCGCACGCCACGCCATCCAAGGAAGGGGTTTTCTTCGCGCGGAAAATCGATACCGGCCACCGGTTTGTCGCCACCGATGTCCAGTGTGCGGATGATGACAGGATGCGGATGAAAGGCGATGGCCAGTTCATGGTAGACCTGCGCTTGCTCGTCTTCCTTGGGCAGGCTTCTACCTTGCATGAATAGCAGCTCGGTGCGAAACAGCCCCACACCTTTAGCGCCTGCCTTTTGCGCCAACTCGATTTCTCCTAAAGAGCCCAAGTTGGCAGCGATATCGATCTGACGCCCGTCCCGCGTTGTGGGGTAGACGTCCCTGAACGCTGACAATCCCTGCCGCACACGCTCCTGTGCTTCCATCCTCGTCCGGTATTGTTTTTGTTGCGCCTCCGACGGATTGACGATTACTTCACCGTGGTCACCGTCCACCGCCAGGCACAGTATGGACTGCAACTCCTCTTCCGAGAGTGGAACACCCAGCACGGCGGGAATGCCGTGCGTACGCGCCATGATGGCAACGTGTGACGTGGCCGCCCCACCCATACACACCAGGCCCTTCACATTAGCAACCGGCACCTTGGAGAACTCCCAGGCGCTGAGGTCATTGGCCACCAATATGGAGCCTGCTGGAACGCTGGTGAGGTCTGGCAAGGCCTGACCAAGCAAGGCCGCAGCCAACTGCCTTGTAACACCCCGTATGTCCTCCGCTCTGGCGCGCATATAGTCATCTGTCATGGCAGCAAAAGTGGCGGCCAGCACTTCGCCCACGCGCAACGTCACGGCACCGGCATCGCCTTGTGCTTCGATGCCCCGGATGATGGCTCCTACGTATTCCTCGTCCTGGGCCACCTCGATCAATGCTTGCAGAATGGCACGGTCCTGCTGAGCGGCAGGCCCTTCGACCTGACCCGCACTTTGCTTGGATAGTTTGGATTCCAGGCCAGCCAGGGCGGATCGGAACCGATTCAACTCGCTTGAAATGTCCTCTTCCGGAATCACCTGTCGCTGCGCAACCAGCTTTTGCGGGAGATAGACATGCGCCGCCCCCAACGCGGTACCGCGACTGCCGGCAATACCCTTGAGACCTTCACAGACATGCACTTCGGAACTTGTCTGTGCATGCCCGTCGGGTGGCGGTGCCTCATGGACAGCACCAGGTGCATGGTCGATATTCATACCGAACTGAGGGTCCCCCAGGCACAACACCAAATGGTCTGTTGCCTCCTGCGCTTCTTCACCGTCCGCTCGAATCAGAACATCTTCACCTTCCTTCACCTGCAACAGCATCAGTTTGACGGAACTCTTGGCGCTGGCGGTCTTGCCGCGGCAAACAAGCTCGACATTGCAACCAAATTTTTTCATCAATTTGGCCATCTGGGCAGCAGGTCTGGTGTGCAGGCCTTCGATAACACGCACGGTGGCGCTGGTTTCAATCATGATGCTTCTCAGTCCTCAACAACGACCATGCAACCCCTTACCAGAGCGGATTTCACAAGCTCAGGGTCAATGGTTTGCACGCACATCTCGCCAGGGCGCTCAGCGATGGCAGATGCATTGAAATTGATTACCACATGTCCAAGTTCTTTTACTTTGTGCCATGCGGTGTCACCAATCGCGGTAACCTTGGTTTGTAGGTCACCCAGTTTGATGGTTGAACCTACAGACGGCTTGTGACCCATGATTTCGTCTTGCACCTGGTGCTGCACAGACACCTCTGCCAAAGCAGGAGGTGCACCATGTGCGTACAGAATCAAAACACCCCCATCTAGCAGGTCAGCGACCTCCTCACCTATTTCAGTCACAACCGTTCTGTAGTAAATCATTTTTCTATCCGATTCAAATTAAAGTGCAAAGCTTGCAACCCAGGCAATCAATACAGACACTGGGCCCATGATCTGCCTGGAAATCAGCACTGCGGGCACACCCACCCTAATCGTATCCGGCTGTGCTTCGCCCAAGGCCATGCCCACCGGGACAAAGTCGCATCCTACTTGGGTGTCATAGGCAAACAAGGCCGGCAGTGCCATCGCTGGGGGAATGGTTCCGTTGGCAATGGCTGGTCCGATGATGGCGGCACCAATGACCTGTGCAATCACCGCACCTGGTCCCAGAATGGGCGACAAGAACGGCAAGCCGCAAATGGCAGAGAGCACCAGCAAACCGAACACATTGCCAGCCAACGGCTCCAGCAAGTGGGCCAATACATTGCCCAGGCCCGTGGTGGTGATGACACCGATCAACATGGTCACAAAAGCCATGAAGGGCAGAACATTGCGGATCACCTGGTCAATGGACTTGCGTCCGCTGTTGAACAACACGCCCACCACGCCACCCATCTTGCGGCCAATCCAGGTAATAAAGCCCACCATGCCGCCCTGCGACTCTTGCGCTGGTGCTGGGCGGCTTGCGGCCGCGGGTTTCACGCTTGCATTTGTGGCTTGCTGTGGCATTTCTGATCCATCCGCAAAAGAGAGGTTGCCACTGGTGACACCGGATACATAGATGTCTTCGGTAATGAACTGTGCCAGCGGTCCTGATTGACCCACCGAGTTGGTGTTGATCGTTGGGATACGCTTGCGGGGATAAACGCCACAGCGTGCGGTACCACCGCAGTCAACGATGACTGCTGCGATTTCGCTTTCCAGGGGGGGGGCGCGAAAGCCGTCTACAACGGTGGCACCGGTCATCTCAGCCAGTTTTTTGGCGATCTCGGGAATTTCACCTCCGGTGATCGCAACAATTTTGTCGCGTTGCGCCGTAGGCGTAATGACCAGCGGTCCACCCCAGCCTTGGGCACCATGGCTGACTTTGACAGATTTAAATGTTTTGTTGAAACTCATGTTGATCTCCTCGAATTTATTTTTAGCGGTCGATCACAAAGTGACGCCTTCACGCTTCGCGATGAGCCCGGTCAGCCACTCCGTCACAATGCCCTTGAGTAGGTTGACGAACAGTCCAACGATGAAATAGGCCAGAGCGAGCTTGGCTACGGAAAAGGGCGCATGGCCGGCTTCTGCCAGTTTGGTAATGGCAGTTCCCACGCCAAGCCAGACAAACAGCTCACCAGGGTTGCAGTGCGGGAACAGTCCCGTAATGGGGTGGCACAGTGAGACGGCGGAGTCGTAAAACGCTGGCTTGTGCTTCTCTTCCACAAACATGCCAAAGGTGTAGGCCATGGGGTTGGTCAGGAAGAACATTGCCAGCAATGGCAGCACGGTGTAGCGTGTAAACACATTGCCTGCGGCAAAGCGAGCCAGGCGATGGACGCGCTGCTCACCCACGAGTTCAATAATTGCGTAAACGGCAGTCAACAACACAATCAGTGTTGGAAGAATGCCGCTGACGAAGCCAACGAAGGTTTTTCCACCTGCGTTGAACAATCCGATAAATGCCTCCGCGCCTCGCGCGAGAAATTCAAATGCTTCCATTTTTATATCCTTTTAAATTTGGTTTGCTGACAAAGTCTTGTCTCCGATGTCGAAGGGGTGGTGTGAGGTACTAGGTTTTGCTTCGCACCTCCTCGATTCGCTGTATGGCGTCTTGTATGGCCTTGGAGACTTGTTCATTGGTCTGCGTGCCCTGAACGGACGATGCAAGACCCTCTAGTGACATGCCCTCAAAAGCGACGACATCTTTGAACCGAGCAAAAATAGACATTCCGGTCATGACCTGGACTTTTTTCACACGCAACTCAGGCGACACAACCACCATGGCGACCGCCCCAAAGCCAAATTTCCGGCGTGACTTTCCGACTCCCAGGTACCCTTGGGTCCAGTTTTCGCGATTGCCCGCAACGGACTGTTGGTAGTGGCGCCACTGCATCCATGCACCAGCTGTTTGCAACACCCAAAACACGAACAACAATGTCAACGCTGACTGCGTGAATCCCATGTCTGTCTCCTTCTATTTAGCTTTTGCCCGAGTGTCTTTGACGCTCGGATTTGCAGTGTCTGCAATTAAAGTCAATGATACATTTGTTCTTTGACGAGTCAATATGTTCATCATCGGGGTATACCCCTACAACCTGCAAGAACCCATAGAATTGGTGAGGAGACATCACATGATCGAAGCGCAAATAGCCAAGCAATGGGCCGCAATGCCCGACTTCCCCAACCGAATTTCGAGCTGGACATGGTTCAAAAGTGCGGTGAGCGAATGTCTGGCGCTCACTGCACACAGACTGCATGTCCGATGCGAGTTGCGTAACGGGGATTTGGCGGCCGCGTTCTTCGATTGGGCAGGCTATGCAGACAGCAGCCAAAACTTCTCCAAGCTGGATGCGGTGGACTACGCCCACTACGCCTGCGGCATTTTGCTCAGAAGTTTTATCCAGGCGCACCCCATCTCCGTTATCGAAAAACAGACTGCTGCTGCCGGGACTGAGATATCCATGCTGGACCAAATGAATTGGCCAGAAGATCTCGTCTTACTCTGTTTGACCTTGACGCTTCTAGAGAGCTGGAGACTACACGTGGGCGCTGCCCCCTTGGTGATTAATTTGGACTTGATCAAGAGTCACTGGGACAGCTTCCACGAAAACGCCAGGGAAGGCAGCTTCTCACCGGTGTCGTTTCTGGATTTGTTTCTGGGCTTGCCACCAGCATGGGAATACCCCATGACGGCGGGCAACCGTCCTGCCATGCGTTCAGCCTATTCCAGGCATCATCCATCGCATTCTTAGCAGGCACAAAAAAGGCCGCATTCCCCAGATCTACTGGAAAATGCGGCCAAGCTAGTACGGCCCAACGGTTAACGCATTTGCTCCATCAGCAGAGCGGCAACGTCGTCTGTTGCCTCAATGTAAGACAGGTGCCCAACGTTCTTGAGAACGTGCAGCGCCACCCGTCCTGGCAGGCCCTGGGCGTGCTTTAGGGGGATGATTCTGTCGTCATTGCCCCAGATGACCTTGGTAGGCACAGCAAGTCCCTCCAGCGCAGTGCGTTTGGACGTTGCCTGGGTGCCATCTGGCATCAACACCTTGGCCATGGCCCGCAAACCTTCGCGCTTTTGAACCGACTCCAGTTGCTTATAGGCTGTGGCCACAAACGAGCTGCTGAGCAGCCGCTCGTCATGAAAGAGTTCGGCCAGCCAAGGCTTCAGACTGGCTTCACTGTTGGCGCGGCACAGTCCGTCTATGAAACCACCATTAATGTCCGCTCCCAAGCCGGCAGGTGCCAACAAGGTCAAGGACCTTAGGCGGGAGGACACCATTTCGGCCATGGCAAGTGCAGTTGCGCCGCCCAGGGAGTGCCCCAGAAGGTGAAATTCCTTGACGCCTTCCCGGTTCAAGCGGGAGACCACCGCAGCGGCCACATCGTCCAAAGAGCCGATGGTGCTAGAGCCGGATTTGCCGTGGTTGGGTAAGTCGATGCCGATGATGGCTACGCCCTTGATCTGCGCAGCCAGGTTACGCCAGCCTCCCTGGTCTGCGCCAAATCCATGCAAGAGCACCAAGGGAATGCCTTCGGCTCGGACGATCCAGTTCAGATGGAGATCACTGCCTGCATCCCCACCCATTGGAGTTTGCCTCACCGCATGCATGACATCGGCACCTTGCACGCGGCCATTCGGGCCACTGCCTGGCAGGCTAAGCAAATCAATGCCGTTGGCATGCGCCAGACTGCGCGCCAACGGTGTCGCGCGCAGGGCCGATGGGTCAGCCCCACTCATGGCCGCAGGCTCGTTAGTTGCCGCAGCAGGGGTAGCATCAAAGGCCGTGACTTTCTCAGGCTCTGTTTGTGGTGTAGTTTGCGCTGTGGCATCGGGCGTTTGCGTAGGTAGTGACTCACCCGCCGCAAGAATCCAGCCCAGATTTGTACCGACCAGAACCGACTCTCCGACGGCACCTTGGATACCATCAATAGTTCCTGTAACCGGCGCATCCACTTCCATGGTGGCTTTGTCGGTTTCAATTTCAAAAATGACTTGGCCTTTGGTAACTGCGTCTCCATTTTTAACATACCAGAAGGCAATCTTTCCTTCGGTCATATCCATGTCGACGCGAGGCATGATGACCTCAGTAGCCATGCTCAGATCCTCCCTTTCACGCTGCGGCGGATTGCCTCAACGATATTGGGTACCTGAGGTACGGCGGCCTTTTCCAGTTCGGGGTTGTAGGGCAGTGGGCAGTCTGCACCACCCAGGCGGATGATGGGTGCATCCAGTCGGTCGAAGGCTGCGCTCTCCACAATGGCTGCGGCTACTTCTGTGCCAATGCCAAATTGCTTGGTGCCCTCGTACACACAGATCAGACGGGTGGTCTTGCACACACTGTCGATCAAGGTGGAGTAGTCCATGGGACGCAGTGAACGCAAATCGATGACCTCTACCGAAATGCCCTCCTTCTCCACTATGGCTGCGGCTTCCAAGGCCTTGTGCACCATGATCGCGGAGGCCACGATGGTCACGTCGCTGCCCTGGCGGCGGATCTTGGCCTGATTCAGTGGCTCGGTGTAATACCCCTCGGGCACATGGCCCTTCATTTTGTAGAGCAGCTTGTGCTCGAAGAACATGACGGGGTCCGGATCTTCAATCGCAGCCAGCAACATACCTTTGGCATCTGCAGGAGTGGAAGGCTGAACCACCTTCAAACCCGGGACGTGTGCAAACCACGACTCTAGGCTTTGGCTGTGTTGCGCGGCAGCCCCCGTACCCGAACCGCAAGGGAAACGCATGACCAGGGGGACTGAGGTCTTGCCACCCAACATGAAGCGAATCTTGGCGGCCTGGTTGACGATCTGCTCCATGGCCAGCGCCGCGAAGTCCGAGAACTGGAATTCATAGACGGGGCGACGGTTCAGCAAGGCGGCACCAACGGCCACACCTGCACCGGCCAATTCAGAAATCGGTGTATCCATGACCCGGTCTTCTCCGAAACGGTGAATCAGGTCACCGGTGACCTGAAAAGCACCACCGTAGACACCGATGTCTTCACCCATCAAAAACACCCGCTCATCGCGCTCCATGGCCAAACCCAGGGCTTCCTGGATGGCTTGCGAGTAACTGAGTTCACGCATCTCATTAGACATTGCTGGTCTCCGAATTCTGGTTGGTATAGACAAAAGCGGTCAGGTCTTCGACTTTCGGGTCCGGACTGTCTTTTGCAAAGTTAATACCCGCCTCAATTTCGTCTTCGACGCTCTTCACCATGGCGGCCACTTCCTCGTCTTCAATTAGGCCATTCGCCAGCAAGTTCGCTTGCAAAAGCTGAATCGGGTCACGCGCAATCCAACTATCGATCTCCTCCTTTGTGCGATAGCGATTGCGGTCGCTCTTGGAGTGACCTCGATGGCGGTAAGTCATGCACTCCAACAGAGTGGGCCCATCGCCCCGGCGTGCTCGCGCAATGGCTTCACCGGCCGCACTGGCCACTTCTGAGAAGTCATTGCCATTCACGGTAACGCCAGGGAAATCGTAAGCCTGTGCGCGTTGGGACACGTTCTTTACTGCGGTTGAACGCTCAGTCGATGTGGACATACCGTACTTGTTGTTTTCGCATACAAACACGACTGGCAACTTCCAAATGGCAGCCATATTCAGGCTCTCATGGAAAGCACCTTCATTGTTGGCGCCATCGCCAAAAAAGCAGATGACCACATTGGGTTTCTTGGTCTGCTTGAGTGCCAGTGCAGCACCGACCGCAATCGGCAGGCCACCACCCACAATGCCATTGGCACCCAAGTTGCCGCTGGCCACATCGGCGATGTGCATTGAGCCCCCACGTCCACGGCAGTAACCGTTGTCCTTACCGAAAAACTCGGCAAACATGAACTTGGGATCGGCACCCTTGGCAATACAGTGCCCGTGACCCCGGTGGGTCGACGTAATGTAATCACCCGACTCCAGCATGATGCCAACGCCCACTGCGCTGGCTTCCTGACCAATGGAAAGGTGCATGGTGCCATGCACCAGACCGCGCATGTAGGCTTGCTCAGCACCCTCTTCGAACATTCGAATCAGGTGCATCTGGCGCAAGGCCTTGTGCAGCTTATCGCGGCCCAGCTTTTCATAAATTGCAGGCTGCGCCTGGTTGATACGGTCGTTCATGGTGATGTCCTATTACTTGCCGTAAACGAGCGCATCCTGGCGCTTGCGGAATTCGACGATTTTGGAAGTGGTGTCCACAGCAGTGTTGGCGTAAGTCAGCAGTTCACCCTTCTTGATGGCCTGTGTGACCGTGCCTTTTTCAAGCAGGCCACAGGGCACGGCTTTCTGTTCATAGGCTTCAGTTGCAGCCATGGCCCAGGCGCGGTAGGTGTATTCACCAATCGCATCCAGGCGGTCACCGGGCTTGAGGTCCCGCTTGGCCACCGCCGTCACTTCAGCGGTGGGCACGGGAATCGGCGCCATATCAGCGCGTCCGTAGAGCACGGCGCGAGCGCAGGTCAAGGGCACCTCCAGGCTGCACAGGTGGTAGGGACGGTAGAAGGTGTAGTAAGGACCTTTGCCCAGCTTCAGGTAATCCATGCGTTCGCGCAAGCGGGGATGGGCCATCTCAGCCACTACAAACACGCCTGGGGCCACACCCTTGCCAATGGTGTAGTCCACCACGCCTTTACGGGTCAGAATGCCGCCATCGGCAATCGGGCACAGAACCTTGTGCAACTCATCCAATGACGCTGCAGGTCCGTGCATTCCGGGTACGTCGGGTATCAGACCGGTTGCATTCGCTATGGCAGACATTTCCACCGCCGTCTTGGAACCATCCACAAATTCCACCAACATGCGAGGATTCAATGCCTTGCTCAGCGCCTCGGCCGCGTAGTCGTCGGGAGTTGCATCAATGTTCAAGGGGTTATTCTTACCCTTGCCTGCGGCAATAACGGGGTAGCCCAAGGCCGTCACAAACTGGATGAGTTCAATGGTAGAACTGGGTTCATCTCCCGCACCCAATGAATACACCACGCCGAGTTTGTCGGCTTCGTGCTTCAGATAGGAGCCAATGGTGACATCCGCCTCCACATTCATCATCACCAGATGCTTGCCGTGCTGCATAGCCGTCAGACCGATTTCTGCGCCGACTGCTGGCTTGCCCGTTGCATCCACCACCACGTCGATCAAGCCGCTTTTGCAGACAAATTCCGAGTTCTGGGTGATGGCCATTTTTCCAGCTTCCACACACTGGTCAAAGCTGCTTTGGGTGTCCACCAGACGGTGCGCATCACCAGGATGACCTGCGGCGCCTAGGGCAGCAACTGCTGCATTCACATTGATGTCGGCAATCGCGGCGACCACGATACCCTGCATTTGCAGCACTTGGGTAACGATGTCGGTTCCCATCATTCCCGAGCCAATCAGCCCGATACGAATAGGTTTGCCGGTCAACGATCGCGCTTGTAAATCTGCGGCCAGACCGCTGAGATGGAATTTCGACATGTTGTCTCCTGAGTGGTTTTGAACGGAAGTGAAATATGCGAAGTGCACATTTGTATTCTATTGTTGCACAATGTTCATATGCCGCGCAAGTAACCCCGCTGAAGAATGTGGTTTGAAAACGGGCGAGCGTGGGACACCAGTCCCTGTTTCATCCAGGGAATAGAAAGCTTTGAGATACAAACGGGAACACCGCAAACGATGTACGCTCCCCCAAGCGGGGGGCTAAACGCTTAGCGATTTAAGGGAGGTATGCACGTGAACGAGTGCACGATCGCGACCTGCGGGCGCAGTAGGCGTGTAGGCCGAACTCCGCTAGGTGTGTCAGGACGACTTCTTGTCTAGCTCCAGAATCCGTCTGGCCGCAAACTCGTCGGTGACCAGAACGGTTGGGCGAACGAGGCGGATAGCGCCCAATAGGGCCTCAGCTTTGCGCATTCCACCTGACGCAATGATGCGCTTAGGCGTATCCGCAATGGTTTTCAGGGGCACAGCCATCACACAACCGGTGATGGAGCTTTTAACGGGTTTGCCCTTAGCGTCGAAATAGTTGAACAAGGTCTCGCCTACGGCGCCCTGTTGCACCATGGCACTGCGCACTGATTCAGGAACAAAACCATGTCGGTAGGGTGTACCTTCCACATCCAGGTCACCCACGCTCAACAATACAGCATCTAGCGATTCCGCGCGCTCAAACACTTCGCCCAGTCCACAGTAGTCAATCAAGGCCTTTCGAGTGGCCGGTGAATCCACAATGGCAGGTGCGGTCATCAAGTAGCACTCGGCTTGGAACAGGTTGGAGAAGCGCCAAGCGAATTCCGAAGGGTTGAATTGCTTGACTTTGGTGATCCCCCCCAGCAGTGACACCACCGACATATCGGGCAGTGCCACTTCGTTGATGTAGCCAAGCGACTCCAGCAAGGTACGTCCCCAACCCACTCCAATGCGCAAGCCTGGCGCAACAATTTCGTTCAGGAACATGCCCGTCGCTGTGCTGATGGGCCCTGTCGCATCCGCTTCGGGGTTGGACATGGGGACAACTATCACTTCTTCAATCTGGAAGCGCTTTTCCAGCTCACGTGCGACTTCTATGCACTCCTGCAAACCGCCCTGAATGCTAAATTTCACCTCATTGCGTTCACGCGCGTCCGTCAACAGGCGTACCACGGTAACCCGGCCAACGCCCAGTTGCAGGGCGATGTCATTCTGGGTCATTTCTTCGATGTAGTACATCCAGGCCGCCCGCAAGCGCATCCTTCGTGTACGGTTATTGACCAAACCACGCTCGCCCGGTAACTCCTTGACGAATTTGTCTTCTGTTTCGATCTTTGCGACAGGTTTTTGTTTTTTGGTTGCCACGAATTGCCTCTTTATGCGTCAACATCAACGATAACGCACAAATGTACATCTGTGCAATCCAATGGCAACTTGTTAGACTAGTCTGTGTATGACCCGCCCGCCTTCAACCAACGTGCCAAATGTCCACCCCGTCCGTGATGTCCCCTTGGTCATCAAAGACGGTTTGCGAGAACTTCGCTTCAGTACCAAACAAAGCGCCAAGAGATGGATGGAAGGCATGGAGGAAGCACTATCGCACATCCCAAAACTGGGGCCTCCCTTGGGTGCGGCAACCAAGACGGCATCCCAACTACTGCAATTGGCAGACCGCGCGGCCGTAGACCTGCTTTCCACAGAAAACCCCTTTAGAAGGGCGGACTTTCGCCTTCCACCGCCAGACTTTTATGTAGATGCGGTCGATGACACCGCTGCTTCCAAGATTTTCATCAAGAACTACTATTGGGCGTTAAAGCATTTGCTAAAGCTCAAGGGAAAGACCGATTTCCTGGTGCTTGAAGAGTCCATATTTCAGGCTTTTCGGTACTTCCTGGCCATGCAAGCCCAGGACCCCAAATTGCTGGAGTCCCGGCAAACGTATCAAGTAGAAGTGAGCGAGTCCAGCCTGCTTAGCGGACGCATCATTTATGCGTTGTACGGTAGCAAACCCCTATCACACCATGACAGTGCAAGCCAAGAACCAGAAGAGCTTGCGGAGTCAACTGCAACTTTGACGCTACACGCATGTGTGAGTGTGGTTCTTGCAAGTGAAATTACTTCGTTCTTTCCAAGCGTGTCTGCACAGGTTGAAACCTTGGATGCACTAAAACTGGCCGACGAAGTGTGTGGCGCCAGGTTGGACCGATGGGAAGCTGCGATTTTGCACCCCCATCCGATTCAGCAATTAGCGCTCGAATTGGACTTCTCCATACGCCATCTGTAGCGCCCACGATGCGTCCCGTTCACAAAACGCTGCCATGTCCGCTTTGGGAACGAAGTTGGCCGCCATAAGCGGCAGGTGATTGGTCACGAAGGAGCTACTCGAAAGCAGTCACACCGAAACGACTCTTCTCGGCATTTCCGGTCTGGCTTGCTGCGCTGACTACATTACCCACGCTGCTGCAATTCCTCTGCAACCCGTGTACCCTTTTACGCGGCAAGCAACTGCTTATCTCCTGCAGCCACATGGTGCCAATTCGATCTCGTCTGGCATCACAGCGCCCCGTCACTGTTCAGATGTGAACATGGGGTGTTGATTTCCGTTGAAAACTGATCGACTGGGGGGTGCGGACAATAACTTGGACTACTTGGAGGTAGTTCATGTATTCATACGAAGAGAGAATTCGGGTGATTAAGCTCTACATCAAACACGGCAAACGTACCGGACCGACCATTCGGCAGTTGGGCTATCCGACAAAGAATTCACTCAAGGGTTGGTATCGAGAGTACGA
>Ga0228698_1000817_pt1 | contig 18659 bp, 19 predicted proteins | sample McNCre117_Aug_MG_FD_178015 | JGI IMG/M metagenome (GOLD analysis project Ga0228698, IMG submission 178015) | Freshwater microbial communities from McNutts Creek, Athens, Georgia, United States - 1-17_Aug_MG | ecosystem: Environmental > Aquatic > Freshwater > Creek | place: USA: Georgia...
TTCCGCTTGTTCACTGGACGCGGTGCCGGTCTGGGCCCGTTTCGCAATGCCTTGCAAGATGGCAGCAATCCGAAACAGGTTGTAGGCCATGTAGAAGTTCCAGTCCTGTTGCAGCTGTTCGGGGGTGACCAGCCCGGTGCGCTCGCAGTAGCTGCGAATGTAGGCTTCCTCCGAGGGAATGCCCAGCGCCGCAAAGTCAAGCCCCCCAATGCCACGGAACACGCCGTGCGGAATGTTCCAGGCCATGCAGTGGTAGCTGAAGTCGGCCAAGGGGTGCCCCAGGGTGGATAGCTCCCAGTCCAGCACGGCAATAACCTTGGGCGCATGCGCGTCAAACATGAGGTTGTCCAGCCGGTAGTCGCCATGCACGATGCTCACCATGCGGTCGTCCCGCGCCATGGCGGGGATGTTGTGCGGGAGCCATTCCATCAAATGGTTCATCTCCGGTATGGCGTCGGTGACGGAGGCAAGGTATTGGCGGCTCCAGCGGCCAATCTGGCGTTCGAAATAATTGCCGGGCTTGCCGTAGCCAGACAAGCCTTGTTGCGCAACGTTTACCGTGTGCAAGGCAGCGATGACGCGGTTGGTTTCGTCGTAGATAGCGGCGCGTTGCGCTGGTGTCATGCCGGGCAGGGCCTGATCCCACAGCACGCGGCCGTCCATGTACTCCATGACGTAAAAGGCTCGCCCAATGACGGACTCGTCTTCGCACAGGCACAGCATGCGGGGCACAGGCACAGCGGTGCCGGCCAGTCCGCGCATCAGTGTGAATTCGCGTTCAATCGCATGGGCAGAAGGCAGCAACTCTGCTACCGGCCCCGGTTTGGACCGCATGACGTAGCAGCCCGTTGGGGTAACGAGTTTGTAGGTGGGGTTGGACTGGCCACCTTTGAACATTTCCACCTGAATCGGCCCTTTGAATCCGGGTAATTGCCTTACTAACCAGGCCGTCAGCGCGGCAGTGTCAAGTGCATGTTTGCCGGTAGGCGGGCGGGTTCCTAGGAATTGGTCGAAGTCAGTCATGGCGGTACGGCTTTCGGTGTCAGTGGTCGGCTTCGGCGATGCGCATCAGTGCCTGTCGGTTACGCACCACCAGGCCGCCGGGTTCTATGCGGATGGTGTCTTCGCGCTCCATGGATTTGAGTTCCTGGTTAACTCGCTGCCGTGACGCGCCCAACAGTTGCGCGAGTTCCTCTTGGGCGAGTTGCAGGCCGATCCGCACTTCATCGCCATCGTTCAGACAAGGAACGCCATAGCTGCGCACCAAGTGCAGCAGTTGCTTGGCCAGGCGAGCGCGCAAGGGCAGGGTGTTGAGGTCTTCTACCAGCCCATAGAGCTGGCGAATGCGCCGTGCATGCAGGCGCAACAGGGCTTCATAGAGTTCAACGTGGTTGGCCAGTATTTTTTTGAAATCAGCCTTGGCCACGCACAGGGTGGTGCAGTCTCCGTGGGCGTAGGCATCGTGGGTTCGACGGTCTCCGTCAAAGATGGAAACATCGCCAAACCAGATGCCAGGCTCCACATAGGTGAGCGTGATCTGCTTGCCTGAAATGGAGGTGGAGCTGACGCGAATGGCCCCTTTGGCGCAGGCAAACCATTCTTCGGGCGGCTCACCACGGGCGGTAATCAGGTCACCGTCCCGAAACCGTTTGACGTAGGCACAGCGCAGGATATCGTGCCTAAGAGACGGTGACAGCGAGGAAAACCAGCGTCCGCCGTTGATGGCAGCACGCTCTTCGACAGTAAGAATGGGTTCGTCCATGAATGGCTTTGCAGCAGGCGCTGTCGCTGTTGGGTTCAGGGGATTGTCTGCCGCCGTGGTGCCATTTGCACAGCTTGCTGTCACACCGGCGTCAGAAGGCCAATATTTACATTACCTGTGCCAAAATGTGCTTTAACTATGAAGCTCACTCGCAAAACTGTATCCGGAGTTCTATACGCCACACTGGTTTTGGCATCGACGAACGCACCGGCGCTGACACTAGGTAAGCTACGCGGAACGGCGCTTCTGGGCAAAGAGCTTGATGTGGCGGTGTTGCTGCAGTTTGCTGCGGATGAGGATGCTGCATCCACCTGCTTTGCAGCAGACGTGAGTTTTGGTGATTCATTGGTTGAGTCCGGCCGCCTGACGGTCAAGACGCAGGCGGGGTCTGTACCGAATTCCCAGGTAGTACGAATTTCCTCCAGTGCACGTGTCGACGACGCTGTGGTGACTATCAACCTCAAAACTACCTGCGGCCCCAAAGCGGTTAGGCGCTACGTTTTGCTGTCCGAATTGGTGAGTGAAGTGGCGCCTAGCCCGGTGGTGCAGGCGGTTGGAGGCGGTGTGTCTGCGCAGAACACCGTGGCACGTAAAGATGCTTCCGTCGCTGGCGTAAGTAACGTGGCTGACGCAACACCCGCACCTGCAGCGGTGGGGGTGAAAAAAGTGCGTGTTGCCCAAGCTAAGGTAGCTGCGAATGCTCCCAAAAAGCCAGATCCAGTCGCAAAGTCGCCAACACCGGTGCCAACGGCTACTGTCAGCGCGGCCACCACAGAGGCCCTTTCAGCCCTTCACCAGCGTGTGGAAGCGATTGAAACATGGCAAGCGCAGAGTACAGTTGCCGATGATTTACTCAAGAGCCAGGACCGTTCCAAAACCTTGGAAGCGGACATTCAGGGCTTGAAGGCCATTACGGCAAAGAATCAACAAAACCTGCAATCGGTTACCAAGGTATTAGAAGCAACCGAGGCAGAGAGCTATGGCCGCTCTTTGGTATATGCCTTGGGGGCTTTGTTGGCAGCATGTTTGGGGGCTGGCGCTTATGCATTTGCCCGCATGCGTGGCAATGGCTCTGACGTTGCGCCTTGGTGGTTTGGTGGTGGAGAGTCCCGTGCAGAAGCGCAATCTGGAAATCCTGCGCCTGTAAAAGTCGAAGAGGGGGCACTTGCCTCGCCCAATGTAGTTCCTCTGGCTGAATCTGTTGTTCCCGTACCCGATACGGCTGTACGGGCTGTCGCACCAGTGGCGCCAGTCACCAATGTGGATGTCGATATTGATCTTGACGGTCCGCATATTGCTGCTCCGGTAGTGGCTGCGCCAACGTTGATGCCAGAGCAGAGTCCAGCGGCTGCGGCACAAATTGACATAGCGAGCAATGCGCAAGCCGCATCGAAGGTGATCAACACCCAAGAAATGTTGGATATTCGGCAGCAGGCTGAGTTCTTCATGGCTCTTGGACAGCACGATGATGCCGTCAAGCTTTTGGGGAACAGTATCCAAAACAGTTCGGAAGCCAATCCGCTGGTGTTTCTGGACCTTCTCAAGATCCTCCATACTTTGAGTCGCCGTGAAGAGTTTGAACGCTTCCGTGAGGAGTTCAATCTACATTTCACGGGTCGCGTTCCACCCTATGCCGATTTTCTGGCCGAAGGCAATGGTTTGGATGCCTATGAAGATATTTGCCAACAAATTGTGGTGCTCTGGCCCACGGAGTACACGGTGGACTTCATTGAGCAATGTCTGGTGCGGGTGCCGGAAGATGATCCGGAGCAGGGCATCGATTTGGAAGCGTTCAAAGATCTGCTGTTGCTGTACGGCATTTTGAAACGACTAGATCAGGCAAGCGATTCGGCAATGATGCCTTTCAGCACTTCTCGCACTCAAATGGGGGCTGCTCAGCCAACATTGAGTGTCAGTATTCCTGAGCCTGTAAGTGAGAACGCTGCTCCTTTACCTGTCTTGGCGGTTACCCCGCCAGCTAGTGCAACTTCGGGTGACTTGGATTTAGATCTTGATCTGGATTTGGATCTGAGTGCGCCAGAGTTACCTTCTCCAGTGCAAGACAACCTGATTGACTTTGATATGTCCGGTTTTGTGAAGGCGGAAAGTGGCAAGGCGCCGAAGTAATAGAGTTTTGTCTACTCTACTTAGCGGCGAACTTGCAGTGCGCCAGGGTTGACGATGTGGGTAGGCGTCCCTTTGATGAAGTTCACAACATTGTCAAAGGCGGTGCCGAAATACTCTTCGTAGTTGCTTTGCTCCACATAACCAATGTGGGGCGTGCAAATGCAGTTCTCCAAACGCAAGAGTGCATGGCCTTGCAGGATTGGTTCGGTTTCAAACACATCGACTGCAGCCAGACCTGGGCGCCCCCGGTTCAACGCGCTGATCAGTGCATCCGGTTCAATCAAATCGGCACGTGATGTATTCACCAGGATGGCGCTTGGCTTCATTTGCGCCAAGTCGCTGGCCTTGACCAGATGCTGTGTAGCCTCATTGAGCCTCAAATGCAAAGACACCACATCTGAGTGCATGAAAAACAATTCTTTGCTGGGTGCTGCGAGGTAACCGTCACGTACCGCTGCCTCGCGGGAAGACTCACTGCCCCAGATGATGACCTGCATGCCAAATGCCTTGCCATAACCTGCAACCAGTTTGCCAATCTTTCCGTATCCCCAGATTCCCAGTTTTTTGCCCGTAAGGGTGGTGCCGATGCCGAAATTAGGTGGCATCGACCCGGCCTTTAGCCCGGATTGCTGCCAGGCGCCATGTTTGAGGTTACCGATGTAGTGCGGTAGCCGTCGCATGGCAGCCATGAGCAGAGCCCAGGTCAGTTCAGCTGGAGCGACCGGAGAACTTGTGCCTTCGGATACGGCAATGCCTCGCTCGGTGCAAGCCTGTAAGTCGATATGAGCACCCACGCGTCCGGTTTGCGAGATCAGCTTTAACTTGGGCAGTTTTTCAATCAACTGGCGATTAATGGCAGTACGTTCCCGAACCAACACCAGTATGTCCGCGTCCTTGAGGCGAACCGACAATTGCCCTAAACCTTTGACGGTGTTTGTGTAGACCTTGGCTTGGTAAGGCTGCAATTTGACCGCACATTCCAGTTTGCGGACGGCGTCCTGGTAGTCATCAAGGATCACGATATTCATAGCCCCTGATTGTGCCTCGGCCCAGGCAAATATCAGCGCTTCCGGTACGCACTTGCAGGCTAATATGCGCGACCGAAAGACTTTTAAGAAAGATCGCTATGCCAATTTCCATGTCCTCCGCCAGTTTGCCGGTATTCACCACCATGTTGGGCAACCTGAGCCACCTTTTGGACAAGGCGCAAGAGTTCATCGAGTCTAAAAATTGCGACCCTACAGCCATCACCCAGTACCGTTTGGCACCCGATATGCTGCCATTCACACGGCAAATTTTGATTGCCTGCGATGCTGCCAAAAATGGCGTGGCAAGGCTCTCCGGTGTAGAGGCACCCAAGTTCCCAGACGATGAGCAAACATTGCAGGAACTCAAGGTTCGCATCAGCAAAACCTTGGCCTATCTGCAATCTGTTCCTGCTCACACACTGGATGGAACCGAGGAGAAGGAGATTACTTTCCCAGTGGGTAAAGACTCCGTCCGCACCATGAAAGGTGAGGCCTACTTGAAGCAGTGGGTGTTACCCAATATGTTCTTCCACATCACCACCGCATACAACATACTGCGCCACAACGGTGTAGCCATTGGCAAGCGCGACTATCTGTTGGGCGCTGCCGTTTAAGCGTTGCAAACCCTCAAACGGTAGCTTCAAGCCTGCGTTGTTGACTGGCCAGAGTCAGTGCAACGCGGCTTCCCTGGCCGCAAGCCGATCAAGCTCTGCACACACATCTGCCATACGACCGGAAATCACCATGCGCCCGGTGCTGGAGCGAGGCTGGTCTTTGTCCACCACACGCAAGACACGCAAAGGCATAGGCGCTGCCATGGTGCGGCGTTGCACAGGCTCGACGTGAATGGCATCCAAACGGGGAGCAAATGAAGCGCGGATAGGCCTAGTAGGTGTCCGTGCGTTACGTGCTGCCAGAACCTGTGGTGTTTGTGTTTGGCGGACCGATGGCCGCGCCACTTCACTCATCAGGTGTTGCAGACCCAGCAACAATTTGTGTTGAAGAACCAATGCGATATTCATAGTGTTCTGCCTGTGGGGTGTTTACATGAGCATGGTGTTGCGGATCAGACCGACCGCAAGGCCTTCAATTTCAAACGGTTCACCGGGTTCCACCACAATGGTTTGGTAGTCGGGATTTTCCGGGTGCAGCTCAATCAGGTGTTTGTTGCGACGGAAGCGTTTGACAGTGACTTCATCGCCTAGACGGGCCACAATGATTTGGCCGTTTTTGGCATCCTTGGTGGCCTGAACTGCAAGCAAGTCGCCATCCATGATGCCTGCATCGCGCATGGACATACCGCGCACCTTGAGCAAGTAGTCAGGTTGGCGCTGGAACAGACTGTTCTCCACGTAGTAGGTTTGATCCACATGCTCTTGGGCGAGAATGGGCGAGCCTGCAGCGACACGACCGATCAGAGGCAAAGCCAGCTGTGCCATACCCGGCAGGGGTAGAGAAAACTGCTTGACGCGGGATTCGTTAATGGAGCGCAGTGCGTCGCTTTGGAGGCGTATGCCACGGGAGGTGCCACTGACCAGTTCAATGACGCCTTTGCGGGCCAAAGCTTGCAGATGCTCTTCTGCGGCGTTGGCAGACTTGAAACCCAGTTCACTGGCGATTTCTGCACGGGTGGGAGGGGCTCCTGTGCGTGCGATGGCACTATGGATCAGGTCCAGAATCTGCTGTTGGCGGGCAGTGAGTTTGGGACTTTCAAGCATGCTGACTCCTTTGGCATGGGCTGGATGAGACTGTGGGTACGTACACACTGTTTTCTTATCCAGTAACTGTATTTTCAATCAGTTTTTTGGTTTTGACAAGAGGGCGCATAGAAATGACAAGAAAAGTGGTTTTTTTGGGTATGGGTGGCACTATCGCGGGCACCGCTACGTCCGTCGAAGACAACGTGGGCTACAGGGCCGCTCAGGTGGGCGTACAGCAATTACTGGAGTCCGTGCCTGGATTGGCGCGGGCGTTGGGCACTTGCCAGGCGGTGTCTGAGCAGGTGTGCCAGATTGACAGCAAGGATTTGGCCCACGCCGACTGGTTTGCACTGACGGCCAGGGTGTTGCACCACCTTCAACACAGCGATGTGACCGGCGTAGTGATTACCCACGGCACCGACACCTTGGAAGAAACCGCATACTGGTTGTCGCGAGTAATGCCATCTGACTTGCTGGCGCACAAGGCTGTGGTGCTGACGTGTGCCATGCGTCCCGCAAGTTCCCTCACACCAGATGGCCCCGCCAACATGGCAGACGCCGTAGTGGTTGCGACATCCTCGAGTGCTCGTGGCGTGCTGGTGGTGTGCGCTGGACACATCCACAGCGCGGTCCATGTTCAAAAAGTGCATCCCTACCGCGTGGATGCTTTTGATTCAGGCGAAGCTGGTCCCTTGGGTGTGGTGGAGGAGGGGCGTGTGCGGCTGTTCTGGGACTGGCCTGATGCGAAGGTGGTGCACAAGGCCCACGATCTGGCATCACTGCAGGTCGCAGGGCTTCCCCGTGTGGAAGTGCTTTTGAGCCATGCTGGCGCCAGTGGTGCCATGGTGCGCAGCCTGATGCAAGCAGCCGATGATGATGCGCCTTTGCGTGGGTTGGTGGTGGCCGGAACGGGCAATGCAACGCTGCACAAGGATCTGGAAGATGCACTGCTTGCAGCGCAAAGAGCAGGCATACGCGTGGTGCGCGTTAGCCGATGCGCGTATGGTCAGGTGGTGGGGACAGCAACTGCTATGGAGCCCGACGGATTGGAGGCCTACGCTTTGTCCGCTGTGAAAGCGCGCATTGCCTTGATGTTGGACATAGCCGCTACGCAGTCCTAGCACCTCCAGCAGGACGCAAAAAAGGCCGCAACCGCGGCCTTTTCACTGGAAGCCAGTAGGCGTTACTTGGACAGCGCCTCGAACACCCGTGCAGTGATCGAATCCACATCGCCCATGCCGCTGATGGCGCGGTATTTAGGTGCTTTAGCGGGCTCTTTCTGGGCCCACTCGGAGTAGTACTGCACCAGCGGACGGGTCTGGGCGCTGTACACCTCCAGGCGCTTGCGCACGGTTTCTTCCTTGTCGTCTTCGCGCTGGATCAGGGCTTCGCCGGTCACATCGTCCACGCCTTCCACTTTGGGTGGGTTGAACTTGACGTGGTAGGTGCGGCCGGAGGCTGCGTGTGAACGGCGGCCGCTCATGCGCTCAATGATGGCTTCGAAAGGCACATCAATTTCCAGCACGTAGTCCAGCGGAACGCCAGCTGCCTTCATGGCGTCGGCCTGGGGAATGGTGCGGGGGAAGCCATCAAACAGGAAGCCGTTGGCGCAATCGGCCTGGGTGAGGCGTTCTTTGACCAGGTTGATGATCAGCTCATCGCTGACCAAGCCGCCCGAAGCCATCACGGCTTTGGCTTCCAGACCCAGAGGGGTACCGGCCTTGACGGCTGCGCGCAACATGTCGCCCGTGGAAATTTGCGGAATGCCGAACTTCTGGCAGATGAAGGTGGCTTGTGTGCCTTTGCCAGCGCCGGGCGCGCCCAACAGAATCAGTCTCATGGAACCCCTCTTTTATTGCTTAAACGGTCTGCAGTACAAGGGCGCAAGGCCCCTGTTTCAGAATACAAAAATGATCGCGCGAGAATAGCATGGCGCGCCTATTGGCTAACTTACAGCGCGGCCCCTCAGGATGCGTTGGCGAAGAGGGCGCGAACACGCGCCAAGTCTTCTGGCGTGTCCACACCTGCACCGGGAGCAGTGGCCGTTGTGTGCACAGCAATGGAGTAGCCGTGCCACAAGGCACGCAGTTGCTCCAGAGCTTCAGTGACCTCAATGGGCGCTTGGGCCAAGGTGGGGAAAGTGCGCAGAAAACCGGCGCGGTAGGAATAAATGCCGATGTGGCGCAGCGGTGCGGGTTGGGCCAGCGTGTCGATGCCTTGGGCATACCCATCGCGCCACCATGCGATGGGCGCGCGGCTGAAATACAAGGCCTGAGCGGCCGCATTCAGCACCACTTTGACCACATTAGGATTTTTGAAGTCTTCCGCGCTGGCTATGGGGTGGGCTGCTGTTCCCATGCTGACCGACGGTTGCTGCACCAGCAGCTCCGCCACAGCCGACACCAGTGCCGGGTCTATTAGCGGCTCGTCCCCTTGCACATTGACCACGATGTCACTGTCCTTGAGACCCAACACATCGCAAGCTTCTGCCAGACGGTCGCTACCGGACGGGTGGTCTTCGCGGGTGAGGATGGCTTCTACCGCGTGTTGCTGACAGGCTTGCACGATGGAGGGGTGGTCTGCTGCCACAACAATGCGTGTGGGTTGCTGCAGGCCTTGGGCAACGCGCTGCGCCACACGCACCACCATAGGCAGGCCAGCGATGTCTGCCAGCGGTTTGTTCGGCAATCGGGTGGACGCCAGCCGTGCTGGAATCAAGACGGTAAACGACACAGCAGCGTCCGATCAGAGGCCGAGTTCGGCGTCGGTCAAAGGGCGGGCTTCGTTTTCCAGCAGCACCGGAATGCCGTCGTGCACTGGATATGCCAAGCGCGCGGAACGGGAGATGAGCTCCTGCTTTTCACGGTCAAATTCCAACGGCCCTTTGGTGACGGGGCAGACGATGAGTTCAAGTAGTTTGGTGTCCATGGGGGGATGATAGCTTTGCAGGTACAGCGGCTTCCAGCATGCCGTCCAGTGCAGCCAGGAAAGCGGGTTCCAGTGTTTGCACCAGCGGAACGGCCAGCGCCAGGGGCCAGAACTTCCAGAGCTTAACGGCATCTTTTTCGGTGCACAGCACGCTGTAGCCCGCCAGCTCGTCGGTGTCGAGCTGCGAAAAATCAAAGTGGTCCGGCAGGGCCAATGTCTTGTCCAGTGCAACGCCCATGGCGCGCAGCGACGCAAAAAAAGCTTCGGGTGTGGCGATACCGGCCAGGGCGAGGATGGGCGGCTTTATTTCTGCCAAGGGGATGGTGTGGTGGTCGTGCGTGTGCGCCACCTGTTCCAGCTCGCGGTGTGCGGTGAATCCACCAAACGCCGGATTGCGGCCGGTGTGCAGAACCAATGCACGTTCGCTGGACTGGCCTATCGCCGCAATCGCTGCGCGGGGCCAAGGCTCGCGCAGCGGGCCTGCAGGCAGTACCCAGCCGTTGCCCACACCGCGGTCATCGAACACGCAAACTTCGATGTCACGGTACAGCGGGTAGTGCTGCAGCCCGTCGTCACACACGATCACCTGCGTGTCGGGGTGCTGTTCCAGCAAGTGGGTCGCCGCCGCGTGCCGGTTGCGCCCCACACACACCGGAACACCGGTGGCGCGTGCAATCAGCAAGGGTTCGTCGCCCGTATCGGCCGCGTCATCACCATCATGAACCATGCGGACATCTGCGCTGCTACGCCCGTAACCGCGAGACACCACACCTACAGCCAAACCGCGTGCGCATAAGTGTTGCACGATGCCAATGGTGGTGGGTGTCTTGCCTGCGCCACCGGCCACGGCATTGCCTACGACGATGACGGTGCAGGGCACGCGTTGCGCTTTCAGGAGTTGCAGCCGGTACGCCGTTCGGCGCAGCGCAACCAGCCAGCCGTACAACAGGCTGATGGGGCTGAGCACGGCGGCCAGCAGGCCGTGGCCTTGCCAGGCCTGTGTCAGTGCGGCTTCCATGCGGCTTGTCAGGCCGCCGCTGGCCATGCCCTTATCTGCCACCCGCTTGCGTGGAAGACTGCGTGGCAAAGGTGACGTGGTTCAAGCCCGCGCGGCGGGCGGCTTCCATGACTGTCACCACCGATTGGTGCTTGGCATTGGCGTCGGCACTGACCACGACCACCGTGTCTTTGCCGCCCTTACTGGCTTCGGTGAGCGCTTCCGCAATGGTTTCCAGACTGCGTCCGGGTAAGGCGGTGCGGTTGACGCTGAAGTTGCCATCGGCGCTGATGGCCACGATCAGCTCTTTGGGATAGTCTTTTTGCGCATCGGTGTCGGCCACCGGAAGGGTGAGCTGCATTTCGGTGAATTTGCTGTACGTGGTGGACAGCATCAGAAAAATCAGCACGACCAAAAGGACGTCGATGAACGGAATCAGGTTGATTTCCGGCTCGTCGTGGCTTCGCTTGCGGAAGTTCATGGCACGGCCTATTTGCGCAAGGCCTTGAGGTGGCGTGCCAAGCGGTCGGCAGACACTTCCAGCGTCATCAGGTATTCGTCTACACGGCCTCGGAAGTAGCGCCAGAAAATCAACGAGGGGATGGCCACAATCAGACCAAACGCCGTGTTGTAGAGGGCAATCGAGATGCCGTGCGCCAGTTGTGCCGGGTTGCCGCCCGTGGTGCCACCGGGCGCTTGCGATCCGAAGATTTCAATCATGCCCACCACCGTGCCAAACAGGCCCATCAGCGGTGCCGCCGATGCAATGGTGCCCAGCGCGCTGAGGTAGTGCTCTAGCCGGTGTGCCACTTCACGGCCTACGCTCTCCATGGCTGCGCGTAAGTCTTCTTCACCCAGTTGCGGTTCGTTGTTAAGCGCGCGCAGGCCACTACCCAGCACTTTGCCCAAGGCAGAGTTTTTTTCCAACTGGTTGATGACCTCGGCGGCCGGGATGCCCTTGCGCGTTACGCCTATTACTTCGTCCAGCAAACGGGGGGGGACGATTTTTTTGCTTTGCAGACTGACCAGGCGTTCGATGATGATGGCCAGGGCGAGAACTGAGCATGCGACCAGGGGCCAGATCGGCCAGCCTGCGGCTTGTATGATGGAAAACAAGTGTCCCCTCCGTGCGATTGGTATGCGTGGGGATTATGGCCCAGCCCGGTATGCAAACGGCGCACAGATTCTGTGGACAACTTTGTGGAGAAGTCTGTGCGAAGAGGCCCCGAGACCACGTGCAGACTGCGTCTCATCAATTTGATCAGTTTTTCGGCGGAAAAAAAGTCAATGAAATCAATGTACTTGGACCTGAATACGCGGCTTTGCGCGGCATTCCTGACAGCGCCTGCCGCTAACCCAGATCTGTGGAGCGAATACGTACGCCTGCTTACAAATTTGCGGCCGGCGTCCCATGCTTGAAACCAATCCGCAAGCCGTACAGGCACGTGTATGGCCGGTAGGCGCGTTGTGCCGGGCCATTGCCGATGCGCTGGAGTCGCGCTTCAACCCGGTGGCCGTATCTGGTGAGATAACTGGCTTTGCCCGCGCTGCCAGCGGCCACTGCTACTTCTCGCTCAAGGATGCCGGCGGCCAATTGCGCTGCGCCATGTTTCGCCGTGCTGCCGGGCTGCTGGACTTTGCGCCGCGTGATGGTGAGAAGGTAGAAGTGCGCGGCCGCCTGGGCGTGTACGAGCCACGCGGTGAGCTGCAGCTCATCGTGGAAAGCATGACGCGTGCGGGGCAGGGCAGTTTGTTCGAGCAGTTCTTGCAACTCAAAGCCAAGCTGGAAGCCCAAGGCTTGTTTGACGCGCAACGCAAGCGGCCTTTGCCTGCCATGCCTCGCGGCATTGGCGTGGTGACCTCGCTGGGCGCCGCCGCCTTGCACGATGTGGTGACTGCCCTGCAGCGCCGCGTGCCGCATATTCCGGTCGTCATCGCGCCCGCCTCGGTGCAGGGCGAGCAGGCTCCGCGTGAGTTGGTGCAGGCGCTGGAGTCGCTCTACGACCTGGCCCAGGGCAAGGTGCCGCGTGGTGGCATGGTGCAGCCTCTGGATGCCATTTTGCTGGTGCGCGGCGGCGGGGCCATGGAAGACCTGTGGGCCTTCAATGACGAGCAACTGGCCCACACCATTGCGTCCAGCCCGGTGCCTATCATCAGCGGTGTGGGGCATGAAACGGACTTCACCATTGCCGACTTTGTGGCCGACCTGCGTGCGCCCACGCCTACGGCGGCGGCGGAGCTGGTCAGCGCCACTGCCGACAGCTACTTGCGCACCTTGGACGATGTGCAAAGCGTCCTGCGCCGCTCGCTGGAGCACTACCTGGACCGTGAAGCCCAGCAGGTGGACCATCTGGCTGCGCGCATTGGCCGCCCGTCTGGCGCCATGACGCGCCAACGCGCCCAGTTGACGTCGCTGCAACAAAGCATGCGCCACGCCTTGCACAACACCCTGCAGCAGCGGCGCAGTACCTTGAGCCAGCACCAGCAGGCGCTGCCCCGCGCCATGCAGCAGCGACTGCAACGCTTGCGTGATGGCTTGGGCCGGGCCGAGTTGCGCGTGCAGGCCATAGACCCCGCCCAGGTTTTACAGCGGGGCTATGCCTGGCTCACCCGTGAAGACGGCAAGCCCATTACCGGGGTGGCCCAAGTCAGCCCTGGCCAGGCCCTCACCGCAACCCTGGTCGACGGTACGGTTGATCTGCAGGTGCAAAGCGCCTGTCGCAATTAGTTCCTACAATCCACGACTGTCAAAAACCAACCCAAGAGGAATCCATGGAACACACCTTGCCCGCTCTGCCTTACGCGATTGACGCTTTGGCTCCTGCTTACTCCAAAGAGACCCTGGAGTTCCACCACGGCAAGCACCACAACGCCTATGTGGTCAACCTGAACAACCTGCAAAAGGGCACCGAATTTGAATCGATGACCTTGGAAGAAATCATCAAGAAGTCCAGCGGCGGCATCTACAACAACGCAGCCCAAATCTGGAACCACACCTTCTTCTGGAACGGCATGAAGCCCGCAGGCGGCGGCGAACCCACCGGCGCATTGGCCACGGCTATCAACGCCAAGTGGGGCAGCTACGCTGCATTCAAGGAAGCTTTTGTGAAGTCCGCCGTGGGCAACTTCGGTTCCGGCTGGACCTGGCTGGTGAAGAAGCCTGACGGCTCTGTGGACATCGTCAACACCGGCGCAGCCGGCACCCCCCTGACCACCGCCGACAAAGCGCTGCTCACCGTTGACGTGTGGGAACACGCCTACTACATTGACTACCGCAACCTGCGTCAAAAGTTTGTCGAAACCTTCTTCGACAAGCTGGTGAACTGGGACTTTGCCCAAGGCAACTTCGCCTAAGCGACTCCGTGACGAGCGGGGCGCAAGCCCCTTTTGCACAAAGGCCTGAAGATTGCCTTCAGGCCTTTTTTGTTTTTGCTTCAAGGAGTGTGTGCCATGGCATCCATCAGTTCGATTGCGCTCTCCGGTATGCAGGCGGCACAAACCCAGTTGGGGGCTGCTGCCAACAACGTGGCCAATGCTGACACCCCGGGCTACCGCCGCCAGACTGCGAAGCAGACTGCGCAGCCAGGTGGTGGCGTGACGGCTACCGTTGTAGCTGCTCAGCAGCCGGGGGCTTCGCTGGAGGCCGATGTGGTGGCCCAACTGCAGGCCAAGAACGCGTTCTTGGCCAATCTGGCCGTGTTCAAAACCAGCGATGCCATGGCCGGTGCGTTACTGGACAAAAAGGCCTGAATACTGGATGGCTGTGCCGCAAAGGCGCAGCGAATAAACGGACGGGTTTTGCGCGAACCCAACTCCCGTTCCATGGTTCAACGCTCGATCAGCGCCCCACCAAAGGCTTTGAAAATAGGCTTGGCCAGGTAGTTCAACACTGTTCGCCTGCCCGTGCGCACGTCCAGGCTCACGGTCATGCCGGGCTTGACCACAATGTCACGGGCCTTGGCGTTGTGCGCTTGTGTGCGGGGCAAATGCACCTTGACACGGTAGAACGTCTGGGTCTGGCCGTTTTGGCCTTGCTCCGACAAGGTGTCGGGGCTGATGTAGCTCAGCTCCCCGTCCAGCATGCCGTATACCGAGTAGTCAAATGCATCTACTTTGACGCTGACCGGCTGGCCCACTACGAGTTGGCCTACGTCTGTAGGGGTGACCTTGGCCTCGATGATGAGGTCTTCGTCGGTAGGTGCAATTTGCATCAACTCGTCGCCTGCGCGTAGTACGCCACCTATGGTGGTGACCCGCAAGAACTTGACCACGCCTGCCACTGGGGCCGTCATTTCGGTGTGTTCAAGAATGTTTTTGCGCTCGGTCAATTTGGAATTGACCGAGGCCAGGTCTTCCTCGATCTTGGCCACTTCGGCGCTGGCGTCCTGTCGGTATTTGTTGCGGGCGGCGGTGATCTTGGCTTCTATCTCGGCCACCTGGCGGCGCGCACGCAGAGCTTCCAGCTGGCTCACATCGCCATCCTTGAGCAGCGCTTCGGTCATGCGCAATTCTTCGTGGGCCATCGCCAGGTTTTGGTTGTTGGCCTGGGTATCTTCATCAAGCGAGCGTTTGCGCTGTTGGTACAAGTTCTGTTGGGCGCGCACAAAGTCGGGGTAGTCCTTGGCGGAGGCTCCAAACGCAGGGCTTTGCATGCGCGACTCGGCCTGGGCGCGGGTCAGCGCGATGCTGAGCGATGCCACGCGGTCGCGGCTTTCTTCAAACCCTGCCGTGGCGCGGCTTTTTTCCAGCACAGCCAGCACCTCGCCTACCTTGACCATTTGGCCTTCGCTCACCTTCAACTCGGACAGCACGCCACCGTCCACGGCCTGAATGATTTGGGTGCGTGCGTTGGAAATGACCTGGCCCGAAGCGCGCACGGCCTGGTCCAGCTCGAAGCTGGCGGCCCATGCGAGAAACAGTGCTAAGCCAATGGCCAGCAGGCTCATCATGGATGGCGCGCGGAAAAAGGTGCGTTCAGCGTTGCCGCTCATGCTGGAACTCCAGTCTGGTGTGAGGGGGTGTTTGGGGATGGCGCAATCTGCGGCGCAGGCGTTTGCAGGCGGGCTAGCACCTGTGCCTTGGGGCCATCCATCACGACCTGGTGGTTGGCAATCACGATGAGGCGGTCTACCACGTCGAGCAACTCGCCTTTGTGGGTGACCAGAACCAGCGTGTCTTCGGGTTTGAGCGTGCGCTTGAGGGCATCGGTAACTTGCAGTTCCAGGTTGCGGTCCATGCTGGCCGTGGGCTCGTCAAACAGCCAAATGCCCGGCCTGCGCAGGAATACGCGGGTGAGGTTGACCAACTGACGCTGGCCGCCGGACAGACCGGTACCACCTTCAAAAATTTCTTGTTGCAGCCCCTTGGGGTGCACGGCAATCACGGCTTGGAGCAAGCCGGTTTGCTTGGCGGCCTCCAGCAACACCGTGTCGCCCGGGTCCAGCATGCCCAGCACCAGGTTGTCGCGCAGCGTGCCGGCAAACAGGCGTCCGTCTTGCTGCAGGTAGCCAATTTTTTCCGCTAGCACGGGTTTGGAAATGTGGGCCAGCTCCATGTCGTCAAGCAAGATGCGCCCTTGCTGGGGTTTGTACATGCCGCTGAGCAGGCGCAAAAACGTGGTTTTGCCTCCGCCTATGGGGCCAATGACGCCGACTTTTTCACCCGGCTGGATGGTGAGCGATTTGATTTCCAGGGCTTTGTTCCCGCCATAGGCGCTGCCCACATCGTCAAAGCGGTAGCGGCCCTGAATGCTGTTGGGTACCAAGGGCTGCTCGCAGCCATGGTGGTCGTCCTGCAAGGCCCACAGGCGGTCCAGGCCGGCCAGCGCTGCCTTGGTGTTGGCCCACTGCACCAATTGCGAAGGGATCATGCCCGAGGGGGTGAGCACCCGACCCGAAAGGATAGAACAGGCAATCAAGCCACCCATGGTCAGCTCGCCTTTGCTGACCAGCAATGCGCCCGCTGCCACGATCAGCACGTAGGAAATTTGCTGGAACGCACCCATCAGGTGCTGCACATGTTCCTGGATGGCACGGGTGTGCATTTCGTAGTCACGCGCTTCATCGGTGGTTCGCATCCAGCGCGACAGCATGCGCCAGCCGCCCTGGCCGGACTTGATGGTTTCTGCGCCTTCCACAGCTTCCACCAGCAAGCCGGTTTTCAGATTGCCCGCGGCCGTGGCCTTGCGGGCAAAGCTTTCCATGCGCGCACGGTAGTACATGCCTAGTCGGCCTGGATTTGCTCACCGATGGTCAAACGGCCGCTTTCCACGTCGGCCAGTGCGGCCTCATAGCGTGCCTGGGCGCCACTGACCTGGGAGAAAGACGAAAGCCCCGCACCAAAGTGGCTCGAAAACCCCAGGAAAAAGCGGTTCAGCGGCCCCAGCCCTGAAGCGGAAAAGTTGCCGTATTGGCGCTCAGCCCGCAGATAGGCTTCGGGCATCAAGTCGGCTTTGCGCTCGGCAATCTCTGCTTCGGCAATGCGCGCCTGGGCCTGAAGTTTGACGACATTGGGGTTTTGCAGCTGGGCTTGTTCCAGCAAAGTGTTCACATCGGCACTCAGCGCCAACGGGGCAGTCATCGTCTCGGCCATGGCAGCGGCTTGCAGGGGGCGGCCGGCCAGCTGGCTCAGGCGCAGCAGGGCGGAATGCTCTTGCGCAACGGTCGCGGCCAAATCGGCATCGGTTTGCTGGGCACGGCCCAGCAACAAGGTCAGATCACTGGGAGGCGACACCCCACCTGAGATGCGGCGCACGATTTGCTCTTGCAGGCTTTGATGGGCCTTGAGGCTTTTTTCATAGGCTTCGCGTTTGAGGTGCGCGCCAAACCAGTCCGAATACAACTGCACCACACGCAATGCGAGGTCGTGGCGGGTGCCTTCCACAGTGGCTTGGCTGACCAACTCGCCAGCCTGCGCTTTGTTTAGCCCCGCACTCAACCGACCGCCAGTCCAAAGAGGTTGCTGCAAGCGCACGGTGGCGGTATTTTTGTCGCCAGAGGCCGGGTAGCTGGTGTCGTTGGGGTTGTTATGGTCCACCTGCTCGAAGGCAATTGAGGGCGTGGGGTAGAACTGCCACTCGGCGGCTTCCACCGCCTGCTTTGCAGAAGCACCCAGCGCTCGCTGGGAGCGCAGTGTGGGGTGGGTAGAAAGCACGCTGTCAATCAAGGAGGGCAAAGCTTCTGCCCAACAAAGGGGCTGCGCCCACAGCATTCCTGCGAGCAGCGTACGAACTACGTTGATTGTTTTCAACCGACACCTCATTTTGTGGATCACGGAGGCCTTGGGTGCATGATGGATCCCGACGAAAGTTGCGAGAAACCGGCGTGAGGCGCCCATAAAACCAGTAGACCCCTATTCTGATGGGGAATTTGTCGATTTTGAAGCCCAAGTCCTTGGGGCTACTGCAATTTGACCGCGGGCAGGCGCCCGGTTTTGGCAATCGCCTAAGCGCAGCAGGGCGTGGTCAGGGGTTTTGTGTGAGGTAACTCAACACCAGTTTGTCTTGTTGGCTCAAGCCCTTGAAGGCCAGGCCCATGAAGTAAGCGTCCTCGTAGCTGGCACGGTTGCTATGGCACACGCGGCCATTGAGCAGCAGCGTCATGGGCGCGTTGTCCACTTGGACGGAGAGCGTCACTTCCAAATGGCTGCCCACGGTAGCCAAAGCGGTGTCTGTTCTGACCATGGCTCCGGTCACGCTGATGTCAATGAGTGTGACGGGCAGTAGCGTGCTGGCACCTTGCTGCGGCAGCCGCACAGAGGTAGGCCACGTGCGTTTGACCCGCATGCTTTGCCGCACCAGCGTGGCATCTACCTGGGGCGGATAGGCCAGCAAGGCGTAGGCAAACGGCTGCACAAATGTTTGCAAGACCTTGGATGGAAACGAGAACTCGTACTGCCCGGTAAATCCGCGCACCAGGCAGATGTCACCGGCTGTCAGGTCGCTGGGCTCGCTCTCGGAATCTACAGCGCCAAGCATGATGCCTTTGCCCTCTATCGCACCAAAGAACTGCGACTCCTGCTTGCGTGCGCCCTCGGCCAGGCGGCGGGTCTGCACGCACATGCCAGGCTTGAGCCCCAAACTACGCAGGGGCAGGCGGTTGATCGGATCTTGGGGAGCG
>Ga0228698_1000818_pt1 | contig 18654 bp, 16 predicted proteins | sample McNCre117_Aug_MG_FD_178015 | JGI IMG/M metagenome (GOLD analysis project Ga0228698, IMG submission 178015) | Freshwater microbial communities from McNutts Creek, Athens, Georgia, United States - 1-17_Aug_MG | ecosystem: Environmental > Aquatic > Freshwater > Creek | place: USA: Georgia...
TGATGCTGATTTCGACGCGGTCGAGCAGCGGCAGACGTCGGCCGCGCAGGCGCTGCGCGATCGCCTGCCACTCGGCATCGTCAGGTGCTGGCTGCTCGTCCCAGGCTTCGGCGCGGTAGCCCGAGTTGCGCACCAGCACGATGCGCGAGGAGCGCCGCCACTCTCCCAGTCGGAACGGACCGGTACCGACCGGGTGCGACATGATCTGATCGCCGTAGTGCTCCACCACCTCGCGCGCCACCGCGCCGAAGGCGGCGTGGTCGGTCAGCACGGTCTGGGCAAAGCGCGGAGCCGGGCGGGCCAGCCGGATCTCGACGGTGTAGCGGTCGAGAGTGCGCAGCCCGGCGACCTCGGTGTCGTAGTCGAAGGGCTGCTTGCGCTCGATGGCTTGCCGGCGCAGCTCGGACAGCCCGAGCAGTCCGGCGTTTTCCAGCAGATAGAGGTTGGGGCTGTTCCAGCGCGGGTCGTAATGGCGCTTGATCGCGTAGACGTAGTCGGCGGCGGTCAGCTCGCGCGGGCGCCCGCCGAAGGCCGGGTCGTCGGCGAAATGAATGCCGGTGCGGATGCGCAGGCGCAGCCGGGTGGCATCGGCGCTGATCTCGGGCAGGGCCTCGGCGGTCAGCGGCCGCATGCGCGCCGGTCGGGCCAGATAGTCGAAGCGATAGGGCGCTTCGAGCATGCCGGCGACGACGGTGCGCGAATAGACGTCGGAGAGCTGCGCCGGGTCGAACCCGGTCTCGGCCACCGGGAAGGCGTAGCGCAGCACATGGGCCGCGGGTTCTGCCGCGGTTGCGCCCGGAATCGCGACCCAGGCCAGCAGCAGGCTGGCCACGATCCTGGGTCGTCGGATCACCGCCGGGCCGCGTTGAGCGTGTCGCGGGTGGCCAGCGCGGCGCGGCGCGCAGCGGCGGCGAAGTCCTCGCCCGAGCTGGCGTAGAGCACCGCGCGCGAGCTGTTGACGATGATCGCGCCGCTGATCGAGCCGTCGGCCGCAGTGCGAAGACCGGCCTTGACGGTCGCTTCGGCATCGCCACCCTGGGCGCCGACCCCCGGAATCAGCAGGGGCAGGGTCGGGGCCAGCTCACGCACCCGGGCGATTTCTTCCGGGTAGGTGGCGCCGACCACCAGCGCGAGCTGGCCGTTGCGATTCCACTGCGTCTGCGCCAGTTCAGCCAGACGCTCGAACAGACGCGGCTGCCCCGGCACGTCGGCCAGACGCTGCATCTGCCAGTCGTCCCCCCCGGGATTGGAGGTGCGGCACAGCAGGATGACGCCCTTGTCGGGGTAACGCAGATAGGGCTCGAGGGTGTCGAAGCCCATGAAGGGCGACAGCGTGACCGCGTCGGCTTGATAGCGCTCGAAGGCCTCGCGGGCGTACTGCTCGGCGGTCGAGCCGATGTCGCCGCGCTTGGCATCCAGAATGACCGGCACATCGGGCGCGGTGCGCTTGATATAGGCCATCAGCTCTTCGAGCTGGCCCTCGGCACGGTGGGCGGCGAAGTAGGCGATCTGCGGCTTGAAGGCGCAGACCACGTCCTTGGTGACGTCGACGATGCGGGCGCAGAACTCGAAGATCCGCGAGGCATCGCCCTTCCAGGCGCCGGGAAACTTCGCAGGCTCGGGGTCGAGCCCGACGCATAGCAGCGAGTCGTGCAGCCGGGTGGCGCGTTGCAGGGCTTCAGTGAAGGTGGCCATGACGACGCTCTCAGCGACCGATGCGCTCGGCCAGCTCGGTGGCCAGGCCGGTGTAGCTGCCCGGGGTCATGGCCAGCAGGCGGTCCTTGTCGGCCTGTGGCAGGTCGAGCCCGGCGATGAAGCCCTGAATCAGCTCGCGGGTCATCGGGCGGCCGCGCGTGAAGGCCTTGAGTTGCTCGTAGGGCTCGGGCAGACCATGGCGGCGCATCACGGTCTGGATCGGCTCGGCCAGCACTTCCCAGGCCGAGTCGAGATCGGTCGCCAGGGCGGCTTCGTTGAGTTCGAGCTTGCCCAGGCCGCGCAGCAGGCTGTCGTAGCCCAGTTGGGCGTAGCCGACCGCCACCCCCATGTTGCGCAGCACGGTCGAGTCGGTCAGATCGCGCTGCCAGCGGCTGATCGGCAGCTTCTGCGCCAGGTGGGTCAGCAGGGCGCTGGACAGGCCGAAGTTGCCTTCGGCATTTTCGAAGTCGATCGGATTGACCTTGTGCGGCATGGTCGAAGAGCCGACTTCGCCGTCTTTGAGCTTTTGCTTGAAGTAGCCCAGGCTGACGTAGCCCCAGATGTCGCGCGACAGATCGATCAGGATGGTGTTGACGCGGGTGAAGGCATCAAACAGCTCGGCCATGTAGTCGTGCGGCTCGATCTGGATGGTGTAGGGGTTGAAGCTCAGGCCGAGCTTGTCCTCGACCACCTTGCGGCTGAAGGCTTCCCAGTCGTGTTCGGGGTAGGCGCTGAGATGCGCGTTGTAGTTGCCGACGGCGCCGTTCATCTTGGCCAGCAGCTTGACTTCCGCGATGCGGGTGCGGGCATGCTGCAGGCGGGCGACGACGTTGGCGATTTCCTTGCCGACCGTGGTCGGGCTGGCGGTCTGGCCATGGGTACGGCTGAGCATTGGCTGGGCCGCAAAGCGGTGCGCCATCTCGGTGAGCTTGGCGAGGATGCGATCGACGGTCGGCAGCAGCACGGCTTCGCGCGCGCCCTTGAGCATCAGCGCGTGACTGGTGTTGTTGATGTCCTCGCTGGTGCAGGCGAAGTGGACGAACTCGGCGGCGCGTTCCAGCTCAGGGTGCTCGGAGAACTGCTGCTTGATCCAGTACTCGACCGCCTTGACGTCGTGATTGGTCGTGCGTTCGATGTCCTTGATCGCCTGCGCGTTGGCCTCGCTGAACATCAGCACCAGCGAGCGCAGGTAGCCGCGCGAGGCTTCTGACAGGGACGGGAATTCGGCAAAGCCGGCATCGGACAGGGCGATGAACCACTCGATTTCGACCTGCACGCGGCGGTGGATCAGGCCGAACTCGCTCAGCAGCGGGCGCAGCGCGGCGACCTTGCCGGCATAGCGGCCATCCAGCGGTGACAGGGCGGATAGCGGGGTCAGGGGCATGGCGGCAAGCGCGCGGTTGGTGTGTGGCATGGGTTCACCCGGAGAAAACTGCTGCGGACCCGGGATTGTAGTTTTGCCACTCCCTCCGCTGGCGCACGCCCCGCACGCCCTGCGCAGGGTCAGCGTCGGAACAGGCCGAGCCGCTGGGCTTCCAGGGCGGCTTCGGCGCGCGAGCTCACGTTGAGCTTGCGGTAGATCTGCTTGACGTAGTCGGCGATGGTGTGGCGCGACAGGCCGAGCTGTACACCGATCTCCGGCAGCGTGAAGCCCTTAGCGACACGCAGCAGCACCTCGCGCTCGCGCTCGGTCAGCTGTACGTTGGGCACCAGCGGATCGACGAAGGGCTGCGGAGCCGGGCGATTGGCCTGCGCCGAGAAGTACGAGATCATGCGCCGCGCGATCGAGGGCGACAGCGGCGGCTCCCCCTGGCTGATGCGCTGCAGTTGGTCGATCAGTTGTTCGCGCGGTTGCTCTTTGAGCAGGTAGCCATAGGCGCCGGCCTGCAGGGCCGGAAACAAGTGATCGTCGTCGTCGTGGATCGTCACCACCACCGACTGCGCATCGGGTTGGCGGTCGCGCAGGGCGCGAACCACTTTCACGCCCGAGCCGTCGGGCAAGCCGAGGTCGACCATGGCCAGATCGAAGCGTTGGGCGTCGACCAGCTGCATCGCGTCATGGACGCGGGCGGCCTCGACGACCTGAGAATCGGGAAAGACCTGCAGCACCAGCGTGCGCAGCCAGGTGCGGATCTCCGGCAGGTCTTCCAGCAGCAGGATGGTTTTCATCGGGTTTCCTTGAGGTCTTGCGGGGATTGTGCGGCGGCTTAGAGCGGCAGGGTCAATCGGATCGTCGTGCCGTAGCCTGGCGCCGACTCGACCAGGCACTGGCCTTGCAGCTGCTTGGCCCGGCCCTTCATCGTCGACATGCCGTGGCCGCGATCCAGCCGGCCGTCGAGTTCTACGGGAATGCCGCGGCCGTTGTCGGAAATGGTCAGCTCGAAGTCGTTGCTGTCGAGCTTGATGGTGATGCGGCACTGGCTGGCCTGGCTGTGCTTGAGCAGGTTGCTGACTGCCTCGCGCAGGATGCGGGTGGTCTGTACGTAGGCGCGGGCGCTCATGCGGCGGTCGTCCATCAGCAGCTCGTCGGGGCTGTTCCAGATCAGCTCGATATTGCCGTGCGACAGCCGCGACTTGGTCTCGATCCGCCAGTCACCCACCGCGTCGGCCACCTGAACCGGCTTGCCGGTCAGGCCGCGCACCGACAGGCGCATCTCTTCGAGCGCTTCCCGGGCCAGGGTGGCGATGCGATCGTTGTCCGAGGTGTGGACGATGGTCAGCAGCTTGGCACCGAGGTCGTCGTGCAGGTCGGCGGCAATGCGTTTGCGCTCGCGGGCCGTGACCTGCTCGACACGCAGCTCGGCCATCTGGCCGTAGTTGCGCTCCATGTCGGCCGAGATTTCCTGAATGCGGGTTTCGAGCTGGGCGCGCTGGTTGTCCCCGGCGCGGATCGTCGCCTTCAGGCGCTGGATCAGGCGCAGCGACAGCCCCAGGAACAGCATCAGCAAGGTGGTCGAGAGAGCGACATGACCCGGCCAGATCGTGTTTTCGAAGGGATTGAGCTGCCATTCGCCCAAAGCGACCAGACCGCCGCAGGCCAGGGCGGTGACCATGACCTTGAAATCGGTGCGGGCCATCAGCCAGGAGCGCACCAGGAACAGGCCCAGTGCGCCGAGCACACCGAGGATCGCCAGCATCGCGATCGACTGCGACATCGAGTGCAGATGCGGGGCGCCGCCCAGAGCGATCAGCACGGGCGGCAACAGGCTGGGCAGCCAGATGGCGCGATCGAAGTGGCGCAGGCGCGCTCCGCAGTAGCGCATCAGGAACAGCGAGGTCGCCGTGGCCAGCGGCAGCATGCCCAGCACCACCAGATGCTCGTGCGAGACGTCCTGCAGCGCATCAAGGATCCACGGCAGCTTGATCCAGCCCCGGGCCATGAACTCCAGACCGCACCAGCCCACCGCCGTGACCCCGAAGTAGCCGAGGTAGGTCAGGCGGCTCATGCGTCGCAGCAACAGGGCGATCAGGCCGGCCAGTCCGGTGGTGGCCGCCAGGGCACCGGGCAGCGAGATGTGCCAGAAGGCGTGCTGGCGCTGCAGTGGTTGCAGGACCGACAGGCGGTCGATGCGTACCGGGCCGAGCACAGCGGCCCGCTCCTGGCTGGCGACCTCGGAGAGCACCTTGCCGCGTACGGCCAGTTCCAGGCGGTTGACGCCGTTTTGCAGCAGGGCGCCGGGCAGGGGCACGAGCACGCTGTCCTGGCAGTCGGAGGCCGCGCCGAGATCGGTCGGGGTGTGCAGCAACTGGCCGTTGAGCCGGACTTCCGGGTCACTGCAGACCGGGGTGATCCAGGCGCCGAGCAGGGCGTTGGCCGGAATGGCCGGTAGCTCGAACTCCACGCTCAGGGTCGAGAGCCGGTTGCCGGCGCTGCCGGACGTGACGGGCAGATAGGGCAGCCTGACCGTCGGGCCCGCAAGGACCGTGGGGCCGTCGGGTTGGCCGGGCTCGGCGGCAGTCGGGGGTAGCAGGCGGGCCTGGGCCAGGGTCTGGGCGCTGAAGCCGTCCGGAATCACCGGGTCGGCGCGCAGCGTCGGGGCCGTCAGCAGAGCGGCCAGCAGCAGGGCCAGTGCGAACAGCCCGCGCAGGAGTCCGGAGCTGAGAGTCGGTGTCCGCATGGGTCAGATCTTCAAGGGAGTTCCGATTCTGCCGGAGCGTTGTCACCCCGCGACACGGCGACAATCGAGGCCGGCGGGCGATGCGGGCAAATTGCACCGGATCGGCGCCTTTTCGACGATCCTTCGAACCCTTTGTCCTTTCACCTGCCGCAACGGGCGGTCGCAGCCTTGATTCTTCGACATGAATTCCAGCCGGTGGACAACCGGCAACTGGCCCATCTGTGCGGACCGTTGGGCGAGCATCTGCGCGCCATCGAGCGCGCGCTGGGCGTGACGATCCGCCACCGGCACGAAGCTTTCCGCATTGAAGGTGACTCGCCTCGTGCCACCCGGGCGCTGGCGTTGCTGGAGCGGCTGTACGCCAACGCTGCGCACCCGCTGACCCCCGAGCTGCTGCATCTGGCGCTGATCGAGGCCGGACAGGGACTCGACGAGGCGGCAGCGAGTGGCACACCGGGTGAGGCGGATCTGCCGGTGCTGCACACGCGCCGCGCCGATCTGAGCGGGCGCACGCCCAACCAGGTGCGCTACCTGCGCAACATCCTCGGCCACGATCTGACCTTCGGCATCGGCCCGGCTGGCACCGGCAAGACCTTCCTGGCGGTAGCCTGTGCGGTCGACGCGCTGGAGCGCGGCGCAGTGCAGCGCATCGTGCTGACCCGCCCGGCGGTCGAGGCGGGCGAGCGGCTCGGTTTCCTGCCCGGCGATCTGGCGCAGAAGGTCGATCCGTACCTGCGGCCGCTGTACGACGCGCTGTACGACCTGATGGGGGCGGATCGCGTGGTCAAGGCGTTCGAGAAGGCTCAGCTGGAGATCGCACCGCTGGCCTTCATGCGCGGCCGCACCCTCAATCACGCCTTCGTGATCCTCGATGAAGCGCAGAACACCACCCCCGAGCAGATGAAGATGTTCCTGACCCGCATCGGTTTCGGCGCCAAGGCGGTGGTCACCGGCGACATCAGTCAGATCGATTTGCCGGCCGGACAGCCCAGCGGGCTGATCGAGGCTGAGCGCATCCTGCGCGACGTGCGCGGTATCGCCCAGACCCGCTTCACCGCCGCTGACGTGGTACGCCATCCGCTGGTGGCGCGCATCGTCGAGGCCTACGACGCCGCCCGCGCCGAACGGCCGGCAGCAGCACGCCGCAAGGCAGGTTAATTTCCTGGAGCAACCCCATGGCTCGTCCCGAACTCTCCCTGTCCCTGCAATTCGCCGACCCGCGCCATAAGGCGCTGTTGCCGCGTCACAAGGTGGCGCGCTGGGTGCGCTGTGCTCTGGAAGCCCCTGGCGAGATCACGGTCCGCATCGTCGATGCCGAAGAGGGGCAGACCCTCAACCGCGAGTACCGCCACAAGGACTACGCCACCAATGTGCTGACCTTCGACTACAGCGCCGAGCCCGTGGTGATGGCCGATCTGGTGCTGTGCGCTCCGGTGGTCGAGGCCGAGGCGGCCGAGGCCGGACGGCCGATCGAGCATCACTACGCGCACTTGCTGATCCATGGCACCTTGCATGCGCAGGGCTGGGATCACGAGACCAGCGATGAAGACGCCGAGGCGATGGAAGCGCGCGAGCGCGAGCTGATGGCCGAGCTAGGGCTGCCTGATCCCTACGCCTGAGTTCGCTAGGAAATATTTTTTTAAGTCTGCCCACAAAACTCGTGAATTTACCTTATCGATCCGGCTCACTACAGTTCAGTCCGTCGCCAGATAGACACCACCGACGCGAACCACCGAGGAGCCATCCATGGACCAGTCCAGCCGCTACGCCGATCTCAGCCTGAAAGAACAAGACCTCATCGACGGGGGTAAGCACATCCTCGTTGCCTACAAGATGAAGCCGAAGGCCGGCTATGGCTACCTGGAAGCGGCGGCGCACTTCGCGGCTGAATCGTCCACGGGCACCAACGTTGAAGTTTCGACCACCGACGACTTCACCAAGGGCGTGGACGCGCTGGTGTACTACATCGACGAAGCGACCGAAGACATGCGGATCGCCTACCCGATCGATCTGTTCGACCGCAACGTCATCGACGGCCGCTTCATGCTGGTCTCGTTCCTGACCCTGGCCATCGGCAACAACCAGGGCATGGGCGATATCGAGCACGCCAAGATGATCGACTTCTACATGCCTGACCGCGTGATTCAGATGTTCGACGGCCCGTCCAAGGACATCTCGGATCTGTGGCGCATCCTCGGCCGCCCGGTCAAGGACGGTGGCTACATCGCCGGCACCATCATCAAGCCCAAGCTCGGTCTGCGTCCGGAGCCCTTCGCTCATGCGGCCTACCAGTTCTGGCTGGGTGGCGACTTCATCAAGAACGACGAGCCGCAAGGCAACCAGGTCTTCTGCCCGCTCAAGAAGGTGCTGCCGCTGGTCTATGACGCGATGAAGCGCGCCCAGGACGAAACCGGTCAGGCCAAGCTGTTCTCGATGAACATCACGGCTGACGACCATTACGAAATGCTGGCCCGCGCCGACTACGCCCTCGAAGTGTTCGGCCCGGACGCTGACAAGCTGGCCTTCCTGGTCGACGGCTACGTCGGTGGCCCCGGCATGGTCACCACGGCTCGTCGCAACTACCCGAACCAGTACCTGCATTACCACCGCGCCGGTCACGGTGCCGTGACGTCGCCCAGCGCCAAGCGCGGCTACACCGCCTTCGTGCTGGCCAAGATGAGCCGTCTGCAAGGCGCTTCAGGTATCCACGTGGGCACCATGGGCTACGGCAAGATGGAAGGCGAAGGCGACGACCGCAACATCGCCTACATGATCGAGCGTGACGAAGCCCAAGGCCCGGTCTACTTCCAGAAGTGGTTCGGCATGAAGCCCACCACCCCGATCATCTCGGGCGGCATGAACGCACTGCGTCTGCCGGGCTTCTTCCAGAATCTGGGCCACGGCAACGTGATCAACACCGCAGGCGGTGGCTCCTACGGTCACATCGACAGCCCGGCTGCCGGCGCGATCTCGCTGCGCCAGTCGTATGAGTGCTGGAAATCGGGTGCCGACCCGATCGAGTTCGCCAAGGAGCACAAGGAATTCGCCCGCGCCTTCGAATCGTTCCCGAAGGATGCCGACAAGCTCTTCCCGGGCTGGCGTGAAAAGCTGGGCGTGCACAAGTAAATCGTGCCCCGGCTGAAACCCCGCCCCGGCGGGGTTTTTTGTACCCATAATTCCGAGTCTTTTGATCGGATAAACGTTCTCCAGGAGTTCCCCATGACCGACCGTGATGCCTACCGGGTTCGCCGCGAGCCCTTCTATGCACCGCAAGGCAATGAAGTCGAGCTGTTCGAGGCCGCCTACCGGGCGCGTCTGCCGGTGATGGTCAAGGGCCCGACCGGTTGCGGCAAGTCGCGCTTCGTCGAACACATGGCCTGGAAACTGGATCGGCCGCTGATCACCGTGGCGTGCAACGAGGACATGACAGCCTCTGATCTGGTGGGGCGCTATCTGCTCGACGCCAACGGCACGCGTTGGCTTGACGGCCCGCTGACCACTGCGGCGCGCATCGGTGCGATCTGCTACCTCGACGAAGTGGTTGAAGCGCGCCAAGACACCACCGTGGTGATCCACCCGCTGACCGACCACCGCCGCGTGCTGCCGCTCGACAAAAAGGGCGAGCTGGTCGAGGCGCACCCTGACTTCCAGCTGGTGATTTCCTACAACCCCGGCTACCAGTCGCTGATGAAGGATCTGAAGCAGTCGACCAAGCAGCGCTTTGCCGCTTTCGATTTCGACTATCCGACGCCGGAGCTGGAGGCCTCGATCCTCAGCCGCGAGACCGGGCTGCCGATCGAGCGGGCCGCGCAGCTGGTGCGCATCGGTCAGGCCGCGCGCAATCTCAAGGGCCATGGTCTGGACGAAGGCATCTCCACCCGCCTGCTGGTCTACGCGGCCCTGCTGATCCAGGGCGGCGTGGCGCCGAAGGACGCCTGCCGCATGGCGCTGGTGCGGCCGATCACCGATGACGCGGATATCCGCGCCACGCTCGATCACGCCATCGACACCCTGCTGGGCTGAAGCCCCGTTCCTGATCCCGCTTCTGAAAGCGCGCCATGGCGACTCTGACCGCATCTTCCCGCGCACCGTCCCCCGCTGACCCGGCCGACGATGCCGTCGTGCGGGCCGCACTGGCACGGCTCGATACCCGTTTTCGCGAGATCGAGCCGGTCTTTGCGCCGCTGTATGCGCAGGCCGCATCCCTGCTGAGCCCGGCTGGGCTGGAGGCCTGGCTCGAGGCCGCCCGCGGGCTGGGCAAGCTCGGCCGTGGGGTCGAGCCGATGCTGGCGCTGCTGGAAGAGTGGCCGCAGGCCGCCAGCCGGGTGGGAGAGGCAGCGCTGACGGCGGTGATGGAGGCCGTGCGCCATTTGCAGAAATCGCCCAACGGCCGGGCGATCGCACCAATGCTGCAGACCTTGGCTGCGGTGTCGCGCCGGGTGCTGACGGCGGAGCAGCTGCAGGTCTATCTGGACCTGGCGCTGGATCTGATGCGGCGGACCACCGGCTCGATCCACGGCTTTCACCAGACTCAGCCGAGTCCGGCGCTGCCGGAATTCTTCCGTCAGGCGCCCTATTTGCTCGGCGTGCTCAGCCTGGGTGGGCTGGGGCGCTGGATCGACTACGGTATCCGCAATCACGGGCACCACCCCGAGCGGCAGCTGGACTACTTCAGCCTGCAGTCGCCCGATAGCCTGGCCGTGCTGCAGCGCGAGCGCCATGGCACCTTGTTCGCCGACGTCGAACGCCAGCTTGACCTGACTCTGAAGGCGCTGTGGCGTACTCAGGCGATGCTGGTGCCGTATCCGACGCTCCAGGGCCCCGGGGAGGCCGCACGTCCGCAGCGGCCCTACCTCGATGCCGACGGGCTGCGTCTGCCCGATGTGCTCGACGACGCCTTCGGCCTGAGCGGTGTGGACCGTTACCGGGCCGCGCTGGCGCATTTGGTTGGCCACCAGCGCTGGTCCTTGCCGCAGATCGCCGATAACTGGAGCCCGCTTCAGCGCCTGGCGGTCGAGACCTTCGAGGATGCCCGCATCGATGCGTTGCTGTGCCGTGAGTTTCCCGGGCTGCGCCGGCTGTTGCTGGCGCTGCACCCGCGTCCGGTCGAGGGCAGCTGTGACCCGACGACCCAGTCATGCCTGCGCCATCGGCTGGCGATGGTCTCGCGCGCTCTGCTCGATGAGGACCATGGCTATGCCGATGCCGATCTGAACGAATTCCTGAACCGTTTCCGCATCGCCCTGGCCGAAGGGCGGCCCGCTTCCACCGCCGAGATGGCGCAGCTGGCGTTGAGCTACGTGGCGCGCACCCGTCGGCAAAGCGATCAGTATGCCGACGTGGTCTTCACCGACACGGTGATCGACTATCGCGATGACAACCGCCACCTGTGGCGCTTCATCGAGGAGGGCGACGAGGAAGAGATCTTCGACCCGAAGCGTCCGCCGCCGGAACAGCGGGTGCTCCAGGGGCTGCCGCCGCGGCTCTACCCGGAGTGGGATCACCTCACCGAGACCTTCAAGCCGGACTGGGTCAGCGTCTACGAGGCGCTGCATCCGAGTGGCTCGGCGGCCGAGATCGATCGCCTGCTGGCCAAGCATGGCGCGCTGGCACGTCGGCTCAAGCGGCTGCTCGATCTGCTCAAGCCGCAGGACAAACGCCGCGTCCGCTTCCAGGAGGACGGCGCCGAGCTCGATCTGGATGTGGCGCTGCGCTCGCTGATCGACTACCGCAGCGGCCACACGCCCGATGCGCGCATCAACATGAGCCACCGTCACGATGGACGTGACATCGCCGTGATGCTGCTGCTTGATCTGTCGGAATCGCTCAACCAGAATGTGCCGGGCTCCGAGCAGACGCTGCTGGAGCTGAGCCAGGAGGCGGTGGCGTTGCTGGCCTGGTCGGTCCAGCAGCTGGGTGACCCGCTGGCGATCGCCGGCTTCCACTCCAACACGCGGCACGACGTGCGCTATTTGTACATCAAGGGCAGCAGCGAGCCGTGGGACGACACGGTCAAGGGCCGGCTAGCAGCCTTGCAGGCCGGCTACTCGACGCGCATGGGAGCGGCGCTGCGCCATGCGGCGCATTACCTCGGCAATCAGCGTGCCGACAAGAAGCTGCTGTTGGTGCTGACCGATGGTCAACCGGCCGACATCGATGTGCCTGACGAGCGGGCGCTGATCACAGACGCCCGTCAGGCCGTCCGCGAACTCGGCCGCGACGGCATCTTCTCGTACTGCATCAGCCTGGATCCGCGCGCCGACGACTACGTCAGCGACATTTTTGGCTCGCAGTACACCGTGATCGACCGCGTCGAGCGCCTGCCCGAGCGCCTGCCCGAGCTGTTCATGGCGCTGACACGATAAAAGGCCTGGAGGCTGGGGGGGTCAGATCGTGCCGAGCTGTGCGCGGGCTTCGGCCAGCACGGTGTTGATCTCGTTGTTGAACATGCGTTCCAGCAAGGCGGGCTTGAAGCCTGTGATACGGATCACCGTTTCAAGGTAGTTGTCCAAGTAGCTTTCGGCAATGATGGCCTGCGTCGCCAGGGCCAGTCGACCGACGGCGCCGAGCAGCTCGCGCGCGGCGACCTCGCTGCCGACGGCTTCGGCGGTGGCTTGGGTTGGCAACCATTCGAGCACCCAGGTCCACATGCCCATCATCATCGGGTTCTTGACGCCGACCTTGATATGCACCACGCCGACCAGCGACTGCCACCCCCAGTATTGATCATCAAAAGGGCCGGCCAGCGTGCGCTGCCACCAGCGTCGCAATGTGGTTTCCCGGTCCGAGCGGGCGCCGCCGTTCGAAATAATCGGGGCCATATGTGCGTTGCCCTGAATCGTGTCGTAGAAACCCTTGACCAGATCGTCCTCGATGCTGAGTAGCAATTCACGATGGCGGGTCAGGATTTCAGCATCCCGGGCGCTGAATCGCTGGCCTTCTGGAATGGCGTCCAGGGTTTTTTTGGCCTGTTCGATAATGCCCATGATAGTCCCTTCTATTATTGGTTGATAAGGGTTGTGTTAAATGATCTTGCTGATGCTGTCGGCGGCCCGTTTGACATCCAGAAAGACCAGCCCGAGGCGGGCGTTGGATTTGAGCAGCACGCTGATCACCGCTTCCGGCCCGGCGTGGGCCATCAGCACATAACCGCGTCCTCCCTTGACCAGCACCTGTTCAAGCTCGCCCCGCGACAGCTCCCGGGCGGTGCGCTCGCCCAGGGACAGCATGGCGGCGCTCATCGCGCCGACTCGGTCCTCGTCGAGGCCGGCCGGCAACATTGAGGCCATCATCAGGCCGTCGGTGGACAGGACGGCCGAGGCTCCAATATCCGCAGTCGATCCGTTGAGTTCGCTCAGGATCGAGGTCATGACATCTGCTCGCATGGTGGTTTCTCCCTCAAATGGATAAAGTAATTTGCCCTGTGCTTGATATGGCTCAATGCGATCTCAATATAGGAAATTTCCATGGACCACGCAAACGAGGGTTGATATCGGCGGCGCGACTCTGTCAGCGAAGGGAAAGCATTAATTTTGCTTAATGAATGGGGGCTGAGGTTGGGTTGTTCTGGTGATTAATCTTGTGGTGGCGTGGATACGCTCCGGGTTGTGCAAGTAATTCGTCAATGAAAAGATGTGTTATGAGAAGGCGGTCTGGCGTTTCGCCGTATGTGTGAACCGTTAAATTAATCACGCGGACGTGATAATTGTCCGAGAAAATCGCGTTGGCATGCGCCGGTGTGTCGATCAGGCCGCAGCCAGATCCTGGTTCAGCTGGCCCAGCATCGGGCCGATCGCCATGATCTGTCCGGTGGCCACGCACTGAGCCAGGGCGATGACCTGGCCGGTCAGGTGGATGGCGCGGCTGATCTCGGAGACGGTGCGGATCTGGGCGCGGGCGCTGGCGGTTGCAGCCGTGATGGCGTCGAGCCGCTCCGGCGCATCAGCCAGCAAGGCCTCGATCGCAGCCAGCCGCACGGCGGATGCCGTTCCGCCAAGTTCGGAGGCCTGCTGCATCAGCTGCATCGCCTCCTCGGGAGTTCGGGCGGCCGTGAGGGGGAGCTCCTCGGCCAGCGCATCCAGGTGGCTGGCGTAGCTCTGCAGGGATTCGGGCATGGGCAGTGTCTCCAAAGATTCACGGGGCCGGCGGCACGGCCTTGAGGGTGCGCAGCGCGGATTGAGCCGATTCGAGTTCGTGGCGAGTGGCGCTCAGCGCCTTGAACGTCTCGATCATGCGATCCGGGTCATGGCCGGTGACCGCCTGACGGATCCGGGCATGGTTGGCACGTACCTTGTCGAGGTTCTGGCGATAGCGGTCGATGGCGGCAAGTTCGCGCTGGTAGTCGAGCTGGACTTGTTGTAGTTCGCGACGGCCCAGATAGCCATCGGCCAGATCGCCGGTCGCGATGGCGCAGCGTACGAACTGGGTGGCCTGGATGCGTTCACCGTTGAGCTCGTCGCGATACAGCCCGGCCAGTCGTTGCAGCAGTTGCAGCAGGCGGTCGACCGAGTCGTGGGTTGATTCCAGGGTTTCTCGCACCTTGAGGTGACGCAGTCCGTCGAGGCTGCGCGACAGCAGGGCCGTGGTGGCGCGCAGCGCAGCTTCGTCTTCCGGGTCGACGGCGACGCCCACCCGGTGGATCGACGACAGCGAGCCGTCGAGGGCCTGCGCGGGGGAAGGGGCCTGGCCGGTGGCCAGCTCCGAGAGGGTGCGGTAATAGCGGCCCAGCGTGTCATGCACGGTTGTCGCCTGGGCGAAGGCAGCATCGAACTCGGCCTGCGAAGGACGGCCGCTGCGACCGATCGGACATTTGTCGCCATCGAGCCGGCGAGCGCGCAGCAATTGCTCGGACTGATACCAGCGGTTCAGGGCGCCGCGGTCGGAAACCACCTGGCCGGCGGTGCTGGCGTACTCGCCGACCGCATGCAGATCCACGCAGCCGGACAGCAGCAGCGCGGCCACCAGTGTGGCCGGCCGCCAGATCAGGAGAGACAGGATGCGACGGCGGGCCATGCGAGGTTCTCCGGGACAGGCAGATGACTGCTTTATACCGGCCCGGACGGGTCCGGGGCGGGTGTTGCGTTCGGTTGCAGCCAGCGCCGGTCCTGGGCGGCCAGGAAAGTCTCACCTTCTTCAAGGATGAAGTAGCGCAGTGCCTCGGCGGGTGGGGAGAGCATCTTGGCCTGCAGGTGAACGACGTTCCAGGTTCGCATCACCGGGCTGCCCTCGACCAGCACGAGTTCGAGCAGCCCGAGCTCCAGCTCCAGATTGAGGGTGTGCAGCGACAGGAAGCTCAGCCCCATGCCGGCCATGACCGCCTGCTTGATCGTCTCGTTGCTGGGCATCTCCATATTGATATGCATGTCCTGGCGTTGCTCCTGGTAGAAGCGTTCCAGGGCGGCACGGGTGCCGGAGGCCTGCTCGCGCACGATCAGCGGGTAGGGCTCCAGCGCGGATAGCGGCGGGTGACCGATCTTCATGATCGGGTGACCGGGCGGGGCGACGAAGACCAGCGGGTGCGCCGCAAAGGGTTCGGTGCGGGTGGCCATCTCCTTGGGCGGACGGCCCATGATCGCCAGATCGACTTCGCCGTTGTGCAGCAGGGCGACGAGCTGCTCGCGGTTGCCGACTTCGAGCTTGACGTCGATGCCCGGGTGCTCTTGCCGGAAGCGGGCCAGCAGTCGGGGCACGAAGTACTTGGCCGTGCTGACCATGCCGATCGTCAGTAGCCCGGTTTCCAGCCGGCGAAAACGCGACATCGCATTGTCGGCGTCCTTGAGGGTGGCCAGCATCCGCTTGGCGTAGACCAGGAAGTATTCTCCGGCGGTGGTCAGCGAGATCCGCCGGCCCTGACGGTCGAACAGCGGCAGATCGATGGCGGTTTCCAGCTCCTTGATCTGCATCGTCACCGCCGGTGGCGTCAGGTGCAGGATCTCCGCAGCCCGCGCGAAGCTGAGGTGGCGAGCGACCTCGACGAAGGTTCTCAACTGGCGGAAGGTGACGTTTTTCATCAGACGAATTTCCAGTCAGGGCGTCGACACTTCAGCCAAATTGAACTGAAAGCCAAGTATTCGTGAATTTACCTTAAATGACCGAGGCCCTACAGTGACAACCAACCTGAATCCCTCCCCCCTCCGCCCCGCCATGTACCGCATCGCCCCCAGCATCCTCTCCGCCGACTTTGCCCGCCTGGGCGAAGAAGTCCGCAACGTGTTGGCTGCCGGTGCCGACTGGATCCACTTCGACGTGATGGACAACCATTACGTGCCGAACCTGACCATTGGTCCGGGCGTGGCCAAGGCGATCAAGCCGCATTGCGTCAAGCCCGACGGCACGCCGGCCACGCTGGACGTGCACCTGATGGTTGCCCCGGTCGATGCCCTGGCCCAGGGCTTCGTCGAAGCCGGTGCTGACGTGATCACCTTTCACCCTGAGGCTTCGGCCCATGTCGATCGCACGCTGCAACTGATTCGCGCCGGTGGCTGCAAGGCCGGTCTGGTGTTCAACCCCGCTACCCCGCTGGACGTGCTGGAGTGGGTGATCGACAAGGTCGACGTCGTGCTGATCATGAGCGTCAACCCCGGCTTCGGTGGTCAGAGCTTCATCGACAGCGCCCTGCGCAAGACCGAAGCGGCCCGCAGGATCATCGATGCCTCGGGCCGCGACATCCGCCTGGAAGTCGATGGCGGTATCAAGGTCGACAACATCCGCCGCGTTGCCGACGCCGGCGCCGACACCTTCGTGGCCGGTAGCGCGATCTACGGTCAGAAGGATTACAAGGCCGTGATCGACGCGATGCGCGCCGAACTGGCTCGCTGACCCCCGAACGCCCGCCCGCCCGATTTCGCCGCAGGGTCGCCAACAGGCCCGGCGAGTCAGGGTGGTATTTGCCGAATTTCTGAGCTTTTGAAGAGAACCGAGGAGACAACCCCATGAGCAGCATCAGCACTCCGGATCTTGAATCGTGGCTGGCCGGCCAGCAGCCGGCCGTCGCCGACGTGATCCGGCATCTGGCGCAGGCCTGCGCCCAGATCTCGCGGGCCTGCTCGCGGGGCGCCATCGCCGCCGAGGGCGGCGAGAGCATCCACGGCGCCGTGGGTGAGGTCAACGTCCAGGGCGAGAACCAGCAGAAGCTCGACGTCTATTCGGACGAGTGCATGGCCGACGCGCTGGCGGCCTGCCCGTCGGTGGCCGGCTGGGCCAGCGAGGAGCTGGAACACCCGACCGTCTCGCCCAACCACGCCACCACCGGTCGTTATCTGGCCGTATTCGATCCGTTGGATGGGTCGTCCAACATCGAGGCCAACATCTCGGTGGGTACGATCTTCTCGGTGCTGCCGCACCTGTTCCCTGGCGCTGAACCGACCGAAGCGGCCTTCATGCAGCCGGGTCGCCGCCAGGTTGCCGCGGGCTATGCCCTGTATGGCCCGGCGACCGTGCTGGTGCTGAGCACCGGTCATGGCATCGAGTTCTTCACACTCGATCCGACCAGCAGCCGTTGGGTCCATACCCGCTCGGGCGTGAATATCAAGGTCACGACCAGCGAGTTCGCGATCAATGCGTCGAACCAGCGCTTCTGGGAAAAGCCGATCCAGCGCTATGTCGCCGAATGCGTCGCTGGCGAGTCCGGACCCCGGGCCCGCAATTTCAACATGCGCTGGGTGGCCAGCATGGTGGCCGAGGTGCATCGCATCATGACCCGCGGCGGTGTGTTCCTGTACCCGCGTGACACCAAGGAGCCGCGCAAGCCCGGCCGCCTGCGTCTGATGTACGAGGCCTCGCCGATGGCTTTCCTGATGGAGCAAGCGGGCGCCCGCGCCGTCACCGGAACCACCGACCTTCTCGACGTGGTGCCCGACACCCTGCACCAGCGCGTGCCGGTGATCCTGGGTTCCCGCGAGGAAGTCGAGCTGATCGTGCGCTACTACGCCGACCCGAACGAGAACGTCTCGCTGCAGCTGTTCCGCAACCGCTCGCTGTTCGTGCAGCCGCACCACTGATCCGGGCCTTATCGCCGGTCGTCGACTTCCAGAACACCCCTTCGCTTCCTTTCCATCTTCCGAGGCCCCCCATGTCCAAGAAGCACCCGATCATTGCGGTCACCGGTTCCAGCGGCGCCGGCACCTCCACCGTCAAGCGCGTTTTCGACAACATCTTCCGTCGCGAGGGCTTCAACCCGGCCGTGATCGAAGGGGATGCCTTCCACCGCTACGGTCGCAAGGACATGAAGGTCAAGGTGGCCGAGGCCGAGAAGGAAGGTCGTCCGCTGAGCCACTTCGGCCCTGAGTGCAACGAATGGGCCCTGCTCGAAGAGCAGTTCCGCACCTACGGCGCCACCGGCCGCTGCAAGACGCGCTACTACCTGCATAACGACCAGGAAGCCAAGCCCTACAACCAGGAGCCCGGCACCTTCACGCCCTGGGTCGACACCAAGGCCGACACCGACCTGCTGTTCTATGAAGGCCTGCATGGCTGCGTCAAGACCAACGAAGTCGATCTGGTCCGTCACGCCGACCTGAAGATCGGTGTGGTGCCGATCATCAATCTGGAATGGATTCAGAAGCTGCACCGCGATACCCGCGAGCGCGGCTACTCGACCGAGGCGGTCTCCGACACCATCCTGCGTCGCATGCACGACTACGTGCACTACATCTGCCCGCAGTTCGGCGAGACCGACATCAACTTCCAGCGCGTGCCGGTGGTCGATACCTCCAACCCCTTCATCGCCCGTGACATTCCGACCGCTGGCGAGAGCATGACGGTGATCCGTTTCAAGAACCCCAAGGGCATCGACTTCCCGTATCTGCTGTCGATGATCCATGACTCGTTCATGAGCCGTGCC
>Ga0228698_1000819_pt1 | contig 18638 bp, 16 predicted proteins | sample McNCre117_Aug_MG_FD_178015 | JGI IMG/M metagenome (GOLD analysis project Ga0228698, IMG submission 178015) | Freshwater microbial communities from McNutts Creek, Athens, Georgia, United States - 1-17_Aug_MG | ecosystem: Environmental > Aquatic > Freshwater > Creek | place: USA: Georgia...
ACTCGGCCCGTGAAACGGCCTGCGATTTCTCGATCCATCCCTCGCCGCTGACGAGAGGGCGGCAACCCTCTCCCAGCGGTTCCAGTTTCGCCTGTCAGGCACGGAAATTCATAAGACAAGCGGATTTCGTTTGATCGAAATGAGCTCTAAAAAGAAAATCCCCCGCCGGACCATCGCACCGGCGGGGGATTTCTTTTATTCGGGCTTGGGAGACCAGATCACCTCGGCCACGTCCTCTTCATTGCAGAGTTCCGCCAGCCGAGCGCCCGACACCCGCGAAGGGGTGACGCCGTTGATGACCACGGTGCCAGACTTCGCCAAGGTCCAAGCCGCCGAAACGCAAAGCTTGGGCGTGACATGCTGCGCGATGACGCTCATCTGCTCGCGGCCCTTGAACAGGCGGACGACCACGCCATCGGTCCGTTCGGCCATGGGCTGGCCGGTGACAAGGCCCTGGATCTGTTTCGCCAGTTCAGCCCCGCCGGATGTCTCGGCGCCCATCTTGGGCAGACCGAACACCAGGCTGGCCCCACCGATCAGAATGACCAGCAACAGGGCCCATTCCCAGGTCCAGGCGATCAGATGCGCCCAAAACCCCCGTTTATGGGGCTTTTTATTTTTGTGATGCGAGTCGTGACGCGGCAGCTGTGTGCCTTTTGAGGCGTGGCTGACTGCCGACAGAGTGGCGGCGGCCATGATCATCTCCATTTTTCTTATATTCTACGACTGGCATCCTTTAGGCACAATCTTGTCTTTGGTATTGTTATTACAGGTTGATAGAGATTCAGTATGGGAATCATTTGGAAACGACACGAATCTGCAAATAAAACCGATAAAATTGAATCTATCTGACGGGGCCTCGACTCGTTACAGGCTGTTACACTTTTCCTGAACTTTCGTCATTCCTGCGTTACCGACCAGACGTAGCATGATCCTCAGTCTTAACACGCGAGGATCAAATGATCGCCAAACGCCACCTTCTTCTGGCTGTCGCCGCGACGCTCTTCAGCGCCGGTGTCGCCTTCGCCAATGACGCCCCTCCCCAAGGCATGATGCCCCACCAGGGCATGATGATGCCGCCTCCCGGTATGCAGCCCGGTATGCAGCAGGCTGAACTGCCCAAGTCGCCGGTCGAGTTCCATAAGCTGATGTGCAGCGAGCACTTCGCCCGCGAATCCGGCAAGATGGCCTATCTGGAAGCCAAGCTGAACCTGACCGACAAGCAAAAGACCGCCTGGTCGAAATACAGCGCCGTCCAGCTTCAGTCCGCCGCCCAGCAGCGCGATGTCTGCCTGTCGCTGACGCCCAAGACCGACGCCAAGCCGAGCGCCCTGGAGATCCAGGCCATGCAGGAAAAAGAGCTGACCCAGCGCCTTCAGGCCCTTCAGGCCGAACGCCCGGCCCTGCAGGCTCTGTACGAACTGCTCTCGCCCGAGCAGAAAGCCATCTTGGACCAGCCGCCCCATCACGGCGGAGGCCATGGCGAGCACGGACATCACGGCCAGATGGGTTGATCCTCCATCCCCCTGATATCGATTTGCTTGCCAGGACAGGCTCCTTCTTCCCCGTGGAGAAGGAGCCTTTTCTTTGGCCAATCCGGCCTTCACCACCGTCCTCCTCCTACCGGGATCATCACGCCCGTTATTGCAAATGATTCTCATTCGTGATAGCAGGACAAGAGAGGCCATGGAAAGAGTGAGGCCAAAGGTGCTGTGCAAATGGGTTTTTCAACAGGTCGGACAGGGGCTGCGGCAGCTTGCGGCGGTGGCCGCGCTGGTGTTGCTGATGGCCGTCCCCGCTCAGGCCGGCGACGACGATTTCGACCTGGGAACCGTCGATCCCGAGCTGCCGGCCAAGATCAAGGTCTGGAATGCCGACTGCCTGTCTTGCCACAGCCAGCAGGGTGTCGAGCATCCGCCGCGCCAGGGAATGGATCTGAAGCTGCTGGGAACCCTGACCATCGAGCAGGGCCGCTTCGAACATTCCGATCATGGCAAGATGGCCTGCCGCGACTGCCATGGCGAAGGCTATGTGCCCTATCCCCACGCCAAGGACGCCAAGCCGAAGATCAAGGACTGCGTGACCTGTCATCAGGCCCCGGCCAAGACCGTCATGCCCGAGTTCAAGGCCAGCACCCATTTCAAGGGCCATACCGACCGCTTCACCTGCCGCTCCTGCCATGACCCGCATTTCATGCGCAAGGGCACCGCTTTCCCCACCGCCAAGCTGGCGGCGGCTTCGGACAATGGCGCCTGTCTGGCATGTCATGACGATGACAAGCGCTATCTTGAGCTGATGAAGCCGGGCAGCAAGCGCCCCGACATCGCCGCCGCCCATGACTGGCTGCCCGAACAGAAGCTGCATCTCGACCAGCTGCGCTGCGTCGATTGCCACAGCCCGGTGGCCGATATGGGCAGCCTGTCCCATGAGGTGCAGAAGAAGGACAAGGCGGTCCGCGCCTGCGAGACCTGCCATGCCGATCAAACCGAGCTGACCAAGCGGCTTTACAAGGCCCGCATGCGCGACGGCGATCCCCAATGGGCGGGCTTCGCCAATGCGCCCTTGCTCAAGGAAATCTATGTGGTCGGCGGCAATCGCAATGGCTGGCTCGACTGGGCTGCCGCCGGACTGCTGGGCCTGACCGCCGCCCTGCTGCTGGGCCGCTGGCTGTGGCGGCGACGCAAAGAGAAGCAGACGGGAGACCGCTCATGAGCCCCTATCCGCACCTGGCCCAGCAGCCCGACCCCTTACGGCTGGTGGTCATCGGCAACGGCATGGCCGCCACCGCCCTCGCCGAAGCCTTGACCGACGCCCCCAATCGCCCGGCCAGCGTCACCATCATCGGTGACGAACCCCATGGCGGCTATAACCGCATCCTCTTGTCCTCGGTGCTGGCGGGCGACAAGGATCTGGCCGAGATCATCACCCATCCCGCCGACTGGTATGAAGAGCGCGGCATCACCTTGCTGACCGGCGATCCGGTCGAGACCATCGACCGCGCCGCCCGCAGCCTGACCACCCGATCGGGGCGGGTCATCCCCTGGACCCGGCTGGTGCTGGCCACCGGAGCCGAACCGGTGCGGCTGCCGATTCCCGGTGTCGATCTGCCGGGTGTGCTGGGCTTCCGCTCCATCGCCGATGTGGAAGCCATGCTGGACGCGACCGCCAGCAAGAAGCGGGCGGTGGTGGTGGGCGGCGGCATCCTGGGGCTGGAAGCCGCCTGGGGTCTGCGCCGCCAGGGCATGAGCGTGCAAGTGGTGCATATGACCGACTCGCTGATGGAACGGCAGTTGGACCCGGTGGCCGCCGGGATGCTGCGCACCGATTTGGAAGCCCGCGGTATCGCCTTCGTCACCGGCAGCACCGCCGCCGCTATCGAGGGCCAAGACCGCGTCGAGGGCGTTCGCTTGGCCGATGGCCGCCTACTGCCCGCCGATCTGGTGGTGCTGGCCGCCGGCATCCGTCCCCGCACCGATCTGGCTCGTCAGGCCGGGCTGGCGGTGGGGCGCGGCATTCTGGTCCAGGACGATATGCGCTGCTCGGACCCCAACATCTTCGCCATCGGCGAATGTGTCGAACATGCCGGGGAATGCTATGGGCTGGTGCTGCCGGTGCGCGACATGGCCCGGGTCTGCGCCCATCATCTGGCCGAAGACCAGCCCGCCCTGACCTTCCGTCGGCCCAACATGTCGGCCAAGCTAAAGATTCCCGGCATCGACCTGTTTTCCGCCGGGCTGACCGGGGCCGCCAATAATGACGACCACGAGCTGGTCTATCGCTCGCCCGATGCCAAAATCTACAAGAAGCTGGTGCTGCGCCAGGGCCGGATCGTCGGGGCCATGCTCTATGGCGACGTCAAGGACAGCGCCCAGCTGTGGCAATGGATGGTGGACCGGGTCGACATCACGCCCCGCTGCCCGCAGACCCCTTGCCCCGGCTGCCCCTCCAAGGGCTGGATCGAGATGCCCGCCAGCCTCGACCCGGCCCTGCTGCCCGACGAGGCGGTGGTTTGCCACTGCGCCGGCATCACCAAGGGGACCATCATCGCCGTCGCCCAGGCCGAAGGTTTGACCAGCCTGGAGCAATTGCGCGCCCGCACCGGCACCGGCAGCGGCTGCGGCCAATGCATGGCCCTGGCGGCGGCGGTCCTGGCCTTGGCCCTCAGCCCCGAACAGGCCGCCCGCCTGCAAGCCGAGCAGGAAGGCAGCCTGCGCCAAGCCCGCCGCCAAAGCTTCGGCTTCCGCTGGTGGCATCGCACCAATGCCGTGACCATGACCCTGCTGCTGCTGACCGGGCTGGCCCTGCATTTCCCCGGCTTCGCCTCGTTCGAATGGGCCTATCGCATTCATGAATGGAGCGGGCTGGGCACCATCGCCGCCTATCTGGTCTTCCTGGGATTGAGCTGGGGCTTCCAGCGCCGCTGGAAGCGTGATCTGGACGGGCTGACCATGTTCGCCCTGATGCCGCTGATCCTGTTGACCGGCCTAGCCTTCCTGTGGCCCGCCCTGCTGCCTGAAAAGCTGTTCAGCCTGTCGGGCATCACCCCCGTCGCCCTGGGCCATCTGCTGCTGGCCGTCTTGTCGGTGGCCTTCCTGATGCAGCATCTGACCACCGCTCCCTTCCGCTGGTGGCGCAAACGCGCCCTTCGGCGCTGATCCCCTACAGACCCCACTGACAGCCTGACTCCTCCCGCCTTGGGGAAGAGAGCGGGTGAGAACCGGAGATTTAATGATAATGACTCTTAATCGCATATCTTGCTTAACCCTGGCGGCAAGCCTGAGCCTTTCCGCACCCGCCTGGGCGGCGGTGGATTGGTCCAAGGTCCAGGGCAAGGAAGTCGTGATGCTCTATCCCGGCCAGACCTCGTGGGAATGGAACCTAACCGACGCCGATCATTCCGCCGCCACCAAGTTCAAGCAGGGCCAGAACTGCGCCCAATGCCATCGCGGCGAGGAAAAGCGCCAGGGCGACCTGATGGTCTCGGGCAAGAAGGCCGAGCCCAATCCCATCGCCGGCTTCCCTGGCTATGTGGTTTCCACGGTCAAGTTCGCCTATGACGATCAGGCGCTCTATGTCCGGCTGGACTTCAAGGAACCCGCCGCCCCCGACGCCAAGATGGACCCGCTGGCGGCCACCAAGGTCTCGCTGATCCTCAACGACGCCTTGGTTCCCGAAGGGGTGCGGGCCGGCTGCTGGGCCAGCTGCCACGAAGACAGCGCCTCCATGCCGACCGCGCCGCAAGGAGTGGACCGCAGCCATTATCTGATGAAGACCCGCGTCAAGATGAGCCGCCAGGGCGGCGGCGACGCCATCAAGCCCGCCGAGGATTTGGCCAAGCTGCAAGAGGCCGGCTATCTCCAGGAATGGTGGCAGGCCCGCCTGTCGCCCGGCACCAAGGCTCAGGCCAGCAGCGGCGTGATTTTCGACAAGCGCGAAGAGATCAAGCCCGGCGCCGTCCAGGTCGAGGCCAGCCAGGCCAACGGCAGCTGGAGCGTCATTCTCAGCCGCCCGCTGAACGCCCCCGCTCCCTATCGCCCCTTGCAGACCGGCAAGGTCTACAGCGTCGGGTTCGGCGTGCATCTGGGCCATTCGGCCAAGCGGTTCCACCACACGTCATACGAATTCACCTTCGCGCTGGGCGACGGCCAAGCCGATTTCGTCGCCGCCAAGCAATAAGGAGCATCCGGGGGATGAAGATCAGGATTCTTGCAATGCTGCTGGCCACCTTGCTGGCCGGTCTCTGGGGAGAGGCCCAAGCGGCGGATGTCCGGGTCAGCGAACTGACCGCCATCGATTGGAGCCGCGCCAAGGCCGATGCCGAACCGCCGCCCACGGCGCAAAACCCTGCGCCCGACGACAAAGAGGTTCAGGCCAAGCTGGAGCAATGGACCGACAGCGCCAAAAGCTGTCTGAAATGCCATGACGACAGCCATACCAAGACCATCCTGGTCTCGCCCCACGGCATGAAGGGCGACAAGCGCAGCCCCTTCGGCGACGGCAAACATAGCTGCGAAAGCTGCCACGGCCCCAGCGGCGAACATACCAACGCCACGGTGCCCAAGGGCCAGAAGCGCCCGCCGGTGGCGGTGTCCTTCAAAGGCGAGTTCATCTCGCCGGTGGAGAAGCGCAACGAGGTCTGCAACGGCTGCCATGCCGGCGGCGAACATATCAATTGGCCGGGCAGCGCCCACCAGAGCAACGACGTCGCCTGTTCCGACTGCCATACCGGCCATACGCTCCGCGATCCGGTGCTTGTCAAGAAGACCCAGCCGGAAATCTGCTTCACCTGCCATGCCGAGCAACGGGCGGAAAGCTATCTGGTGTCCCACCATCCCGTCCGCGAGGGCAAGGTGGCTTGCAGCGACTGCCACAACCCCCATGGCTCGCCCACCGACAAGCTGTTGAAGGGCTTTACCCTCAACGAGACCTGCTTCAACTGCCATGCCGAGCAGCGCGGTCCCTTCCTGTGGGAGCATGAGCCGGTGCGCGAGAATTGCAGCAACTGCCACAAGCCCCACGGCTCGACCCAGGCGCGGCTGCTGACCATGCGCGAGCCCTTCCTTTGCCAGACCTGCCACCAGAACAGCCGCGCCACTCACGAAGGCCTGGTGTCCGGCTCCATGCAGCTGCCGGGAGGCAAGGGGGTCGGTACCTACAACTTGGTGCTGGGGCAAGGCTGCGCCAACTGCCATTCCAAGGTCCACGGCTCGAACGCGCCGTCGGGCAACGAACTGACGCATTGATGGGGGATCGATGATGACCAGAACCCTTCGCCTGCTGGCGCTGGCCGGCACCTGCCTGACCGCGCCCGCCGCCCTGGCCGACGACTTCGATATCGAGCCGGTCAGCAGCAGCAACACGAGCGCCGACGCCCAGAAGTCTTCGCTGAAGCTCAACGAGATCACCGTCGGCTTCGGCGCCGTCACCGGTGCCACCGCCCTGTCCGGACGCTATGACGGACTGGACAAAAGCGGCGGCTTCACCGTCGGCGGCTTCCGCATGATCTATCGCAATACCGACGATCCCGACGATCCCCGCTATGCCGTCTTCGAAGGCGACGATATCGACCTGACCCGTCAAAGGCTGGCTCCCGCCGGGAGCCTGTCCTTGCGCACCGGCGTCCAGGGACTGTGGGACACCAGCCTGTCCTATGAGGGCACGCCCTATGCCCAGAGCAACAGCTTCCGCACCTTGCTGAACAGCAGCGGCAATCTGCAAAACGGCCTAACCGCTCAAAGCATCAATGCCACCGCGACGACCGGCGCGGCGACGGTGAATAAATATCTGGCGACCACCAGCACCGGCACCCAGCGGGACGACTTCAAGGCCAAGGCCAGTTTCTCAGGGCTGGAAAACTGGGTGCTGACCAGCAAGGTCGAGCATGACCATCTGTCGGGCAGCAAGATCAACAGCATGCTGTTCCTGGGCAGCGCCAATTACGCCAGCTTCGCCGAGCCCATCGATTACGACACCGACAAGATCACCCTGACCGGAGCCTATACCACCAAGCGGTTTCAGGCCCAGCTCAGCTATGTCTTTTCCAACTTCGCCAACAACCAGCATGAATATGATGCCCAGTCGCCCTTTGTCGGCGCCGGGCGCGCAGGCTATTCGGCATCGCAATATTCCTTGGCCCCCGACAATATGGAGCATCAGCTGCAAGCCTCGATGGGCCTCAACCTGACCCAGGCCACCCATCTGGCCATGAATGCCCGCTATGGCCTGCAGCTTCAGGATTCCAGCTATGCCGCCCGCTATTACGAGACCCCCAACGCCGCCGCACCGGGGGTCAGCGGCCGCTCTTACGACGGCACCATCCAGAACATCTATGCCAATACGGTGCTCACCAGCCGCCCGGCCAAGGACTGGAGCCTGAAGGCCTCTTACAGCTTCGACGACCGCGACAATATGAGCAGCGTCTATAAGATGCGCAGCTATCGCGGTGATTCCGGCACCGGCACCTGGAACGGCTCGTCCACCTATCAGAGCAACGCGCCCTATTCCTTCCTGTTCCAAAAAGCCGGACTGGAAAGCAGCTATACGGTCATCAAGGGCACCAAGATCACGGTGGATTACCTGCTGGATGATCGCCAGCGAACCTATTCCGTCACCAATCATAACCAGGAAAACACCGTCGGCGGCCAGATCCGCACCAGCCTGACGCCCGAGCTGTCCAACAGCCTGTCCTATCACCGCGGCATCCGCTCGGCCACCGCCTATAACGGCAATAGCGGCTGGTACGCCATGTCCCGCGCCGTCACCGGTGAAAGCCGGCTGGCCCAGTACAACTATGCCGGCCGGGTGCGCGACGAGGTGAAGGACAATCTGACCTGGTCCCATGGCGGCGACTGGTCGCTGGGCTCTATGCTGCGCTATGTGATGGACGATTATCCCTCGACCTATTTCGGCGTCACCAGCAATCGGGCCATCTCGGCGGGACCGGACCTGAGCGCGACCCTGGCCCCCGGCCTGACCGGGCATCTGTTCTATAATTACGAGCTGAATTCCATCGGCAGCATGACCTGGACCGGCAGTTCCACCAGCAGCGTCATCTGGCATCTTCAGAACCGCGACGTGGTACATACCACCGGAGCCAGCTTGGAATGGAAGCCCAGCGAGCATGTCACCTTGTCGGCGGAAGACACCATTTCCCTGGGCAATACCGCCTTTGAAGAGGCCAGCTGGCTGTTCGGCACCGCCAGCGCCACCACCAGCACCGCCATCAGCCTGCCCACCTATCGCAGCACCACCAACATCTTGAAGCTGTCGGGCGAGTACGAGGTCGGAGACGGCCTGTCCCTGGGACTGACCGGCCTGTGGCAGCGCTATCTGAACCAGGATTACCTGCTGGCCCAGGCCACCTCGTCCAGCGCGAACCAAAGCGCCACATCGGTGGTCGCCAGCGACGGCAATGGCAGCTATATGGTGCTGGGCGCCATCGCCACCGTGAAGATGCGCTGGTAAGAAGGAAGAACGGGGACGGGGTTATCCCCGTCCGCCGCCCAAAGCCTTATAGAGCGTGATCAGGTTGGTCAGCCGCGAGACTTGCAGGCTGACCAGATCCTGCTGCGCCGAATAGAGCGACCGCTGAGAATCCAGCACCGTCAGATAGGAATCCACCCCCCGGTCATAGCGGGCCTGGGACAGGCGGGTGCTGGTGCTGGTGGCCGTCACCAGCGCCGTCTGGGCGGTCATCTGATCGGCATAGGTCTGCTTGGCGGCCAGGCCGTCGGCGACTTCGCTGAAGGCGGTCTGGATGGCTTTCTCATATTGCGCCACCGCCAGGTCGCGGCTGGCCTTGGCGCTGTCGAGGTTCGCCCGGTTCTTGCCGCCGTCGAAGATCGGCAGCGACAGGCTGGGGCCGAAGCTCCAGGCGCCGGTGCCGCCCTTGCTGAGACCGTTCAGCGCCGGGCTGGCAAAGCCCGCCGAGCCGGTCAAAGAGATGCTGGGGAAGAAGGCCGCCCGCGCCGCGCCGATATTGGCGTTGGCCGCCTTCAGGCTATGCTCGGCCTGGGCGACATCGGGGCGGCGCAGCAGCACATCCGAGGGCAGACCCACCGGCAGATCCTCGACCAGGGTCAGCTTGTCCAGCTCGCCGGTCAGGAGGCTCCGGTCCAGATGCTTGCCCAGCAGCAGCTCCAGGGCGTTGCCGTCCTGGGCGATCTTGCGCTGATAGAGCGCCAGATTGGCCCGCGCCGTCTCGACCGCCGAACGGGCCTGGGCCAGATCCAGCTCGGAGCTGACCCCATGCTCGAAGCTTTTCTGGATCAGGGTCAGCGAGGTCTCGCGGGTCTTCAGGGTCTCTTCGGTCAGGGCCAGCAGCTTATGATCGCCCAGCAGGGAGATATAGGCGTTGGCGACTTCGGCGATCAGGGTGATCTGGGCCGAAGCCCGCGCCTCGTCGGTGGCCAGGAAGCTTTCCAGCGCCTGTTCCTCGGCGCTACGCAGCTTGCCGAAGAAATCCAGCTCGAACGAGGTCACCCCCAGGCTGGCGGTATATTGCCGCGACACCACGGCTTTCTTCGGCACCGTGCTGCTGACCGCCTGGGCGGTGCGGCTGGTGGTGCCGGCGGCGCTGGCATCCACTTCCGGCAGCAGATTGGCCTCGGTCACCTGATAGGTGGCGCGGGCAACCGCCACATTCAGCACCGCCACCCGCAGGTCGCGGTTGTTCTCCAGGGCGGTTTGGATCAGCCCCTGCAAGGTCGGGTCGGGGAAGACCTGCTTCCAGCCGGTATCGACCCACAGGCTCTGGCCCTCCTTGGCGGTGCCGGCGCCTTGCCAGGAGCCGTCGGTGGGCAGATCGGGGCGCTGATAGTCGGGGATCAGCGAGCAGCCCGACAACATCAGGACGCCCAGGGCCGTGGCGGTGAATTTACGCGGAAAAGTCATGATGGGCCTCGTCGTCTTGATGCTTAAAGTTCGCTGTCATGCAGGCTGGGACGCGCCGGTTGCTTGCCGAAGCGGCGCAGCACCACCACGAAGAAGACCGGCACGAAGAACACCGCCAGGAAAGTGGCGCTGATCATGCCGCCCATGACGCCGACGCCAATGGCGTTCTGAGCGCCGGAGCCGGCTCCGTTGGCAATGGCCAGCGGCAGCACGCCCAGGATGAAGGCCAACGAAGTCATCAGGATCGGACGCAGACGCTGACGGGCCGCTTCGATGGCGGCTCCGGTCAAAGAGCGGCCTTTCTCATGCAGTTCCTTGGCGAATTCCACGATCAGGATGGCGTTCTTGGCCGCCAGACCGATGGTGGTCAGCAGGCCGACCTGGAAATAGACGTCGTTGGACAGGCCGCGCAACAGCACCGCCGCCACCGCACCCACCACGCCCAGCGGCACCACCAGCATCACCGAGACCGGGATCGACCAGCTTTCATAGAGGGCGGCCAGGCAGAGGAACACCACCAGGATCGAGATGGCGTACAGCGCCGGAGCCTGCGATCCCGCCATGCGCTCTTCATAGGACAGGCCGGTCCAGGACAGGCCGATGCCGGGCGGCAGCTTCTTGACGATGTCTTCCATGATGGCCATGGCCTCGCCCGAGGAATGCCCGGGAGCCGGGGCACCCATGATCTCGCGCGAGGGCAGACCGTTGAAGCGTTCCAGCTGCGGCGAGCCGGTGGTCCAGCGGCTGCTCATGATGGTCGAGAAGGGCACGGTCAGACCGGCCGTGTTCTTGACCTCCCAGCGGTTCAGATCGTCGGGCTGCATGCGATAAGGCGCATCGGCCTGAAGATAGACCTTCTTGACGCGGCCATTGTCCATGTAGTCGTTGACATAGGACGAGCCCCAGGCCGCCGACATGGTGGTGTTGATGTCGCTCAACGACAGCCCCAGGGCGCTGGCCTTTTCTCGGTCGATCTTGACCTGGAACTGGGGCGTATCCTCAAGGCCGTTGGGGCGCACCGCCATCAGGGCCGGGTTCTGGCTCGCCATGCCCAGCAGCATGTTGCGGGCTTCCATCAGCTTGTCATGGCCCATCCCGCCGCGATCCTGCAGCTGCAGGTCGAAGCCGGTGGCGTTGCCCAGTTCGATCACCGCCGGCGGGGTGAAGGCGAAGATCATGGCATCCTTGACGGTGGACAGCGCCCCCATGGCGCGGCCCGCCACGGCGGCCACCTTCTGATCGGCGCGCTTGCGGACATCCCAGTCCTTCATATTGATGAAGGCCAAGCCGGAATTCTGGCCGCGACCGGCGAAGTTGAAGCCCGAGATGGTGAAGATGGACGAGACGTTCTCGCCCTCGGCCTTGAGGAAATAGTCTTCGACCGCCTTCAGGGCGACGCCGGTACGCTCCAGCGAGGCGCCGGCCGGGGTCGAGACCTGGGCGAAGATGATGCCCTGATCCTCGTCCGGCAGGAAGGAGGTCGGCAGGCGCACGAACAGCACCGCCATCGCCACCACTAGACCGGCATAGACCAACAGCATACGGCCCGAGCGGCGCAGCGCGCCTCGCACGGTGACGGTATAGATGCCGCGGCTGCGGTCGAACGAGCGGTTGAACCAGCCGAAGAAGCCGGTGCTTTCCCAGCCATGGCCGCGCTCGACCGGCTTCAGCATGGTGGCGCACAGGGCCGGGGTCAGCACCAGCGCCACCAGCACCGACAGCCCCATGGCCGAAACCAGGGTCAGCGAGAACTGGCGATAGATCGCCCCCGTCGAACCGGGGAAGAAGGCCATGGGCACGAACACCGCCGACAGCACCAGGGCGATGCCGATCAGGGCGCCGGTGATCTGCCCCATGGATTTGCGAGTGGCCTCGCGGGGGGGCAGGCCTTCCTCGCTCATCACGCGCTCGACATTTTCGACCACCACGATGGCGTCGTCCACCAGCAGGCCGATGGCCAGCACCATGGCGAACATGGTCAGGGTGTTGATGGTGAAGCCAAAGGCCGCCAGGATGCCAAAGGTTCCCAGCAGCACCACTGGCACGGCGATGGTGGGGATCAAGGTGGCGCGGAAGTTCTGCAAGAACAGATACATCACCAGGAAGACCAGGATGATGGCTTCCACCAGGGTCTTGACCACTTCATGGATCGACAGGCTGACGAAGGGGGTGGTGTCGTAGGGATAGACCACCGAGACGCCTTCGGGGAAGAAGGACTTCATCTCGGCCAGACGCGCCCGCACCACATTGGCGGTTTCCAGGGCGTTGGCGCCGGTGGACAGCTTGATGGCCATGGCGGCGGCGGGCACGCCGTTATAGCGGGCCTCGTTGTCATAGCTTTCCGAGCCGACCTCGATGCGGGCCACATCCTTCAGCCGCAGCTGCGAGCCGTCCTTGTTGACCTTCAGGAAGATGTTGCCGAACTCGGCCGGATTCTGCAGACGGCTTTGCGCCAGGATGGTGGCGTTGATCTGCTGACCGGGCAGGGCCGGGCTGCCGCCGATCTGACCCGCCGACACCTCGGCATTTTCGGCCTTGATGGCGGTGGTGATGTCGCTGACCGTCAGCTTGTAGCTGATCATCTTGTCCGGGTTCAGCCAGATGCGCATGGCATGCTGGGCGCCGAACACCGTGACCTCGCCGACGCCGGGCAGACGGCTCAGATTGTCCTGCACGTTCGACACCAGATAGTCGGTCAGCTCGTTACCGTCCAGACGGCCGTCCTCCGAGATCAGGCCGATCACCATCAGGAAGTTGATGGTGGCCTTGGCGACCTTGACGCCCTGCTGCTGCACTTCTTGGGGCAGAAGCGGCGTGGCCAAGGCCAGCTTGTTCTGCACCTGCACCTGGGCGATATCGGGGTCGGCGGCGGGCTCGAAGGTCAGGGTGATGGCGACATTGCCCGCCGAATCCGAGGTCGAGGTCATATAGCGAAGATTGTCGATGCCGTTCATCTTCTGCTCGATGACCTGGGTCACGGCATTTTCCAGCGTCTGGGCCGAGGCGCCGGGATAATAGGCGCTGATCTGCACCGAGGGCGGCGCGATGCGGGGATATTGCTCGATAGGCAGCTTCAGGATGGACAAGCCGCCCGCCAGCATGATGACGATGGCGATGACCCAGGCGAAGACGGGCCGGTCAATGAAGAAACGCGACATTACGGGCTCCGCTTACTTGGCGTCGACGGGAACGGGATGGACATCGCTACCGGGACGGATCTTCAGCAGCCCTTCGACCACCACCGTCTCGCCGCCGCTCAGGCCGCCATCGATCAGCCACTGATCCTGCACCCCCTGGCCCACCGTGACCGGGCGCGGCGCGACCTTGTTGTCGGCCCCCACCACGAAGACCATCGACGAGCCGTCGGGATTGCGCATCACCGCCTTCTGCGGCACCAGAATGGCGTTCTGCCGCACGCCCTGCTCGATATGGGCGCGGACGAACAGGCCGGGATAGAGCAGCTTGTCGGGATTGGGGAACACCGCCCGCACCAGCACCGAGCCGGTATCCTGATCGACAGTGACATCCGAGAACTTCAACTGGCCGGTCTGGCCATAAGCCTGACCCGAGCCATCCAGATTCAGGCTCACCGGCGCTTCGGTGGCGCTTTGCAGCTTGCCCGCCGACAGGGCCTGACGCAGGCGCATCAGATCGGAAGACGATTGGCTCAGGTCCACATAGATGGGGTCCAACTGCGTGATGGTCGCCAAGGCCGTGCTCTGGCCCGCCGTCACCAGCGCACCCTCGGTCACGCTGGACTTGCTGATGCGGCCCGAGATGGGCGCGTAAACCTTGGTGTAATCCAGATTGATCCGCGCCGTATCCACCGCCGCCTGAGCCACCATGATCTGGGCCTTGTCCTGCTCCAAGGTGGCGACGGTATCATCGTAATCCTGGCGCGAGACGGCATTGATCTGCACCAGATCGGCATAGCGGGCGGCCTTGGCCTCGGCGGTCTTCAAGGTGGCGCGGGCCTTGGCCAGATCGGCCTGGGCGCTGACGACAGCCGCCTGATAGGTGGCCGGATCGATCTGATACAGCTGCTGCCCGGCCTTCACCTCCGAGCCTTCCTCGAACAAGCGCTTGGTCACGATGCCCCCCACCTGAGGCCGCACCTCGGCGACACGGAAGGCCGCCGTGCGCCCCGGAAGCTCGGCCACCAGCGGCACCGTCTTGGGGGCAAGGGTCAGAACCGACACCTCGACCGGACCGCCTTGTGGCATTCCGGCCTGCTTGTCTTCCTTGCAGGCGGACAGCATCAGGGCAGCGGACAGAGCCAGGACGGTGGGAAGGGCAGTGCGAAGAGCGGACATGGGCAAAAGGCCTCACTAGAAAAATTTCCAGTACGGTACCGTACAGTACCATTTGAATGCAAGTGCTCGTTTTGCTAACATGGGGAGGTCGAACAGGAGCCACCAGTGAGCCAATGCAGATTCCAACCCAGGGGACTGGCCCGGCGCGAAGCGATGATCGCCGCCGCCAGCCAGCTCTTCCTGGAAAAGGGCTTCGAAGCCACCAGCATCTCGGACATCGTCGAACAGGCGGGCGGGTCGCGCCGGACCCTATACGAGCATTTCGGCAATAAGAACGGACTGCTGCGCGCCATCATCGAAGAGGCCACCGCCCGCGTCTGGGCGGAAATGGACATTGACTGGGCCGGCGATCGCCTGACCGAGCAAGACCTCTTCCAAATCGCCTATCACCTTTATAAGGGGGCCTGCACCCCGGAAGCGGTGGCGGTCTATCGCATCGTCATCACCGAAGGCCATCGCGACCGCGAGATCTCGGACCTGTTCCAGGCACTGGGGCCCAATCAGGTCGCGGCGAAATTGGCCGACTGGTTCAGCCGGGCTCAGGCCCAAGGCGACTTCCTGGGGGGCGATCCCTTCGACATGGCCCATGCCTTCATGGGCATCACCATGGGCCGCTTCCATATCAGCTATGCCATCGGCTGCCCCTTGCCCTGGGACGAGGGCGATGTGGTGCAGCATGTGCGGCTGGCCGTGCAGCTTTTCGTTCAGGGCGCCCGCCCGCCGGGCCCTGGCAAGGATCTCTCCGTATGAAAAATCATCTTTATGCCGTCACCCTGGAACATCTGGCCGACCCCGACGGCAAACCCGTCGATCGTCCGGCCATCCGCTTCCAGGCCCGCAATCATGACGACCTTTACGCCATCCTGGACCGCGCCCGCGGCAAGCTGGCCCTGTCCGAGGATGAAACCACCGCCATGGTGGTGGGGCTGAAGCTGCTGGGCGAGATCGCCCTGACCCACCGGGATGACCCGCTCTTCTCCGAGCTGACCGGGCATCTGGGCGGCTTTATCAAAAAGCTGAAGGGCGGCCTGAAGGACTGAGCCCCTGCCGACTTTCCGCTGTCTGACATTTCCCGGCTGCTTTATAAACGGGCGGGGGCTGTTGTCGCGGAGATCCCATGTCGGAACAAGTGATCATCAAATCCGGGCCCTGCATCCCCCTGGGTCCGGCGGTCGCGTTGCTCTTCTTTGGAACGCTGTCGGTCTTTTCCCTCGTCTCGCCTCTCGATCCCGATCTGCAAGATGGCGGGACGGTGGCCTATGTGTTCACCGGTCTGGTGGCGCTGCCCATCCTCTATCATCTCTACTGCTATCTGAGCGGCCGGGTGATCGCCGTTCTCGGTCCTCAAGGACTGCGCGCCAGAAGCTGCGACAATGCGCTGGTCCCCTGGGATTTGGTGAGCAAGGTCTCGCGCGTCGACAAGACCGTCGGGCTATTCGCGATGAATATGCTGATGTTCCGCCTGAAGCAGGCCACCCGCCACGATCTCTACGAGGTGGTGCTGGACAAGAAAGCCTTGGACATCGGCGTCAAGCATGGCGAGTTCCTGACCCAAATCGGGTTTGCCCTGGAGCCGTTATATCTGACGATCACCAGCCAGGAGCTGGCCGCGATCTTCCGCCGCTACCTGCCGCCCGAGCGGTGCGTCGATTTTCCTGCCGAGCAGCGGATGTAAGGAAAGCTTTGGTGCCCCAGGCCGGACTCGAACCAGCACGCCATCACTGACAACAGATTTTGAGTCTGCCGCGTCTACCATTCCGCCACTGGGGCACCGGAGGTAGGGGGCCGATCATAGACGAACTCGGCTTGGGGTCAATGCCACAATAAGACCTTCATTGAAGCATTGCGTCTGGCGCACCCGGACTGTTACATCTCGGACCATGCTGACGCGTCTTTATTCCCGGATCATGGGCCTGGCCCAACACCCTCGCGCCTCCCTGTGGCTGGTGCTGGTGGCCTTCATCGAAAGCTCGGTCTTTCCCATTCCCCCCGATGTGCTGCTGATCCCCATGGTGCTGGCGGACCGGCGCAAGGCTTGGCGCTATGCCGGAATATCGACCCTGGCCTCGGTGGCGGGCGGCTTTCTGGGCTATGCCATCGGCTCGGTGTTCTATGACACCCTCGGCCAAGCCATCGTCCAGGCCTATCACCTGGAGGCCAAAGCCGCCGAATATGCCCAGCTGTTCCGCGACAACGCCATCATGATCATGGCGGTCAAGGGGCTGGTGCCGGTGATCCCCTATAAGCTGATCACCATCACCGCCGGTCTGGCCAAGATGGATCTGCTGACCTTCGCCATCACCAGTCTACTGGTGCGGGCCTTGCGCTTCTATCTGGTGGCCGGGCTGCTGTGGAAGTTCGGCGAGCCCATCCGCAGCTTCATCGAAAAGCGGCTGGGGTTGGTGACCGCCGGTTTCGCCATCGCCCTGGTGGGCGGCTTCCTGATCCTCAAGCTGGTCTGAGGTTCTTTCATGACCCTGCCGCCCCGCGCCTATCCCGCCGCTTTGCTGCTGACCTGCCTGTTCGCGCTGGCCAGCGCCTTGACGGCGCAATATGCCTTCAAGCTACTGCCCTGCATCCTCTGCCTTTATCAGCGGGTGCCCTTCGTCCTCAGCGCCGTTCTTTGCGCCATCGCCCTGTTGCCGCGCATGCCCGCCAAGGGCCGCATGGCGCTGCTGCTGCTGTGCGCCGTTGCCCTGGCCGCCAATGCCGGCATCGCCACCTATCATGTCGGGGTCGAGCAGCATTGGTGGCAAGGCACCACCCAATGCGTGGGCGGCGGCCCGGTGCCCTCGAACGCCGCCGATATGCTGGCCTCGCTGGATGCCCCGCCAGCGCCGCGCTGTGATCAGCCGGCTTGGCGGATGTTCGGCATCTCCATGGCCGGTTACAATATTCCCTTCTCGCTGGCCCTGGCCGGTTTCGCCGCCTGGGCCGTTCATAAGCTTCGGGAGGCCGCATGAGCAAGACGACCACTGGTGAGAATCTGATGCCCGGCGACCCCTCGCCCCGCAAGCTGCTGGAGCGGATGATCCGCGTCAACCATGCCGGAGAATTCGGCGCGGTGCGCATCTATCAGGGCCAGCTGGCCGTGCTGGGCCGCAAATCCGCCAATGCCGCCACGCTCCGCCATATGGAAGAGCAAGAGCAAGAGCATCTCTCCACCTTCAAGACCATGATCGCCCAGCGCCGGGTCCGCCCCACCGCCTTGCAGCCCCTGTGGCACATCGCCGGTTTTGCCCTGGGCGCCGGCACCGCCTTGCTGGGGGAAAAAGCCGCCATGGCCTGCACCGTCGCGGTGGAAGAGGTCATCGACGGCCATTATGCCGAACAGGTCAAGCTGCTGGGCGAAGACGAAGCCGAGCTGCGCCAGACTGTCGAAAAATTCCGCATCGAAGAAATCGAGCATCGCGACATCGGTCTGGCCAACGGCGCCGAGCAGGCTCCCGCCTATCCGGTGCTGTCCGCCGCCATCAAGACCGGCTGCAAACTGGCGATCTGGTTGTCTGAGAGAATTTGAAGAATTCTCTCAGGTTTATGTTTGGTCCCTCAAGTGCCGGGCGTGAGTTTTTTATATTTAGGCCCCTCAGGCGCCGGGCGCGGGCATCCGCCCGCTTGGCTCCTCCGCTAAAGCTCCGGCGCGCTCAATGCGCTAGTCGCGTTGCGCTCCGGGTTTTATGTTTGAGTCCCTCAAGCGCCGGGCGGGCGCATCCGCGCCCTTGGCTCCTCCGCTTCGCTGCGGCGGCCTCAATGGCCTAGTCGCGCTTTGCGCTCCGGGTGCCACATTTCAAAGATCTATGGCTGAAAAACAAAAAGGGGCACCCGGTGGGGTGCCCCTTCTCGTTTGAGCAGATGCTTAAGCTTAGTGGATGTTCTCGCCATGCAGCGAGTAATCCAGGCCTTCCACTTCCTCTTCGACGGTGACGCGCAGGC
>Ga0228698_1000820_pt1 | contig 18621 bp, 26 predicted proteins | sample McNCre117_Aug_MG_FD_178015 | JGI IMG/M metagenome (GOLD analysis project Ga0228698, IMG submission 178015) | Freshwater microbial communities from McNutts Creek, Athens, Georgia, United States - 1-17_Aug_MG | ecosystem: Environmental > Aquatic > Freshwater > Creek | place: USA: Georgia...
CGGTAGTGGCGCAGCAGGTCGAGTACCTTCAGCTGCAGCTCGAGGTCCGCAGCGTCATAGATCCCGGTGGTCAGCAGCTGGTGACCCACACCATAGGTGGTACCGTTGGCGTCGGTGACCGCGTCGTGGCGGTTGACCACCATGGGGCCATGGGTGGTGGCAGCTAGGATCCAGTTGGCGGGGTTGGGCATCAGCGGTCCTCCTCAATGGCGGCCGCAAGACGGGCGGGTGTCCATGTCATCGCCATGGAATGCGGCAGGCCGTCGATCAGGATCGGCGCACGGTATCCTTCGGGCATCGTCTTCAGAAACGCGAGCACGGCGGCGCGGGTACCCTTCATGTAGTCGTCCAGATGCTCAGGCGATAAATCCTCAAAACGGTCTAAGCCATCCCATCGCGCTAGTTCGCGCCTCGCCGTCTCCAACGCCTTGCGGATGTCAGTCATCGTCGCGCTCCTTGTGTTCGCCGCACCAGTCGGAATATTTTGTTTCAATCCACTGTTGCGGAACCATATTTGTGCGTGGCGAAGGAGGAAATCGGCGGCATTGCCCTAAATCCAAAACACCTTTATGTAAAAGCCACCACCTGCATGTCTCACACGTTTTCATGGCCCCTCGCTTCCAGCGCGGCGATGCAGAGGGCTAGGGCCGTCCGCGATTGTTTTCAGCGCATCCCTCAGCCGCGCGTTCTCGGCGCGGAGGAGGGTGCTTTCTGTGCGGGCGCGATCCCGTTCGGCGCGCAGCACATCCATCTCAATGACGGCACGATCGAGCACGCTTTCGGCTCGCTGAATATCTGCCTCAGTCATCCTTCCCCTCCATCCCCGCGACCGCGCGCCAGCCGTTGCGTTGTTTATCCTCCATTAAATGCCAAGGAACGGGTTGAAATTCTGCGGCGGAACAATAAGCTGCATACGTTTCCTTCGCCCGCTTGTCCGGGTCCACCTCTGGCGCGTAGGTGTTGGCGAGGCGGTGGGCGACGCGGGCGCAGACCACATAGACCGGCTCGTCTTCGTCGCGCTTTGGGTCCGACAGGGCACTATCGAACACCTCTTCGATTGCTTCCACGCTCATCCCATCAATCATCCGCCGCCGCGCGGGCAGGGCGAAGTGGGAGAGAATGTGCATCGCCAGATCAGTTCTGTATTCCTGTGAGCAACTATCGTTTAGCGTCCAGTTTTTGCAAAACTGATAAACAACGCCAGCCACCGCCTCTCGCGTCCTTCCAGAGCCCACGCCGCGCCATGTTGTTCTACTGCACCTGTGTTCCGTACTCATGCTTCTATGTCCTCTGAGAGGATTAGCTTCTTGCCGAAGACCTTGGCCGCGGCCTCGACGTAGGCGAGGGGAACGCGCTTCTCGCCACGTTCCCATGAAGAGATGGTGCTTTGGCTGAAGCCGGTGCGCTGTGCGAGCCACTCTTGGGAGCAGGACTCCCTGACGCGAAGCGTCACCAACTGACGAAGGACGGGCGAGAGGCCAGCGCCTTTAGGCGCGAAAGCCTTTCCCCTGTTCCAAGGATCGCGGTTCCAGTTGCCGGGATGAGGTCTCAACAGGCCTCCCCCCTTGGCCTTGGCGATGGCATCGCGGGCTCCGGTCATGGGACACCTCGCAGCACGGTGGCCAGCTGAAGCCCACGGCCTATCGCGGCCGAGATGGGGTTAACGAGCGGAAAACCGGTGACCGCCGAGCTCAACAGGGTGATGATGCACCAGAGCCCGAGGCTCATGAGCGTGATGCGGAGGTAGGGGTTCATGACACGGGCCAGTGGTAGGGGGTTGACGGGTCGTCCTGCCAGCCGAAGACCCGGTAGTGCCCGGGTGCCTTGCGGAGCAGGCGGGCCCGGTGGGTCGCGTGGATCGGGCCACCCCACCAGCCGGGGTTCTCCGGCCGCGTGAAGCGGTAGCGGAGGGGTAGGTCAACGCGGACCGTCCGGCCACGACGGGCGGCATACTCGTCCTGGAGGGTCCAGGTGTAGTTCACCAGTCGGGGGACGAACCCCCGCCACATCCGCACGGCGGGATGGTTCTGCCAGCCGTAGGTCGGGTCACCGAGGGCCTTGAGGATCTGGGCGCACTCGACGATCTGCTTCAGCAGCCGCTTGTCGTCGAGACACAGCGCGGTGGCCGCATCGTCGGGATAGGGGACGAAGGTTTGCATCAGGGAGCGTCCTGCGCCTGGCGCTCGGTGATCGGCACAAGCTTGACCAGGCCCAGCTGGCGTTCCACCGTCTCCTTGGTCAGGAGCAGCTCCTTGCCGGTCGAGATCTGCCGCGCGACGATTGGGTACTTCGAGCGACGCGGGGCGAAACCTACGAGCTGCCAGGGGTTGTCGCCGAAGATGACGGTCTGGCCGTAGTGCTCGGGCATCAGACCGAAGAGGGCGCAGTACCGGTTCCAGTCCTCGCGCTCCTTGCCGGCACGCTCCTCAACCCCGCCGAGGGTGAACTCGACGGTGATCGAAAGCTTGTAGCCGTAGAGAGACTTGACGACCGTGGCCACGTTGGGACCGAACGCCGCGTCGAGGGCTGCCTGGACCTTGGCCCGGACGTCGACGAGCTGCTGCTTGGTGTAGGACATTCTCTGTTCTCCTGTTCGTCCGCGTGATGGGGGTATTATTAATAAGTTTAAGCGAGGTTGTACACCACAAAGTGGGGTAACTTTATTTCAAAGCTGCCGCCACACGTCGAAGGTGACGAGGCCTAGACCGCCGGCAGCCAGGAGCAGGAAGAGGGTCTCGCAGACACGACGCACCGACCCATAAGTTTCCCAGGCCTCGAGATACTCGATGAACCACGCGACAAACAAGCTCAAGAGAGCTAGGGAACAGACTATCTTTAAGGAAAGAGGCATCAGAAGGGCTCCGGCCGGCCATCCGGCAAGGTGGGTTGCAGGGGTTCGGCGATCGCCAGGTCCGCCGGGTCTAGGGTGACGCCGACCTCCTGGCGAAGGTTCGCGAGGATCTCCTCGAGCGGCGGCACGTGAAGCACCTCCAGCAGCGAGTCGGGCAGACCCAGACGGCCGCGGGTCTCCTCGGACAGGCCCAGCTGGGCGGCCGCACCGCGGACACGCGGGAAGTGGATCGTCTGGCCGCGGTCGCGACCGTAGAGGTAGGTCTTCAGGAGACGCCGGTGGAGGATCTTTCCCAGCCGACGGCCGATCCGGTGCCGGAAGGCATACTCCTCGTAGTCCTTGTCGAAGGCCTCGATCGGCACGACCCGCCCGATGAAGGGAACACCGGAGACGTAGCCCGAGGTCAACGCGTCGATCAGCCAGCTTAGCTCCACGTTCTGGTCGATGGCCATCGCCCGGTTCATACGCTGGTCGGCCGTGTCCGGCGTCGGCTGCGACTCCCAGTCAGCCAGGTCGAGCGTCAGCAGGTGGTGCATGAAGGCCCGCAGCTCGGGGTGGTCGAGCGAGCCGCCGGCGTTGATCGTCGCATTGGCGAAGGCCGTCATCTCCTCGGCCGACAGCGACTGCCGCATGGTGACGTAGATGAACCGGCGACTGTCGGGTCCCGACGCGGTGGAGGCCTCGTCGTTGCTGGACCAGAAGAACCGGGCCATGTTGCGCACCACCCGCACCGGCTGGTTCTTGGCGTTGATCGTCAACGTGTCGCTGGTGATCATCGCCTTGATCTTGTTCGCGGCCCGGTTGGCCGAGTTGGTCGAGATCTCCTCCACGTTGACGATGAGCTTGTTGGCCAGCCCGTCGTTGAAGGCGCCCAGCAGGTCGTTCTCCGGGCTCGTCGCCTTCAGGGTGTAGTGACGGCCCACCATCGCGGAGATCAGGTCGATGAACAGCGTCTTGCCGGCCCCCTGTAACCCGCGGATGGACAGGGCCCGCTTGGAGAGCTGGTGGGGCTTCTGAAAGAGGTGGGCGAGAAACCGCTCGACGTAGAGAACGACGGCCGGGTCCTCGCTGAGCGAGTCCAACAGGCGACGGATCGTCGGGAACTCGCCGGGCTCGGGGGTCACCGCAAAACCGCGCCACAGGTTGTAGACGTCCTCGCGGTCGACGTAGTTCGGGTCCGGGTTGAACACCACGGAGTGGACGGTGGCGCGGTCGGGGGACTCCAGCCAGAGCTTGCCCAGCGGGACGTCCGTCACGCTGCGTCCGCTTACCACGGGACGGAGGTCGTTGACGAACCGGCTTACGAACTCCTTCTGCGTGAGACGCACGTGGGACAGACCGACGCCGTTCACGTCACGCGGGTTCTTGATCAGGACGTAGGCCTCACCCGACTCGTCGGAGTTGACGAACACGTAGCGGGAGTTAAGCCGCAGGATGTCGGGGTCGGGCTGACGGGCCTCGGCCACGGCCTTCTCGGCCCAGCCCTCGAGACCCCTGGGGTCGGGGTCGGCCACGTCGTGCCCGCGCGGGAGTTCCAGCGGGGGCCGGATGAGGACGCGTATGGGGTGGCGGTCGTTCGGGCGGGCCCACTGGTTGAAGACGTCGCGCAGTCGGCCGATGATCTGGTGGGCGGCCGACATGCCAGGGGTATCGTTGTCCGGCAGGATGAACACGTCACGGGTCGACAGGGGAACCCAGTCGGTGTCCTTGACGTTCTTCGCGCCGCCGTCCCAGCAGACGCACACGAACTCGGGAAAGCGTCTCTTGGCCGCCGCCTGGGTGCGTTCGCCCTCCACGATCAGCACGGGGTCGTCGGGACGTGTCTGCAGCTCGCGGAGGTTATACAGCGGAAGCTCGGCGTTGACCTGGATGCGAAGCTGGCGGCCCTCCACGCGAAGTCCGTCCTGGGCGGTATACGCGGCGCGAAGAAACTTCTTGGTGGCCTGGGCACGGTCCTCCAGCCGGAGCTTGTAGTAGAAGAACTCGCCGCGGACGTTCTCGTAGCGATAGACATCCGCCGCCTCACAGAATAGGCGGACGAGGAGGTCCTTTGAACCCTTGTCCGCCAGAGCACGTATCTCGTCGGGCATCGGTACCGGGAGGTAGTGCTCCGGCGCGGGGACCACCGCATGAGCCACCTTGGTGCCGACGTGGTCGGACACCACCTGGTCGACGTCGATGTCCAGGCCGAAGGTTTGCTTCACCTGGGCGTAGAGCTGCACCTTGGTACCCTTGGGCAGTACGAACCGGGCAAGCTCCAGGGCCAGGCTGGCCACACCCGTGCCCGTCTTGTCGGCCAGCTTGGGACGGATCAGCCGCCAGGAGTGGTAGGACACGTGGAGACGGACGGCCACCCCGTCAGAGCGGCCCGAGACCAGCTCAGAACCCTCACGGTAGGGCGACGCGACGTAGACCTCCAGCAGGCGGTTCAGGTGCGGCTCGAGTAGCTCGTCGAACTGCCTCTCGAGCTCACGTTCGACCTCGGAGAGATCGAACGGGTCAACGGTGCGGGCCATGGTCCTCAGACCTCGACCGGCAGCGCGCGGCGCACCTCCTCGGTAAGTCGCTCTCGGAGCTCAACCAGACGGTTCTCGGGGAGAAGGTCAACGGCCAGACGGGTAAAGGCAAGCAGTCGATCCGCCTCGTTGGGTTGCGCCTCGGCGATGGCGACGCGTCCACGGAGCCAGCCGAGCTGGCGTGGGGTCAGAGCTTTTGTCACGGACGAGGCTCCCGAGAGGGGTTGAAACTGATCAAAGTTTATCAGAGTTCCGTACCTGTGTATACAGAAAAGTATGGTGATTGAGGTCTTTTTGTGTTAACTTATCAAAGATCAAAGTTTCAAAGTTTGAAAGTTTGATACAGTCTACGAACTTTGATACAGTTGGGTGTATCAGAGATCAAAGATCGGGTTTTCCGACGGTGGAAATTGATACGCGGTTTTGGTTTGTAAGTCCTTATTTTATATGTGTTTGTATCAAAGTATCAAAATATCAAAGTATAAAAGCCACCCCACGGAAAAGTGCATTTTTGGAGAGGGGGGGGGGGGGGTAGGGTACATGTGTTCTCGTATAGCCAACTTAGTAGGGGGCCAAACTTTGATATTGATACACTACTCTGATCAGGGTCCCCGGGTGGTTGAGGACGTGTCGTGGCCGGTTCGAGCCGGCTGCAACTTCCCGTTTTGGGTCAGGTGATTTTGTGTTATGATGCTCGGCATGTCAGGCTTACCCCTTCGACAGCAGCAGCATCTCACCTTCAAGGCGAACCTGCTGCAGTATCGCGACGAGCTGCTCGGACCCGGTTCGAACTGGGATCCGCTGCACACGCTCATGGAGGTGGCGCTGGGAGCGCCTCTGACCACGGCTAGCGGCCTGGGCAGTATGATCCCTGGCCAGTCGGTCACGGATGCTGACATGCGCCTCTCAGCCGCCAAGGAGTTGGCCGGATACCTCTACCCGAAGCTGAAGGCCGTCGAACACACGGTGTCGGGCGGTGAGGAGCCGATCCGGCACGCGATCGTCGACGACATCGTGAACCTCGTCACGCGAAACAAGATCCGGGGCGAGGACGCTCCGCGCCAGGAGGGCAAACCTTGAGCCGAGGCATTCGGATCCCCATCGCGCTAGCCGCGGCCGTCACCAACGGCATCTGCCAGTCGCAGACCCCGACCGGGGCCGGCAACCTCACCATCAACGGCTCGCTGGCCACGGCCGGGGTTGCCACCCTCGCCACCGCGGGCACCAACATCGCCCGTCAGGTGCTGTTGACCTTCGCGGCGGATGAGAGCGCCAAGACGTTTACCCTCTACGGGACCGACACCTCCGGCAACACCATCAGCGAGACGGTCACCGGCACGGCCTCCACGGCCGTCAGCCAGCTGATGTATGTCACCTTGACCCAGGTCGCAGTGTCGGCTGCGACAGCCGCCGCTGTGGTGGTCGGCACCAACGGGGTGGGAGCCACCTGCTGGGTGCCGATGGACAGCGATCGCATCGGGGCGGCCTGGTCCCTGGGCTCGGTGATCCCATCTGGTGTGTCCGCCAACGTGATGCCGCAGTGCACACTGGACCCACTGTCGCCCGGTGAGGAGGGGCTGTGGATGAGTGCCATCAGCACCACCTTCATTGCTCCGACCCCTTATGACCTGGAGGCGTCCGCCCTGACTGCCAGCAAGCTGACCTATGGGGTGTTCCCCGTGCACGGCGTGCGGCTGTTGATCAACAGCGGGGCAACGTCCACCATCTACTTCGACGTCGTGCAGCAGGGACTGATGTAGGGTGGCCACGGTCGGACTCGCCGCATCCGGCAGCTTGGGGCTGGGCGCCTCAAGCAAGCTGGCGTTGGCCGGGTCCGGAAACCTGGCATTGGCGGCCTCGCTGCAGGTTGGGCCGGCGGGTGGTGCCCCAGCGCCAACCGGCAACATCCGGGTTACCTCGGCCGGCGCAACACGTGTCACCAGCGCCGGCGACACACGTGTGGTGAGCAGCTGATCAATATGGAACAGCACCATGACCTGCGTTTTATGCCGAGTCTTGCGCGCCGTGGGCCGATGGCTGCGGCGGTTGGCTGCCTGGCTGGAGTGTCCTTGTCTACCGCCTGACCACCTCGTCTTCACTGACCACCAAGGAGTCCCCATCATGGCTGTTTCGATCCCCGGTGCCTTTGACCACGTCACCGTCCCGCTGAAGGCCTTCCGTGGTACCACGCAGGTGCCGTTGCCCGCCGACACCGCCGTGACCAGCAGCGATGAAGCCGTGGCCTCCGTGGTGCTGGATCTGGCCGCCGGCACGGTGACCGCAACCCGTGCCACGGCCGCAGCGGCTTCCATGACGGTCACCGCCACGGCGGGCGGCGGCCTGACGACCACCATGATTGTCAACGTCGAGACCGCCGTGGCCACGTCGCTGGCGTTTGACGAGGCCAACGCCACTAACTCCTGACCACGGGCCTGCTACCCGCCAACTGACGGAGCCGTTGCATGACCAACGTGACCATCCCCGATCTGACCCCGGTCGCGACCGCGCAGCCGACCGATTTGATTGAGGTTTCGCAGTCCAATGTGAGCGGTAGCGAGACGCTTGCCCAGGCTGTTGAAGCGGGTGCGGCGGGATCGGGCAATGCAAGCGTTCGCCTTGGTAATGGTTCGACAGCCAGCGGCGATAACTCCGTTGCTGTTGGGCGCGACGCCAACGCTGGGAATAATGGCGCTGTTGCCGTTGGCTACAAAGCAAATGCGGCGGGTGTTACTGCCTCTGCGATTGGTTATCTGGCTCATGCCAGCGGACAGGTTTCTGTGGCTATCGGTTCCAATGCAAACGCAAGCGGGGACTCGGCCTTTGTATTTGGGAATTCAAGCTCAGCGAGCGGCCCTAGCGCAACGGCCCTTGGCGGTGCCGCGAGCGCCGGAGGCTATCAATCTCTGGCTCTGGGCACTGCCGCAAACGCAAGTGGCACTAATTCGGTTGCCATAGGAACCCTGGCCAATGCTTCCGGAGAAAACTCCGTAGCTTTGGGGACCAACGCGGTTGCAACGGGAACCGGCAGCAAGTCAACCGCCGTTGGTTTGTCGGCGGTAGCCGCGGGGCCGTCCTCGGTGAGTCTGGGAAACGCCGCAAACGCGACGGGTACCAACTCTACCGCCCTCGGTTTCAACGCTCTCGCTAACGGCTTTCCCGCCATCGCCATCGGCGTGAACTCCATCGCCACGGCAGACGGGGCCTTGGCCGTGGGCTACGGGTCCAACGCCTCTGGCGCTGCTTCTTCTGCCATAGGCTACTTCGCCATCGCGGGCGGCAAGCACTCCGACGCTTTCGGACATCAGGCAAGGGCCACGGGGAATTTTTCGGTGGCCATCGGATACTCCTCCCACTCTGCCGGAACCGGGCAGATCGCCATCGGGCAGAACGCCGGCAACAACACCGCTGTCACCGACGCCGTTGCCATTGGACACAACGCTACCTCCAGCAATCAAAGCACTGTCGCGATCGGTTACGATGCCCGTGCGGCGGGTGTGAACTCCATCGCGATGGGCAACGCGGCCAACGTTACCGCAACCAACTCCGTTGCCATCGGCGTTTCGGCGTGTGCGACCGGGGCCAACTCTGTGGCGCTCGGCGCTGGGGTGACCGTGGGCTCGGCCAACACGCTCGGGCTTCCCATCGGCGGTTCTACGGGAGCGTTGCTTGTCAAGACCGTCAACGGTTGGCAAGCCTTGGCTCCCGGAGCAGAAGGCACGACGCTGAAGATCTCCGGCGGAATACCCGCCTGGGTGTGAGGACGACTAGATGCCCAACGTCGCCGTAATCTCGATTGACCAGCTGCCCGCCGCGAGCTCAGCCTCCGGCGGTGATCAGCTTCCGGCAGCGCAGAGCGGGACGACCCGTCGTATCTCGGTGTCCATGATCCTGGGCGCGATGTCCAGCTCTGACGTGACGACGGCGCTGGGCTACACGCCGGTGAACAAGGCCGGCGACACGATGACCGGACCCCTGGTACTCTCGGGCACCCCGGTCACCGGTCTTCAGGCCGCGACCAAGACCTACGTGGACAACGCGTTGGGTACGGGGGCCGGCGGGACCAACGGTCAGGTGCAGTACAACAACTCCGGCGCCTTCGGTGGCTTTACCGTGTCGGGTGACGGCACGCTCAACACCAGTACCGGCGCGTTGGCCGTCACCAAGCTCAACGGCACGTCGCCCGGAAGTTTCTTCGCGGGTACCGATGCGGCCAACCTCACCGGCACGGCCTCGGTCAACCGTTTTAACGGCGGCACGAACGCCGGCTCGGCCACCTTTCTTCGCGGTGATGGCACCTGGAACACGCCCGTTGTTTCTCCGGCCGGGGTAAGCGGGCAGATCCAGTACAACAACGCCGGCACGCTCGGCGGCACGACGGCCGGGCCTTTTTTCGCCGGTACCGACGCCGCCAACCTCACCGGCACCGTCTCCGTCAACCGTTTCAACGGCGGCACCTCGGCGTCAGGCAGCACGTTTCTTCGCGGGGACGGCACCTGGGCCACGCCGAGCGGCACCGCCACCAACCTGCTGTGGTCCGTGGCCGACAGCGTCGCCGCCTCGGGCAGCAACCAGGCAACGGCCACGGCGCTGGCCGCGAGCATGAACAACCTGAGCTCGGGCGGCACCGGTGCGGGCGTCGTCCTCGCCGGCACGTCGACCTTTGCCGTGGGTTCCGAGGTCAACGTGCTCAACAACACGGCCAACACGCAGAACGTCTATCCGGACGGTACCTCGGCGATCAACGCTCTGAGTGCCTCGGCCGCCTACCCGTTGTTTCCGGGCCAGAGTGCTCGTCTCATCCGCATGGGAGCCGCACAGTGGCGCACCTTCCCAGGGTCTTGACCCTCCTCGCGTGGCTACTCCTCGGCGGTTCCGCGTTCGCGCAGACCTGCCCGCAGCAGAGCATCAACGCGCAGTCAGGAACGACCTACACCGTCCTGAACTCCGACAACTGCAAGAAGGTCAGCCTCACCAACTCGTCAACGGTGGCCGTTACGCTGCCGCAGGCAGGGTCGAGTGGCAACTTCGGCAACACGTGGTCAACCACCCTCGTCAACCTGGGCCAGGGCGTCGTTACCATCACGCCGACGACCTCGACCATGGACGGACTTTCCTCGCGCACGCTGCAGCAGTACCAGGGCCTGCAAATCACCAGCAACGGGACGAACTACGTCTCAAGCGGCATCAGCTTCGTGGCCTCCGCGCTGGCAGTCCCCGTTTGTCCCAACGGCACCGGTTGTCCCACGACGGCGACCCCCGATCTCTACCCGATCGGTTTCAACGCGCTGATCACGGCCAGCACCGTTCCGGTCGCACTGTGCAAGGTCTCGCCCGCGGCCACGGTTACCTTTCTCGTGAAGAAGTGGACGGCCGGCAACCCCGCGACGTCGTCGACCCTCTGCACCGGCTCGTTGTCTACCTCCTGCGGTCTGTCCTCCTGCAGCATCAGCGCGACCAGCCTGTCGAGTGCCGACGGACTGTCGATTGAGGCCACCGAAGCCAGCGCTGATGCCGCGGCGATCATCTCCATCACCGTTCCGCTGGTGAAGCAGCAGTGATGCGCCTACCGCGCCGCAAGCTTCTGTTGGCGAGCCCCGGACTGTTGTTGCCGGCGACGCCGCGCGTTCATGCTGCTAACACCATCGCTTGGAACTCCTCCGACAAGTCCGCCGACATCTCCCTGGCGACGAACGCGTATTACGGCACCAACTCGGGGATGTATAACCCCGCGACGGCGGGTTGGCGTTCGGTGCGCTCCACGTGGAACGCCGGAAGCGGGAAGCACTTTTTCCAAGTCATCGTCACTCGGAAGGAAGGTAACTCCGGCAGTGCTATCGTCGGCGTCAGCGATAGTTCGGCAACCCTCGCCTCCTACTGCGGCTCTGATAGTCATGGTCTCGGTTTCCAAGCCAACAACACCTACCAAGGCGGCTCCAATCTGGGGGCCAACGCCGGCCGCTGGACCGACTACGGAACCAACGTGATCAACCTCTGTATCGACCGCGACAACAACCGCGTGAAGATGCAGTCCATGATCCTCCAGGGGAACAACGGTCTTTCCTCAACGTGGTATGACGGGGCTGGCTCGTCGGGCGATCCGACCAACACCTCGTTCGGCACCAGCATCTCCGGTTTCTCCGGAAACGTCTACGTGATGGCGTCGTCGTTCTTTCAGTCGGCGAACTCCGGGTTCGACAACCCCTACATCCTGATCAACGGCGGCGGCTGGCCCTTTATCCCCGGGACAACCGTTCCTTCTGGTTATACGCCGCCGGATGCCGCGTACCCGTTCACGATCCCGGCCGGAGCGCACTCGTTCACGACGATCGGCACCTCCTGCACCGCGTATAACAACAACATGCGCATCCAGGCGACGGGGCAGGGGGCCTTAGGAACGTGGCGCAACAACACGACAAACGCGGTGCTGCCGGCCGGCTGCAAGGCGATGTTCGAGGTTGAGTGGGACAACAGCCGGGCGCAGAATAATACAACGTCCTATTCACAGATGGTCGGGGTAACCCTGGCGGTGGGCGCCTCGGCTTCGATCATCTGGACCGGAACCGGAGCCGTTGGGGCAGATCCCGACGGAACCTGGGACTATTTCCGCGGCGGCGACGTCTGCGCCGTTGTCGTGCGGCGCGACGTCAACCGCATGTGGGGCAAGGTCATCAGTCCTCACTCATCGGGATACTGGAACAAGAACGTCTCCGCCGATCCCGCCGCCAACGTGGGGGGCAAGGACATCAGCGGGATCAGCACCGATCTCTACGCACCAGGCATTCAGCTTTTCTCAGAGAGCACGGTGACAGGGACGATGAACCTGGGCGCGATGACCTTCGCGCAGACGCTGCCCTCGGGGATCGTATCGGTCGAGGACTCCTTCAACTCGTCCGCCCGTCGCAGCCGCGGGATCATCTTGCCGTGATCCGTCTTCTCTTTCCCTCCCTCACCAACGGTCGCGCCTCGGTGTCCTACGAGCTGGGCGTCGCGATCCTGTTGGCCTGGGTCGGTCAGATCGTCCACGAGATCAAGGATATTCAGCTCCGCTACCCGCCCAACTACTGGATCTGGCGGTTCATCGATGATCTCGACCTGGAGAAGGTGATCCCGTGGTACGCGCTCACAGCCTCGCTTTTGATCTGCCTTGGCCTGCTGCGCGTTGCCTGCGGCTGTAGCCGCGGACACGTGTTGCGTGCCACCGGTCTGCTGATGGGCGCGAGTCTCTTTCTGTTCATCTCCGTCGGGCACCTGTCCGTCACGTTCTACTCGGTTAGCGGGGCGCCGTATCTCTTCCTCGCCTGGAGGTTCCTCGAGTTGGCACTCTTCTACGTTCGGCGCACGTGAGGTGGCAGGTACCCCCGGTCCCGACGTCGACTGGTTCGCCGCGGCGCTGAGCAGCGCTCTCGGTCTCGTCGGACGTCTCATGTACCTGTCTCACGAGAACCGACAACCGATCACCTGGGCCCTGGTGTGGGAGCTCCCCATCGCCGTGGGCATGGGCTGGCTGGGCCGGGGCTTCGGTGACTGGCTGCACCTCGACGGCTTTCCGCTCTTTGCCATGTCCATCATGGCGGGATACCTCGGCCCACGTTGTGTCTCGTGGTTCGTTCAGGCGCTGTCCAACTGGGTGCGGCTACCGCTCCGGTAACTTTTTATGTTTATCCAAGCCTCGGAGGTTGATATGCTATCGTGGCTGACCGACCTGTTCAAACCCAAGGAGCCCCATCCGATGCACAAGCGCGCCTTCATCCTCGCCCTGCCGCTCCTCGCCCTCGCCGCCTGTTCCGGCAACTACCCGCACACGGCCCTGCCCGACTTCTGGTCCGGCACCCACCTGAAGGCCGGTCAGTACGTCAACCAGGACTGCACCGTCAACGGCCCGATGGCCTATGGCCTCGAGGCCACGAAGCGTGCTGGCGCCTGTACGGCCACCGCGGTGCGCGAGTGGTTTCTGTGAGTCGCACCGGCGACGAGGTCGCCAGTCTTGCAGCCAGGGGTCTGGCCAAAGGCAAGCGCGGGCTGACGGACGAGGAGTTCAAGTCCGTCTGCTCCTCAGCCCTCAACCAGCACGAGAACGTGGCGACCTACACGCAGCTGAAGAACCGCGCCGCGGTGATGAAGCGTAAGCTAAGGAAGACGGCCAACAACTCGAGTGACGTCGATCTCGATCTCGTTCTCGGCTTCCTCGACGTGCTGGTCAACATGACCAAGCCGCTGCCGTCCCAGAACGGGGACATGCCCTGATGACCAAGAAGACCCGCAAGGTGACCAAGGTCATGGGCGAGTTCAAGGCAGGCTCCCTGCGCTCCGGCTCGAAGAAGGGGCCGAAGGTGACGAGCCACAAGCAGGCCATCGCGATCGCCCTCAGCGAGGCGAAGAAGGCCTGACCGATGCTCGACGAGCTCCGCGATCGGGCCCATCTGGCGAGTATGCCCTTCGAGGAGCTCGTCGCCTTGCGGGCCCGCCTCAACTGGCTCGACGAGGCCCGCGCCGCCCAGCTGGTTGACGAGGAGGACCTGGACTGGAACGTCTGGCTCCTCCTCGCCGGCCGCGGCTTCGGCAAGACCCGTCTCGCCGCCGAGGACACCTGGTGGTGGGCCTGGCGCAACCCTGAGACGATCATCCACGTCGTGGCGCCAACCTACAACGACGTCGAGCGGGTCTGCTTCGAGGGCGAGTCGGGGCTGATGAACGTTATCCCCAAGGAGCTGATCAAGCACTCCACCAAGTCCCCGCCGACCCTCATCCTGCAGAACGGCTCGAAGATCCTCGGCTACTCCGCCGAGAACCCCGAGCGTCTCCGCGGCCCGCAGTGCCACCGGCTGTGGGGGGATGAGGTAGCCGCCTGGGACCAACCCGCCGGCAACGCGCAGCGGGCCTTCGACATGGGCATCATGGGTCTGCGCCTCGGCCGGCGGGCCCGGGCCATCCTGACCACCACGCCGAAGCCGTTGCCCCTCATCCGCAGCCTCGTTGCCCGTCATGACGTGCGGATCATGCGCGGCAAGACCTACGACAACCTCGGCAACCTGAGCGACAACTTCAAGCAGCAGATCCTGCAGTACGAGGGCACCCGCCTGGGTCGTCAGGAGATCCACGGCGAACTGCTCGATCCCGAGGAGTCGGGTATCCTGCAACGGAGCTGGTTTCCACTCTGGCCGGCCGAGCGCAAGCTCCCGCGGTTCGAGTACATCGTCCTCAGCCTCGACACGGCCTTCACGCAGCGCGCTACCTCGCCGTCACCCTCGGACCCGCGGTCCAAGGAACCCGACCCGACGGCCTGCGTCGTCCTGGGCGTCTGGAAGGACACGTTGAACACGCCCCGGAAGGCGATGCTGTTGGACTGCTGGCACGAGTGGCTGGACTTCACGGAGCTGCTGGAGCGCGCCCGTGAGGAGGCCCGCATGGAGTATGGCGAGAAGCCGCGCCCGGCCGACGTCGTGCTGATCGAGGACAAGGGGTCCGGCCGCAGCCTGCAGCAGGTGATGCGCAAGAACGACCTGCGGGTGCAGACCTACATGCCGACGGTGGACAAGTTGACCCGTGTGCACGCGGTGTCGCACCTCGTCCGGCACGGGCTGATCTACCTGCCGGAGTCGAACCTGCGCCCGGGCAAGCCCCGCGACTGGTGCCAGCCGTTCCTGGACCAGGTCTGCGTGTTCCACGGCGAGGGTACCACGGAGCATGACGACTACGTCGATGCCTTCACGCAGGCGCTCGCGTTGCTGCGGGACAAGAAGCTGCTGCAGGTTGACTGGTCCGACGTCGTTCCCGAGGAGGAGCGCCCGGGCTACGGCGAGCGCATCAAGATCATCCGTCCAAGCAACCGCTACATGGGAGGCTGAACGTGCCGAACGAGAGTGACTGGACCTACGAGAAGAAGATGAAGGCTCTGGAGCTTTGGAACGCGGGCGGCCTGTCGCTCGCCGAGATCGGCCAGGCGATCGCGCCGGGTTTCAGCAAGAGCGCGATGAACAGTCAGATGCACCGGTTGCGTCGCGCGGGCTACGCGGTTCGCGAGGCCGAGTTCGAGAGGGCCTACTGGACTCCCGAGGTGATCCGGGAGATCCACCGCCTGTTCAACTCCGGCTGGTCCATCACGAAGATCGCAAAACATCTCAAGCTGGATCACCCACGGGCCACCCGTTCCGGGATCGGCCAGCTGTTGAGCCGAACCAACGCGCGGGGCGAGCAGATCGGCAAGCCCAAGAAGTCAACCACAAGCGTCACGGGCGGGTCGGGGTCCATCGCCCACCAGAGCCGGCACCTCCGCAAGGACGGCTCCGCCCACGCCACGCTGGCTCGCCGGCCGCCCTACGAGGCGGGACACCCCGTGACCTGGAGCGCCCTCAACTCGCTGTTACCCAACGTCGGGCCTTTGGTATATAATCCGGAGCCATGACAGCCCCCACCGACGCCCAGGTTGACGCCCTGCTCGCCGCCCGTCACGGGGCGGTGCCCGCCGAGGTCCGCGGCCAGGCCGAGGACTTCGGGGGCATCCCCGTGCCCGACGAGTACCGGCCCCTGGTCCTCCAGGCGGCCCGTGCCCGCGGGGTCCCGCCGGCCTACCTGGCGTGGCTGCTGCAGCGCGAGTCCAGCTTCAACCCCAAGGCCACCGGGATCCCGACACGCTCGGGCCGTGCCCAGGGCATCGCGCAGTTCATGCCAGGGACGGCCAGGCAGTACGGCGTGGACCCCTGGGACCCGGCCTCGGCCATCCCGGGGGCGGCCGCCTACCTAGCCGAGCTGGCCGGCAAGACGGGGTCCTGGGAGCAGGCCCTGGCGCGCTACGGCACCTTCTCCACGGGCCGCGGGGCGGCCGCCGACGCCGCCGTGCGGGCCAACTTCCGCAAGTTTGCCGAGACAGGCCGGTTCGGCGACCAGGCACCACCCTCGTCGCGTCTGGATGCTGTGAGAGCTGACCCCGGCGCCCGGACCATGGTTCCATACTATCCCGACCCGGAGGACCTCCAGGACCCCCTGGAGACCCTCTGGAACGCCTACTCGGCCGACGACAACCTGACCCGCATCCTGAGGAGGGGCTGATGCTCCATATCCTGAACCTGATCGTGGCCCTGCTGGGGGGCTGACGGTGCCCGGCCAGCTCGCCAAGCTCCTGAACCTCGTCCGCGACCCACTGCAGGTGTTCGAGGACGCGGCGCGGGCCAACCCGCAGCGGCTTGGGGCGCGTGACGAGGGCGCCATGAAAAGCATGGCCCGCGATTTTGCGGCGCACGTGGCCAACGAGCGGTTTGACACCGGCAGCGAGGTGGAGCACTTCACCTACCGGCCGCTGGGGCGGCTGCCCGACGCTGACGTGCCGTACAACCCGCTCTACGAGTCACGGACCGACAACCACCCCAGCCAGGTGGCGGCGATGCCCGAGTTCTGGGAGGCCGCCCGCAACTACCAGCCCACCCTGTCCATCCATAACCACCCGTCGGGCGCTGTGTGGGCCTCCACGCCGGACCTTGTCGGCCTGGCCTACACCCAGCCAGCGTCTATCGGTACCATCCTGGGTGGCCCCAGGGCTGACCAAAGCTTTCAGCACGCCTCCGCCTACACCAACCTGGGGATGCCCGACTGGAAGACGCTGCAGGACAGCTATCGGCGGGTTCAGACTGAGTTTCCGGTGGAGGCGCTGCGCAAGGCGACCGGCCTGCCGTTTGACAACGAGGGCGAGACGGCCCGCACGCTGCGCGACCTGAAGACGCTGGACCTGGTTGACCAGGGTCAGCTACGGGTGGATGCGACGGAGCAGCCGGCTACGGTGGCCGCGGCCTTTCCTCTCTTCAAGGAGTTGGTGGGCCGTCAGCACGCACAGACCGTCCCAGCCGACCTGGCGGGCCACCTGGACTGGCATGCCGCGGTCCTGGACCGCCTGCGTCGCTCCGGCTTCGCCGTCCCCGCGGCCGCCGCCACGCCGTCCGTCCTTGACCAGCTTCGCGCGCCCGACCAGGGGGAGGGCCAGTAATGCCCAACATCTACGAGACCGGCCTCTCCCCACTCATCGAGCTGGCCAAGGCCGCCCTCCCTGGCCGCCGAGCCGTCACCGCCGAGGACCTGGCCCGCCTGCTTGACCCCACCACCGGCGCCCAGCGCCGTGTGAACGTGGGTGGGCTCAACCTGCAGGTGCACCCGGAGGAGTGGAAGTATCTGCAGGGACCGCACATCGCGGACATCCTGGGCGCCGACGGGCGCTACACCCGTGATGATGTGGTGGACTGGCTGCGAAACCCGATCCAGCCCGACCTCCGACGCGTGCCGACGACCGATTGGGAACCCAAGGGCAAGGGTCACGAAAGCTATACCCTCCCCGGCCCCCGCGCCAACTACCGCGTCCGCGGCCTGGAGGGCGCCGACGGCCTGACCGACAGCGGCGACTACAGCTACCACTTTGCGGACGCGCCGGTGCACGCGCGGTTGAGCCAGCGTGGCGGGGCTGGAACAACGCAGCACCTACCTGGGGTGCTAGACGAAATCGGTGGAGACAACGTCGACGACCAAATGATGAACTACCTCGGTGCCTTGGCCCAAGCTGCTGGGCACATCGGGCCCCGTAGTGGTTTCAGAAACGTTGACCATGCCTTCGATGAGTTGCCCAACTTAGATCCTAACCAAATATACCGACTGGCTAGGACATGGGCCAGCGACCCTAGGGTGCCGCCGCACCTTGCTGAGGCTCTTCGTAACGGTCTTCCGCGCACGGTTGCCGGCTCCGGCCCTCGCGCCACCCACATCGACGAGCTGCAGTCGGATTTCTATTCGATGCCGCGGGACGAACGCTCTGCCGGCCCCTTCGAAAAGCTCTGGCCCCGCCTCGCCTTCAACCAGGTCGCCAACGAGGCCCTGACCAAGGGCGATGACCTGGTCACCTGGTCGCCGCCGTGGGTGCACGATCGGTTGTATCGGGGGAGTGAGCCGGCGGTGTCCCAGCTTGGACTGGGCGACGATGGCATCCCGTACACCATCCGCGTTATTGTGACCCCGGAGACCTTGCGCCACAACCCCGATATCGTGAACCTATATCGGGGCCCGCAGGCCCAGGCCCTGCGTGACTGGGCAAAAGATCCAGCCGGTGAATTTACGTTAGAGTCCGGCCAACGCTGGTACAACCCCGACTCCCTCATGTACCACAACGTCTACGGCCCCAACGGCGTCGTCGAGGACGCCGCCAGGCGCTTTGCCCGGGCCTATGGCGAGGATCCCAAGGCGCTGCTGACGACGACGCGGCTGGAGGGGGCGGGGTGGAAC
>Ga0228698_1000821_pt1 | contig 18590 bp, 32 predicted proteins | sample McNCre117_Aug_MG_FD_178015 | JGI IMG/M metagenome (GOLD analysis project Ga0228698, IMG submission 178015) | Freshwater microbial communities from McNutts Creek, Athens, Georgia, United States - 1-17_Aug_MG | ecosystem: Environmental > Aquatic > Freshwater > Creek | place: USA: Georgia...
ACGTTCAGGGAGGTCCTGCGCCATACTGCCGATGGAAGTGGGAGACGGCACGTTTGCCTGTGACGGGATGTTCACGTACTGAGAGTTGAACGCCTGTTGAGCGGTTGTAGTGGTTATCATGCCGTGGTATGAAGGTTTGGCGCACTCGTCGTAGTGGAACATGGACATGGCATTTTTACTGCGCGTCGGGAGGAACCGGAGGCAGCGGCACCGGAGGAGGCGGAAACGGATCGCCACCAGGCTCTGCGGGCGGCGGGTTCGATGGGTCTGGCTGATTCGGATCGTTGGGGTCCATGCAAAAAGAATATCACATTCCCCTTGCGCTACCTATACGTATAGGTTATGATGGCTTCGGAGAGAGACGAATGAAGCGATACGTGAACGCCCGCCCCGGCGACCCGGTCCTGAAGGGCGCAACGGCGTGGCTGGAGCAGGTCAAGGGCTTGACGGGAACGCCAAAGAAATACGAAAACGGGGTATTTATTATCCCTCACGAAGCGCCCCTTGCCATGTGGGCTGGCGGACCAAATGCAGATTACATTCAGTCGGCAAATCCCCGCGTGCGTACCGGTGACGTAGTACTGGTGCGGGAGCCGTGGGTGCTTCCCGGCGACGACGATGCGCATGTGCGTTCCGCTCGCACGATGCCGGTGCATCTGATTACGCGGCAGTTGACCGTGCTGTCCGTGGAGCCGGTATGGTTGCCGGATCTCACGGAGGCACAGGCGCTGGAGTGCGGATTCGAGCAGCACGTCCCGAATGGATTACATCACAGTGAAGTGCCAGACGGCGCTCTGATGGCACGGTTCTGGTGGGAGAAGCGCTATCCCAAGCATCCGTGGGAGTCGTGGGCGTGGAAAATTTTAGGAGAGAGACAGTGATTAAATTCGAGAAGATTAAGGCGGGCGACGTGCTGTACCAGAAATCCCGAGTAGGAATGGGAAACACGACCATGACGCGCGATGCCGTGTATCAGGTGTACGTGAAGTCGGTGGACCCCGAAACCCGCACGGCGGTTGTGTCGTGGAACAGCAATCCGGCGAAGCAGTGGAGCGCGAGATCACTGGAAAAGCTGTACCGCAAAAAGCCCGAGGTGAAATCGTTGTGGTGAAGGGGGAACGGGCGTGAAGCATATCGTGGGGTTTTCCGGCGGCATTGATTCTCAGGCGGTTCTCCGGTGGGTGCGCAACCGCTACCCGGCGGAGGACATTATTGCCACAAACTCAAACGCGGGCGGGTGGGAAGACCCGTTCACCGAGGCGCACATTGAGTGGTACAGCGCCGAGCAGTTCCCCATCACGCGGACCAATGCGATTGTCTCTGACATGTGGGAAACGCCGGGTTTTGCGGAAACGAAGGGGCTGGACGGATCGGCGACGCTGACGTTTGAGGAGATGGTAAGTATCAAGGGCAGAGCGCCAAGCCGGAAGGCGCAGTTTTGCACCGAGAAATTGAAGCTGGTTCCACAGCGGCGATGGTTGCGCGAGACATTCGGCCCTGGCGGGAGGTACGATGGCGAGGAGTTTTGCCGTTACACAGGCGTTCGCCGCGACGAATCGGAGGGTCGGAAGAACACACCGATTCAGTCGTGGGACGACTGGTTTGACTGCGACCTGTTTGCGCCGATTGCAGACTGGACGAAGCAGATGTGCTTTGACTACTGCATCGCGCACGGCGAAAAGGTTAACCCGCTGTATGCGATGGGCTTCAACAGGGTAGGGTGCGCGCCGTGCATCAACAGCGGCAAAGAAGACATTCGAAATTGGGATATCCGCCGTCCCGAGATGATCGAAAAAGTTCGCGGGCTGGAGCAGCGCACCGGGCGCACGTTTTTTTCTCCGTGCGTGCCGGGGCTTCGCATCAACACCATTGACCAGGTCATTGAGTGGGCGCGAACGTCGCGCGGAGGCAGGCAGCAGTTGTTTCCGGTCCTGCACGAGCGTGAAGGATGCGAATCAAAGTACGGGCTGTGTGAGTAGCAGTGGCCGCGCTGGATGCGGCGGGAAGCGGAGTTTGAGGAGAGGAAGATGAGCCAGATAACAGAAACGACGGATGCAGTTACATTTCAGGAGTTGTGGACGAACGGACCTGACTGGGACTGCCAGCAGTGTCAATCGGTGAACGCTGCGCACCGGGAAAAGTGCCGCATCTGCGGACTCGACTCGGCGCTGATGAGCGGCGGGTGCTACTTCCCGGTGGGTGGGGTATGACAATCACAAACCAGTCTGCCGCCGTCCGGCATCTGGCCGGTGTTTGCGGGTGGAAAGTTACATCGGATTTCGGCAGGTTGTTCGCACGTCGCGGAAAGATTGAGCACTGTGAACTGATGGTAGAGTGGAACCCCGCCGTATCCCGCGACCACTGCGCGGAGGTGGAGGCACGTCTGATTGGCAAACAGTGGCCACGGTACATTGATGCACTGCTGAAAATCGGACAGCCGGGGATCGACCTTTACGAGCATTCCCGGTTTCTTCTGACCGCCCCGCCCTCCGTGCGCTTCCCGGCCTTGTGCGAGGCCACCGGGTACAGGGAGGACAGGTAATCGAATGACACGGGAGCAACTGCGGGAAATGGACGCATTCCTGGCCGAGAAGGTCATGGGGTGGAAGCGGGCGACAATCGCAACGATGGAAAAGTACGTGCTGGTGCCGCCTGGTGTTCCGATTGGCGGAAACAGCTTGTTTATTCCGGTGCCTGAAGATATGCCTCCGCACGAAAACGTGATGGGAACGCACTACAAGTCGTTCTGCCCCACCACCGACGCCGCCGACATGCTGACACTTATCGAGAGTGCGCGGGAACTGGGGTGGTGGCTGCGCATCGAAAACTGTGGACGGTATCACGCCAGAGTTCGGCACTTACCGACACAGGAAGTTCGCAATGCGGTAGGGGAATCCATGCCGCTGGCCGTCAGCAAGGCCATCGCCCGGGCGTTCGGGTGGAAGGGGGAAGCGTGACACCAGAAGAAAAGCGTGCTAAACAGCGTGAATCCATGCGGGCGCTGCGCCGTGAGCGCAAGGTGGAAGAGGTCGCCAAGCTGGTTGGACTCCCGTTGTCTCCCCAGTCTTCATGGCAACTCTGGAGCCGTCCTTGGGTGTTTCTGAGGGTAGCGCCTACGGTCGGCATTTCTTCGCCAATGGCATTTGGAAAGGATGCGAGATGACAGCCGAAAGAATCGCCGCCGCGCGGGCGCTGTGCGAGGCAGCAATACTTCCGTGGTGTGTTGCGGTATTTAAGCCGGATGACAGGTTCCACTGGGTTATTGATGGAAACGGTTCATCGGTAGGAGGAACCGCTGGAAGAATGGACCCGGAAGAGGCTGCGCTGGCAGTATTCGCAGTCAACTTTCTCCCCGAGGCTCTGGACGCTCTGGAGTCCACCCGCGCCGCCCTGATGGACCTTCTCCACGTGGAGCCGAACACACAGGAGGAATCAGCGGCCACGGCGGAAGCAGAACGGGTGCTGGGACTGCCGGTGCCTGAAGGAGCGAAAACGACCGGGCAGATGCTGGCAGAGTCGCAGGCGCGGGTGCGGAAGCTGGAGGATGCGCTGAAGGACTGCGCGGATGATCTGGAGTCTGAAATCAATGCGCGGATCACGCCGGAAATGCGGAAGTACCCGTGTATGCAGTCGGACTACGAGCAGGAAATGACAACAGTGGTTGCAGCCCGCGAGGCGCTGCGGAGGGAAGAATGACTGTTGAACAGAAGCTGAGAGAAGCGCTGGCGGGGGCACGGTCGGCCATTCGCATACTAACGTCATCGCGGGACGTTATGGAAGACATTGCCAACTGGAACGAGTACGCGCGTGCCAGTCTGTCCCGCAAGATAGCTAACGTCGATGCCGCTCTGGCCCTCCCTGCTACCCCGGTGCGCGAGGAGTGGCGGGTGGCGTACCAGATAAAGTATGCCTATTCGGATCAATGGGTAGATGACTGGATTATCCACTCCTGCGAAGCGCACGCCAGAGAAGGATATGACACGCGGAAAATATCTCCTGATTTCTACCGCAATGTTCGCATCCAGCGCCGTCTGGTCCCCGAGCCGGGACCGTGGAAGGACGTGGAATGCTGATATACGTTGAAGAAGGTGAAGTGTGTGACGGGTTTGAGGTGGAGTTGACTGGCAACCGGATGGTGAGGATGAACATCATGAAAGACGGTATTCTTTTCAACTTTCTTCGCCCGCCGTCGGAAACCGACAACCCTGAACACATTGTCAATGGTGCGTTTTTGACTCCTCTTGAATTGACATTCGAAGCGGCAGATGCAACTTTCAGACTGCTGCGAGCGTGGAAGGAAAATCCGCACACAGCGGAGACACGGGAGGACGTGGAGTGAACCAGAAGACCAAGAAGAAGATCGCTGCCGCCCCTGTACTGCCGTGGGAGTTGCAGTGCAAGCAGTGCGGGAATGGTCCGTGGGTGCGCCGCAACCACCGGCTACCGGAGGTTTGTCCGAAGTGCAAGTCGCGGAAGTGGAACGAGGAGAAGAAATGAAACACATGGGAATGGAACTGGAAGACTACGCGCGCAAGGTATTGGAAGAGTCGCAGGCTGCGCGGAAGAAGATTGAGGCAAACAAGCAGCGAGCAGAATCTCGTTTGTTTCAGCGATTGAATGGGTTAAACGGCATGTTCGATGAAGACGACCGATTTGCAATGTCGTGGTATATGGAACAGTACGTTCGGCTTCAGAGATGCGAGGAACGCTACAACAAGATCCGCGACATCGTGGAGGCGGAATGACAAAACCGTTTTGCGATGACTCTCACATTTGGCTCCGCCCATTCTCGCATGATGGTGAAGGGCGGAGAAGTCACTCCAAAGATGGCAAATATGAGGAATGCTCCATGCCAACCGCCGAAGAATCCTACCGCACAACCGAGCCGTGCGGCCACACCAGCAACTTCCAGATCGGCGACGAGCGGGGCAACTTCACCTGTACGGTGTGCCAGATCAAACTTCTGGAGGCATCTTTGAAAGATTGCGCGGACGTTCTCGAAGCTGAGATCAATGCGCGTAATCCTTCCAGTGTTCTGGCATTTCCGTCCATGCAGAGAGATTACGATATCGACATGACTACCGTTTATGAGGCCAGAGCAATCCTTGGACTCATTCCGCCCTCCGCAACCGATCCGCCATCACCGCAGCCCGCTCCAACCCCCGGCGAATCCTGACAAGCTGGAAGGCAATCCACGCCCACCGCGCGAGAACCAACCCGCCCAGCAACCCGCCCGCAGTCATCGTGCCTGCCACCAGAGCAACGTGTTCTGCCATCCAACCCTTATTAACACAAAATGCCCACCGAAATGTGGGCATTTATCGTTATTTTCTGTTTTCAGAACGTCAGCGTTTTAGCAGAGGTATCAGCGGAGCCGCAACTTTAACGATCCCCCACACCACCGAGAACGCCAGCACCATGCCAGCCCCCATGCTCACGTAGCGGAACATCGCCCGGTCTAGTCCGTCGATCCTTTGCCGCTCCACGTTGATCTGCTGAACAGCGTCACCGTGAAGCCCACGCATGGATGCCTCCAGAGCGTCGATGCGTTTCATCGTGGCCTCTGTGTTGTCCCGCAGGAGCCGATTGGTTTCCTCCTGAGCGCCTGCCAGCCGCTGAAGCATGTTCCAGTCCCTCACCGTGTACTTTACTTCAGTTTCTTCGATGCTGTGATCGCTCACGGGATCACCTCCAGTTCTGCTGATTCTGTTGCCGTTGGGCAGATGGCTTCCCTGATGGTTCTGGGGAGGATAATGCACCCTTCGGATGCCGTGTGCGTCTGGTTGTCGCCGTGGATGAGGAAACCGGCGCGGCCAAACATCTCGTTCGATGGATCGGGAGTGAGGCGCAGCACCAGCGGACCATGATGGTGTGTCTGGATGCCGTGGCAATCTCCACAGGGGACGCCGTGCGTGCATTCCGGACCGGTGATGGTGTATCGCCCGCAGGGGATCGGACCAACGTTGTGCTGGTCCTGCATGGCTGGGTTGTTCTTGCCTTCGCCCGCGCCCGAGTACCCGTAGACGGAAACGGACCCACCCGCGTCGGTCATCAGTCCGGTTGATTGCTGGTAGGTCCACTTCATGGCTATACCTTGTGAGTCCCTTCAACTCCGCGAGCAATCCGCGCCCGAGTGCGTTCCTGAAGTGCGTACAGAGCCTGCCCGCAACATTCGAGCGCAGTCGCATTTGCCTCACAGGAGAACGGCCCTTTCTGGAACGATCTCAGCCGGTCGATGATGATCGCCAGCAACGCCTCTTGCGTGACGCCGTTGACGCCAAACTCTTTGATCGGGCCGTTCTGGAACTGCACCAGTAGCTGCCCGATTTGCCCGCAGTTACCGTCTCCTTTGGGCGTGTCCCATTCGACGCTGTAGACGTGGTTAGCACCACCAGAGCCTGGTTCGTCTGTGACGGAGATTGTCACCTGATGGTTAACCGAGTCTCCCGGTACGATGTGGTCTGTGAGTGTTCGCATTTTTACTTGGCCCTCGCCGCCGCCAGTGCAAGCTCGACCGCCGCGTTCAGTACCTGAGTGGCCTTGTCCTGGTGATTCTTCTTGAGCACGGTTACCGCGAGATCGCGCAGCGCCAGCCCCTGCATTGCGGGATCGGTCAACTGCGATTCCGTCTTCAGGAATGGCACCGCGTAGTGTTCGTATGCCCCCACGATCTGCTGGAACGTTCTGTTCGGCACCATCGAAGCGATGATGGAAACGATGGGTTCCGCGTCGATTGCAGCCTGAGTGATGGCGGATTCCACCGCCTTTAGTTTCGGGCTTGAAAAGAAGCTTCCGATTACTCTGAAAAATCCTGAGATGTTCATTTGCTCACCTGTGTTGGCGTTGCGGTAGGCTTCGGAGGTTTCACGATCCAGATGATATTGCCATCCGGGTCGCGGCGTTCGCCCTGCCGGTCATTGGAAACCATATCCTGAAGCCAGTCGAAGATGGTTCCATACCAAAGGTCGGTGTTGCGTGGTGCGGGCAGATGACGGAGGAACTTGACGAACCCGACTCCGCTACCGAACCCTGCGGCGGTGAGGATGGCGGTAACGCTTCCCCACGTCTTCATCGCAGCGGTAGACCAGAAGTCAGGCTGAACGGTCACGGTTCCACCACCATCGCCATCGCATCGTCAGAATTCCGCTCCATCACTGCGAACGTGGTTCCGCGACTCTCAACGAAGTACAAACTGTCCTTCGGAGGTGCCGATACCACCACTTCGCGAGGATGGAATCCGAACAGGATCTTCACGACAACCCATCCTGTTTCTCCACGGTATGCCCCGCGTGCGGATCATGGAATATCGTGTCGTGTTCCCCGAGGGCGTACTCGATCATGAGTTGCCCGATGTCGTCGAGGTTGACGGGCGAGCGCCGACGCTTCAGTTCTGCTATGCAGGCGCGGATGCGGCGAACGATGACTTCATCCATTACCAGTTCAGCCCCTTTCCGATAGCGTAAGCGCACGCCGCCGCCCACGGGACAGCCACGCCGATTGCCGCCCCTATTACGATGCCGATCCAGATCATGATGTTGCCCCCTTCCTTACCGCTTTTGAGCACGGGCGGCAGATCTCTTCGCCCTTGTAGTGGAGTCCGCTGCCGAAACTGAGCTTCAATGCGCGATCCTTGCCGCATCGCTGGCACCCTGTCCGGTAGACGGGAAACATCCGATCCACGTCCTCCGCTGCCACCGCAGGAGTTCCTGCCATCACGTCGATGCGCGGAGTCATCATATCTGGAACTCCTTCCCGCAATTCCAGCAGTGATAATCGTGCCAGTGCGAGGGGATTCCGTCGCCGCCTTTGGTGTTGAGGTAATCGTGAAGGTCGTAGAACCTGCTGCTGAACCAGCAAACGAATTCGATGCGGTTCATGAGGTAGTGAACCGCCAGAAGGATCACGATAAAGGCAACGACAAAAATCCATTCCATCAGAACACTCCTGCCGCGCCAGCAGCGCGAACCGCCCCAGACGAGGTAGTGATAATCGACCGCACCAAACACCACCCCTTGCACGGCGCGACGGCCCGGTCGGTGAAGCGCCGGACGTTTTCCGAAATGCCGAGCATGGATTCCGACTGCGCGTCCACGGTGCCGAGAAGTTCAGGCCACTTCTGATCAAAAGTCCGCATCGCTTTGGCTCCATCAGATGACATCTTCTCTACTGATTTTGACACACCCTGGAAGCGGTTGAACGCGCAATCCGGATTGTGGTCGCAGTCGAGGTACAGCGGAAGCGCGTCGTTCACCTGTTGAGCGGAAGACTGTAACGGTTTCAGTGCAGATGTCACGCCGAGAGATAGGGATGCAGCGGTAGTGTTTGCAGTAGTCAAGGATTCCTTGACATCTGAGCGCGTCTTGTCCAGCGTATCTGCCAACCTGTAAGAGATGCTTACAAGTTCCCACGTGCGCCTGTCCACCAATGACGCCGTTCGGTTCACAGGCTTTAGCGCAAGCGCCATGTTCCGGTCAACCGCCGCCACTGCCGTGACTTCGATGTGTGCCGCCCGTTCGTCGATCAGTCCGGGCAGTTCTGTAAGCGTGGTGTCGAAGTGGTGCAGCGCCTCGTCCGCCGTCCGCAACAGGTGAATCGTGAACCCGATCAGCACAACCAGAGACAACGCCACCCCGGAGAACATGGCGTACATCGCCGTCTTCACGGAGCCACCTTCCAGACACCGCCGGGATGCGTGATACCCATCGAAGGCGTTACCGGCCCGAAAGCGTAGTAGGCTGGCAACTGCGGCGTAAGCCCCACCAGAATCCAGTTGCTGAGTGCTTGGATGCCGGTGCAGTTCGTGCATCCAATCGACCCGTCCGAGATCGTTGTCCCGGCGTTAATCAGGTCCGCGATCTTCTCGATGGTTTCCAGACTCCAGTACGTCCACCAGGTCGCCTGATTGTTCCACGATGCGCCCGGCTCGTTAGCCCCGCTGCTGGTATGAGCCTGAATGCACCTGTAATAAACTTCGAGTCCGAAGGGATTGTTTGCGTTCGTGTCCCGCACCACCTGACCGACCGTGTAGCTGGTCGATGTCGCCCACTGCGCCGGTGCTGACAGACTCAGCTTCGGGTACAGGTAGCGGCCCGCGAAGTTCTCCGGAGACCTGGTGTAATCCACCAGCGACGGGTTGCCAGCCACGTCAGTCGTACCCGGCGTCCAAGTCCACGCTCCCGCCAGATATCCATTTGTGTTCGTACAGCCATGAGGGCATGTTGGAGTCCCCGTGCGCTTCACGTTCCACATGGCATTCGGCCCCACGAACCCATTCGCAAACGGGTCCGTCATGGGGAAGTTGAACCCGGCGTTTTGTACCTCCGTATTGAGCGCGTAGTAGTTGTTTGCTGGAGTCGGATTCCAGTACATCGTGTTGCGCAAGTATCCGCCAGTCCCGAAGTTGTGCGCAGCCTGTTCACACTCAGCCGAGATCGCCCCGTTGGAGTTCGTTGCCGCGCTCAACACCATGTAGCCAAACTTCAGGACATCGGTGGTCTCGCATCGGTGATCGAGGAAGCTTCCCACCGCGAGGCCGTTCGGCTGTTGCAGCAGAACCCCTTTTGAGAATGTGTACGTCTTGCCGTCGCCTGTCGGAGTCCCTGGGTCAACGAAGCCATCGTTCGATCCGGTCTGGTTGACGCTGGATGCGATGAACACCTTGTTATAGGTGGAACTCTGTCCCGGCATGTCCCATGTGTGGGAGTGCGTCCCGTCGTGGTTCACTGTCCAGCCCCATACGGTGTCCATGTTGCCCACGAACCCCTGTAGGTTGTTCGGACTCTGAAGCAGGGAAATGCTGTTCTTCAGGGTTGCGCCGACTCCCGCGTTGGTGGATATCGTCCCCCGCAACAGCGCGTCGTCGATGGTGCATCCACCGAGATCGCTGGCACCTTGATACTGGCCGACTCCCCACACTGCCGAAGAATCCGCCACGATATGCGTGATCGTGCAGGACGCCTCCACCCCGCCGTTCATCCCCGCAGCGAAGTTGTACGTGGCCGATCCGTCGAACAACAGCGTGTTCAGGTTGAGCGTAAACGCACTGGTGACCGTTCCGCTAACCTCTATCCAGCTCGTAGTCAGGTGCGATTTCGTGATGTTGAGGCTCTGCGTGATTCCCGTGAACGGCGTGACGGTGATGTGCGTCTTGGTGAAGTTGCAGTGATCGCACACAATCCCGTTCCCCTGCGTGGCCCCGCGTGTCGCCTCGTAACCAAGATCCGCATACGTGCAGTTCGTCGTCATCGTGAGGTTGCTGGCGTTCATCAGGGTCCAGTTGCCCGCCCCAGCGCTGGTGATGGCGTAGTGAGTTGCGCCGCCAACAGAGCAGTCCATGTTGATCGTCCACGCATTCGATCCGGTCACACTGCCAACGTTGTTCGCCTGCTGGGGGCCTACGATATCTCCGCGAGAGTTAAGCACCGCCGCCGCCGCGCCGGTCAGTTGGCCGGTCCCCTGAATCGTGATTGCCGCAGTGCCGACCGCCCCAGAAGTGCCGACCGTGATCGTTCCGTTGACGGTTACCGTGGTGCCGGTCGCAATGATGGCCGTGTCTCCGATACCCGGAGCCACCCCACCCACCCATGTTCCACCCGCTGACCAGTTGCCGCTGGCGGTGCTGGTGCGGACTGCCGCTGAACAGGAGATTGCGAGGAGCAAAAACACAGCTGTCTTCATTGCCATTCTCCTGTCTTGCACTGATAGCGGTATACATACATCGACCCCTCTGGCGTGCTCTCTAGTTCCGCCTGGTTGTTCGGGTCCCTTTCCAGTCTGCGGTATGTCTCCCTCCAAGCCTTCCTTACCGCTTCGCTTTCGTATAGCCGCTTGTGGTAGTCTTCATCGATATCACGCAGCCGCATATCCTTCCCGTCGAACCCCCTGACGTCGCAATCCCGGTCATAGATACCGCCCCCGATGGATGACCACCATCCTTTTCCCAGCATGATAATCACCCCGGAGCGGTCCGTATCCGGTATCATAATGCAGTTTTTGTTCCAGCAGTACTCTGAGTCTTGCGTTGCCGGAGGAGGCGGGCGCTGCGGCGTAATCGTGCCACCCTTCGCGCATAGGCACACGGCCATCAGCGCTGAGATTCCGACCAATGTCCGATGCCTTTTCAGCACATGAACGTCACGACTTGCGCTACACAGCATCATAGTCAACACAGGCACCATACTCATCAGAGCCAGAGGTAACAGCCATAATTCTAAGTCTTCGATCGAAACCTCAGCCGCGAGAGCAACGACTGTAGCGCCGACTACCTTCCAGATCAGGCGGCAGCACCCTGCGATCCATCCCAGACACACGATCCACTTCAACAGGGGCCGCATTAGTGCCACACCGTCCACGACACCGGAGTGATCGCGTCCCCGTTGTTGTTTCCGCACGTCAACTTCAGCACAACGTTGGCCGTCGTATCAATCGCCGCCGTCGATACAATGGCCGACCATGGCTGAGGATTGTTGCCAGAGTTGTATGTGAACGGAGGCGTCGTAATCTGTTGTGCGTTCGTTACCCCTGCGTTGTTGCATATCGTGATGTTTGGAGCATACCAAGGAGTCGTGTCGGCGGACGAAATCATGAGCACCGTCGTTCCGCCCCAGTTCAGGTCAAACCGCTCTGAAGCCGTCCCCGTCGTGTGCTGAATCAGGAAGTTAAGGTTGATGCAACCGCCCGCCCCAAGGGTGTTCGCCGGGACCGTGTACGTGTAGATCGTCGTGGTTCCCGAGATCGTCACTGGCGCGAGTTGCCCCTGATGGTTCAGCAACCCGGAGGAAGCCGCCGTAGACGCTACTGTACAGTCGGTCCTCGTTGCGCCTGAATTGTCAACGCACGTCACCGTCGCATTTGATCCTGATATCAGGTTCAGGTACGGGCGAACAGTCTGTGCCGATCCGTTGTTGTAGACCTGGCTTATCGCCCCGTTGGTACCGTTCGTGCCGTTTGCCCCGGTGGCACCAGTCGCCCCGGTCGGCCCCTGCAAACCAGAGCCAGAGTAGAACACGCACGTTCCGCCGGATGGAGTCCCAGAGAACCCGATCACGTCCGAGTTAGCCCCCGGCGTCCACCCGGTGATTGCCGCTGAAGAGGCGGACGGCGAAGTAGACCCCATCCCCACCCCGCCGGAATCGTAGCAGTCCATGATGTGGTTCACGGTGCCGAGGTTGTGGGTGAGCGTCTGGGATGCCGTGTTGGCGGGGATTGCCACCGTAACGGGAGTCGTTCCGCCACCACCACCACCGCCTGATCCACCAGCACCTGGAACCAGTTGCTGACCATATGCGGTCGCCGCCATGAAAATAGCTGCCAGTGTTTTCATTGGTTCTCCCTGTGACCGATGGTGATAACCACGTCGCCGGTCAGAGACGCAATAGACACTGTGTAGTTCGATGTCGTTGTTCCAACTGGAAGAGTCAGCCCGTTAAACGAGAAGCTGAACGTCGATCCTGCCGGGATGTTGTTCTTCTTCACAGTGGTACACCCGCTGGCGTTAGAGGCCGTCCAGAACGTCGCGGTCGCAGATGCCCCGGAGTTGCCGGGCAGAGCGACTACCGTTCCAGCAGTGGCCGTTGCAGCGGTAGTGCAGTTCTGCGATTGCGTCACCACACAGGCTACAGAGCAGTAAACCTCCATCCATTCAGGGATGATCGGCTTTCCTCCAGTGGATGGCTGTTGCAGCGTGACTGCTGTTGTTGCCGCCGCCAGCGTAGTCGTGCCGGTAGTGCTGACGAAATGGTTGTAGCCGGGTTGTGCAAACCCTGAAACAGCCAGTGCCAAAAACGCGATTAAGCTTTTCATTTTAGTGAACCAGTCCGATGTGATATGTGAGCACGTCAAGGTTTGCAAGTACGCTTGTAAAAGTCACCGTTGTACCGGCTACAGAGCATGTCGCTTTTGCCCCACTGCTGTTTGTAACCATGCACACAAATGCTGTGATGTTTCCATCCGAGCCTATAGGGAAACTCATTGTTCCGCCTGTATCGGCTCCTGCCGCTTGTATTTTACCGTCTGTCTGAGATACAGAAGCAGAGCTAGGGTAGAATGCCCCTCCTCCGAACCCTGTAAGCGTACCTGCTGATGCTGGCGATGCAAACCTGGAAGAATTGATTTGAGCCGTAGATGCCGTGTAAATAGAACCGTCAGCACGAACAGACCCAACTGTAGTCCCTGAAGCATCTCTCAGTATTTTGAAAATATTCGCCTGACCTGTTGCGTTGTTTATGCTCTCTGCTCCATTGCCGAAGTACGTAGTTATTGTGTTTGTACCTTGATCCTGGAAGCATGACAGAGTAGTCGCCCCTCCAACATAAGCGTCTCGTATAAAGCTTCCATACGTGGCCGCAGCAAAGTGGATTGTGTTCGCAGTACAGCCCTCGAAACGAGGTCCATACATTATGATTGCGTTGATGGCGTTAACGTCCATGATCTTTTCCGCGCACGACAACGTCATCTCAGGGTTGATGAACACGTTATTGTCATCAGAACCTGTCGCAAAAACTGCAAGGCGGCTACCGGCAAGTGCAGGGCAATAATCAGAATTTATACGTGACTGGAATTTCAGGTGAAGGTTGTTGTTAGTGAAGCCTACAGCACCGCCTCCCGCTGTAGGAAGGTTCTTGAAACCAATGAAGTTGTCCTCGTACTCCTCGTGGTCATAGATACCGTCGAGGACTCCGATGTCAGTTCCAGAAGGGATTACTGCAGTTGCTAAATGTCCTGTCCAGTACCCTGTCGCAGTGAAATCAAAATGGAACTCAGACTGCTGAAAAGTTGTGAGCGGGCGAACAGTTATTCCAACGCTAGATGTGTCAGATCCTGTGTACCAGTCTATTGAAGACCGTCGCGTGCGGATCTTGATAGTTTGTCTGTACCCATCTCCGATCAGCCATCCGCCGTTTCCTGTTGTTACAGTTTCAGCGCAGCCTACATTCCCGTCAAAGAATTTTACGGTTACAGGAATAGACAAAGTGCTTGCGCCTGTCTGATAGCTTCCGCATTCAGACAGAAACACGTTAACACCATACTTCAATGCTGCATTTATGGCAGTAGCATTGGTAGAAGATGATGCTGATGGAGACGCTCCAAACCATCCGGCAGACACTGAAATTTGCGGGGAAAGTGAAAGAGTCACTCCTGAATTTGTTGTCGCATCAAGTATGTACTGACCTCCAGGAGCGGATATTTTAGACGAAATGGTAACAGTAGAACTGGCGTCAAAGATCAGCTTTCCGCTTGCAGTGAACCACATTGAGCAGTTGTACGTTCCGCTCGGTACGTGCCACACCTGCGTAATCTGAAGAGTCTTTCCTGCCCCGTATGCAGCGGTGCAAGCTCCTGCGAATGTAGCTGGAGAGTACGTTGCGTTGTCCAGCATGAACCCCTGAGCGTTAAGGAAAGCACCTACTGTTGTAGCTCCTGTTGCAGCGTTTGGCGTGTAGCCTACACTGTTTGCTCCATTTGCACCTGTTATCAACGCCTGAAAAACGAGATTTACGTCAGACACATGATCTATCGTTCTGATCGTTGTTCCTGTCGATGTCTTGATGACGAACTTGTACTCATAAGGGCCAAGCCATATTCCTGTTGCAGGCTTTCCCCCTGAGTTGAGCGTTTGCGGGTTAGGGTTTGGACTGTTCAGCGTGTAGTCTGAATACGTTGCCCTCGGGGTGTTCGTACCAGCCGTATACGTGTACACCAGTCCACCGGCAAGCGGTCTGCCGGAAGCGTCGAAGAACTGCAAGTCAGGAGGTGCCGTTAGCGCCGTGGCAGTCTGCCCGTACAGTCGAACTGTGAGCGCCATCAGCGCCAGAATCTTTTTCAAATCAACCTCCCTCGTCATCCCGACGATGGCCTTCAATTCAGAATATCAGGGTTTGTCTTTGGCGTTAGCCATCTCCGATATTGCCGCAGACAGTGCTGCCGCCGGTCCTGTCATGCTTGGTGCCGTCTTCATCCCGTTGATTAGAAGGTTTACCCCCTTGGGCGAGTGGAGGAACTTCGACAGCAAAGCGCCGCTGATCTCAATCGGGATTCCGCTGGCAGGATTAACGATCAATCCTCCCGCCTGAGCGCCAAGGGAAACAAGATGCCCGGTCCCACTGGGGTTTGGATTTTCCCCCATCTTCTTCGCCAGCAGGAAAAATTTGTCAAGATCCTCTGCCTGCCGTGGGTTGAAAATGATCTGTTTTGTCTGCGGCCCAAGGTTGTCCCATGCGGACCACAACTTCGCACCTTTGCTGAACGATCCTTCAGACGTTGCGGTATGGATGAGATCGTCAACGTAGGCCCTTCCTACCTTTGCAATCTCCTGCGGGGCGAATTTCTGGATGGCGCGAAGTTGATCGACTCCCGCATCTTTTCGGAAGATCGACTGCTCGAAGATCTTAACTGGATCTTCGTGAAGAGACTTCAAAACCTCATCAGCAGCGTACTTGTCAATGGTTGCGGCACGTCCGGCAGAGAGCGCCTTCGTTGCTTCCGGTCCAGCCTTTGCAACTGCATCCTGAACCTGTGCCTCCAAAGCGTCTATCGCTTCTCCCGCAAAGTGCTTCACCTGGTCAGAAGCTGATTTGTTTCTCAGAATCCCTTTCAGGTATCCAAGATCTTTGTCGGCAACTGAAGCAGGAACCGCATCAGGGCGCTTCAGGATATTTCGAATCGCATTGAGGGCAGGGTTCAGATCCTGCTGGGCAGGAGTCATCCTATCGGAAAGCGGACCTTCCAGCTTTGCCATCGCTTCTTTGACGGGGCGAAGGTCCACCGGCATGGGGATTTTTTGGATGTCTGGAACGAGATCCGGTGCGGATGGATCTGTTGACATGTTCTGCTTCCACCCAACATGAGCATCTTCCAGAACTGCCGGATCTGCCTGAATCTTTTCCAGCGCACGATATGCTTCCGTCGCTTTAGAAGCAGATGCCTCTTTTGATGCTTCCACCCCTTGCTTCAATGCTTTACCAGCATCGTAAGGGCTTACTGCTGACGGGTAAACCTTCCCTGCAATGTCACGGCCACGCGATGCCAGTGCCTGTGCTGTTTCCTGATCGGCACCAGTATTCACCACGCTCCCGCCGATACTGCGATCTGCCAGATGCTGAATGCCTTTGACGGCAGCGTTTCCGGTTGCAGTTCCCGCGTCTACAGGGATTCCGTTGTCCAGTCCTTCCTGAACAGCAGCAGCAACCTTCGCATTCGGATTCCTGAGTTTGATGTTTCCGAGAGCGGCCCCAACTGCTTCCCCACCGGCACCGGATACCGCTCCGATAGCCGTCGCGACAGGATCGCCGCCAGTTTTAACCGCCGACATGCCAGCGTTAGCTGCCCCCTGCGCAGCCATCTTCGTTAGAAGTGCCGTCTTTGCCATTTCTGCGGCCTTGGCAGCGTCCATGCCACCGGCCACCAGCTTCGCTGCCTTCGTCAGTTCTGCGGCTTTCAGTGCGGCGTTAACCTCTCCACTTCCAAGGGCGAACTGTGCCACGTCACCAGCGAAGTTACCCACCTTTCCAGCGGTAGAATCTGGGGGAGTTGCCACCCCTTTCCAGAACGCATTTGTTTCAGGAAGATGTTCTTTTGCACCTGGGACGTAGTTGCGAATCAGTTCGTAGGCGTGAACCGGGATGCCCAGAACAGACGAACCGACACCGCCGACCGCATCCAGCACGACGCTGCCGGTAGTGTCCTTCGGTTTTTCAGAAGTAGATGTGGCGGATGTTTGCTTCTGCCCTGACGGTTTGGAGATTTTTGCCAGAGAAGTTCGCACTTCTTCATCGGTGAAATCATCAGGGAACTCATGCCGAACGCCTTCGAACTCGATAATTTTAGGCATTACTGTTTCACCGGATTACCGTTTGCATCCCTTCCCCACTTCTGTACGGGAGCGTTTGATCCTTCCACCGCCGGGGCCGCAAGTCTGTCTTTGATCGCTTTGATCTGATCGTTGTTAGACTCCAACCGGTTTTTCATGTCCTTGCGGAGAATGTCAGCAGCAGCGCGAATCTGCTTGATTGTGGCGTCTGGCCCAATGAGAGAGTTTGCCTCGTTGCGGGCGCTATCGGATACAACACCGCCCCCAGTCGGACTGGCCGTCAGGATTCTGGCGATTTCAGCCATCGCCACGTTTCTCGCCGCATTCACCGCTGCAAGATCTTCGCTGCCGAGTCCTTTCAGGTTGATCGAGCGAACAGGCTGATTCAGCAAAGGAGAACCAGTATCAACCAGTTTTGATGTCGTGTTCAGGAACTGATCGAGGTTTTTCCCCGCCGTGGCCTCGTATGCGGTAACGAGATCGTTCTGTTTGGTGAGTCCAGAAAGCGAAGACTTGTTGGCATCGTACACCGCTTTGTTCGTACCAAACTGGACATGCGGGTAAACTTCCGCCGCCCTGTTCATCACAGAACCGCGAATTTTTGCCGCCGCAGCCCCCATGCCGAATGCGGGAAGTTGCCCAGTCGTGGCAAACATCTCAGCAGCCTTGTCGAGAGCTTGTGGTGTGAGAACAGTTTGCTCTTTGTCCTGAAAAAGACGTTCTCTCTCCAGCCCCAACCTTGCCGCAGCGTTTTTCAGTTCTGCTTCCCTGAAAGCATTTGTGCTCTTTGCGTTTTCCGCCGCCTGATCTGCCTGAACTCTCTGTTCAGCAGTCATCATTGCGCGGTTGAACTTGTCCTTGTTGGCGGGATCAAACTTCGATGTTGCCCCCAGACGTTCTGCTACCGGAGCGGGAAGACGGTTAAACCATGCTTCGTGTGCATCCTGATCGTTTACTGTCTGGTATTGCCCCAATGCTGCCTGCGCAGATTTACCAATCGCATCAACCTGCTTTTCTTGCCCCCCAGCGATCAAACCGGGAGTTTCCAGCCCAAGTTTTTTCTCGCCAGTGTCGGCCCCCTTCATCCGCGCTTTTGCCGTTTCCTCTTCCGCTCTGATCTTTCTCTGAGCGGGAGATTCTGCAATCATGCGATCCGTCAGCTTCGCGATTTCCTCCGGTGAAGTTGGCATCTGCGCAGCCATCGACTTCGCCTCTTCAGGGTAGTCGTTGGCGATATGCTGAAGGGCCGATGCGAGGGCTTCCGGAGTGTTTCCCATCTGGGCAACACCAGCAGCCATATGCCCAAGATAATCTGCCTTTGCTGTGCCTGCCTCTCCGATAGACTTTTGCAGATCGGCATGAGCCTTTCTGGCATCGTTGCGGTTCTTAATGATGCCGAGGCCACGGCTCCCCATTTTGGAGATTATGTCAGCGTCGGACGGCTCCGCGCCCCCACTGGAAGCCTGCGCGTACATCTGCTTAACCGTGTCTTCGTCGGCGATGTCTTTCAGCTTCTCCTGAAGCGTCAAAGCACCCGCACGGTTTTGCAACTGCTCGTTTGCAAGCTGCTGACCACGCAGCAGATGTTCGTCCTGTTGCGCCCGAATCTGAATCTGACGGTCCTGAGCGGCCTTGATTGCCGCCTGAATATCGAACGGCTTCGATGCGAGGATGATGGATGGATCAAGAGGCATTACAGGTTTCCGCCTTCATCGCTGTAGTTGTTGTAGTACCCGTTCGATGGTGCCGAATACCCCACCCCACCATTACGGTTTCCACGAAG
>Ga0228698_1000822_pt1 | contig 18571 bp, 19 predicted proteins | sample McNCre117_Aug_MG_FD_178015 | JGI IMG/M metagenome (GOLD analysis project Ga0228698, IMG submission 178015) | Freshwater microbial communities from McNutts Creek, Athens, Georgia, United States - 1-17_Aug_MG | ecosystem: Environmental > Aquatic > Freshwater > Creek | place: USA: Georgia...
CCAGCTGCTGCGCATCGTGCACGACTGGCCGCGCCAGCTGCCCGGCGCCACGCCGAGCGGCCTGAGCGACAGCGAGCGCGACGCCGCCGCGGCGCTGCTGCTGCGCAGCTGCCCGCTCTGGCGACAGGACTGGCCGGCGCCCGACCGCCTGGCCGCGCTGCCGGACTGGCTCGCCCACCACCTCATCGGCCTGCCGCTGGCCGACGGGCTGGACCTGCTGGGCGCCCCGGCCTCGACCGTCGCGAAGTGGGCCCGGGCCCGTGCGCTGGCGACCCAGCCGCCGCTGCTGGCCCGCCTGCTTGCCAGCCAGCTCGAGGGCCCGGCCCCCGCCACCGACCTGCCGGCGCCCCGCTCGGCCCCCGACCTGCTGGCCGGCGACGACGCTGCGATCGCCGCGCGCATGGGCCGGCTCGCCGGGGAGCTGGTGACCGACCCCGGCTTCTGGACTGCCCCGCAGATCGACGGCGCCGTCCCCGACACGGGCCCCTGGAGCCGCCGCAACGGCCCGGGCGGCACGACCTCCCCCGCCCTCACCGCCTGGGACCGGCTGGTGGCCCGCGTCATCGACCTGCTTCAGCTCGCCTCGCCCAGCGGCGCAGCCTGGCTGTGCACCGGCGCCCAATCGCCCGCGCCCGGCGAAGGCATCGCCTGGACCGAGATGGCGCGCGGCCTGCTGGTGCACTGGGTGCGGCTCGATGCCAGCGGCCAGAGCGTCACGGCCTGCCGCGTGCTGGCACCCACCGAATGGAACTTCCACGCCCGCGGCGTGCTGGCGCAGGCGCTGGCCGGGCTGTCAGAACGACCCGCCGACGAGCGCCCCGTCGCCGCCCAGCGGCTGGCGGTGGCCTTCGACCCCTGCGTGGCCTTTTCGATCGACACGGCGGGACCGGCCGATGGACCGGCCCCCGAAGGAGCCCCCGATGCATGAACTGAGTCTGGCCGGCGGCATCGTGCGCGTGGTCGAGGACGCCGCCGCGCGCGAGCACTTCCAGCGCGTCTCGCAGCTGCGCGTGGAGGCCGGTGCGCTCTCCGGCGTGGACGTGCACGCGCTGCGCTTCGCGCTGGAGGCCTGCGCCCACGGCACGGTGCTGCAGGGCGCCGAGGTCCTGATCGACGAGCCGCCCGGCACCGCCTGGTGCCTGCGCTGCAGCACCACGGTCGAGATCCAGACCCGCGCCGACCCCTGCCCGCTCTGCGGCGGCCACCAGATCCAGCCCACCGGCGGCACCGAGCTGCGCGTGGTCGACCTGATCGTGCACGACGACGACAACGAGAACGACGCGGCCGCCTCCACCGCCACCGCGTCCCGCCACCCCACCTGATTTCTGCCCAAGGAGTTCCCCATGTGTGTCGTTTGCGGATGTGCCACCGGCACCCCGGGCGCCCAGCCCGCCACCGCCCACTCGCATGAGCATCAGCACCGTCATGCGGACGGCGTGCTGCACAGCCACGCCCACCACCACCCGGAGCACGACGCCCGGCATGGCCACGGCCATGACGCCGAGCACCCTCACGACCACACGCACGACCATTCGCACGATCACACGCACGACCACACCGAAGTGATCCGCCCCGACGGCGCGCCGCAGGTGGACGCCGCCACCGGCGACCTGCACTACGGCGCCGGCAGCGCGCGCGTCTCGGTGCCCGGCATGAGCCAGGCCCGCGCGATCAAGATCGAGATGGACGTGCTGGGCGCCAACCACCGCATCGCCGAGCAGAACCGCGCCCACTTCGCCGCGCACGACGTGGTGGCCTACAACCTGGTCTCCAGCCCGGGCTCGGGCAAGACCACGCTGCTGTGCGCCACCATCGAGGCGCTGAAGGCCCGCGCGCCGCAGCTGCCGGTGGCCGTCATCGAGGGCGACCAGCAGACCAGCAACGACGCCGACCGCATCCGCGCCACCGGCGCCCCGGCCATCCAGGTCAACACCGGCAAGGGCTGCCACCTGGACGCGCCGATGGTGGCCGACGCCTTCGGCCGGCTGTCGCTGCACGGCCATGTTCACGAGCACGAGCACGAGCACGAGCACGAGCACGCCCACAGCCATGCTGCGGACCAGGACCCCGGCCCGGGCGCGCTGCTCTTCATCGAGAACGTCGGCAACCTGGTCTGCCCCGCGATGTGGGACCTGGGCGAACGCGCCAAGGTGGCCATCCTCTCGGTGACCGAGGGCGAGGACAAGCCGATCAAGTACCCGGATATGTTCGCCGCCGCGCGGCTGATGATCCTGAACAAGGTGGACCTGCTGCCGCACCTGGACTTCGACGTGGCCAAGTGCATCGACTACGCCCGGCGTGTGAACCCGGGCATCGAGGTGCTGCTGGTCTCGGCCAAGAGCGGCCAGGGCATGGACGCCTGGCTGGACTGGCTGCTGCAGGGCGATCAACCGGCTCCGTCGCCTGAGGCCCTCGAACTGGCCCGGCTGCGCGCGCGCGTCGCCGAGCTGGAAGCGCAGCTCGCCGCCAAGGGCTGAGCCCGCCACCGGCCCAGGCGATGAACGCCCTGCTGCAGCCCGAGCCCACCGACGCCGACCTGGCGCCGGGGGCCGAGGCGCGCCTGCACCAGCGTTTGCACCAGCGTTTGCACCAACGTGTGCACCTGCACCTGCGCGGCGCGGTGCAGGGTGTGGGCTTCCGGCCCTGGTGCGCGCAGCAGGCGCTGGCGCTGGGCCTGAGCGGCTGGGTGCGCAACGACGCCGCCGGGCTGCAGTGCGAGCTGCAGGGTCCCGCCGCGGCGCTGCAGGCCTTCACGCAGCGGCTGCGCCAGTCGCCACCGCCGCTGGCACGCATCGACGCCCTGGAGCAGACACCACGGGCCCTGCTCACCGGCGAAGCGGGCTTCCGCATCCTCGCCAGCGATGCCGGCGCGGCGCTGGCCACCGGCCTGCCGGCCGACGCCGCGCCCTGCGCCGACTGCCTGGACGAGCTCTTCGACCCCGCCGACCGCCGCCACCGCTACGCCTTCATCAACTGCACGCACTGCGGCCCGCGCTTCACCATCACCCAGCGGCTGCCCTACGACCGGCCGAACACCAGCCTGGCCGGCTTCCCGCTCTGCCCGGCCTGCGAGTGCGAATACCGCGACCCGATGGACCGGCGCTTTCACGCCCAGCCGGTGGCCTGCCCGGCCTGCGGCCCGCAGTTGGCGCTGTGGCAGCCGGACGGCACGCCGATCGCCGGCGTCGATCCGCTGGCCGAGGCCGCGCGGCGGCTGGCCGCCGGGCAGATCCTGGCGGTCAAGGGCGTGGGCGGTTACCACCTGGTCTGCGACGCCACGCAGGACGCGCCCCTGCAGCGCCTGCGCGCCGCCAAGCAGCGCGCCAGCAAGCCCTTCGCGCTGCTGCTGCCCAACGTCGCCAGCGCGCGGCAGTGGGTGGAGCTGGGCACGGAGGGGGACGACGATGCCGCCCGGCTGCTCGCCAGCCCGGCCGCGCCCATCCTGCTGCTGCCCACCCGGCCCGGCGTGGCCGAGCGCCACCCGCTGATCGCCCCTGGCCTGAGCGACTGGGGCTTGACGCTGCCGGCCGCGCCGCTGCACGCGCTGCTGATCCACGAGCTGCTCGGCCGCCCAGCCGGCAGCGCCTGGCGCGAGACCGCCCAGCCGACGCTGCTGGTGATGACCAGCGCCAACCCCGGCGGCGAGCCGCTGGTGGTGGACGAGGCCGAGGCGGTCGCGCGCCTGGGCGGACTCTGTGACGCCCTGCTGGTGCACAACCGCCCCATTCTCGGCCGGGTGGACGACAGCGTGCGCCGGCCGATGCGCGCGGCGGATGGCGGCTCGGTGGCGCCCTTCTTCGCCCCCTTCGTGCGCCGCGCCCGCGGGTACGTGCCCGACCCGATCGAGCTGCCCGGCGTGCCCGCCGACGCGCCGCCGGTGCTGGCCACCGGCGCGTGGATGAAGGCCACCGTCTGCCTGACCCGCGGCAACCAGGCCTTTCTCTCCCCACACATCGGCGACCTGGGCAGCGCCGCCTGCCGGCACGCGCTGGTGGAGGCGGTGCAGCGGCTGCGCGACTTCCTCGGCGTGCGCCCGCAGCGGATCGCCCACGACCTGCACCCGGACTTCTTCAGTACGCAGCACGCCCAGGCCCTGGCCGCCGAGTGGGGCGTGCCGACGCTGGCGGTGCAGCACCACCACGCCCACGCCGCCGCGGTGCGGGCCGAACACGGCGCCACCGCACCGACGCTGGCCCTGCTGCTGGACGGCGTGGGGCTGGGCGACGACGGCACCCCCTGGGGCGGCGAGCTGCTGCGGGTCTCCAACGCTGGGTTTGAGCGCCTCGGCCACCTGCCGACGCTCGCCCTGCCCGGCGGGGACCGCGCCGCCGCCGAGCCCTGGCGCCTCGGCGCCGCGGTGCTGCACGCGCTGGGCCGCGGCGAGGCCATCGCCGCCCGCTTTGCCGACCAGGCCGGCGCCGGCCAGATCGCCCGCCTGCTGGCGCGGGGCCTGAACTGCCCGCCCACACCGAGCGCTGGCCGCCTCTTCGACGCCGCCGCCGCCCTGCTCGGCCTCTGCCCGGTGCAGCGCCACGAGGGCGAGGCCGCGATGCGGCTGGAAGCGCTGGCCGGCGACCACCCCGCCACGCCCTGGCCCGACGCCTGGCGGATCGATGCCGACGGCCGGCTGACCTGGCCGGGCCTGTGGACCCACCTCGCCGATGCAATGGACGGCCCGACGGCCGCCCTGGCCGCAGCCGGCTTCCACGCCACGCTGGTCGCCGCATTGGCCGACTGGGTGGCCCACCACGCCCGCGTCACCGGCCTGCACGCGGTGGCGCTCGGCGGCGGCTGCTTCATCAACCGCCGGCTGCGCAACGGCCTGGTCGCCGCGCTGGCCGAGCGCGGCCTGACCCCGCTGGAAGCCCGCCAGGCACCGCCGGGCGACGGCGGCCTCGCGCTGGGCCAGGCCGCCCTCGCCCTCGACCACCTGCTCGGCGCCCATGCGGCAGCCCGCCTCTCCTGACTTCCTTCCCGAGAACAAGACCCATGTGCCTCGCCCTGCCCGCCTGCGTGATCGAACGACTCGATGGTGAAGAGCTGCTGATCGACCTCGGTGGCGTGCGCAAGCGCGTCAGCGGCGCCCTGACCCCGGAGGCGCAGGTCGGCGACTACGTCATCGTCCACGTCGGCCACGCCATCGGCGTGATCGACCCCGAGGAGGCCGCGCAGACGCTGGCGCTGTTTGCCGAGCTCTCCGCCGCCGAGCAGGCCGCCGCCATGGAGCAGTCGCAGTGAAGTACGTCACCGAATTCCGAGACGGCGACCTCGCCCAACGCATCGCCGAGAGCCTCGCCGCCGAGGCCCGGCCCGACCGCCCATACAGCTTCATGGAGTTCTGCGGCGGCCACACCCACGCCATCTCCCGCTACGGCGTCACCGAGCTGCTGCCGCCCAACGTGCGCATGATCCACGGCCCCGGCTGCCCGGTCTGCGTGCTGCCGATCGGCCGCGTGGATCTCGCCATCCAGCTCGCGATGGAACGCGGCGTCATCCTCTGCACCTACGGCGACGTGATGCGCGTGCCCGCGTCGGAAAGCCTGTCGCTGATGAAGGCCAAGGCCCGCGGCGCGGACATCCGCATGGTCTATTCCGCCGCGGACGCACTCGGCCTGGCGCGCAAGCACCCGGACCGCGAGGTGGTGTTCCTGGCCATCGGCTTCGAGACCACCACGCCGCCCACTGCGCTGGTGATCCGCCAGGCCGCCAAGGAGCAGATCGCCAACTTCAGCGTGCTCTGCTGCCACGTGCTGACGCCGAGCGCGATCACCCACATCCTGGAGAGCCCCGAGGTGCGCCAGTACGGCACGGTGCCGATCGACGGCTTCATCGGCCCGGCGCACGTGAGCATCATCATCGGCTCGGACCCCTACGTGCACTTCGCCGAGGAGTACCGCAAGCCGGTGGTGATCGCCGGCTTCGAGCCGCTGGACGTGATGCAGGCCATCCGCATGCTGGTGCGCCAGGTCAACGAAGGCCGCGCCGAGGTGGAAAACGAGTTCACCCGCGCGGTGACGCCCGAGGGCAACCTGGCCGCGCAGGCCGTCGTCAGCGAGGTCTTCGAGCTGCGCTCCAGCTTCGAATGGCGCGGCCTGGGCGAGGTGCCCTACAGCGCGCTGAAGATCCGCCCCGCCTTTGCCGCCTGGGACGCCGAGCGCAAGTTCGAGCTGACCTACACCCCCGTGCCCGACCACAAGCAGTGCGAGTGCGGCGCCATCCTGCGCGGCGTCAAGCGCCCCACCGACTGCAAGCTCTTCGGCACGGTCTGCACGCCCGAAAACCCGATGGGCTCGTGCATGGTCTCCAGCGAAGGCGCCTGCGCCGCGCACTACAGCTATGGGCGCTTCCGGGACATTCCGGTGGTGGCGGGGTGAGCGCCACGTCCCACATGTCCCGATGCGCAGAATTTGTACGGTGAACCAACGTACACTTTAAGATCTTGCACCAAGGTCCGCCATGCCCATCACCGACTCCACCCGCACCGCCCGCGTTGAAGCGCGCATCGCCCCGGAGGCGCTGGCCGTCGTGCGCCGCGCCGCCGAATTGCAGGGCCGCAGCGTCAGCGACTTCCTCGTCGCTGCTGCTCTGAAAGACGCTCAGCGCACGATCGAGGACGCCCAGATCATCCGCCTGTCGGTGGACGACCAGCAGCGCTTTGCCGAGCTGCTCCTCAATCCGCCGCCGCTGGCACCCGCCATGGAACGCGCGCTTCAGGCCCGGCAGAACCTGCTCGGCGACGCGTCGAAGTGACGCCCCCATTTCGCGTCGAGGTCCTGGGCGCTGCGCACGACCGTGCGACTTTCTCCTGCGGCGTCGAGGCGCTGGACCACTACCTGGTTCGCCAGGCGACGCAGGACATCCGCCGCCGCGTCAGTGCCTGCTACGTCGCCGTGGAAGCCGCCACGGAGCGCGTGGCCGGCTACTACACCCTGGCCGCCGGCGGCGTCCCGTTGAACGACCTCGCGCCAGAGTTGATCCGGCGCCTGCCGCGCTACCCCAGCGTCCCCGTCGCGCGGGTCGGCCGGCTCGCGGTCGACCGATCCTTCCAGGGTCGCCAGCTCGGCGCCGCCCTGCTGGCCGACGCAGCCCTGCGCGCCGCCCGCTCGGAAGTGGCCGTCCACGCCTTGGTGGTGGACACCAAGGACGACGCCGCGGCCGCCTTCTACCGCCACCACGGCTTCGAGCCGTTCGGCGGCCAGAGCCGACAACTCATCGTGCCGCTGGCGCGGTTCCATAACGGCTAGAACCTGGCTTCCTCGTATCCGTATCCCCATGAGCACCCCGAAGAAAGACTACATCCGCCCCCTCGACCTCAAGCAGGGTCGCGTTGATATGAACCACGGCGCCGGGGGCCGGGCCAGCCTGCAGCTGATCGAGGAGGTGTTCGCCCGCGCCTTCGACAACGAGTTCCTGCGCCAGGGCAACGACGGCGCGGCGCTGCCGGCGCTGCCTCCCGGCCACCGGCCGGTGATGGCCTGCGACGGCCACGTGATCTCGCCGCTGTTCTTCCCCGGCGGCGACATCGGCGCGCTCTCGGTGCACGGCACGGTCAATGACGTGGCGATGATGGGCGCGACGCCGCTGTACCTGGCGGCCAGCTTCATCATCGAGGAGGGCTTTGCGCTGGCGGACCTCAAGCGCATCGTCGACTCGATGGCCGCCGCCGCCCGCGAGGCCGGTGTGCCGGTGGTGACCGGCGACACCAAGGTGGTCGAGCAGGGCAAGGGCGATGGCGTATTCATCAGCACCACCGGCGTGGGCGCGCTGCCCGAAGGCCGGCAGATCGGCGGGGCGCGCGCCCGCGTGGGCGATGTGATCCTGGTCTCCGGCACCATCGGCGACCACGGCGTGGCCGTGCTGTCGCAGCGCGAATCGCTGGAGTTCGAGACCGCCATCGTCTCCGACACCGCCGCGCTGCACGGCCTGGTCACCGCGATGCTGGCCGCCGTGCCGGAAGGCGCCGTCCGCTCGCTGCGCGACCCCACCCGCGGCGGGCTGGCCACCACGCTCAACGAGATCGCCCGCCAGTCCCGCGTCGGCATGATGCTGCAGGAGGCGGCCATTCCCATCGCCCCGCAGGTGGACGCCGCCTGCGAGCTGCTGGGGCTGGACCCGCTTTACATCGCCAACGAGGGCAAGCTGATCGCCATCGTCACGCCGGAAGCCGCCGACGCCCTGCTGGCCGCGATGCGCGCCCACCCGCTGGGCGCCCAGGCCGCACGCATCGGCGTGGTGACCGAGGACCCCCACCACTTCGTGCAGATGACCACCGCCTTCGGCGGCCAGCGCGTGGTGGACTGGCTGAGCGGGGAGCCGCTGCCGCGGATTTGCTGACGCCTGCTGAACACGGCCCCGCAGCCCCATGCGCATCCTCCTGCTCTGCCACAGCTTCAACAGCCTCAGCCAGCGCCTGTTCACCGCCCTGCGAGACGACGGGCACGAGCTGTCGGTCGAGCTGGACATCGCCGACAACGTCACCGACGAGGCCATCGACCTGTTTCGGCCGGATGTGCTGATCGCGCCCTTCCTGAAGCGGCGCATCGCCGAATCCACCTGGCGGCGCCTGCCCTGCCTGATCGTCCACCCTGGCCCGCCGGGGGACCGCGGGCCCAGTGCGCTGGACTGGGCGGTGATGCGCCAGCGCACGAGCTGGGGCGTGACGGTGCTGCAGGCCACCGCCGAGTTCGACGCCGGGCCGGTGCTGGCGCACGCCGGCTTTGCGATGCGCCTTGGCACCAAAGCCAGCCTGTACCGCCGCGAGGTGAGCCGCGCGGCGGTGGGTGCGGTGCGCGAGGCGCTGCAACGGCTGTCCGTTCCTCCCGCTGAAACACCCGCCGAACCGCCCGCCGGAGTCGACGGCTGGCAGCCGCTGATGCGCCAGACCGACCGCGCCATCGACTGGCGGCGCGACGACAGCGAAACGATCCTGCGCCACCTGCGCGCGGCGGACGGCTTCCCCGGCGTGGCCGCCACGCTGTTCGGCCAGCCGGCCCACCTCTTCGACGCCCACCCGGCCAACGCCGCGACGCGGACCCGCGCCGCCGGGCTCGGCCAGCCGGGCGATGTGATCGCCCGCCGCGGGCCGGGCGTGCTGCTGCGCACGGTGGATGGCGCGATCTGGATCGGCCACGTGCGCCGCGCCGCCGCCCAGGCGGACGGCCTGACGCTCAAGTTGGCCACGACCCGGGCCTTCGCCGCCGAATCGGCCGCGCTGCCCGAATGGCCCGCGCCGCTTGAACGCCCGGCCGATGGGCCCGAGTCAGACTGGGACGAGCTGCGCTACGAGGAGTTCGGGCCCACCGACGGGACCGGTGCCCGCGTCGGCTGGCTGGAGTTCGCCTTCCACAACGGCGCGATGAGCACGCGCCAGTGCCAGCGCCTGCGCGACACGCTGCGTGAACTGCGCCAGCGGCCGACGAAAGTGCTGCTGCTCGCGGGCGGGCCGGATTTCTTCTCCAACGGCATCCACCTGCACGACATCGAGGCCGCCGCGCCGGAGATGGGCCTCACGACGGGAGACAGCGCCGCCGATGCCTCCTGGCGCAACATCCAGGCGATGGACGACGCCGCGCTGGAGCTGCTGACGCTGACCGACCGGCTCACCATCGCCGTGCTGCGTGGCAACGCCGGCGCGGGCGGCTGCTTCCTGGCGCTGGCCGCCGACCAGGTCTGGGCACATGCCGGCGTGGTGCAGAACCCGCACTACAAGAACATGGGCAACCTCTACGGCTCGGAGTACTGGACCTACACGCTGCCCCAGCGCGTCGGCGCCGCCCAGGCCCGGGCGATCACGCAGGGCCGCCTGCCGATCGGCGCGGCCGAGGCGCGGCGCATCGGCCTGCTCGACGCGGTGCTGGGCGAGGAGAGCGCCGAGCTGACCGCGCAGGCCCGCCAACGGGCGCTGGAACTGGCCGCCGCACCGGACCTGGCCGAGCGCATCGCCACCAAGGCCGCACAGCGCGCCACCGACGAGGCAACCAAACCGCTGCAACGCCACCGCGACGAGGAGCTGCAGCGCATGCACCGCAACTTCTACGGCTTCGACCCCAGCTACCACGTGGCGCGGCACTACTTCGTGCACCGCAAGCCGCATGCGTGGACACCGCGGCACCTGGCGGTACACCGCTGAGCGGCGCACCACCTGATTGGCACAGCTTCTGCAAAGTACCCGGCATCCCGCGGCCCGCCGCGGACGTCCGCACCACTTTGGAGCCTGCCCATGATCCGCCGCCGTTTGCTTGCCACCGCCGCCCTTGCCCTGCCCCTGCTGGCCTCGCCGATGGCCTGGGCGCAGCAGGCGCTGGACGAGGTGATGGCAGCCAAGACGCTGCGGGTGGCCATTCCCACCGACTTCCCGCCCTATGGCTTCGTCGGCACCGACTTGAAGCCGCAGGGGCTGGACATCGACATGGCGCAGTACATCGCCACCAAGCTGGGCGTGAAGGTGGAGCTGATCCCGGTGACCAGCGCCAACCGCATCCCCTACCTGCAGACGCGCAAGGCCGACCTGGTGATCTCCACGCTGGGCAAGAACGCCGAGCGTGAAAAGGTGATCGACTTCGCCATCGCCTACTCGCCCTTCTACCAGGCGGTGTTCGCCGCCAAGTCGCTGCCGGTGAAGTCCTTCGCCGACCTGGCCGGCAAGACCGTGGGCGTGACGCGCGGCGCCATCGAGGACATGGAGCTGACCAAGCTGGCGCCGTCGGGCGCGGAGATCCGCCGCTTCGAGGACAACAACGCCACCGTCTCGGCCTTCGTCTCCGGGCAGGTGCAGGTCATCGCCACCGGCGCCTCGGTGGCCGGCGCGATGATGGCGCGCAACCCGCAGCTGGGCACCGAGTACAAGCTGGTGATCAAGGAGTCGCCGAACTTCATCGGCGTGGCCAAGGGAGAGGACAAGCTGCGCGCCAAGGTCAACGAGATCGTGCTGGCCGCCAAGGCCTCGGGCGACCTGGACCGGCTGGCGGTGAAGTGGCTGGGCCGCCCGGCCGGCGAGCTGCCGCAGTAACGGCCGCCTGACGCCGACGCCCCACCATGGTGCAACTGGACTTTGCCGCCGTGCTGGTCGAATGGCCGGCGCTGCTGCGCGGGCTCGGCCTCACCGCGGGGCTGACCGCGCTGTCCACCGCCGGCGGACTGCTGCTGGGTGTGGGCTGCGCCTGGGCGCGCAGCGGCGGGCCGCGGTGGCTGGGTCTGGTCGCGGCGGGCTATGTGGAGGTGATCCGCAACACGCCCTTCATCGTCCAGCTCTTCTTCCTCTTCTTCGGGCTGCCGGGGCTGGGGGTTCGGCTCAGCCCGGAGCTGGCCTCGGTGCTGGCGATGACGATCAACCTCGGCGCCTACGCCGGGGAGATCCTGCGCGCGGGCATCGACGCCACGCCGCGCGGGCAGATCGAGGCGGCGCGCGCGCTGGCGCTGAGCGAGGCGCAGGTCTTCACCCGTGTGGTGCTGCCGCCGGCGCTGTCGCGCATCTGGCCGGCGATGGTCAGCCAGATCATCATCGTGATGTTGGGCTCGGCGGTCTGCGGGCAGATCTCGGCGGCGGAGCTGTCCTACCAGGCCAACCTGATCCACAGCCGTAACTTCCGCGCCTTCGAGGCCACCATCGTGGCCACCCTGCTCTACCTGGCGCTGGCGATCGCGCTGCGCCGGCTGCTGAGCTGGGCGGGGCCGCGTCTGCTCTTCGGCCGCTGAACCGCAGGCGCCCACCACCATGGTCGATTTCAGCCTCTGGGACATCGTTCGCAACCTGCTGCTGGCCGCGCGCTGGACGGTGCTGCTCTCGCTGACCGCCTTCGTCGGCGGCGGACTCGTCGGCCTGGGCCTGCTGATCGCGCGCATCGCCCGCTGGCCGGGCGCCGACCGGGCGGTGGGCGCCTACGTGCAGGTCTTCCAGGGCACGCCGCTGCTGATGCAGCTCTTCCTGGCCTACTTCGGGCTGGCGCTGCTGGGCTGGAACGTCTCGGCCTGGGTGGCCGCCGCGCTGGCGCTGACGCTCTACACCAGCGCCTTCCTCTGCGAGATCTGGCGCGGCTGCGTGCTCGCCATCCCCAAGGGCCAGTGGGAGGCCTCGGCCAGCCTGGCGCTCAGCCTGGGTGAGCAGCTGCGCCACGTCATCGGCCCGCAGGCGCTGAAGATCGCCGTGCCGCCCACCGTGGGTTTCCTGGTCCAGGTGGTCAAGGGCACCGCGCTGGCCTCGGTGATCGGCTTCATCGAGCTCACCAAGGCCGGCACCATGATCACCAACGCCACCTTCCGCCCCTTCACCGTCTACGCCTGCGTGGCGGCGCTGTACTTTGCGCTGTGCTTCCCGATCTCGCTGTGGAGCCGCCGCCTGGAAAGGAAACTGCACCGTGGCTGAGGCCCCCATCGTCCAGATCCGCGCGCTGCGCAAGAGCTTCGGCGCCAACGAGGTGCTCAAGGGCATCGACCTCAGCGTCGCGCGCGGCGAGGTGGTCGCGCTGATCGGCCGCAGCGGCTCGGGCAAGAGCACGCTGCTGCGCTGCATCAACGGGCTGGAAACCTTCCAGGCCGGCGACCTGGCCGTCGACGGCCAGGCCCTGCGCCACGGCCACGCGGCGGCGATGCGCGAGCTGCGCCAGCACGTGGGCATGGTGTTCCAGAGCTTCAACCTCTTCCCGCACCTCAGCGTGGGCCGCAACATCATGCTCGCGCCCGGGCTGGTCAAGGGCCGTGCCCAGGCCGAAGGCGAGGCGCGCGCCCGCACGCTGCTCGAGCGCGTGGGCCTGGCCGACAAGTTCGACGCCTGGCCCGACCAGCTCTCCGGCGGTCAGCAGCAGCGCGTGGCCATCGCCCGCGCGCTGGCGATGGACCCGGCCGTGCTGCTCTGCGACGAGATCACCTCCGCGCTCGACCCCGAGCTGGTCGGCGAGGTGCTCAAGGTCGTCGAATCGCTGGCCGACGAGGGCATGACCCTGTTGATGGTCACGCACGAGATGGGCTTCGCCCGCAAGGTGGCCGACCGCGTCGTCTTCATGCACGCCGGGCGCATCCACGAAATGGGCCCGCCGGCCGAGCTCTTCGAGCGGCCGCAGACGCCCGAGCTGCAGCAGTTCCTCTCAGCGCTGCACTGAGCGACGCGCCGGCTGTGCCCGGCGCGCTGGGGCGTCAGCCCTGCTCGGCCGCCGCCGCGATCAGCGCGGCCAGCGCCTCGGCCACGTCGGCCTCGGCCACGCCGTCGCCCCGGGCGACCGGCGCGCCGGCCAGCGCCGCGGCGCCCTCGGTCTTCAGCTTCTTCACCCACTCGCCCGCCTCGCGCCCGCCGGCAAAGGCCTGGCTTTGCAGCAGCACGCGGCCGTCGTGGGCGCTGAGCTTGAAGTAGAACTGCCCGTCCGCCTCGCGGTACTGCTTGAACACGGCCAGCTGCGCCTTGGCCTTGGCCGCGGGCGCGGCGCTGGCCTTCAGCGGCTGGAAGGTCCGCAGGCCCACCGCGTGGCGCAGCTCATCGAGCAGCGGGCGGGCGATGGCGCGCGCCTTGGCCGCGCCCGCCTGCAGGATCGCCTCGATCTGCTCCGGGTGCGCCATCAGCGCCTCGTAGCGCGCGCGCATCGGGCCGATCTGCCGCTCGATCTGGTCGAACAGCCGCTGCTTCGCCTCGCCCCAGGCCAGGCCGGCGCGCAGCTCGGCGCGGAAGGCGGCGCGCTCCTCGGCGCTCGCGAAGGCGTCGAAGATCGTCACCAGCGCGCTGCCCTCGGGCTCCTTGGGCTCGCCGGGCAGCTTGCTGTCCGTCACGATGCGGGCGATCGCCTCGCGCAGCGCCTTGCTGCCGCCCTCGAACAACGGGATCACGTTGTCGTAGCTCTTGCTCATCTTGCGCCCGTCCAGGCCAGGCAGCAGCTCCACCTCCTCGTCCACCTGCGCCTCGGGCAGGACGAAGAATTCCTTGCCCTGGCCGAACAGGTGATTGAAGCGCTGCGCCACGTCGCGCGCCATCTCGATGTGCTGCACCTGGTCCTTGCCCACCGGCACGCGGTGCGCGTTGAACATCAGGATGTCCGCCGCCATCAGGATTGGGTAGCAGTACAGCCCCATCGTCACGCCCGCGTCCGGCTCCTCACCCGCGGCGGTGTTGGCGTCCACGCTGGCCTTATAGGCGTGCGCGCGGTTCATCTGCCCCTTGCTCGTCACGCAGGTCAGCAGCCAGGTCAGCTCCGGGATCTCGGGGATGTCGCTCTGGCGGTAGAACGTCGCCCGGTCCGTGTCCAGCCCGGCGGCGATCCAGGTGGCCGCGATCTGCAGGCGCGAGCGCTCGATGCGGTCCGGCTCATCGCACTTGATCAGCGCGTGGTAGTCGGCCATGAAGAAGAAGCTCTCCACCCCCGACTCGCGGCTGGCTTCGATGCAGGGGCGCACCGCGCCGACGTAGTTGCCGAGGTGCAGGGTGCCGGTGGTGGTGATGCCGGTGAGGACGCGTTGGGGCATGGCAGACAGGGATCAATCGGTGTGAGCGCCCGGGTACGGGAAGCGCGATCGCGAGATTGTGAACGGTCGGCGGGATGCCGCCACAGCGCACGTGAGCAGCTTCAGCGCTTGAACTTCATTTTGGTGGCATTTTTGCTACCATTCAGCATGACTTGCCTGGTCGTCATCGACACCAACGTGCTGGTATCCGCCTTCCTCGGCAGCGGTCCGGCAAACGCAGTGGTCCGGGCCTGTCTGGAAGGCCGCTGCCAGCCGGTGATGGGCGCCGCCCTGCTGTCTGAATACGAGGACGTGTTCGGCCGAACAGCGTGGACCGAGCAGTCCCGCCTGTCCTTCGACGAACGCAACGAGTTGCTGGACATCTTCCTGTCCCTGTGCGCCTGGACCCGCGTCTACTACGGCTGGCGGCCCAACCTGCCGGACGAAGCGGACAACCACCTCATCGAACTGGCCGTGGCCGGCGGCGCACACTTCATCGTCAGCCGGAACTTGAAAGACTTGGCGCGCGGCGAGCTGCGCTTCGATCACCTCACGGTGTGCGACCCCCTCACGTTTCTGAAGGAGCTGGACAAATGGCCGCCCTGACCCTGCGCATCCCCGACGACAAGCACCAGCGCCTGCGCGCCCTGGCGCAGACCCGTGGCACCACCATCAACCGCATGCTCGACGAGATGACGACGCTGATGCTGGCCGAGTTCGATGCGGAAACCCGCTTTCAGCTGCGCGCCGCACGAGGTGCCGGTCAGGTGGCGCGCGGTCTGGCCTTGCTCGACAAGGCGGCCGGCCAAGGCGAGGCCGAGTCGTAGTCCACCGGCCGCGCTCGAGGGGCCCTGCGCTGACCACCGCCATGCGCCTTGACCCCTTCGTCGCCGTCGACGGCCTGCCCTTCACCACCACGCCGCAGCAACTGCGCGCCCTGCGCGGTGCGCCGCAGGAAGAAACCCGCAACGCCGTCGAACTCAACGAGCTGGACTACGGCGACGTGGTCTACCGCTTCCAGGACAGCGGCCGGCTGGAAGAAATCACCCAGCGCGCCGACGTCATCCACCTCGGCCCCGTGGCCGTACCCTTCTTCGCGCTGCAGGCCTTCATCGCCGACCACGACCCCGACCACTTCGAGCGCGCCGGCTTCATCGTCAGCCCGAAATACGGGCTGGCCTTCGTGCCAAATCCCTCGCGCTGGGTGACGGCGCTAGCGGGGCATTGCATTGGGACGTGGCGGGGAATTCCAGATTGACGGGTCGAGCGGCGGCACCATTTTTCGCTCGTCATTGCTGCGCACTGCTTTCTGTGACCGCCTGAATGTTGAGCGGACGACTTTAGCGGGTGGTCATGCGCGATTCACTTGAGCAAGAAACAAGACTGATCCTACCAATTACGCAACATGGAGCCAACCGGACCTGCGGCTTTTAGCGCAGGTCCGGTTGAGCGCAGTATTATACCTAAACCTCTCTCGTCTCAATGACGTTTCCATCTTTATCCATGACCGTGATTGCCAGGCTTTCCGTGATGTTCAAATTCACGCTATCGGAAAAACCTATGCAAACCTGATTCAGAAACTTCAATACGTAGTCAGACGTTGTTGAGTTCTGATCCAGAACGACTTCTACAATGCCTACCTTTGCAGCCACCTTTTTTGCCCCTTCTTGAAGTCCAATTGGCGAAACGAGGATTCCGCCCGACGCACCAACATCTTGAATGCTCCACGCCAGAGCCGCTGTAATTGCTTGGCTAATCCCCGTCTTTGTATGGCGCTTGCACTCGACAACAATGAAGTGGCCGCCGTCGGCCGCACAACCCTTTGCGTCAATTTCCCATTCGGTTCCGCTTTCTCCGGCGACAACCTGCTTTCCCTCAAATCGGCCGAGACCAAAATGCTCAGCGAATTGATCGAGTAAATATGCCGCAACCTCTTCGTATGTCTCCCATTGCTTCTCAGGCACGACGGAGTCCTCTAGGTATAACGTGTTTTGGACGACAACCTTACGCTGCCCAATGATGCGAATGTCGCCCTAATCGGGCCTCGGAGTTCGCATGTAAGTCCATGTCGCATCAGCATTTCCTCAACGTTCTCGATCCGTTCATACGGTACTAAATTTGCAGCGCAAAGCAGCGTGGCAGGCCCCTTCTGTCAGGTCACGGCGCACCTGCCAGGTGGTACGAAGGGATTGACTTCGCCATCACACATCCCTTGACTGTCCAGCGGATCCAGTCAGTCATTCCGTACATACATCCTCCCCCGACACCTCGGATAATTCATACACCCCCAAAACCCCTTCCCCTCATTGCGCGGCAGCCGAAACACCATCTTCACCCCGCAATTCACACAGGTGGGTTTCCAGTATTCGCCTTCCAGGGCCACGTCCAGCAGCACCTGCTGCTGGTCGGGGGTGCGTTTGGCGATCAGGTCGAGCAGGCCGGCGCCGTCGAGGAGGTGGATCTGGTTGGCCTGGGCGAATTCGCGGGCGGCGTCGGTGTAGCGCGCGGTGCAGGCGAACTGGCCGCGGCGGATCTGGTGGGCGGCCATGACGCCGCGCAGTTCGCGGATCTTGTCGACGCCCACCGGCTTGCTGTCGCTCCAGTGTTTGCACTGGACGATGCTGACGGGGCTGCCGTCGGACTGGTGGCGGGAGTGCAGCCAGATGTCCACGCCGCCATCCGAGCCGTGGCTCTGGCTGCGGGTGAGGAAGCCGGCCTGGGCGAAGAGGGCTTCGACGACCGCCTCGAAGCGGCGCCATTCGATGACGCGAAACACGTCGATCCCCCAGGCCTTGGGACGCGGCACGGGCGGGGCGTCCAGTGACCGCGGGGGCACGGGAGCCAGGGGCGCGGGGGACGTCGCAGCGCTGAGCGGCAGTTCGCTCAAGGGCGGCATGGTGGACCCGGCGGGGACCAGGTTCGAGGAAACCAGGTCGACTCGCGGACGGCGCGGCCGAGGCCGGGGCCTGGGCTTCGTCGCGTGCAACAGCGACGACGAAGCAAAGGGGGGCTGGGAGAGCGACACCGTCCGCGTTTGACGGCCCAGCAGCCGAAAGGCCCCCAGCGCCAGTCCGATCAGCAGCAAAAACCAGCCCAGGCGCTGAAGGCCGGCCAGCGCCTTCAAGCCGGGCAAGTGGCTCAAGACCAGGGGCAGAACCACCAGGCCGACGCCCCCGCCCAGCAGACCGGTGATGACGGCGTCCAACGGGTGACGGTCAAAAGTTCGAGCGGCTCGATGGCGCCTCGACAGGGCAGCGGAACGGGACATGCGCGGGAGGCCTCCCCTAGAAAGTGACTATTTCCACAGTTCATGCTAGCCATTCGCCCAATATGCGAAAAGCAAGCGCACGATTAAACACCGTGAAAACTTCACATCCAAGGGGCAGCAAGCCTGACCGCAGCGTCAGAAGGTGCCTGGGTAGGCGCCACCGTCGAGCAGGAGGTTCTGGCCGTTCAGGTAGGCGGCCTGGCGGCTGCACAAGAAGGCGCAGACCTCGCCGAACTCGCGCGGATCGCCGAAGCGCCGCGCCGGCACCGTGGCACGCCGCTCGTCCATCAGGTCGTCGATCGGGCGGCCGGTCTTGGCCGCCGAGCCCTCGAAGGTGACGCGCAGCCGCTCGGTCTCGAAGGGGCCGGGCAGCAGGTTGTTGATCGTCACGCCGCGCGCAGCGAGCTTCGGCTGGCGCGCCAGCCCGGCGATGAAGCCGGTCAGGCCGCTGCGCGCGCCGTTGGACAGCCCGAGGATGTCGATCGGCGCCTTCACCGCGCCCGAGGTGATGTTGACGATGCGGCCGAAGCCGCGCTCGGCCATCGCGTCCACCGTCGCCTTGATCAGCTCGATGGGGGTGAGCATGTTGGCGTCCAGCGCGCGCAGCCAGGTGTCGCGGTCCCAGGCGCGGAAGTCGCCCGGCGGCGGCCCGCCCGCGTTGGTGACCAGGATGTCCACCTGCGGTGCCGCCGCCAGCAGCGCCGCGCGGCCCTCGGGCGTGGTCACGTCGGCCACCACGGCGCGCAGCTGCGTGCCCTCGGGCAGGCCCGGCAGGGCGCGCAGCTCGGCGGCGGTGGCCTCCAGCCGCTCGGCCCCGCGCGCGGCGATCACCACGTGGGCGCCCTCGCGCAGCAACGCCTCGGCACAGGCCCGGCCCAGGCC
>Ga0228698_1000823_pt1 | contig 18570 bp, 28 predicted proteins | sample McNCre117_Aug_MG_FD_178015 | JGI IMG/M metagenome (GOLD analysis project Ga0228698, IMG submission 178015) | Freshwater microbial communities from McNutts Creek, Athens, Georgia, United States - 1-17_Aug_MG | ecosystem: Environmental > Aquatic > Freshwater > Creek | place: USA: Georgia...
TAACCGGAACCTTCACCGTAACCGTAACCGTAACCGTAACCGGAACCTTCACCGTAACCGTAACCGGAACCTTCACCGTAACCGTAACCGTAACCGTAACCGGAACCTTCACCGTAACCGTAACCGTAACCGTAACCGTAACCGTAACCGTAACCGGAACCTTCACCGTAACCGTCAGTAAAAACTTTACTTTTTGTAGCCACAGATACTCTCCTTAGCAACTTCTGAAGTTGGGATCAACTCACAAACACCTGTCAGGTAAATCTCTGGATTTACAACGTCAATCTTACAGCCTGATTGCACACCAGCCTGAGCAACACCTGACAGAGCAACACCGTCTTTAGCTTTCCAAGACCACAGGCGACGACTGTCAGATAAAACACAAGTATCACCATCTACTGAAATAACAGTGCCTGCATGAACACCAGCAGAGTAGCAACGTGCAATTACGTACTTACCAATAAATGGGTGAGATACAGCTTCACTAACTGTAGCAGCACCTTGATTTACTCCTTGGAAAAGAGCAGCGATTTGCTTTAGTTCACCGTAGGTCATTTGGTCAATATTAAATTTAGGTTGAGTCATGTTAAGTTCCTTTAAAAGTTAAGATATACGAAGTTTAGCACAAAAAATCAGAGAGATACAAAATTATTTCGAGGTTGTCAATCATCAAATTCAACGCTGCTACTGATAGCAACAACGGCTTCGATTTTGTTTAATTGTAGCATAGTTTCTTGCGCTTCATCAAATGATACATCACTTTTCATTACAACAAGTGAATTTTCTTTGCTATCGACTTGATGCACCGAGTACAGACTACGACTGCGAGTACTGCGGAAAATACGAAATTCTGGTTTGGTTGTTTTAATCATATGCACTCCAATCAAACTTTGCGTTTGAGCAATCAAGTTTACTAGTAACATATCCACGCTGCTCAAGTACATCCGCTACAACTTCGTATTCATCCTGAGCATGTACTGATTGTATATCATAATCAGACCATGCACTTGTTTCTGAACGGTCAGGTAGAAATTTATTTTGAAGTTGTTGCAAGTAAAGCTCCTTTTGAATCACAGGTTGGTTAAGGTTAATGTAAAGTAAACTATTCATGATACCTCCTTAAGCTAGGAATTTACTCTTGGTCACGAAACTTATTCATTAAACAATCGTTTTACTCTTGTTCTCTGAACATCTGCATCAATTCTACTACAGTTTTGTTTAGTACAACAGGTTTATTTATGTCCGTTAAACTGTAGTTCAATCGATTGACTTTTAGCTTTCCTGATCTTACCATATCTTCTACGCGAATCAGCGTACCAAGTGAAGACAATGCAACTTTCAAATACTCAGGTGTAAGATCAGTCTGACCTTCAGCACGACCAAGTAGAAACGTAAGCAAAGTCATCTCCTGAACTGCAGGAAATGTTTCATCTTTACTTGGGTTAATCTGCTCTTGTTCTGATATTTTATACCTATGTAGCAAATATGCAACATCTTTATCATCAAGGCTTTTGAAGAAGTAACCAATATTGCAGTACTGAACTTGCATAAGGTGGAGGGCAAGTCCTCTTATAGAGCTATGTAATTTATTATTTTGAATAACTAATGGTAATAAAATAATAGTCATATTTAACTGTTCTTTTGGTAACCACGGACGGTCTGGTGGTAATTCATGGGCATCTGTTAAATTATGCATAACTAAATCCTTTCTTAGTGAGGAATGAATTCTATCACACTTACCTTGACTTTACCAAACTTCCATGATAAAATTTAACTATCAAGGCTAGGGTGCGCGACCTGAAAACTGTTACCTAGACAGATGCCTTGATCTTTTAATAATCTAGGATAACTTAGGAAGTTTATGAAAGAATTGCGAAATAAGGTGATTTATATTCATACAGCTAAAGAAGATTTAACTGTCGAAAATATATCATTTGTTAAAGGTCAGATAGTCTATATAGGAAGTGGTCATTTTGGACGCAACACTCAAAAATCGAGAAGGTCTGAGAGTCACATGAGTATATGGAATAAGCTCAATCATCAAGTTATAATGCAAGGATTGACTTCTGAAGAAGCCTTACAGTATGAACAAAGAATGATAGTCAAAAACATACAGAAAGGTTTGCTTAATAAATTAGTATCTACCGGAACATTCAGGGACTATATTTATAAAGAATTAAATGAAATTTTTTACTTAGATGATGAATATAATGTTTGTTGGAAATGTAATAAAAATATATCTGGGAAAACTATAGTTAGGATAGGTGCCTTAGTTGGTAATAATCACCCTAAATACAAAAGTGTTACATATCAAAATAGAAAATATAAAATACATAGAATTGTTTGGTGTTTATTCAATAAGAAAGATGCTTTAGGTGGAACAGTTATTGACCATATAAATAGAAATTCTTTAGATAACCATCCTTTAAATCTTAGACTTGTTACGCCTTCTGAAAACAATCTCAACAGAGATTTCCTCTTGGGGAAAACAGGTGAAAGATATATTTCTTTTATAGAAACTCGAAAAACTTATGTAGTGAAGACAACTTCAAATCCTAAGTTTAGTCACCTTACAAAAACTTTTCCAATCGGAAATCTAGTAAAAATAGGATACACGGAAGATGAAGCTAAAAAAATAGCTTTCAAAAACGCAATTGAGTACAGAGATTCACTTTTAATTTAAATATTAGCCAAGGGTAATTCCTTGGCTTTTTTTATTTTCAATCATTAAAAGAAGGCTAGATCATAGCACAGTTCCAGCCTTCTTTGCATCGCTATCTAAACTTTTTCTGCTAAAGCCTTCAGTGAATCCTTCAAGGACTTGGCAGGTGTGATGCTCAGTCCAACTGAACCTTTTGACATTTCGTATTCTCCAGTCTTAGGGTGCCAGAATTTACGCGGAGGAATAACCTTCGGTGCTACTGTAAATAAATGCTCAATACGCACTTCTTTACCTTCATTTAGAAACTCAAGTAATGCTTGCCGTAACCCATTGAGCATATCTTCAACTTCATAGTTATGATAGTCAATATTATCAGCAATGCGCTTGATTAATTCCTTGTTGTATACAGCATATTCAAGTTTTTGTTTAGGTGGCATATTAACCTTTCACCAATAATGCATCCCAAGATACAGGATACAGTTCTTTTGCTTTTGCACTAATTACAGCAGCAACTTCTGTAGCTTCTTTTTGAGTATGATTGTCAAGACGCAAATTGCACATCTTAGCGAATGCGAATAAGCTACCTGACCATACCCATTCTGTCTGACAATCAATTAATAGAGCAGCCCGAGCTTGTTCAGGGGCAATATTCAAAGCAAGTAATTTATTATATGCACCTAGAGAATGCCCAGCTAGTTCCCAAAATATTTGATCTGCAGTTGCCTTATCTTCGCCTGTTAAAGCATCACCAGAGCCTTGCTTGATACTTTTCTCAGGTCGATGCCGCCATTGAATATCAAAGAATTCAGGTTCATCATCAACATACCTACGGCTGGTTTCATTCCATGGTAAATACTCATGCTTAACAAGCTGTCGTGCTACAAAGATTGGAGCCTTTACACGAAACGACATGAATGCATGGTTAAATGGCGATTTATGATTATGCTTTGCAAGATAACGAATTAACTTGTCGTTTTCTTCTGCAGTAAATAGGGAGGATTCTTTAGCAAAGCTAACTCGTGCAGCATTTACTACAGAAGCATCAGAACCCATATGGTCAATGTATGCTACTTCAGTCTTAGATATTTTCATTTATTTCCTTTCGTTGAGATAAGAACCATGTTGCAAACTTTAGCAGTAGTTCTGGTGGTGCGTTATTCTTCATAGTGTTTGCTTGCATTGATATAACTTGTATATTATCTTTTACATAACCAAGTTCAGGTATTATTCTGTCTACACTTGCTACATTCGGATCAAAGCCTTGTTTCGATCTGTAGAGAGGGACACCAAGTGCTGGACATATTTGAGGAACTTCAATATCTGACCGTTCTAAATCAAACGGTAGATTTTTCTTTCTGGCTCTTTCTCTACATCCTCTATAGTTGTTTGAACTATCATATTCTAATTGTATATCGGAAACAAAACCTTCTCCAAGAATCCACCTACAGAAATTGTAAAGAGTTAAATCATCAGCGTTGTTTTTCATACGATTAGCAAGATGACTAATAATCCATGTATTTTCTTTAGTATATCCTTTAGAATTATCTATTCTATCTAAGGAAGGCGAGTTGTGTGTTGTAACTTTTTCAGAGATTATAATGGGAATTTCAAGGATTGGACATACCATAGGAACACCTTGAAAATCATCAGCTACTATCGAAAATTCCATAGATGGTTCGCATCTGTATTTCCGTTCATTTATCAGAACAGAGATAATATCAGTGATCCTCTTATTTCTATTTCTCTTAGAAACTCTCTCAGAATTTCGTTTATGCCACTCCTTCTTGTAGTCACTTATGCGTTGCCAGTGATCAGCTCTGTAAGAGCTATCATACTCCTTCTTAGCTTCTATATCTCTACGGTATATCTTACGCTGCTCACTTTGGCATAGTTTACACCAACTGTCTCTTCCATCTTTGCGAGAATTTTTTATACAGAAGCTATCTATAGGCTTAACAGTTTTACACTTCTTACATTCTTTTTCTAACATACATTGCAGTCTCCTTAATCAATCTTAATAAAAACATCAGGTCTAACCTGTGCGAAAATGCGCTCCACCCTACCTTCGTAGTAATATGGGAATCTTTCGCAATATTTCTTTGCGAGATAACGCACGATAAACAATGGTAGAATTTCTGTCCATTTATGAAGCATATTAATCATTCTTTTCCAACCAGCGATTTGAGACTGCTTTCCAACTAACGCTTGGGTCTTCGATGCACTTCCACACGATTCCTTCACGGCTGCTTTGGTTCAATTGAGAAGTACCTTCAGCTTCCTCTAGAATGTCCTGTACAGTGTCATACTCAGTAAGTACATACGTACCCAGCACTGGTACATGATTCAAGCCCAGAGCCTTTGCAATCTGCTGTCGGTTATAACTTGGTGCATATATTTTGCTATTAACATCATACATATCAAACACGTAAAATTCAAGTCCAACTTTGTACTGATTACCATTGATACCTTCACCAATCAACTCGCCTTGAATAGCGATACCCTTCATTTCTGCACGTTTCATCTTAGCTTCAACATCGTATTTAATTGCAGCTTTCCAGAAAGCATTATTCTCATCAAATTTTAGATCAAGATTACGTGAGCAGACACGGAACTCATCGTTATTATCCAAGTACATTGTGCAGCTACTACCGTGCAGTTTTTCAGTCTTTTCAAAGGTTTTACCATAATATTTAGGAAGGTCTTTGCCCATATTTTGAATACGAGTCTGATCTGTCTTGATGATACCTTCAGGTAGATTACCTCGTACTTGACCAGCTAGACATGCAGGGATAGGTGCTTCCCATTTAATAATTCCAAGTGGTACAGACACATCTAGTCCTTCAAATATTTCTGATTCAATCATGGAGCATGTAGGGTCTAGAGGTAGTAGTAATCCTTGAGATACCTGCTTTTTCAGTCGCACAGTACGTAGTCGTTCTCCTTGAATACCCTCAAAGACTTTTGGTTCTTTACCTTTGGATAGAAATGGTGCAAGAGTAGTAGGTATCCAACCATCCACCTCGCAGTAAACCACTAGATCATTTACTTGGTATTTTCCAACTTGATCAACTACCCACCAATCTTTAATTCGATATGCTTGGATTTTATCGGCTTCTGGAATTGCACGTACTTCTGCAATTCGTTCAACAGTAGCCATTTTACGTTCAATATCCATATTAAAACTCCTTTGTTTTATCCATATGATGATCAGCGGACACTACAGGTCTACCTTGCATGTATTCTAGCACATCATTATCCGAAAAGAACTTATGCTTACCAAAAATATCATAAGCTGAGTCCAACCCTACATCCAAGCGTTTACCACCGGAATCAGGAAGTGAACCATGCGAATGCCCATGAAGATGAAAACTGCCGTATTGCATGCGATTCCAACTCTGGATAGGAAAGTGCATTAATACTACCTTAGTACCTTCAATTTTAGTCTCTTTGTAATCATGCCATGAATGAATCAAGCCAGATGTAACGATGGATTTAAGTACCTTATCATCATCATGATTACCCTTGATTAAAATAATCTGACCGTTTAACCTGCGAAGTATTTTAGCCCAATCTTCAGTTCGTGTGCTGAAGTTAAAATCACCTAAATGATATACAGTATCGGACTTATTTACTTGCATATTCCATAGATCAATTAACCATTCAGTATGATGGTCAGCATTGGTGAACTTACCTCGCGGTGTAAGCTCTGTAATACGTTTGTGATTAAAATGTAAATCACTAGTGAACCATGTTGTCATATTAACCTTTCAAATCTTCAAGAATAACCCTGCGTTCTTGATCTGTCATTTCTAACCAATAATCTTTTGTTATCTTGCGTGTAATATATTCAGGTGCATTATACCAAAATGCTGGTAGTTTTGATGCAACTTTTGAGTAGTCATTATACATATCTTCTACATTGCGCTTATTCATACGCATCAACTTCTTTTTACCAACGTAGTAATCAGTCTTTAACTTGCATACTTCATGCTCATCTGTATACATCATCCAGCCTTCACCTTTATCTGTTTTAGCTCGTTCTAATGCTTCGCCTAATGAGCAATAAATAAAATCACCACTGGGATTAAACCTTTCATCGAAACCAGCATGCAAGGTTAACCCAAGATAATGACAGCCGAATTCTTCAGCTACAATATGAGGATCATCTTCGGTGCAAATTTCAAATAACCATGTGCAATCCTCACTCCATTTTTCTACTTTCTGTTCTTTATACTTCTTTAGGATTTCTTCTTTGGCTACTTTTGCATAATCCGAACCAGTAGTACCTGTAGTACTTACTACAATTTCACCTTGGTATATTGCCATAGCTGCCATGAAACCGTTGTATTTCTTAAACAGAGTTACAGGAGTATCCAATGGTTTATCTTTCCAAGTACCATTTTCAAGATAATTGAAAGTTTTAGCTGGGGGTAGCGTCACAATATTACCATTTGTATTATCATAAGTCTGACCACGGCAATGCTTTAGTTCTGGATGCTTTTCCCATAGGTAATCATACATAACTTTCTTTGCGTATTTGAAAGTTGTAAACTTACCGTTGACGGATGCTTTAGCCAAGCCTTTACCTACAAGGTCAAGCTGTTGTTGATATGTGAGAATCATTTAATACTCCTAATAAATTAAGACTTGATTGTATCACAGACTACAGCTTTACGCTGAACCGATTTTTCATTTGTTGAACTTTTTCTTCAGGTACATTATGCACGTTCTTACCTCCATGTCTAGTCTCAACAATAAGACTTACGAAATTAGCATCAGCTTCTTCCGCAATTTTCCTGTAGGTTTCTACTTCTTTTTCTGTAGTGCTAGTATTGGATACAGCTACGGAGTCACCCTTAGATAGCCAGAGCTTAGTGAATTCCTGACAGAAAGCATGTGCTGCACCAAGTTTGGTAGCGTCGAACTTATATTCCTTGGTTTCAATATCAACGAAATAGTTATCAGCTTCAAACACCCAATCAACCATTCCTGACTCTTCCAAGGATTTAGCGAAGGTTGACTTGCCGCTACCGCATACACCACGGATTAGATACAGAGTTGGTTTCATACATTCCTTTAGGTTAAATTTTGATTACTTCTACACCGTTCTTTTGCAGGTATTGTACACCATGATTGAGCCTGTAATCAAATTTATACACAACTTTTTTTACACCAGCCTGCTTCAGCATTGCACTACACGGTAAGCAAGGTGCTAATGTTACGTAAACAGTAGAACCTGTTGTGTTAATACCTTCCTTAGCGCATTTTAGCACTGCACCAAGCTCTGCATGAATAACTTCAGGTTTTGTTATCAATGCTCCGGTTTCATCATCAACATATTCGCAATCATTATTAGTACCTTGCGGTGTACCATTCCAAGAAGGTACGATTGTTCCAGTAGCAGTTACTAGACAAGCTCCTACCTTAGCTCTTACAGCTTTTGACAACCTTGCATGGAGTAAGGCTGTCCCCATATAAACTTCCTGTAGATCATTATTCACTTATGAACAACCTTGAATTTAAGTTTCTTTTTACTTTCGTAGTGCTTCTGAAGTTTAGCTTTAGCTTCATCTAAAGTATTGAACAAGCACCAGTCTTTAATATGCCGCTTTAAACTCCATTTATATCTATCCTTTCTATCCCAAAATTGCCACCCTAAACCTAATAAACTAAACTCACGAATAGCAAACTTACCATCTTCTGTTTCTACAATGTGAGGTTTAAATGGATTATAAAACTTAAATTTCATGTTAACTCCTTATTCTTCATCTTCAAAATAACTATCAAAGCATTTTTCACATACACCTGATATTGCTATTTCACGTTGACCTTCTGGCGTAAAAATATTAATACCAAATTTAAATGGTTGCCTGCAATCAAGGCATCTAGCTTCTGATTTTAAAACCTGCTGTCTACCAACAATTCGATACTCAAGGACTTCATCAGTCATTTACATACTCCTTAATACCTTCTGTATCTGTATATCTAACCAACTTTACACCAAAGGATTTTAGCATAAGTTGACATGCGGGGCATGGTTTAGCGTTGGCGTAACTTCCATCTTTATTGAAACGCTGAACCAAGATCGAATGAACTTCAGTTCTACCGCTGGATAGTACAGAGTTTAGTTCAGCATGAATCTTGTCCTTATGCTCTGATTCACCAGCTTGTAAAGCAAAGTACTTAGCCAAAGGATGACTACGTTTGTAATCATTCTGCGCTGTGGCGATTGGTCTACCCTTTCGGTCAAAGGTGGTTGCTACTAGCTGGAACTTCTTTCTTGGTTTCATATCGATATTACTAGGCTTGGTTTAAAGGCTGTATAAGCGTTTATTTCAATTCAAGGTATGGTTGCTTAGGTTACCTCCAGAAAACCCGTTGTAGATTGTTCTGGAGGCTTCTAGATAATATCAGAGGTCTTTACTAATCTTCTTGAGCGTTCGTTGAGCACTAGCCAAGGAATTAAGCTGGGATTTAACTGTCTTAATTTTGGAACGAATGCGGTTCATTTCTTTGAATACTTCTTCTGTACCTTTCTTGTCTTTATCGCAATAGTTCCATAGACCGTTAGCGATAGCTTTCAAGTCAGCTACACCTTCTTGTCCATTGTGCATTACTTGCGTAAGAATCAAGGAAATTAGCTTGGCTTCATACGGAGAAAGTTCAGAGGTGTAACCTTTGTATGCCGCTGGTTCTGGTTTGTATTTAACAGTAGTTTCCTTACCTCGCGCTGGTACAGATGGTTTTAGTAGAGCAGCTTCCGATGTGCCACGTTGGAATGCATGTCGCAACCCAGCGTACCAAAAGAACTTAGCAATAGCTTCTTCATCTGGTTGCATATCTACCGCTTTAGCCAGAGAGTTAAATTTATCTTGAAACTGAATAGGATTGGTCATAGGTACTCCTTTTAAACAAAGTTTTTACGTTGGGGTTTCGTAAGCATGGACACGTTAGACAGTTCTCCACCCGGATAGTGTCGCCCTGCATTGTAGCATGTTTTCTTGAAGAATTACATCCTTTGCTTTACTTTTTTCAATGATGGTCTTAGCTACGATTGAGTGAATCATGTTCAACACAACAGGATCAGCACCATCTGCGAATTCCTGCACCAACTCAAGATGAACAGCAATGATCTGATCAGCAGTAGCTCCTTGTTGCAATGCGTCATAGACTTCACCTGAATATTCCGTGGTTGCCTTGCATACTTGCGTTATAACTTGCGTTGTATTTTGCGTTTTACTTGGTTTAACTTCAGCTTTTGTGCTGGCTTGAGCAAGATTACCTACGCAAAGTGCTGCTGCAATTACAGTGCAAGCTATAGCTTTATGGATTGATTTGATCATGATATTTCCTTTCATTGCGTAAGCAAGGAATGCTTACTTTCTGGTTGATGTTGGGATACGTATAATGTAACATAGATTTATGCAAATTTCAGCTTTTCTTTAAATCTATGTTTATACATACGTATCAACTTCAGCTATACTTCAGTTTTTATACAGTTCCTTACTGGTTTGTGTGCTGGAACCTACACAGTCATTGGCCGTATTACGGAGCAATTACGTAGATTAAACTGCAGTAATACCTTGGTATTTATTATACCGGGTTTTTAGGCAGAAAGCTTACAACTTAGTAAACTAGTCAGGATTATGTTGTAATTTAGCTACGTTTGAAATTCTAGTTGTACGCACGTAAAACTATGCTACAATTCAGGCATATCAACTTGCATAGGAGTGAAGATGAAAGATAAAATTATTACATGGCCTTTTCCTACGCTGGAAAACCCGCGTAAACCTATCGATGGTTTTGAACAAAAGGATACACCGGCATGGTACAAAACGGAAGTAGCTCGTGAAGTTACTACTCAAGTTGAATTCAGTAAGTTAGAGGATGCGTTACTATGATTCAACTAGACCTAGCCCGCGAAGTGGCACAGCGGCTGCGTGAAAGCAAGCTCCACCTTAGCCAGTTGGTTGTGGATGCGGAGAACACCATCGACGCACTGGTGGAAGAAGTGGAGAGGCTGACCAAGGTGGATGTGGAGCATCGGTATACGCTAGAACTTCCGCAAGGAGACGCTAGAACTGTGAAGGTCTTTTGGACTGAGCGTAAAACAGAAGGCGACACCATCACCCATGCGCTTTGCATTGCTGTGGATGGACATGATGCAGTAATGCCCAAGGTGGATGTGTGCGGCAAGAACTGCATCAAATGCGGGGAAAGGCTCATGAGCGACCTCACCAAGACTTGCTATGCATGTGACCACGCAGAGACCAAGGTGGATGTTGAGCCATGCTGCACAAACTGGAAGGCAGGCACAAACTGTTTTGCAGACCCGTATCCAAACTGCCCGCACCTGAAGGTGGATGTGGAGCCGGTAAAGCTGTCACATTCCGAAGACTTTTGCTACTGCGACCATGAAATCAGCTTGCAAAGGGTAAGTGGAGGTGCTACGCCAGAAGGCCTGTATGGGCGAGTGACGCTGCAAGTCAAGGGTGAATATGTAGATTACGTCCCCGCCTCCGCACTCGCAGCACTACAGGCAGAGAATGAGGAAGCCAAAATATCTGCATACCAGCGTGGTTATTTAGATGGTTCTGCGAAGAAGTATGCAGATTTAGAAGCAGAAGTCGAGCGACTGAAGGCAGCAAACAAACAGTTACTCGAAAAAATCGAAAAAAAGGATGCGATACTGCGTCAGGTGCTGGAGGCGTTGGAAAAGGCTGCTGATACAACATACAGTGATACATGCCTAGCACAATTCAATGCAGCCATCACTACAATCAAAGAAGAATTAAAATGACTAGTTTAAATAAACAAGCAATACGCCGTTTAGCCAAACAATCCGGTGGAATCCAGAGTAGATACGGAGAAGAATTCGGATTTCACATGAGTACTATTGCTTTGCAGAGATTTGCTGATACAATCAAAGCTCCACTTCTAGACTGGATACGTAAAGAAGGTGATGCTAATGATACCTGTACGAAACATATAACAGGTGAAGTCTGCAGCGGTTGTAAGTGTAAACACAAGGAGAAACAACATGGAATTTGATATTATTGCGTACTGGAATGCTCTCGCAGCTAAAGCTGGGGATACACGCACATGGAATCAATTACCACTGCAAAGTCAGCAAATGATCATTGCGTCGGTGAATCAACTACTGATGGTTTTGCACGATAAGACTGCGCGGTAATGTATGAACAAACCTAAATTATTCGTATGGCAAAATCCAATGTACTTTAAGTATGGTGGATTATATCTGCAGATTATGGGTAAGCGTTATCGTGTGTTTAAATTTGGAAAGCATTAACATGCTAAAACAAAGTCAGTTAAAATACATAGTATGCAATACTCCTTCTGAGTATATCCGTTGTACGCAATTTGCTGGTGATCATCCATATTGCTTGGATCATGCTTTTGATGAATCTGATTTCTATGAACTAGACGATAGTACGTATTGGGTACGAACTTCTGATTACAAAACAAAGGATTAACATGGCTAAATCAAACTATCTACTAGAACCGTATGAATCGTTCGGTCTCTTACCTGATTATACATTCGGTGATTTTGAATATTACCTTACATGTAGTTCATTTCCAGAGCAATTCGATGTAGTATCACGCACTAGTAAAATGCAGGTTGCATACATTCGTTTGCGTGGTGGTAGATTATACTGCTCTGTACCGGATGTGGGTGGGCAAGTTATTTACTACCATGATTTTGGGGATTATATTGGAGCATTTTACAGCAAGGAAGACCGGTTGTTTTATCTCGGGAAGATTAACGAAGCGTTAACTAAGTTTTTAGATGGAGTTTGTTATGGATATTCTTGATATACGATAAGGAGAATTATGGCAGCTTTTATTAAGCATATAGAATGCGACGAATGCGGAAGTAGTGATGGTAAAGCTATCTATAATGATGGAAGCTGGCATTGCTTCGTTTGTAAAAATACTTCACCTAGCGAAGATTACAAGTTAGAGAATGAAAAGAAACCTTCCAAGGTAAAATCAAAAGTAAAGGAAAATATGGAAATTAAACCAAGTACCAAACCGGCGATTACACCGGAAGAACAATTAACCATTAAGGAAAACACCGTTGCATCCTACGGTAGTTTCCGAGGTGTACGCGATGATATTACTAAACCATTTGGTGTACGATATGCGCTAGATGATGATGGTGAAGTGCTAGAACAATATTACCCATGCACTCAAGATGGTCAACTAGTGGGTTATAAGATTCGTGAAGTACCAAAGAACTTTTATTCAAAAGGGCGTACTGGTGCAGATTGCGAACTATTTATGCAATTTAAGTTTAACCGTGGTGGTAAGTACGTATTAATTACCGAAGGTGAACTGGATGCGCTTAGTGCATATCAGATGCTTTCTGATTATAATAAGAGCCGTGGTTCTGATTTTGAGACTGCTGTAGTTAGCCCAACTACAGGCGCACAGAGTAAGAAGCAGATTGCAGCGCAGTATAAATTCTTTGATTCATTTGATAATGTAATCCTTTGCTATGACAATGATAAAGCTGGTAAGGATGCCACAGAAGAAGTTCTGAAGTATCTACCAAAGGGTAAAGTCAAGGTTATGCAGATGAAGTATAAAGACCCTAATACTTATCTTGAGCAAGAACAGGAACGTGCGTTTATTGCTGATTTCTACAATGCTAAGAAACAGATTCCAGTTGGTGTATTACCTTCTGGTGATTTGTATGATCGTATTCTGCAGCAATCAGCAATTGAAAAGATTCCATTCCCACCATTCATGAATAAGTTAAATGAAATGTTTGTTGGTGGATTACCTTTAGGTCATATTATTAATATTGCAGCAGATACTGGTGCCGGTAAGACAACATTGGTAAACGAATTAATCTATTACTGGATTTTCAATTCACCGCATACGATTGGTATTGTATCAATGGAATTAGATGCTGGTCAGTATGGTGAAGTTCTGTTATCTCGGCATTTATCTCAGAAATTATCCTTGATTCCAAATACGGAAGATAAATTAGAGCTTTTACGTTCTGATAAAATCAAAGGTAAAGCCGATGATCTTATGAAGAAGGAAGATGGTGAATCAAGATTTTATCTTTTAGATAATCGTGATGGTACAGTAGAAGAAATTCAAGATACTATCGAAGAACTAGTCGTGGCATGCGGAGCTAAAGTAATCGTATTAGACCCGTTACAAGACCTTCTTGATGGTCTATCTAATGAAGAGCAAGCGGTCTTTATGAAGTGGACTAAGGGGTTTGTTAAGAGTCATCATGTTACTTTTGTATTCATTAACCACATGCGTAAAACACCCGCTGGTCAAAATGGAGCAGATAGTGAACAGAATATTATGGGTTCTAGTACGATTATTAAATCAGCATCTGCTAACATTTTATTGAAACGTGATAAGATGGCTGAAGATGAAATAGTTCGTAATAGCACTGAAATTTCTGTAACTAAGAATCGAGTCTGTGGTCTTACTGGCCCTGCCGGTATGATTTACTATGATAATGCTACTCATACGTTGTACAACCTTGATGACTGGTTGGACAATCATTAATAAAAATTTAGATTGAACTTCCGTCCAGAACGTGCTATACTCTAGTACTTCTGGACTTTTTACTTTGGAGATTGCATGGATTACACAAGGGATTTCATCTACGATATTGAAACGTTCAAGGACGTATTTACCTTTAGCATCATTCGTGCAGATGGTAAGTTCAAACAGACGTTTGAATGCTCTTTCCGAATGAATCAATTAGATCGTATCTTGAAATGCATGGATTACTTGCACGATAACAACTTCCGTATGGTTGGTTTCAACTCCAAGGGTTTTGACTATCCAATCATGCACGAAATTATCAAACTACGTGATAAATTACCTGCAGATGGTAAGCGTCTTGCACGTAAAGTATTCCAACTTGCACAAAAGCAAATTGAATCATTCAAGGATGGTTTTGGTAATACTATCAAATCAGATGAAGAATATGTAAAGCAAGTTGACCTATATCGTATCTGGCACTTCAATAATAAAGCACGAGCTACTGGCTTGAAAATGCTTGAATTCAATATGCGTATGCATAATATTGAAGACCTACCATACGATATTGAGCAGGAATTAACTGCTGAATATATTGACAAGATTAAGCAATATAACGAGCATGACGTTGAATGCACACGGCAGTTTTACTTTACTTCTGAATCACAGATTGACTTCCGAGATAATCTAAGTATTAAACTTGGTCGTGATTTTACCAATGCTGATGATACAAAGATTGGTGCTGAATACTTTCAGATGGAATTAGAGAAAGCTGGTGTACGTTTGTATTCTCACCACAATGGTAAGCGCCAAATGAATCAGACTAAGCGCGATAAGATTATCGTCAAGGATTGCTTATTTAATTACTACAGTTTCTCACGCCCTGAATTTCAAGCAGTATATGATTGGTTTAGTAAGCAAGTTCTTACTGAAACTAAAGGTGTATTTTCCGATATTGAAGAGCATGATTTAGGTTCAGTTGCTCAATATGCAGAAATGGAAGTTAAACGCCAGAAGTTCAAAGGTAAACCAACTGATGAAGATATTGCAGAGTTTAAGAAGCAGTATCCTCTTGGTTGGATTGAAGTGGAGGAACTAAAGGCTACTGAATATCTGTTCGATGCAGAGGGTAATCATGTAATGCAATATCCATTGGATGCAGATGGTCAACCTGACTTTACCAAGAAACAAAAGAAAGCTAGAGTACCCAAGAAATCATACTGGGGTATGCATCGTCAAGCTACTACTCTAAATGTAATGGTGGATGGTTATCGCATTGACTTCGGCGTAGGTGGTGTACATGCTAGTCTATCTGATAAGGTAGTCAAGGAAACTAAGCGTTACATGATTCGTGATGCTGATGTAAGTTCAATGTATCCTAATATTGCTATTGCTAATCGTATTTATCCTGATCATCTTGGAGAGACATTCTGTGATATTTATAAGGATATGTATCTACAGCGTAAATCCTATGATAAAAAATCAGCAGAGAATGCGATGCTTAAACTAGCATTAAATGGTACATACGGTAAGAGTAATGATAAATACTCAGTATTCTACGATCCTATGTTTACTATGAAGATTACACTGAATGGTCAGTTATCTTTATTGATGCTAGCGGATCGATTGCTTCAGATTGAAGGATTAAAGCTTGTGCAGTTAAACACAGATGGTCTGACAGTCGCTATGCTGCGTGAAACTGAAGATCAATACAATGAAATCTGCAAGCAATGGCAGAAAGATGTAGGACTTGATCTTGAGTTTGTGGATTATAGTAAAATGTGGATTAGAGATGTAAATTCATACATTGCAGTATATTCAAAAGGTGGTTTAAAGCGCAAGGGAGCTTATCAGTACGAGGGACTAGGTTGGCACCAGAACCACTCTGCTTTAGTCATACAGAAGGCTGTAGAGGCTTCTATGATGCATGGTCAAGACATTCGTGAGTTCATTGAGAATCACGCTAAGGTTGACATTATGGACTTCATGCTACGTACCAAAGTTGATCGCAGTTCCAAGCTGGTACTTGAATACACAAAGGAAGATGGTACAACATATGATATTGAACAGCAAAGAATCTGCAGATACTATCCAAGTAAAAAAGGTGGTAAGCTAGTTAAGATCATGAAACCGTTAGAAGGTTCGGAAGACTATCGCAGGTTGGGTATCGATACAGCATGGAACATTAAAACCTGCAATAATATGGATGACTTCGATGGTGATATTGACTTTGATTATTACGTTGCAGAAGCTGAAAAGTTGTTGATTCCAGCAAAAGTTGTGGTACAATCCACTCCTTCTGATATACAAGGAGAGCAACCATGAGCTTAAACAATGTACTACCTTGGTGGGTTTATGCTGTACAATACGAGCGATTCCTTGCAGAATGCAGTTGTTGTTTTAAAGATGAATGGTGCGCAGGTTTTAGCAGAGAACTACCTGACTATGTTGTAAAAATAATACAACAGGAACAAAGTACGCAAAGTAGATAAAACTGTGCTACAATACGAGAATCAAAGGTTAAGCGAACCTTCTAAAATCGCTAAGTCTTCGTAGTAGTAATTATTAACCATCCTAGAAAGGAAATATATGTCAATTAAAAAAATCGAAGGTACTCTAGTTTTTGTCCAACTTCAGAAGCCTGTAAAAGCCTATGTTAAGGCAGGTGCCCCAGCTAAACCAGATGAATGGAAAGCTTCTGTAGTAGTTACAGATAAGGATGTTATCAAGGAATATAAGAAGTTTGGTAAGAGCTTGGATACGCTTGTTTCAGTGAAAGATGTAGATTCCGATGACTTTGAAGAAACCTACAAGTGCCCTCTACCGGAAGGCGCTGGGGATGAAGTATGGGTTGTTACTCTACGTAAATCAACAGAACTAGGTAAAACTGGTAAGCCCGTACCTGATCAGTTTAAACCTCGTGTATTTGAAAAGGTTGGTAAAACCCTAGTAGATATTACAGCGTCTAAGCTAGTTGGTAACGGTAGTAAAGGTGCCATCAGTATCGATGTTTTCAATAAGCAAGATGGTAGCGGAGCAATCTATCTAAAGAATGTTCTAGTGACTGAACTTGTTGAGTTTGAATCTCCTGAATATGCTGAAGCTGGTAGCGAGTTTGATGATGATGGTGAAGCACCAGCTAAGACTGAAACTGCACCAGAGCCTAAGAAGCCTACTGCTAAACCAAAGGCTAAAGCTAAGGTTGAGGAAGAATTAGACGACGATATTCCATTCTAATCTGTGATATAATTACCGTACTCTAAACGGTAAAGGTACTATTCGGTTGCAACCTTAATAGCAACGCTGGAATTAATCGTAACCAGCTTTCATGCGTCTGTAGCACAACTGGATAGTGCAACGGTCTTCTACATCGTAGGTTACAAGTTCAAATCTTGTCAGACGCACCATAAGTTAACGCACTAGCCTGATTGAAGCGGGCATATAGAGTAAAGCGGATTGCACTACGGGTTCGATTCCCTATCTACTCTTACTTCAATAGTGCGTTAACTTATGGTAACGAAAGGATAATATGCGTAATTTACTAATCGGTTCTCGTGCGCTTAACTATTGGTTTCCCGAAATGCAAATCAGTGATAGTGCCGACTTTGATGTTATATGCGATAAACCACTTGAATTATCAGGTAATAATATTGAGTATTTCGTCAAAAAAGATAGTCGAGTTACTACTCATATATCAACAGAAGCTAAAATCGAATGGCATGACCGCTGGTTACTAAACAACTCAGAACTTGGTAGTTATACTACAGATTCAGCTTTTATTGAAATCCAAGGTATTCGCTATCATGTAGTAGCACCTATTGGTCTTGCTATTATTAAACGAAGTCATCTGTGGCGTGATCTTAAATGGAATCGGCATATCACGCACTATCACCGTTACCTGAAGAAGTTCGAGCAGTACTACACAGAGAATGACCGTAAAGTCCTAGCTGAACGAACAGCAATGACAATGCAACTTTATCCACAAGGTAATCCTAACCTAATGCAGTCTAAGGAAGACTTCTTTGATGATGCTGTAGAAAAGTTATACGATCATGATTATTTGCATGAACTGTATGCGCACTATGACAAACCATTGTATACTAAGCTACTTCGACAAGCTGACCTAGCATGGTGCGAAGAAAGTAAATGGCAGATGTTATCTCATGAGGATAAGCTGAAGTGCATACAGGAAGAAGTCTATGTGATTGCAACGGAGAGATACCTAGTTAGAAATAATTGGAAGTATCCAGCAAAGAAAGCATATATGCAGGCTCTACAAAAGGTTTGTACTACGTTGTGTTCAGGATGGTTTAGGGAATATAGTATTAACTATTACCCTGAGCTAGTGCATGCATTTGATGAAAGTAAAG